>Ga0247719_1000318_pt1 | contig 32159 bp, 39 predicted proteins | sample 41E_DmetaG_FD_189046 | JGI IMG/M metagenome (GOLD analysis project Ga0247719, IMG submission 189046) | Soil microbial communities from hillslope of Landscape Evolution Observatory, University of Arizona, Oracle, AZ, United States - 4-1-E_D | ecosystem: Engineered > Artificial ecosystem >...
CAATTGCGATTCCTCGTCGCCGGCATCCCCATCGCGGTGGTGGAAGTCGAGACACCACCCTTCGCCTTGCGCGAATTGAACAACCCCGAGGATGTCGAGCCGATCGAGCAGGCGCTGGCGGCGGCCGGCATCGAGTGAGTTTCCTCGATCACCTGGATGGCCGTTACCGGCTGATCTTGTGCGACATCTGGGGATGCGTGCACGATGGAGTCACGCTCTATCCGGGAGCGGCCGAGAGGCTCGGGCAGTGGAAGCGGGATGGGCGGACCATTGTCCTCATCACCAATGCGCCGCGGACAGCGGAAGCGGTCGCGCAGCAGCTTTCGAGAATCGGCCTGCCGAGCGACTGCTGGGATGGAATCGCCACCAGCGGCGAGGCCGGCATCGCCGCATTGAAGGAGCTCGACGGGCCGGTGGGTTTCATCGGGACAAGAGCGGACCGGGCAATTCTCGAGGGTCGAGGCGTCCAAATCGGTGGCGACGATTTTTCTGATTTCGCCTGCACCGGCCTCGACGAGCAGCGTCGCAACGCATCCGACTATGAGCTACAATTGAGCGCGCTGGGCGCTCGCGGGGCCCGGATGCACTGCCTCAACCCTGACCGGGTCGTGATTCGCGGCGGCGTTGCCGAAGCCTGCGCCGGTGCCTTGGCCGATATCTATGAGTCTATTGGCGGGACGGTTTGCTGGTACGGAAAACCGCACGAGCCGATCTATCGCCACGCACTTCGCCTCGGTGGCGATCCCCCGGCCGACCAGGTGCTGGCGATCGGCGACTCACTCCAGACGGACGTGCTCGGCGCCGCCCGAATGGGCTTCGACTGCGTGTTCGTGGCCGGCGGAATCCACGCCGGGGAAGAATTTCCATCCGATTTCGGACCCGAAAACGGTCTCGGCCCCTGGCGGCCGGTGGCGGTCGTCGACTCGCTCGGCTAAAGGCGCCGTCATGAAATTGCTAGGACGCGAGATCGGGCTCGATCAGCCCTTCTTCCTGATCGCCGGCCCATGCGTGGTTGAAAGCGAGGAGCTGCAGCTTCGCACCGCCGAACGGCTCAAGGCGATCGCCGACAAGCTCGGCATCCTGTTCATTTTCAAGTCGAGTTTCGACAAGGCGAACAGATCCTCGGGCACCAGCTTTCGTGGTCCCGGCATGGAGGAGGGATTGCGAATTCTCGCCAGGGTTCGCGATGCAGTCGGGGTGCCGGTGCTGACCGACGTGCACGACATTCCGCAGATCGCGCCGGTAGCGCAAGTCGTCGACGTGCTTCAAACTCCAGCCTTCCTCGCCCGCCAGACCGATTTCATCACTGCCGTCGCCGGTGCGGGCAAGCCGGTGAACATCAAGAAGGCGCAGTTCATGGCGCCAGGCGATATGAAGAATGTCGTCGACAAGGCGCGGCGCGCAGCCGAGGCGGCCGGAATCACCGAAGAGACCATCATGGTCTGTGAACGCGGCGCGTCATTTGGCTATAACAACCTGGTCTCGGACATGCGCAGCCTGGCGATCATGCGCGAAACCCGCTGCCCGGTGGTGTTCGACGCCACTCACAGCGTGCAGCTTCCGGGAGGGCAGGGGACGAGCTCCGGCGGCCAGCGCGAGCATGTGCCGGTGCTTGCCCGAGCAGCAGTCGCCTCGGGGATCAGCGGCTTGTTCATGGAAAGCCATCCGGAGCCGGCGAAGGCCTTGTCCGACGGCCCTAATGCCTGGCCGCTCGACCGGATGGAGAGTCTGCTGACGACGCTGGTCGAGCTCGACCGAATCGTGAAGGCGCGCGGTTTCGAGGAAGAATCGCTGTGAAGCCGACGGTCTTCATCCAGGCTAATGCAAGGCAGATGCTGGGCGCGAAGATTTCCGCGCACAGCTACAAGCGCTCCAGCCGCAGTCCCGACAGTTTCGAAGTCCAGATCATGGACTCGGCGAATTTCCCGCGGCTGATGCAAGAAGGTCAGTCGATCCTTCGCGCCGGTCACGTCCGAAACTGGGATCCGGATGACCTGCAGAGCTTCACCCCGTTGCGCTTCGCGCCGCCCAGCCTGATGCAATTCGAAGGCCGCGCAGTCGTTACCGACCCGGACTGCTTCGGAGTTGGCGACGTCGCCGAACTTTTCGATCGCGACATGGAAGGCAAGGCGATCATGGCGGTGCCTCGCCCGGGTCACAATCGCCGAAACGACTATATCGCGACCTCGGTGATGCTGCTCGATTGCGGCAAGCTTAGGCATTGGGACTTCGATCGCCTTCTGGACGACCTGTTTGCCCATCGCTTCGATTATATCGACTGGATCGAGCTGAAGCGCGAAGATCCCGGAACGATCGGGTTTCTTGAACCCGAATGGAATGATTTCGACCGACTAACGGCGCGGACCAGAATCCTTCACACCACGAAGCGTCGGACGCAGCCGTGGAAGAGCGGCCTTCCGGTCGACTTCACGCTCCGCGAGCGCGGGCCCCTCGATTTCCTCCGTCGGTTGCGCCGTAAGCGCTACGAACCGCATCCGGACCGAAACCAGGAAGCCCTGGTCTATGCGCTTCTCGCCGACTTATTCGATCAAGGCGAGGTTACGCGCGGCGAGCTGCAGGCGGAGATGGCGGCCAATCACATCCGCCATGATTCGCTCGCGCTGATCGAGCGCTATCGCGGCTGGCAGCTATTCGACCGGGTCGCCTAGCAACGCGCGGACCGATCGGGCCGCGGTGATCGCGGGGTCGCTTACCCCGCCGGAGACGGGACGATCCAGTGACCCGATCAGGCGCAGGTCGTGGAGGTGCTTCCAGAATCGGCGAAGATCCCGCCGCCGTCGGCCACGGCCGCTCTCCTGGATGCTGTCGCCCAATTTGCGCCTGCCTTTGTCACTCAGCTCGATGGGGATCAAACCGACCGGCTTTTTGGTGAGAACGGCTTCCGACAGCATCGACACGCTGTCGCCGGTCACGAAGATCTCGTCGGCATCGGCAAGGAGCACCGGGAAGCGCGGGCGACGGTCGGCGATGAAGTGGCAGACGCCCTGGCGGCTGGCGACGGCTTCCTTGAGCGCCCGCACCGATTCGGCGTCCGTGCGCGGGCTGGGAACGGCAATCAGGGTTCCGCCGGCTCGTTGGGCGCGCTGGCACAGCTTTCGGGCCGCCTCGGCAATATGGTCGGGTGCCAGCTCCCAATATTTGGTGGCGCCGCCGATCGCCATCAGCAGGTGGGGCCGCGGCAGCCGATCGAGATACTCCCGTTCATCGGGGTCGATCGACGGCGCTGTCCTGTAGCGGCTCATCGCCAGCGGCAGCAACAGGACGTTGTCGCCGGGCGGAACCGGATATTGACGGGTGGTGATGACCAGGTCGAACAGGCCGGGGTCGATCCGCGGGTGGCCAATCCGGACGAGCTTGGTGCGGCCATCATTCGCGGTGCGGATCCACCGGGCGATAGGCACGCTGCGCCTGCCGATGGCGATGATCAGGTCGGGCCAGGGCGGATTGAGCCAGCTCCGGCTTTCGCTGGTGAGCGATGCGAGGCTTTCGCCCAATATGCGCCCGTCGAGCGCCCGCAGCAGGTTGTAGCTCAGCGATCGGGTCTCGAACGGCAGTCCGAGGGCCTCGGCCAGAGCCAGCACCTGGTTGTTGTCCCCAGTTCGCGGTCCGAGGAGCGCCCAGATGCGAGGGGGCTGGGTCATGACAGGCCGCGTACCCTGCGGTGCTCGCCGCGTACCTGCAGGACAAGGACGACGACCATCGTCGCATAGCCGATGACGAAGGCGGCCGCCGCCCCGGCGACTCCGAATTGCCATGCCAATGGCGCGACGATCCCGAAGTAAAGCAACGTTCCGACAAGCCGCGCTTTCAGCGGCCCGTCCGGTCGGTCGAGCGCGTAGAGCATCGGTGGCAGCGGGAAGCTCAGCATGGCGAGCAGGGGCGCGATCATCAGCACGATCAGCACTGGATAGGCGGCCACGAACTCCATTCCGAACAGGGCGCCAAGCAGCGGCTCCCCGGCAATCAGGAGAAAGGCGGCCGCGACAAGACCGGCAACCGAAGCCAGCACCGTGCCTCGGAGCATCAGCTTCCACGGTTTCTTCGTCGCAAGGTCCATGCGCACGACTTCGGGATAATAGGCCTTGGCCAGGAGGTCGGCCGGCTTCTGGGCGCTGTCGGCCAGGCTTGCCGCGACCCGATATAGGCCGGCCGCGGCAGGGCCCAGCAGCCCACCGACAAGCAATCGGGAAATCGGCCCCCAGGCCGCCTGCAGCGAGCTCGTCAGATTGACGTGAATGGCGAAGCGCCAGGCGCCCTCGAGGCCGTTCGGCCGAAGCGTCGGCCGGATTCCATGCAGCATCCTGCGGCGCTTGAGCTCGCGCCAGGCGAGGAACCAGAGGAAGATGTCGCCCGCCAGGTCGGTCACGAACCAGATGATCAAATAGGCTTCGAAGGGCGCGCTGTGCCACCATGCGATAGCCGATAATATCGCCCGGGCGATCGGATAGCTCGTGCCCTGCCAGCTTATGAGGTCGAACCGGTCGAGGGAGCGCAGCACCCCCACCGGCGTTGCAGCGCCCATGGTCGGCAGAAGCAGGCAGTAAAGGATCGCGGCCAGCAGATATTCCTGTGGAATCCCGAACCAATGGCCGATGAACGGAAGCAGCGCGATGGCTGCGACCATTCCGAGCAATCCGCTGACCAGGTCGAGGCCCAGGCCGAAGCCGATAGCGCGCTTGAACCGGCTGTGGTCCGAGTCCGTCAGGGCGCTGCCGCCGTAGCGGACGATCAGCTGCCAGGACTGGAATTTGCTAAGCCCGCTGATCGCCTGGGCGTAGCTTCGGATCAGCACCAGCATTCCAAACAGCACGACCCCAAGCCCGCGTCCGGTGAAGGCGAGGGTGGCAAGTCCGGCGACGGCCGCGACCGCCTTGGACACGGCAAGGTAGCTGCTGTTCTTGAGCAGCGAGCGAAAATGCTGGTCGCGGAACCAGTGCTTCATGGATTCCGGTAAGCAGGCGTCATCGCCCGGCCCCTAGAAGAAAGTCGGCGCGATGTCGCCAGCGATCCTTGCTGCTTGGCGCAGATCAGGCCGGCTCGGGCACCCGCTTCTGGATCACCCTGTCGGCGAGCGGGCCGTTCAATTCGGCGAGATGGTCGAACTCGGCCTCGTAAGTCGCCAGTCCCTGGCTTTGCGACCGAAGCTCGGCCTCGAGGCCGGCAAGCTCCGCCTCGGGGATCAGCGCCTCGATCCTGTCCCACCCGGTCCAGCCGTCGCGCGGTCCCATGCCCAGCATCTGCCCGCGCCTGCCGGCGACGGCCGAGGTGATCCGGCTGGTGGCGCTCGATGGACAGACGACGACCAGCTTGTGCATCGGCTCGAGCAGATGGGGCTGGGCTGCGCTCAGGCCCTCCTGCATGGCGATTCGCCCGGCAAGGCGGAAGGCGAGCTCCGAGCTGTCGACGCTGTGGTAGCTGCCGTCGACCAGGGTCACCGCGACGTCGACGACCGGGAAGCCGAGTGGGCCCTTTGCCATCGCTTCGCGCACGCCTTCCTCGACCGCCGGGATCCACTGCTTGGGGATGGAGCCGCCGTGGATCTTCTCCTCGAACAGGAAGCCCGATCCGCGCGGCAGCGGCCGGATGTCGATGATGACGTCACCAAACTGGCCGTGGCCGCCGGTCTGTTTCTTGTGGCGGCCGCGCTGGTGGGCGACGGCTTTGCGGATCGATTCGCGATAGCCGATGGTCGGCGCGTGGCTCGACACCTCGACCCCATAGCGACGCTTGAGTTTGGCGAGCGTGTTCTTGAGATGCTCGTCGTTGACGCCTTTCAGTCGCATTTCATGGTTTGCCTCGTCATGCTCGAGGACTAGGGATCCATCCTCCTCGAGCAGCTTCTGAAGCGCGCCCGACAGCTTGACGTCGTCCTTGCGATCGGCGGGCTCGATCGCCAGCGCGCAATTGCGGGCCGGATATTCGACCTCGATTTCGGGCGGCAGGCTGCTTTTCCCGAGCCACTGGCCCGCCTTCACCCCATCGACCTTGGCGATGGCGACGACATCGCCGTTGCGCGCTTCGGAAACCTTCTGGGTCCGCTCCCCCTGGACCTTGAACAAGGCGCCAAGCCGGGTGGTCTCGCCGTCTCCAGTCTTGAGATCGGAGCCCTCGCTTATGTTTCCGCCGAGCACACGGGCGAGGGCCAGTCGGCCGACCGATCCCCCGTGGCTGATCTTGAAGATATGAAGCGCCGGGTCGGTGACATCGAGGCGATTGGCCGTCGAATCCGGCCCGGGCCCCTCGTGGCGAAGCGCCTTCAACAGCCGGCGGACGCCCCAGGCGCTGGCGGCCGAGCCGAACAGCACGCTGACCGCAAGATTTTCGCTGGTCTCGCGGGCCAGGTCCTCCATCACCTTCTCGCGCGGCGGAGTCTCGTCCATCAATAGTTGCTCGAGCAATTCGTCGTCGTGGTCGGCGAGATGCTCGAGAAGCTGGGTCCGGGCCTCGAGTTCGCGCTGCTGAAGCTCGCCGGGGATTTCGATTTGCTCGGATTCCTTGCCCGGCCGGTAATGATAGGCGCGCTCGAGGGCGAGGTCGATGAAGCCGGTGATCTTGTCGCCTTCGCGAATCGGAATCTGCCGGGCGATGATCGGCGAGACGCTGAGCGGCTGAAGTGCGGAGAGGAGATCGCGCACCCGCCCGCGGGCCTGGTCGACCCGGTTGACGAAAATCAGGTGGGGAATGCCGAGCTCGTCGAGCATCCGCAAGGCCGGCGCGGCGAGCGGAGCTCGCGCCGGGTCGGGATCGACGACGATGACGGCGATGTCGGCAAGCGCCAGACCCTTCGCCGAGTCGGCGGAAAAGCCGACCGAGCCGGGGCAGTCGATGATTGCATAAGGCTCGCCGAGATAATCGAAATGATAGAGGTTGAGTTCGGTCGATCCGCCGCGGGCACGGGCTTCGGGACTGGAGTCACCGACGCTCGTTCCGTTGGCAACCGATCCGAGCCGATCAATGGCGCCGGCTGCGAACAGCATGGCTTCGGCAAGGCTGGTCTTTCCTGCGCCGGCCGGTCCGACCAGCGCGATTGCTCGAGTGCCGTTGGATTTGCCTTGCATGCGACTCTCCTCTCGTCCGCGTCAGCGGGCGCGCGAGTCGCTCGAAGGCGCTCGGGCGCCCAATCGAAACGTCCAGCGTCGGACGGTTTTCGGCCGTTGGCAAGGGGGGTCGTCGATTGAATCGGTCCGCCTGCCGACGGACCGCGGGAACGGCTGGCGCGCTCGGCGCTTGAATCGGCGATGGATTCGAAAGTCGGCACGCAGGACCGCGGTCACCAGGCGACCTCTCCGGCGCAAATGCCGCGCCGGGCGTGGAAGGACATCGCCCTTCGCACCTGGCAGCGCACCTGGGAGGACAATGTCGGTCTGGTTGCCGCCGGGGTCGCATTTTATGGCTTTTTCGCCATCGTCCCGCTGCTCGGTCTGATCGTCCTTATCTACGGTGTCTTCGCCGATCCGGCGACGGTGATCAGCAACATGCAGGCGTTGACCGACATCCTGCCCAACGACGTCGCCGAATTGATCGGCGAGCAGCTGATGGGAGCCGTCGAGGCGTCGGCCGGAATGAAGGGGCTCGGGATCGCGGTCGCTCTGGCTGTGGCGCTTTACGCGGGCACCAACGGCGCCGGCGCGGTCATCACCGCACTCAACATCGCCTATGAGGAAAAGGAGCGGCGCAGCCTGTTTCGCTTCTACCTTGTTGCCATCGCCATCACATTCGCCGCGGTAACGATGGCCCTGCTCGGCCTCGGCGCTGCCGCGGCGATCGCCGCGCTCGACAATTTCATTCCCGACGCCTCCGGCCCAATCGTGATGGCCGGCAAGATCGTCGGATACTTCGCGCTCGGCCTGGCTGCGGCCGCCATCGCAGCGACGCTCTATCGCTTCGGCCCGTCGCGGGAAAATGCTCGCTGGGAATGGATCACGCCGGGCTCGATCGTCGCCGCAGCGGCGTGGATGCTGTTGACCCTTGCCTTCGGTTTCTACGTCACCAGCATCGCCGATTATAACGCGACATATGGGTCGCTGGGCACGATCATCGTCCTGCTCACCTGGATATATCTGTCGGCCTACATGCTGGTGATGGGCGCTGAGCTCAACAGCGAGATCGAGCACCAGACCGCCCACGACAGCACCACCGGGCCGGCACAGCCGATGGGCAAGCGCGGCGCCTGGGCCGCCGACAATGTCGCCGAGGACGACACCGTGCAAAACCGGCCGGAAGAGGCCCGGGAAGGGGACAAGCTGACCCAGGCGTCGCCGGATATGAGCGACGACCGGAAGGACTAGGGCGCGCGACTCGTCGCCTGCGAGCTAAACAGGCGGCGAAGCATCTCGCGGTACGCATCCGGGAGGTTGGCGGCGTGGGTGCCGCCGTCGATCTCGATCTTCTCCGCAGTCCAGGGCGCGCCTTGCCTTTGTTGCCAGTAAGCCAGCCACTCAAGTGCAGCGCCCCGCCGCCCCGCCGCTTCGGCTGTACCGGTGGCCAGAAATAGGCGCAGGTCGCGGCGCGTCCCGGCACGTGCGTTTCCGAAGATGATTTCGCGGCCCGGGTGCATCGAAGGATTGCTTGCAAGCCGTGACCAGAACAGGTCCGGGTCGGTGAACGCCGAATAAAGGACGAAAGCGCCGGCGCGGGACTGGCCGACAAGAATTCTGCGAATCGGGTCCGCGCGATACCTCTGTTCGACGGTCGGCAGCAGCTCGGACCGCAGGAACTGCTGGAAAGCGGCTGCACCGCTTTCCGATGACTCTACGCCCACGGCCGGAGGCATGAAATCGATGTGCCGACGATTGGTGGGTTGCGCGAATGAACCATAGGCAATCCCGACCAAAATCGCTTCCGGGATCTTGTCGTCGTAGGTCAGGAATAAGTGGTGCGGAGCGAGATAGGGAAAGGCGGAATCGCCATCGAGCAGATAGACGACCGGGTAATGGCGATCCGGCTCGCTGTCATATCCTTCGGGCAGTCGGACGTAGATGTGATAGAGGTGATCCGCTTCCCTGGATTGAAGTGGGAAATAATCGCCTTTGAGAGCGGGCAAGTGATCCAGTGGAACCGTCGCTGGCGGCGCCGGCGATGATGGCGTGGTAGCGCAGCCGGTGACGAGCCCTGCACCGGCCAGCCCAAGCAATAGGCGTTGGAAGAGCAACCCCCGCACGTTTCGATGTTAGCGGATTCACTCTAGCAAACCAGCCCTCAGGCGGCTGGAAGCAATTTCTTCTCGCCGGCTAGCCGAAGCAGCGCCGCCTGCAGCTTTTCGAAGGCGCGCACCTCGATCTGGCGGATCCGCTCGCGGCTGACGTTATAGACCTGGGAGAGCTCCTCGAGCGTCTTGGGCTCGTCGGACAGGCGCCGCTCGGTGAGGATATGCTTCTCGCGGTCGTTGAGCGCATCCATTGCGCTCATCAGCAGGTCGTGGCGGACCCGGCTTTCCTGGTCCTCGGCGATGCGCTCGTCCTGGAGCGGGCCGCTGTCGACCAGGAAATCCTGCCACTGGCTCTCGCTGCCCTCGTCGCCTTTCAGCGAGACGTTGAGCGAGGTGTCGCCGCCCATCGCCATCCGGCGGTTCATCGACACCACCTCGTCCTCGGTGACTCCAAGGTCGGTGGCGATCTTGGCGACGTCCTGGGGCTTCAGATCGCCCTCCTCGAAGGCATCGATCTGGTTCTTCATCCGGCGCAGGTTGAAGAACAATTTCTTCTGAGCCGCCGTGGTGCCCATCTTCACCAGGCTCCACGAGCGCAGGATGAATTCCTGGATCGAGGCGCGGATCCACCACATCGCATAAGTGGCGAGGCGAAAGCCGCGCTCGGGCTCGAACTTCTTGACGCCCTGCATCAGGCCGATGTTGCCTTCGGAAATGAGCTCGCTGACCGGCAGGCCGTAGCCGCGGTAACCCATGGCGATCTTGGCGACCAGCCGCAGGTGCGAATTGACCAGCTTGGCGGCCGCCTCGGTGTCGCCATGCTCGCGCCAGCGCTTGGCAAGCATATATTCTTCCTCGGGAGCGAGGATCGGGAATTTCTTTATCTCGGCGAGATATCGGTTGAGCCCGGCCTCGCCGCCCGTCGAGGGGATCGAAACAATCCCCTTTTCCTTAGCCATTCTTCGCGTCTCCCTGGCCGGGTGCGTTTGACAGCGCCCTAGCCGCTTGTTTCCTATACACCAAGCGCACTGAACAGTTCCTGCATGTCGGGCGGCATGCCGCTGTCGAACGACAGGCGGTGCTTCGTTACGGGGTGAACGAAAGCGAGTTTGGCTGCGTGCAGTGCCTGCCGATGAAACTGCAGGTTTTTCAACAGGTCGCGATGCGATTTTGATGACCGCCCGTAAACCGGATCGCCGACCAGGGGATGGCCGATCGATGCCATGTGGACCCGCACCTGGTGGGTACGACCGGTTTCCAGCCGGCATTCGACCAGCGCAGCGTCATTCAATGGCTGCAGCCTTCGCCAGTGGGTGACTGCCCGCTTGCCGCGCCCGCCCTCGACGATTGCGATCTTCTTGCGATTGGTGGAGGATCGGGCGAGCGGCGCGTCGATCGTCCCCTCGGCACCCTTCGGCAGCCCGGTGACGATCGCCAGGTAACGGCGCTCGATGCTGTGGGCGGCGAACTGCCTGGCAAGCCCTTCATGGGCGGGATCCGCCTTGGCGACGACCAGAAGCCCCGACGTGTCCTTGTCGATTCGGTGGACAATGCCTGGACGGGCCACTCCGCCAATTCCCGACAGGCTGCCGCCGCAATGGTGGAGAAGCGCATTGACCAGGGTCCCGTCGCGATTGCCCGCGGCCGGGTGGACGACGAGCCCGGCCGGCTTGTCGACCACCAGCAGATGCTCGTCCTCGAAGATGATTCGAAGCGGGATGTCCTGCGGAGCATTGTGCGCCGGCTCGGGCTCGGGAACGGCGAGGCGAAATTCCTCGCTGCCTTTCACCCTGGCGGCCGGGTCGCGCGCCAGTTGCCCCGCCGAATCGACCAGGCCGCCGCCGCGGATCAGCGCCTTGAGGCGTTCCCGCGACAGGGCGGGGACGGCGTCCGCGAGGGCGCGGTCGAGCCGCCAGCCCGAATGGCCGGCATTGAGCCGCACTTCGACGATCTTCTGCCCCCCGGCCATAGCTCAGGGATATCGGATGCGGGCCGCCGGCGTTCAAGCTTCCGGTCCTTGCGCTGGGTTAAACTCTGCCGCATCAAGCCGACGATGAACGCCGTCGATCTCGCCAGCCTGCTTTGCTCGCGCCTGTGCCATGACCTCATGTCCCCGGTCGGGGCACTCAACAACGGTCTCGAGCTGCTTGCCGACGAGCAGGATGAGGACATGCGCGAGAAATGCCTCGAGCTTCTCGCTGAAAGCGCCCGTGCCTCGGCCAACAAGCTCAAATTCTTTCGTTTGGCCTTTGGCGCTGCGGGCGGCTTCGGCGACAAGGTCGACACCCGCGAAGCGCGTCTCGCGCTCGAAGGCGTGTTCGGCCCGGAAAGGCGGATCGATCTCGGCTGGCTGGTCGACGATTCCAAGCTGGCCAAGGGAGCGGTAAAGCTCCTCCTCAACCTCGCTCTGATTGCCGGCGATGCCTTGGTCCGGGGCGGTCGGCTCGATGTCGGCGCCGAGCAGGCTGACGGTGCGCTCGAACTCGTGATCCGCGCCGAAGGGCCGCGGATCCTGCTCGATCCCGTGTTGCGGGAAACGCTTGTCAGCGGGGGTAGCGGCGGCCAGGTCGAACCGCGCGCGGCGGGCGCCTGGCTGGCGCATGCGCTCGCTTGCGAGGCGGGGGGCAGCATTCGACTGTCCGATCCGTCGGAAGACATGCTTGTGATCGGAGCCCAGCTCCCCGCACAGGGATAACGGCGCGTTAACACCTTGCCGCCATAACGGCTCCGCTAATGGGGGCTGGGGCGCGCCGATGGACGATCTGATTGCCGATTTCGTTGCGGAATGCCGCGAGATGCTCGAAGCTTTGGGGGGCGAGATCGTCGCCTGGGAAGCCGCGCCCGACGACCGCGCCCGGCTGGATTCGATCTTTCGCTTCGTCCACACCGTGAAGGGCAATTGCGGCTTCTTCGATTTCCCGCGCCTCGAGGCGCTGAGCCACGCTGCCGAGGATGCGCTTGCCGACGTGCGCGCCGGCCGCCGTCAGGCCGACGGTCCTTTGGTCAGCGCGGTCCTGGCGATCATCGACCGGATCAGCGAGATGATCGCCGCGATCGAGGACGGCGAAGAAATGCCGGCCGGCGATGACAGCGCGCTGATCGATGCATTGGCTCCGGGGGCGGAGGCACCGGCCGCACCCGCGGCCGCTACCGTCGGCGAGGCCCAGGGAAAAGCGTCAGCTCCTCGAACCATCCGGCTGTCGGTGGAATTGCTCGACCGCGTGATGAGCACCGTGTCCGACATGGTGCTCGCCCGGAACGAGCTTGCCCGCCGGCTTCGCGAATCGCCGACCGAAGTATCGGTCGACGGGGCGTTCGAACGGCTGTCGGCGATCATCGCCGAAATGCGCGACGCGATTACCCGCACGCGAATGCAGCGGATCGAAAATCTGTTTGTCGCCCTGCCGCGAATGGTCCGCGACCTGTCGGCCGACCTTGGCAAGCAGGTGCTGGTCGATATCGATGGAGGCGATGTCGAGCTCGATCGCGAGATGATCGAAATGATCCGCGATCCACTGACCCACATCATCCGCAACGCGGTCGACCACGGAATCGAAAACCCGGCCGAGCGCCTCAATGCCGGCAAGCGCGAGATCGGCATCCTGTCGGTTTCCGCGCGCCAGTCGGGCAACCAGATTCTCATCGCCATCCAGGACGACGGCCGCGGCATCGATCGCAAGAGGCTGGTCGAAAAGGCGATCGCCGCGGGCATCATCGACAAGGCCGCCGCAGCCGAGCTCAGCCCGCGCGAGCAGCTTGCGCTCATCTTCGAAGCCGGCTTGTCTACCGCCAAGGAAGTGACCGCCATCTCAGGGCGCGGAGTCGGCATGGATGTCGTTCGGTCCAACGTCGAGCGGATAGGCGGCATCGTCGAGCTCGACAGCAGGCTGGGCGAGGGCACTAGGATGACCCTTCGAGTGCCGCTGACGCTCACCATCATCCCGGCCCTGACCGTGTCGATCGGCAACCAGCATTTCGCCATTCCCAGGTCGGCGATCGACGAAATCGTCCGCGCCAACGGCGAATCGGTCACGCTCGACATCCTCGGCGGAGCCGGAGTCGCAACGATCCGCGGCCGGCGGGTGCCCGAAGTGGCATTGGCCGACATCCTCGGAATCGACAGCAATGTTCGCGACGAGGACCGGACCCTGGTCGTGCTTCGACCGGCGGGAGCCGACGTCTACGCCCTCGCTGTCGACCGAATCCACGATCACGAGGAGCTGGTCGTCAAGCCGGCCGCACCGGCGGTTATGGCGACCGGACTTTATGCCGGGACCACCCTGGCCGACGACGGCAGCCCGATCCTGCTCATGGACCCCGCTGGCATCGCCCAGGTCGGTGGAGTCAAGCTCGAGGCCCAGGAGCGCGCCGCGCGAGTCGCGGAAGGTCAGGCAAGCGCCGCCGGACCGCAATCGGTGCCGGTGTTGCTGTTCCGCGGCCTTGACGGCGCTAGCCGGGCCCTTCGCCTCGCGGTCGTCGATCGGATCGAGGAAGTTCCCGCAACCGCGGTTCGTCCCGGCGCCGGTCAGCTGCGAGTCCAGCTGGGCGAGGCGATCCTTCCGCTCGCCGGAGTCGGCGAAGGCGGAGTAACCGGCGAAAAGGTCCGGGTCTTCCGGATCAATGATGGAACCCAGGAAATCGGCTACGCCTTCCAGGAGGTCATCGACCTTTCGACCGTCGACCGCGACATTATCGTCGCCGAAAGCCCCGGCGAGATCAGCGGCGTCACCCTGATCAACGGCGAGCCGGCCGAGCTGGTCGACGCTCACTGGCTGTTCGCCAACCATCTCGGCGGCGCCGCCCGCCATTCGGGCGAGCCTCCGGTTTGCCGGCTTCCCGACGACGACCCCTGGATGCAGAACATGCTCCGGCCGATCGTCGAGGCGGCCGGCTATCGGGTCGTCGGCTGCGCCGAGGAGGTGGAAGCGGAGCTGGTGATCGCGGCCCAGGGGTCGAAGCCCGCGCAGTCCAAATCCGGCAAGACCATCTGGCTGCGGACCGAGCCCGAAAGCGCGAACGACAAGGACAAGAGCATCTACCGCTATGACCGGGCGGGCCTGTTGATGGCCCTCAAGGCGGCGGGGGCGGGGAAGGGCAAATGAACGAGCTGCTTTTGATCGTGACGATTGGCGGAGAGCGGGTGGCGCTTCCGGCGGCGGCCGTCGAATCCGTCGTCGAGCTCGACACCTTGATCTCGGTTCCGCGCGCCGCTCCGCATGTCGCCGGCCTGTCGGCGCTTCGCAGCCGGGTGCTAACGGTGATCGATTGCATGCGTTCGCTCGAGCTCGGAACCACCGATTGCTCCGGCGGAATCCGCGAAGCGGCCGTCGTCGAGCTCGATGGCCATCATTACGCGCTGATCGTCGACCTCGTCGAAGATGTCGTCGAAGCGCAGTCGGAACCAAGTCCCGTTCGCGCTGCCATGGGGCCGGGCTGGGAACGGGTTTCGCATGGGATGGTGGAAACGGAGGCCGGGCCGCTGCTGCTGGTCGACGTCGCCGCCTTGATCGTCGGGTTGGAAACGAAGGCGGCTTAAGCTCTTCGTTACCCTTCGCGGCTAAACGGACGGAAACCTAAGCGGGAAGCGCAGGAAATGAAGAGCTGTCTGATCGTCGATGATTCGAAGGTGATCCGCAAGGTCGCCCGCCATATTCTCGAAACTCTCGATTTCGAGGTCGATGAAGCGGGTGACGGGCAAGAGGCCTTGTCGCGCTGCGAACAGCGAATGCCCGACGTGGTTCTGCTCGACTGGAACATGCCGGTGATGAGCGGCATGGAATTCCTTCGAATGCTCCGCCAGCGTGGTCATAGCGACCAGCCCAAGGTGGTTTTCTGCACGACCGAAAATGACATGGCGCATATCCGCGCGGCGCTCGAAGCTGGCGCCGACGAATATGTGATGAAGCCGTTCGACCGAGAGACGCTGCACATCAAGCTTCAACTCGTCGGCGTCGCCTGAGTCCCCCCGAATGGAGCGGGCGCTCGCCAGATCGCGGGACCGCCAGGTAACGCCACGGAACGGCAGGCGCCGGATCCGGCTGATGATCGTCGATGACTCGATGGTCGCTCGCGCGGTTCTGTCGCGAATGATCGAAAGCGACGACAGTTTCGAAATCGCTGCTGTCGCCGGAACCGCCGAGGACGCCTTGGACGCCCTCCAGGCGGTGCGGGTCGATATCATCCTGCTCGACCTTGAGATGCCCGGGGCAGGGGGGCTCAAGTCCCTGCCGCGGATAATCAACAATGCAGCGGGCGCAAAGGTGATGATCGTTTCGTCCCTCGCCGAGGAAGGTGCGGAGGAAACCATCGCGGCCTTGGCGATGGGGGCGGCCGACACCTTGCCCAAGCCGGGCACCGGACGCTTCAATGGCCGGTTCTCCGAAATCCTGCTCGCGAGGCTCAAGGCGCTCGGCCATGCCGAGACCGTCCAGCCGAAAAGTCCGCCCCCAGGCAACCTGACCGGCGCTCCACTTCGCGCCATGCCGACCGACCCGATCGGCATTCTCGCGGTCGGCGCCTCGACCGGTGGGATCCACGCCATCGGCAGCCTGTTCCATTCCCTGCCGCGCCGGATCGGCGTTCCGATCCTCGTCACGCAACATCTTCCGGCTCCCTTCATGACGGTGTTCGCTCGCCAGCTCGGAGTGACCGCCAAACGCGAAGCCCTCGTCGCCGAAGACGGGATGGCCCTGGCTCCTGATCGAATCCTCATTGCGCCCGGCGACGCGCATATCACCGTTGACGTCGGTGCGGACGGTTCGGTGGTCAGGCTGGTGCGCGGCCCGGTGCCGAGCGGCTGCCTGCCGTCGGTCGACCCGATGTTCGCTTCGGTCGCCGCGGCCTATGGCCCGGCCGCTCTTGGCGTGATCCTGACCGGGATGGGCCGTGACGGAGTTGCCGGGGCTGGTCGCCTGGTCGCCTGCGGCGGAGCGGTGCTTGCCCAGGACGAGGCCAGCTCGGCGGTGTGGGGAATGCCACGGGCGGTCATCGAGGCCGGCCTTGCCTGCGCGGTGATGGCGCCGGACAAGATCGCCCGGCGGATTATTTCGCGGACCGGGGACGGCCCATGCAAGTAAGCGACAGCTCGAGCCGGATTCTTGCCGGCCTGCTCGAGGCGCGCACCGGACAGCAGCTCACGATGAGCCGCCGCTGGCGGATCGAAACGGCGCTCTCCGCTTTGCTTCGCGAGCGCGGGATCGCAACGCTCGACGAGCTGATCACCATTCTCGTCATGGGCAAGGAGCCAGGGCTGTCCAACCAGGTGGTGGAAGCATTGCTGAACAACGAAACCTATTTCTTCCGCGACCGGGCACCCTTCGACCTGCTCGCCCGTCACGCCCTTCCCACGATCGCCGAGAAACGCAAGGCGCAGCGCACGATCCGGATATGGTCGGCCGGCTGCTCGACCGGCCAGGAAGTCTATTCGCTCGCCATGCTGTTCGCTGAAAATGAAAGCGCCTGGCGCGGCTGGACGATCGACATCGTCGGAACCGACGTGTCTACCTCGGTCATCGACCGGGCGCGCGCGGGCGCCTATTCGCAGTTCGAGGTCCAGCGCGGCCTCGGCATCCAGCAGATGATCCGCTGGTTCGAGGAATGCGACGGCGGATGGCGAGCGGTCGAAGCCGTTCGCCGCAGCGTCCGATTCCAGGTCCACAATCTGCTCGAGCCGCCGCCGCATCCGGGCGGCTTCGACATCGTGCTGTGCCGCAACGTGCTGCTCTATCTCTGTTCCGACAAGCGGACACTGGCGTTCGAGCGGCTCGCTTCGGCGGTCGCGGACGACGGCTGGCTGATGCTCGGCGCCGGCGAGACGGTCATCGGCCAGACTCGCAGGTTTGCCGCCGACAACCAGGCGAGGGGCCTCTACCGCCCGGTCACCGCCGATGTTGACAAACGATCGGGCCACGACCGCCGGGCAAGCACCAGGGGTTGACCCGACCGTCCCGGTTGTGCGCCATTAGCGCATGACTTTCGTCGAGCGACCATCGCCCAATTTCGACGAACGGGCGCTGCCGGTGTCGATGGTCGTCCTCCATTATACCGGAATGGCGGATGCGAAGAGCGCGCTCGACCGGCTGACGTCGCCGGAAGCAAAGGTTTCCTGCCATTATTTCATCGACGAGGACGGCACCGTCTACCGCCTGGTCGACGAGGCCAAGCGCGCCTGGCATGCGGGCAAGTCGCGCTGGCGCGGAGTGACCGACGTAAACTCCGCAAGCGTCGGCATCGAGCTCGTCAACCCCGGCCACGAATTCGGCTACCGGCCCTTTCCCGACGAGCAGGTCGCCGCGCTGATCCCGCTGCTGGCCGATATCAAGGCGCGCCACGGCATCGGGCGTGGCAATATCGTCGGCCATTCCGATGTCGCCCCGGCACGCAAGGAGGACCCGGGCGAACTGTTTCCCTGGTGGGAGCTCGCCAAGCGCCGGCTTGCCCTACCGAGCCCGACCCGCGAGCTGATCGATCCTTTCTGGACCGATGCCGGCTTCCTGCTGGCGCTCGAGCGCTTCGGCTATGACGTCACCGATCCGCAAAAGGCGGTTATCGCCTTCCAGCGGCGATTCCGCCCAGACATGATCGACGGGATCATCGACGGCGAATGCCGCGCCAAGCTGCTGGCGCTCTTGTTGCCTCGGCCGCAGTGACAGAGCCTAAACCGGCTCTGCCTGACTTGCCGGTTGGAAGCTGTCCTTGGTCGTTTCCGGCGCTGTCGTTCGCCTGTCCGTGGCCTTGCCCGAACTTGGTACCGCCCTCGCGATGAAACGCATGGTGTAAGGATCAAGAATGGCGGGAAGTTCGCTCGGGTCGATCCGCTCGGGGTCAGCGAGCCGGATGTCATGATGGCGCAGCAATTCGGCGAGGAAGCGGCTTTCGACCATCAGCACCAGATGGCGTGCCGGGCAGATGCCGGGTCCGCCGCTGAAGGGAACAAGCGGATATCCATTCGCCACGGGCTCCTCCAGCCAGATTTCCGGTTCGAAGCGATGCGCGAAGTCGAGCTGGCGGTCGTCGCGATGGAAATAAGGGGCGAAGATGACAATGCCGGAACCGGCGGGCATCTCCGATCCGCGCCAACGCGTCGGCTTCGTCGTTTCCCGCAGGATCATTGGAGTCGTCGGCCAAAGCCGAAGCGATTCGAGGATGGAGGCGCGAAGTAGAGGAAGTTCTGCGTCGGCCCGCTCGACGGCCGGAGCTTCTCGACGAGCCTCCAGGCTGCGATCCTCGTGGCCGGCAAGCAGCGCCAACGCGCGGCTTGTCGCCATTCCCGCCGGGTCGAAAGCGAAAAGCCATTGCGCGGCCTGATGCTCGGGCTTGGTTACCTGATCCTTTGGTGCCACCGCCGCAAGGGCGGCCAGGCTGCCGGGCTCGGCTCGATCGATGTAAGCCTGGAGACGGCTGAGGAATTCTTCACGCAGCGCGGTCCGGCGCGGCTTGAAGAAAGCCCAGTTGGCGTCGGACCGCAGCTGCGTGAGAAGGTGGTAAAATTCCACGTCGTCGCGGGCTGAATCGCCGAGCACGACCCGGCGAACGAGTCGGAACCAGCTGCGCTCGAACTCTTCCCAGCCAAATTCGCCCGAAGGCTTCGCGGCCGAGAGCAGGTCCAGTGCTTCGTTCCGAACAATTTGCGCAAAACGATTGTTCAGCGAGTGGACCGGGCAGGCGCTCTCCAGCACCTGCTCGTTGAACCGGCGTCGCTCGGCACGTTCGCTGCCGTGGGAGATCAGCGACCCGTGAGGTTCGAAGTGGCTGAGCGCCGCCTTCTTCTCCCGGCTTGCGCTCGCGAACGGCTCCGGAGTCTCGGCCAGCACGCGCTCGACGTCGCCCGGCTCGAGGATGATCGCCAGGTTGCGGAACGGGATTCCCAGCAAGACCGGCCCGGGGCCATATTTCTCCTGGACGCGCTGCATCCGGCGAAGCGCGCGTTTCTCGATATTCGTCGCTTCCGCCAGGCCGACCACCGTCTTGCGGCGGATGATGACACCCTTGGCGAGTGCTGGAAGCGGAACCTCGGCGATGAAGGCGAGCGTGTCGGCAACGCTCATGATCGGAAGGCCGCCCTTGTGCCGCCGTGAGGCGAGGGCACCAAGCAGCAGCATGCCGGCGACGGCTGCTCCCGCCGCGATCAATGCGGATCGCGCATAGGGCGAGCGAGTGGGGGCGGTTTGCATCGAAGGCTCCTTTTGGGCTCGGTCAGTTCGCCTTGGGCGGGCGCGATGTGCGACTATTGGGTCAAAGCGATGGTAGGCCGGCACGTTCCCGGCCGCTCGGTCGCTGGTGGCAGTTTCGCGGACTCGAAAGCGGCGTCGGGATCACCTATATGTCTTGACGCCAGAGGGCCGGGCGGCCGCGGCCCCGGACTTGATCCGGGGACGAGGAAAGTCCGGGCTCCACGGAACAACGGTGCCGGGTAACGCCCGGCCGGGGGTTCGCCTCCGAGGGACAGTGCCACAGAAAGCATACCGCCCGGCTTCGGACGGGTAAGGTCGAAAGGGTGCGGCAAGAGCGCACCGCGGTCCTGGCAACAGGGCCGGCACGGTAAACCCCACCGGGTGCAAGACCGAATAGGGGTGGCATATGAGCTGGTTCCGGCTCGCCGCCCGGGTTGGTTGCTTGAGGGGCGGGGCGACCCGTCCCCTAGAGGAATGGCCGCACAGCCCCGGACTTGATCCGGGGTGGACAGAACCCGGCTTACAGGCCCTCTGGCTTTTTCTCCCACCGTCTCGCCAAGCGCGAGACGGTTCCCTAGATGCGTGGCAATGGCGAAGCAGAAGAGATCCGACGACTGGGGTTTCCCCCGCTGGCGGCCCTACGGCAGCTCGCGCGGCGCCGCGCGCATTCGCCTGTGCGACCGCGAAGGCTGCGACGAAGCCGGCGACCGGCCCGCGCCAAAGGCCCCCAACAATCCCGAACGCTGGTATTTCTGCGAAGCGCATGCCGCCGAATATAACAAGAATTGGGATTATTTCGCCGGGCTGAGCGCCGAAGAGGCCGCGCGCCGCGCCGCCGACGAGGAAGGAAGCGCCTCGGCCTTTCGCCGCTCGGCGCACTGGAAATGGGCCGGGCCCGGCGACGGCAGCCGGTCGCGCGACGAGATGCGCGCGCTCGACGCGCTCGAGCTCGAGGCGGATGCCGACTTCCGCTCGATCAAGGCTGCCTACCGCCGCCTTGCCAAGGAAAATCACCCGGACCTCAAGCCGGGCGACGAGGAAGCGGCGACGCGTTTCCGCCAGGTTCAGGCAGCCTACGACGTCCTGCGCAAGGCCGAAGAGCGCAAGGAGGGCAGCGCTTAGCCGCTGAACATGAACGTCGCCGCGCTGTACGCGATCGGTCGCCCCTGGTCGCCGCCGTGGGCGATCCCGCGGACGAAGGCGATGTTTCGGGTGATCTTGCTGCATTCGCAGCGCGCGTGAACCGTCTCGCCGCGCAGAGCGGGGCGCAGATAGTCGATCCTCAGGTCCAGCGTCACGACTGGGCGGAATTTGCCGATCGTCACCCAAATCGAGCTTCCGCTGGCGGTGTCGATCAGGCTGACGATCGCCCCGGTGGCGAGGATGCCGCTTTCGGGCACTCCGACCAGCTCCTCGCGCCAGGGCAGGCAAAGCTCGGCCCAATTGTCGCCCGAAGCGCGATATTCGAGGCCCAGCGCGCGGCCGTGGCCGACGGCCTTGGCAAAATCGAAGAAGGCTGCAAGGTCGAATTCGCCCTGGCCCTCGGTCATGCGGCAAGCCGCTCGGCGGTCTCGCGAATGAGCGCGATCATGTTGGGCACGCCCTGGGTCCGGTTGGCGCTTAGCTGGCGGCCAAGATCGAAGGGCGCCAGCTCGGCGGCGATGTCCATTCGGGCTACCCCGTCCGCCGGCTTGTCCTGGACGGCCGAAAGAATGAGCGCGACGATCCCCTTGGTGATCGCGGCATTGCTGTCGGCGAGGAAATGCAGCCGGCCATCGGCGCTGGTCGGATATACCCAGACCGAAGCCGAGCAGCCGCGAACCCTGGTCGCCTCGGTCTTGAGCGCGTCCGGCATCGGCTCGAGCTTGCGGCCGAGATCGATCAGCAGCCGATAACGGTCCTCGCCTTCGAGCAGTTCATACTCGTCGTAGATTTCGCGGAGGGGCGGAAGTCCGGTCACGCGAGCGAGATAATGGGCCGTGAGGCGCCTGTCATCCTAGCGGTCGCGAAGCTCCTCGATCTGCCGGGAAAGGCTGTTCTCGCGGTCGGTGGCAATCCGCTCGAGGACATGGATGCGCTCCTTGAGCTGCTTGACCTCGTCGCGCAGTCGCATCGCCTCGGCCCGCTCCTCGGGGCTTTGCCCGCCTTCGCGCGGCGAGCGCGAATGCAGCCAGGCGCGGATAACGGAGGCGATCATGACGATGAAAACGATCGCGACGACCATGGAAAATGGACTGTTCACAGCGCTTGCTCTCCCTCGCTGATTTGCTTCCGGTCCCGAAGCGCCTCGATCTGCGCGGCGGTCTGCATGCCGCCGTCGGTGACGATCTGCTCGAGAACGCGGACGCGGGCTGCCAGCTCGGCGTTGCTGGCGGCGTATTGCGCTGCCTTCTCGGCCGCAAGTGTCGTCTCCGCCTCAAGCTGCTTCTCTTTGTAGCGGAAGAATCCGCGCGCCATGTAGGTCAGGAAGATGACCGGCAGGCCGATTACGATGAAGGCAATGAAGACTTCGCTGGGGCCCATTATGCGTTTCCTCCCCTGTCATGGGCCAGCGCGTCAATCTCCTGCGCAAGCCGGTGCGGCTGGTCGGTGACGATCCGCTCGATCGTCTCGAGCCGGTCCTTGAGCGAGCCGACCTCGGCGCGAAGCTGGGCATTCTCGCTGGTCAGGAGCTTGATCCGCTCGGCCGCCTCGCGGTCGGTGCGGGGGTGGAGCGGAACGCCCCACGAGGTCTCCAGCGGATAGCCGTTCTTGATCTTCAGCCAGGTGGTCACCACCCAGCCGCCGACGCTGATCGTGACGATCAGCGCGATCAGCGGCGCCAGTTCGAGGATTGCGGCAAAGTTCGGGTTCATCGCGAGGTCCTCCTTAGCGAAGCCGCTCGATTTCGCGGGAAAGCTGGTCCGGCTGGTCGGTCGCGATTCGTTCAAGCACCTTCAGCCGATCTTCCAGCTTGTGGAGGTGCGCCTTCAGCGCGCCGTTCTCCTCTTTGAGTTGCGCGATCCGGCGCTCGGCGGCGGGGTCACGCTTTTCGGTCGTCCCCGACCATTCGTTTTCGAGTGGATAGCCGTGCCTCGCCCGGATCCAGCTGCTGACCAGCCAGCCCCCGGTACTGATGGCGATGATTGCAAGCACGAATTCCGGTCCGCCCCAGGACATATTGTTCTCCTTCCCCTGACGCCTAGCGAAGTTGCTCGATCTCGCGGGCGAGCGAGCGGTTTTCGGTCGTCACATAGCTTTCGATGTCGGCCAGCCGGCGGTTTATGTCCCGAAGCCGGGAGTGCAGGTCTCGCGCGGCTCGGGCCGGCGAAGCGCGCACGCCTTGCCAGAATTCCTTGTGCTCCTGGTCGTGGGTTTCCCAGCCCTTCGGTTTTGCCGGCGTGATCAGCCCGGCGATCAGATATGGCAGGAGCAGCGTGCCGCCACTGAGAAAGACTCCGGCGATGAAGCATACGCGAACCAGGCTCACGTCAACGCCGGTGTAGTCGGCGATTCCGGCGCAGACGCCCATGAACTTGCCCTGCGCCTTGTCGCGATAGAAACGGGTGTGGCTCGGGGCCCCGCTCGCGGACTGTGAATGAAGGTCAGGCGCCGCTCGCACAGGTTCGCGAGCGTCCCCGAGATTGGCCCCGTCAGCCGGGGCGGAGGGCGCGAGCAAGCCGGCGGCGAGGTAAAGCGGGAGGGTCATTCCGCCGCTCAGGACCGTGGCGACGACCATGCCGATCCGCACGAGGGTGACGTCCACGCCGACATAATCGGCGAAGCCCGCGCACACGCCCAAAATCTTGCCGTCGCGCTTGTTGAGGCAAAAACGCTGCGAAAGCTGGTTCGGCGGCCGGTAGTTCGGGGGTCTTTTGTCCGGGGTCATCTCGGCTCTCGCTTGGCACGTTGGCGGCCGCCATGCTCCAGTTCGGGGTCCGCAAGCAGGCGGTCGCTCCGGTTGGGCAGGCATTCCTGGCGCCAGTCCGGATTTTCGGCGGTGAGGATTCGCTCGATCGTGCACAGCCGATCGTCGAGCCGGCGAGCCGTGTCGTAGAGATCGTCAAGCAGCTGCTCGTCGGCCTGCGTGAGCGTGGCGGCGCGCTTCCATTTGGTGATGTGATGGAAGATGATCCACGGCAGCCCGAGCAGGACGACCGGAATGGCGACCAGCGGTATCAGAAGCTCAAAATCCATTGCGACTCATTCCCCCTTGCGCTTGAGCGCGGCTTTCATCGCCTCGAGCTCGGCGTCGACCTTTTCCGACGCCTTGAGCTCGGCGATTTCTTCCTCGAGGCTCTTCGGCCCCGTCATTCCGAGCGCGTCGGCCCGCCCCTCGGCGAAGTCGGCGCGCCGCTCGAGCACCTCGAAGCGCGAGAAAGCGTCCTCGGTGCGGTTGCCGTGCATGATCTCACGCGCCTTGGCCCTGGTCACCGCGCTTTCGAAGCGGGCGCTGATCGCATTCTGCCGGGCGCGCGCTTCGCGAAGCTTGCCCTGCAGCTTGGCGATGTCCGTCTCATAGGCTCTCAGCGTTTCGTCGATCACCTTGATTTCGTCCCGAAGCCCGGCCGCCATGTCCGCCGCTTTCTGCCGCTCGTGAAGCGCCGCCTTGGCGAGGTCGTCGCGATCCTTGGACAGCGCCAGCTCGGCCTTTTCGGTCCAGCTCGACTGAAGCTCGTCGAGCCGCGCCAGCGCCCGCCGCATTTCCTTGCCGTCGGCGATGGTCCGGGCGGCCGAGGCGCGGACCTCGACCAATGTCTCCTCCATTTCGAGGATGATCATCCGGATCATCCGCGCCGGGTCTTCGGCCCGGTCGAGAAGCTCGGTCATGTTCGCCGCGAAAATGTCCCGCGTCCGGGAGAAGATACCCATATTGAACTCCGCAATCGTTTCAGGGCCCTTTAGGCTCCCTGATATACAAGAGCCGTGCCACTTTTCCGGAAAGTCCGGAAACCTCGGATTTCTCCAATTTTCGAGCCGTCTGCAGGACAAAATATCTTGCCAATTGGTGGGATTTGCCACCAACAGTCGGCCAGATTCTGGAGCGGGAAATCATGGAGCGGGCCGACCAGTTCATCGGGCAGAGCCTTGCCTTTCTCGACTCGGTCGAGCGGGCGAGCCGCGCCGCGCCCCTCAACCGGCCGGTGCTGGTCATCGGCGAGCGCGGCACCGGCAAGGAGCTGATCGCCGAGCGGCTTCATCATCTCAGCCCGCGCTGGGCGGGACCGCTGATCACCATGAACTGCGCGGCGCTGCCCGAGCATCTGATCGAGGCCGAGCTGTTCGGCCATGAGGCGGGCAGCTTCACCGGCGCGACCAAGACCCGCCACGGACGCTTCGAGGAGGCCGACGGAGGCACCTTGTTCCTCGACGAGCTGGCGACCCTGTCGTCGCCCGCCCAGGACCGGCTGCTGAGGGCGGTGGAATATGGCGAAGTGACTCGGATCGGCGCGTCCAAGCCGGTCGAGGTCGATGTCCGGATCGTTGCCGCCACCAACGAGCATCTGCCCGCCCTGGTCGACAAGGGCCGGTTTCGCGCCGACCTGCTCGACCGGCTGTCGTTCGAAGTGGTGACCCTGCCGCCGCTTCGCGCCCGGTCGGGCGACGTGCCCCTGCTCGCCGAGCATTTCGGCCGGCGAATGGCGGTCGAGCTCGACTGGCCCAATTGGCCGGGCTTCACTTCTCGCGCCGTCGCCGAGCTCGAGGCCTATCCCTGGCCGGGCAACGTCCGCGAGCTGCGCAACACCGTCGAGCGGGCGGTATATCGCTGGGAGGATCCGGAGCGGCCGATCGACGCAATCCAGTTCGACCCGTTCCATTCGCCCTGGGCCCCGGCCTCGAAATCGGCGGCAAGCGTCGCCATCGATCCGCCGGTGACGACCCAATCGGCGAACGACTCGGCTGACTCTCCCCCGACCGCGCCGCCGCCGCCGGACCAGGTTACCGATTTGCGCGGCGCCGTCGCCGCCTACGAACGGGCGCTGCTCGAGGACGCGCTCGCCCGCAACCGGTTCAACCAGCGGGCGACCGCGACCGCGCTCGGGCTGAGCTATGACCAGCTGCGCCATGCGCTCAAGCGGCACAAATTGCTCGAGGCCGAGGCCGGCTGACAGCACGTTGGTCGAAAAGCGGCTGCATCCAGCGATCCGGGGGAGTATAAGCGACTCGTCACAGGCAAGGAGGCTTTCCATGAAGTACGCCATCCTATCCGCCGCCGCCGCCGCGATCGTCGCGATTCCCGCCACCAGCGCCAGCGCCGGAACCCTCACGCTCGGAGGACCGCTGGCGGTCAATTGCTACGAAGCGGCTCTGGCGCGCTACGTCAGCCAGCCGTCGATGGAGGCGTGCAACCGCTCGCTCGCCGAAGAGCCGCTCAACCGCCGTGACCGCGCCGCGACCCTGGTCAATCGCGGAATCCTGCGCATGCTGGGCAACCAGCATGGCGCCGCCGATGCGGATTTCGACAGCGCCATCAGGCTCGATTCGTCAGCCGCCGACCCGTGGCTCAACAAGGCGTTCCTGCGTCTGAAGCAGGGCGACGCAAGCGGTGCCCTGCCGTTGATCGACGCCGCGATAAGCCGCCAGGCGCGGCGCCAGGCGCTGGCGCTGTTCGCCCGGGGCTTGGCTCACGAGCAGACCGGCAATTACGGCGCGGCTTATTCCGACCTGATGCGCGCCCGCGACCTCGAGCCCGGCTGGGACATGCCGGCAAAGGCGCTCGCCCGCTACGAGCTGCGCGGCCGCTAAAGCCCCGCCGGCCCCGCCGCTACCAGCGGAAGGCGGTCATCGCGTAGAGCATCGGGATCGACAGCATGGTGTTGACCCGGCTGGTGACCATCGCCGTGCGGGCGCTCTTCGCCTTGGTCGCGTCATCGGCTTCGACCAGGCCGAGCGCCTTCTTCTGGTTCGGCCAGATGATGAACCAGACGTTGAACGCCATGATGAGCGCCAGCCACATGCCCGCGCCGATCAGCTGATAGGGCTCCTGGAAGGTCAGCGCCTCGACTTCATAGCCGAGCAGATGGGCGAGGATGAGGCCCGTCAGCACCGTCAGCGCCGCGCCCCAGCGGAAGAAGAAGAGGGCCTTGGGCGCGATATATTTCGACACGGCCGGCTTCAGCTCGGCCGGAACCTGCGGCATGGTCGGGATCTGCACGAAGTTGAAATAATAGAGCAGGCCGATCCAGGTTATTCCGAAAAAGACGTGAAGCCATTGCATGATGCCGATCAGGCTGACGTCGCCGGTGTGGAACAGGGCCATCAGCGCGACGGCAAGACCAAGGCCGATGGCCAGCACCAGATGCAGATTGTCGAACAGCTTGCCCATCTTTTCCCCCTGTTGAACGGCAAATTCGGACATGTTCTTACGACTGCCGGGCCTTGCCCGGCAAGCGCTGTGGCCCGGCGGTGCAATTCCGTTGCTGTTCCCTACTTGTTCTCATTGAACAAAGCATGTACATGAGCTGCATCCAACCGGCGGTGCTCGGCCGCCTTGACGAAAGGAACAGGGGCATGGCAGCGCAGCTCAAGGTCATCGGCAGCGGATTGGAAAATAGCGGCATGGACAGGCACAAGGCGCTCGAAGCGGCGCTTGCGCAGATCGACCGGGCCTTCGGCAAGGGCTCGGCGATGAAGCTTGGAAGCCGCGAGAAGATCGAGATCGAGACCATCTCGACCGGCAGCCTCGGCCTCGACATCGCGCTTGGCGTCGGTGGCCTGCCGCGCGGCCGGGTGATCGAAATCTACGGGCCGGAAAGCTCGGGCAAGACGACGCTGGCCCTGCACGCCATCGCCGAGGCGCAGAAAGGCGGCGGGACCGCGGCCTTCGTCGATGCCGAGCATGCGCTCGATCCATCCTATGCCAAGAAGCTCGGGGTCGATGTCGACGAGCTGATCGTCTCCCAGCCCGACACCGGCGAGCAGGCGCTCGAGATCGTCGACACCTTGGTCCGATCGAACGCGGTCGACGTGCTGGTGGTCGATTCGGTCGCCGCTCTGGTGCCGCGGGCCGAGATCGAGGGCGAGATGGGCGACAGCCACGTCGGCCTCCAGGCGCGGCTGATGAGCCAGGCGCTGCGCAAGCTGACCGGCTCGATCAGCCGCTCGCGCTGCCTCGTCATCTTCATCAACCAGGTCCGGATGAAGATCGGCGTGATGTACGGCAATCCCGAGACGACGACCGGCGGCAATGCGCTCAAATTCTACGCCTCGGTGCGGCTCGACATCCGCCGCACCGGCCAGATCAAGGACCGCGACGACATCGTCGGCAACTCGACCCGGGTGAAGGTGGTCAAGAACAAGGTCGCGCCGCCGTTCAAGCAGGTCGAGTTCGACATCATGTACGGCGAGGGCGTGTCCAAGGTCGGCGAGATCCTCGACCTCGGAGTCAAGGCGGGGATCGTCGAGAAATCGGGCGCCTGGTTCAGCTACGACAGCGTCCGGATCGGCCAGGGCCGCGAGAATGCCAAGCTCTACCTCAAGGAAAATCCCGACGTCGCCGAGCGGATCGAAAATGCCATTCGCGGCCGGACCGAGGAGGTTGGCGAGGCGCTGATGGTCGGTCCCGAGGGGGACGAGGCCTAGGCCGGGCCGCGGCCGGCGGCGGGAAGGCCGGCGGCTGGGCGGCCGGCTCGCTGGCAAGCCGCCGCGCCGAGGCGCTCAGTCGCGGCCGCCGCCGCCGGAGTTCTGCTTGTCGCCGGTGCGGCTGTTCGACTCGCCCTTGTCATGGGCCTTCTTGTCGCCGCCCTTGTCCTCGCGCTGCCACTGGTCGAAATCGCCCTTCTTCTTGTCGTCGGTCATCGCACGTCCTCGTCGATAGTGTTCTCGTCCGCATTGCTGGTCGCTTGCCTGGCATTGGCGCCGCCGCCGGTGCCGATGCTGCCGACGCTAGCTCCGGGTCCGCCGCCCGGGGCCGTGCCGCCCGGCTGAAGGCCGCTCGCCAGGCCTCCGCCGGTCGCATTGGGTTCCTCGGCGTCGGACTTTTCCATGCCGAAGCGGGTCGTGTCGGTCTCGCCGGCCTCGGCGGGTCGGCTCTCCTCATCGACGCTTTCAGGGCCGCGTCCGCCATCATTTGCCTGCATCGCTCCATCTCCTCGGATCCAGGCGACCAACTCCCGGCCGGCGGGTGCGGTTCACTTTCCTTGGAGAAGCGCGCCCGGTCGCGGGGCGCCAACCGTTCAGGCGGCGACGGCGCGTTTCTGGCCGGAGGCGCCGGGGACGGGCTCGGACGGGTCGTTGCCGAGGCGGACGATTCGGTTGGCGTCGTCGACGTGGACCACTCGCGGCTTGGCCGCCCGCGCCTCGGCATCCTCGAGCATGGCATAGCTCATGATGATGACGAGGTCGCCGGCCTGGACGAGATGGGCCGCGGCGCCGTTGATGCCGATCATGCCGCTGCCGGCAGGCGCGGTGATGACATAGGTTTCCAGCCGCGCGCCGTTGGTGATGTCGGCGATCACCACCTGCTCGCCCTCGATCAGGTCGGCGGCTTCCATCAGCGCCGAGTCGATGGCGATCGAGCCGACATAGTCGAGATCGGCCTGGGTGACCGTCGCTCGGTGGATCTTCGATTTCAGCATCACCCTCATCAAGGCGACGGCTCTCCTTCGTAGCGGCTGGCGCCGCGCCCCTAGCAGATTTGTCCTTCTTCGCCACTAGTCAAGTGCTGCAGCGCACAATCGCAGGTGCGGCATGGCCGCTCAGGAATATAGCGCCTCGACGAAATAGAGGCCGTCGGGCGGTGCGTTGAAACCGAGAGCGGCGCGGTCCCTGGCGTCGAGCGCCTTGCCGATGTCTTCCGGCCGCCACTGGCCGCGCCCGACCAGGGCGAGGCAGCCGACCATCGATCGCACCTGGTGGTGGAGGAAGCTTCGCGCCGCCGCCTCGATCAGGATTTCGTCGCCCTCGCGGCTGACGGCGAGCCGGTCGAGCGTCTTGACCGGGCTGTCCGATTGGCAGTGGGCCGAGCGGAAGGTGGTGAAGTCGTGGCGCCCGACCAGAATCGCCGCGCTTCGGGCCATCGCCTCGGCATCGAGCGGGACCGCCACATGCCATACCCGCCCTCGGTCGATCGCCGGCGGCGCCCGGCGGTTGAGGATCCGGTAGAGGTAGCGCCGGCCAATGCACGAAAATCGCGCATGCCAGTCGTCGGCAACCGGCTCGGCGGCCAGCACCGCAATCGGCTCGGGCCGGACCAAGGCGTTGAGCCCCTCGCGCAGCCGGTGCTCGGTCAGCGCCTTTTCGATGTCGACATGCGCCGCCATGGCCAGCGCATGGACCCCGGCATCGGTCCGCCCGGCGGAATGGACGCTCGCCAGCTCGCCGGTCATCCGGTGAAGCGCCTCCTCGAGCCTCTGCTGCACCGACGGGCCGTGATCCTGCCGCTGCCAGCCCATGAACGGCTCCCCGTCATATTCGATGGTCAGCCGCCAACGGGTCACGGCAGGATCGTCCCCTTTGGGACGGCAAAGCCGCGCAAAAGCTCGCCGGCCGTCATCGGCCCACGCCCGGCTCGCTGGACGACCAGCGGGCGGACGTATCCCTCGCCGCAGGCGATGGTGAGGCAATCGTCGAGCACTTCGCCAGGCTTGCCCGAAGCGTCGCTTCCAACCGCGGCCTCAAGCAGCTTGACCCGCTCGCCTTCCGCTTCGAACCAGGCGCCCGGCGATGGCGCGAAGGCGCGCACCTGGCGCTCGACTTCCTCGGCGCTCCGCCGCCAGTCGATGCGCGCCTCGGCCTTGTCGATCTTTTTCGCATAAGTGACGCCGTCGTCCGGCTGCGGGACCGCCCGCGACGGTGAATCGAGCCATTCGAGCAACGCCACGGCCCCAAGTCTGGCAAGTTCGCCCGTCACTTGACCGGCGTTCTTCCCAACAATCCTAAGGTCGCGGCTGAGCAGCATCGGCCCGGTGTCGAGCCCTTCGTCCATCTGCATTATCGTAACGCCCGACCTCTCGTCTCCGGCGAGGATCGCCCGCTGGACCGGAGCCGCGCCCCGCCAGCGCGGCAGAAGCGAGGCGTGGACGTTGACGCAGCCGCCCTTCGGCGCCTCGAGGATCGGCTTTGGCAGGATCAGGCCGTAGGCGGCGACCACTGCCAGGTCCGCGTCCAATGCCGCGAACCGCGCCTGCTCCTCCGGGTCGCGAAGCGTCCGCGGCGTTCGCACGTCGATCTTGAGCTTCTCCGCCCGCTCATGCACGGCCGTTTTGCGCTCGGCCTTGCCCCGCCCGGCGGGACGCGGCGGCTGGCAATAGGCCGCCAGCAGCTCGTGGCCGCCCTCGATCAGCGCGTCGAGTGTCGGCACCGCGAAGTCCGGCGAGCCCATGAAGATAATGCGCATGCGCCCGCCTATGGCCCCACTTGCTCCGGCGGCCAAGCGGCCTATGGCTTGGTCGATGGCATCGCAGGAAATCGAGGAATTGGCGGGAGCGCTGGCGCGGCTGCCCGGCCTCGGCCCGCGCTCGGCCCGGCGAGCCGTCCTCTATCTGATGAAGAAGCGTGAAAATGCGCTCCAGCCCCTGCTGTCGGCGCTGCAGCGCGTCGCCGAGCGGCTGTCGACCTGCTCGACCTGCGGCAATGTCGACACGTCCGACCCCTGCGCCATCTGCCGCGACCCGCGCCGCGACGAGCGGCTGCTCTGCGTCGTCGAGGAAGTCTCGGACCTGTGGGCGCTCGACCGCTCGCGGCTGTTCCCCGGGCGCTATCACGTGCTCGGCGGCCGGCTGTCGGCGCTGGAAGGGGTCAGGCCGGAGGATTTGACCATCGACCGGCTCGTCCGCCGGGTCGCCGCAGGCGGTATCGACGAGGTGGTGCTGGCGATGAACGCGACATTGGAAGGGCAGACCACCGCCCATTATCTCGCCGAGCGGCTCGAAACTTACCCGCTGCGCCTGACCCAGCTGGCCCACGGCCTGCCGGTCGGCGGCGAGCTCGACTATCTCGACGAGGGGACGCTCGCCCAGGCGTTGCGGGCAAGGAGGCCGGTCGCCTAGCAGTAGCTTGAACTGACGGCGGTTTGGGGCCAACTGCACCGCCATGGCCAGGCTTCCGATCATCGAGGTTCCCGACCCGATCCTGCGCTCCCAGTCGGCGCCGGTCGAGCGAATCGACGACGATTTGCGCAAGCTAATCGCCGACATGTTCGAGACGATGTACGAGGCGCCGGGAATCGGCCTCGCCGCGGTCCAGGTGGCGATCCCGAGGCGGCTGGTGGTGATCGACCTGCAGGACCCCGATCCGGTCGGGGAGGGGGAGGAGGAAGGGCCGCCGGTCAAGCGGCCGCACGTATTCATCAACCCCGAAATCCTGCACCGGTCCGACGCCCGCAAGACCTATGACGAGGGCTGCCTGTCGATCCCCGACCAATATGCCGAGGTCGAGCGGCCGGACATCGTCCGCGCCCGCTGGCTCGATGAGAAAGGCGAGACCCGGGAAGAGGAGTTCGGCGGACTGATGTCGGTCTGCCTCCAGCATGAGGTCGACCATCTCAACGGCATCTTGTTCATCGACCATTTGTCGCGGCTCAAGCGCGACATGATCGTCAAGAAGGTGATCAAGAGCCGAAGGGACCGCGAGAAGGCGGCGATCCTCTAGCCGCTACTGGATGGTTTCCGCGGCCTTGCGGCAATCGTCGGCGCATTCGCGACAGATCTGGGCGCATAATCTGCAATGCTCATGGTCGTGCTTCTCGCACTCGGCGGCGCAAAAGTCGCAGACCCGGGCGCACAGCTCGAGCATTTCGCGAAGCACCTGCTCGTTCGATCCCGTTCGCCTCAGCGCCAGCCGGCACGCCGCCTCGCACACGTCGGCGCAGTCGAGGCAGGACCGGATGCACTGGGTCA
>Ga0247719_1000319_pt1 | contig 32043 bp, 22 predicted proteins | sample 41E_DmetaG_FD_189046 | JGI IMG/M metagenome (GOLD analysis project Ga0247719, IMG submission 189046) | Soil microbial communities from hillslope of Landscape Evolution Observatory, University of Arizona, Oracle, AZ, United States - 4-1-E_D | ecosystem: Engineered > Artificial ecosystem >...
GCCACCTTCATCGACGGCAAGCTTCGAGAGCGGAAGGAGGCTCAGACCGAGACCAACAACACCGCCAAGACCGGGTCCGTCGCCGCCTGATCAGGAAACCTCATCCACAACTCTTGACAATTTCTCGCACCAATGGGGCTCGGCGACTGACGACGATCGTCGCGGTCGGCCACAACCACCGCGGGGTTCTCCCGCCGTGCGGCCGGGATCGGCAGGTTCTGTTCGATTACCACCCGGACATTCGCGTCATACTTCCGACTCCCGATGGGCTGCGCAGCGTTCAGATCGAGGACCTACTTCCCCTCAGCTATCGCTGGAATCCGATTGACGAGGCCGGTGGCAGTCCCGCCACCGCCCCATAATCACGGCTCTCATTGGACGACCGCCTGTCTCGTATCGCCGGGTCATGGTCGCGGCTCATCGTCCACGGTCATGGCCATGGCGCCGAAGATCGCCAACGCGGCCGGAAGCACCTGGTCGCTACTGATCGTCACGCCCCGCAGCGACTCGCCTCCTCGGAGCCCGTTCAGCACCGACCACTGCAGCGTGGCGTCTGTGAGCGTGCACTTCGACAGTTGCACACCGGTGAGGTCGCATCGAATCAACTGGGCTGAGGGGAGCGTCGCCGCGTAGAAATCGGCGTCGACCAGGTCGCAATCCTCGAATTCCGCCCGCTCCCAGCTCGTCATTCGGAAGTTGGCGTCGTCGAGTCGGCATCGGAGGAAGCCGACGTCGGTGAACCGAGAGTTGGCTGCCTGAAAGCCTGATAGGCGGCAGTCCTGAAACTCCACCCGGATACACGCCGAGTCCTCCAATGTCAGTCCGGACAGGTCGCAGCCGATCACGACACAGTCGACGAGACGGCTGCTTTCAAGGTGGGTGCCTATCAACCGTGCCCCCTCGATGCGGCACCCGCTGACTTGAACAAGGGATGCTGTCCGGCCCGAGTGGTCGCCCGTCAGCCTCATGCCGATGAGATCGGCGTCGTCGGTCAGGACGTCCTCACTGCTAGACGACGGGTCATCGTCCACCTGGGGAGGCCGTCTTCGGCCAGCCGACTTCGTGCGCATGACCGCTACCGTATGCGGGTTGACAATCGGATCTGGAGCCGCGCCGTATCCACCTCTGGCGCTTTGTCCCCGAACCCCGCTCAGCCGCGGAAGGAACCAGGCGCCCTGATAGCGGCTACGCGGCGCGGCGCACGTATACAACCGGCTCGAGCTTCCCGAGGAACTGGAACACCTCCCAGTGCAGGTTGGCCTCGATGTGCTCATAGATGTCTTGGCCGTGCTCACGAACGATGTCGTCGCGTTGCCGGCGCGTCGTGCGAGCCGGAGAAGCGCTCGTGAGACAGGCTGCGTTCGCTCTTCTGCGTCCTCGCGCCACTCAGTGCCGATGACGTCCACTGAGTCCACAGCGACGCCGGATCTGGCGAAAGCAACGTCGAGAGCTCCACGGTCGAGGTTGCCGTCGACGTTGGCGAGGTGGCGCCGCGTGACCTCAGCGTCGTCTGCGGTGAGGAGATCGGTCGCGACTGTCGTGAACACGAGAAGACGCGCCGCCGGCTTCATGATCCGGAGGACCTCGACGAGGGCGCCGCCGAGATCATCGACCTGTTCGACGACATCTCGGCACCACACGAAGTCGAAGTGGGAATCGGGGTACGGCAGTTCGTGCATCACCCCGTGGTGAAGGGCGATTCGGTCCGCCAGGCCTGCGGCCTGCACGGCCTCCTTGGCTCGCTCGATGTGCAGGGCGACCGGCTCGACACCGACGCCGTCAACGTCGAAGCGGCGGACCAGCTCCATCAGGTGAGCGCCGTCTCGACAGCCTGCGTCGAGCACGAGGTCACCAGCCGCCACGTAGGTTGCGGCCGTATCGAACAACGAGTCCGGGCCAGCCGGATTTAGGCTGACATCGAGCCGCTCGTACCGATCCCAAATTGTCGGGCCGTCTACGCGGCTGATTCGCTGAAGGTTGCGAGGCGGCACTCCACCAGCCTGCTCCACACGCGCCTTGGAGCGCGCACGCATTCCTACGAACCGCACCGGGGCGCGCATCCACAACTCCAATCCGAGCGACGAGAACGCCGGCATCTGCTTGTGTCGGTGACGCGGCAAGCTAGGTGCAATGCCCCACCGCCGGTCCACCGCCGCCCCGGCGCTCTCGGTCGTGCTCGTTGTCATGGCCGTCGTGGCCACTGCGTGTACGAGAGGGGACGGTGGCCGGGTCGGATCGGGCGCCACACCAGCAGCGCCCGCCGAACAGCCCGTGCAAACGACGGCCGGCGCTGGGCGTCCGGGCGTGCCAACAGGGGAGTCGCCCCCTTCCGTCTCGCCTCGCGTCGAGCTTCCCCGGCCCCTGAAGGCCGTATGGGTGCATCTCTTCGACCAGAGCCTGAAAACCCCGGCGGGAGTGGATCGGGTGCTCAACGACGCCGCGGCAGCCGGCCTGAATGCGGTGTTCGTGCAGGTCGTGCGCCGACATGACGCCTACTACGACTCCAAGGTGCTTCCTCGGACGCCTGACCCGGCGTTGGCGCCCGGCTTCGACGTGCTGGCTGCGGTCGTGGACGGTGGCCACGCCCGGGGGCTGCAGGTTCACGCTTGGTTCACGGTGGCGACGGCGTGGCACGACACGTACCGGGATCTGGAGCTTCCCGCCGGCCACGTCACCCGTGCCCATGGACCGGGCGCTGCCGACCCGTGGATGACGGTGTCGAGGGCCGGCGTGCAAAGCCGGGAGTACTTCGACATCGGCCTCCCCGAGCTGCACGATCACGTGGCCGGCATCGTCGCCGACATGGCCTCTCGGTACGCCATCGACGGCGTGCACCTCGACTACGTCCGCTACGACGGCGCCCAGTGGGGCTTCCACCCCCGTGCCCTACAGCGGTTCACAACGGAGACGGGATATCAGGGTGTGCCGGCCCCCGGCGAGCGGGTGTGGGCGGACTGGCGGCGCGCCCAGAGCCGGGCGATCGTCGAGCGGTCGAGGGCGGCCCTCCTCCAAAGCCGACCTCAGGCCTTGCTGAGTGCGGCCGTGATCGCCCAGGACGTCGGCCCCACCGGCGCTCCGGGGGGTTTCGCTGGGACCCGGGCCTACGTCGACTACGCCCAGGACTGGGCGGGATGGGTATCTGGCGGCCTACTCGATTTGGCCGTCCCGATGGTCTACGTACGCGAGCACGTGCCCGAGCAGGCTCAGTGGTACCGCCAGTGGCTCGCTTTCGCCGCTGAACTGGACGGGGCCCCCAACGGGGCGGCTGTGGCCGTAGGGGTCGGCGGTTGGTTGAACACGGCGGTCGGAGGGCTCGCCCAGGCTCGGGAGGCGCTCCATCGCACTGCGGGGGTGGCCGTCTTCTCCTACCAGCAGGACAGCAACAACGCTGCCCATGGCTCGTTCCTGCGCGAGCTGGGCGGACTCTGATCCGCCCCTCGGCGATCGATGCGCCCCTTCGTTGGACCGGCTCGCTGAACGACTCCTCTGACGGCACGGATCCACGGCGAGCGCACTTGCCGCACGGGAGTGCCCCAATATGCCGTCGATCAGCGGACGGATCCGATGACCCAGAACGCCGGCTCAGCGGCCAGCCCCGTCTGGTGCTGGGCCGACATAGACCAGCTCCTCCAGTGGCTCATCGCCAGGAAATGCGACAGTGACGCGCCCGACCCGGGTCCAGCCAGCCTTCTCGTACAGCCGGATGGCGCCGGCGAAGTGGGCAGCGACGTCGAGGATCGGCCAGAGCCCTCGGGCACGCCCTGCATCGGTAGCCGTGGCGAGGAGGGAGCTACCCATCCCCTCCCTTCGATTGGAAGGCGCGACGAAGAGCCGGCCCACGACGCAGAGTCGGTCCGGTGGTCGCTCGGTGGCATCGCAGGCGAGGGCCATCACCGGCGGGGAGGTCTTGGGCTGGAGCGCCACGTGTCCGACGATGCCCCTGTCCGACTCTGCCACCCAGGCCCCGAGTGCGTCCGGCGTCGGCCCTTGAGGAACATCGGAACGAAAAGTCACGCTAAGGCCGGAGCGGCGCGGGCCTGCTGATCGGTCCTACCGTGTTGCGCTGTGCCCGTTGAGTTCCTGACCGACGAGGAGGCCGCCTCTTACGGTCGCTACAACGGACCACCGCCGCAGGTGGAACTGGAGCGGGCGTTCTTCCTCGACGACGCCGACAAGGCGCTGGTCGCCCGGCGCCGGGGCGACCACAACCGGCTCGGGTTCTCATTGCAGATGACCACCGTGCGGTCGCTGGGGCTGTTCCTGGCCGATCCTCTCGACGTGCCGAACCCGGTACTGGAGTACCTCGCCGACCAGCTCGACATCGCCGAGCCGTCCTGCGTGAAGCGCTACACCGAGCGCCGGACAACCCGCTTCGAGCATGCCGAGGAGATCAAGGGCGTGCTCGGACTGAGGGACTTCGCCGAGGCCGAGCATGAGGTCATGGCCTGGGTGGATGCCCGAGCGTGGACGACCGGCGCCGGGCCCAAGGCAATCTTTAACGACGCAGTGGCGTGGCTCCTGGAGCGAGGCGTGCTCCTGCCCGGGGTCACGAGGCTGGCCCGGCTGGTGGCCCAGGTCCGCGACGAAGCGACTCAGCGGCTCTACGACACGCTCTCCCAGCGGCCGACGGCCAAGCAGCGCGAGATGCTGGAGCGACTTCTGGACGTTCCCGACGGGGGCCGCTTCTCGGACCTGGAGCGCTGGCGCAAGGGCCCGGCCGAGCCGTCGGGCAGGAACCTGGAGCGGGCCCTGACCCGGGTGTCGGAGATTATGGGCGTCGGGATCGGGGCACTGGAGCTCGGCACCTTCGTCCCCCAGCGGCGCCTCGTCGATCTGGCCCGCTACGGGATGGCGGCCAAGGCGCCCCAGCTGCGCCGCCACCCGTCGTCCCGGCGTCTGGCCACGCTGGCGGCGACCGTGGCGTACCTGGAGGCCAAGTCCATCGACGACGTTTTGGAGCTGTTCGACCTGCTGATGGTCACCGAGCTACTCGGCAAGGCCCAGCGCGAGGCGACGAAGGAGAAGGTCCGCCAACATCCCCGACTGGCGCGGGCGTCGGCCAAACTGGCCGCCGCCGTGGAGGTGCTGCTCGAAGCCACGAGTAGGGGTGAGGCGGTGCGGATCGAGGAACTGTGGGCGCTGATCGAAGCGGTCGCCCCCCGAGCCGAGTTGCAGGCGGCCATAGCCGCCGTCGCCGAGATCGTCCCTCCGACGGACCCGGACAACGACGGGGAGATGCGGGCGGGCCTGGCGAGGCGCATCCTGGTGGTCAGCGGGTTCCTCAAGTCCCTGACCGAGACGATCGAGTTCGGGGCGACCGCCGAGGCGGCTCCGGTGCTGGCGGCCATGAGGCGGATGCCAACCCTGTTGGCCAGCCGGCGCAAGCCCACGGTCGACGACATCGACGCGACGCTGGTGCAGGGGTCGTGGAAGCGCCTGGTGTTCGGCATCCCGGCGCGGCCAGACGGCTCGGTCGACAAGAACGCCTACGTGTTCTGCGTGCTGACCCAGTTCCACCGCCACCTCCGCCGCCGGGACATCTACGCCGAGGCCTCGGCCCGGTGGCGCGACCCTCGGGCCCAGTTGCTCGACGGCGAGGCCTGGGCCAACGCCAAGGGGGCGGTGCTGACCGCGTGGTCGCTCCCCGAGAGCCCTGACGAGCTCCTGGCCGACCACGCCCGTGTCCTCGACGACGCCTACCGGGAGGTGGGTGGCCGGCTGACGGAGGACTCCGCCCTCAGCGTCGATGACGAGGGCCGGCTCCACGTGGAGCGTCTCCGGGCCATCCCCGAGCCGCCGAGCCTCGTGGAGCTGCGCCGGCAGGTCAACGCCATGCTGCCCCCGGTCGACCTGCCCGAGGTGATCCTGGAGGTCATGGCCTGGGAGCCGAGGTTCGTGGAGGCATTCACCGCGGCGTCGGGGGGCCGGACCCGCCTGGGCGACCTCAACGTCAGCATCGCCGCCTGCCTGACCGCGCACGCTCTCAACATCGGCTACAGCCCCATCGTCAAGAAGGGCGTCGAGGCCCTGGAGCGGGACCGGATCAGCCACGTGAACCAGACCTACCTGGGCGCCGAGACCTACTCCCTCGCCAACCGGTGGCTCATCGAGGCCCAAGCCGGCATCGCCTTCGCCCAGGCGCTGGGGGGCGGGCTGGTAGCTGCCGTCGACGGGATGCGCTTCGTCGTGCCGGTGCCCAGCATCTATGCCCGCCCCAACCGCAAGTACTTCGGTGCCAAGCGGGGCGTGACCTGGCTCAACATGCTCAACGACCAGGGAGCGGGGCTGGGGGCAAAAGTGGTGTCGGGGACCGAGCGCGACTCCCTGCACATGATCGACGTCATCTTCAGCCAAGACGGCGGCCAGCGCCCCGACATCATCGTGGCCGACACGGGGTCGTACTCCGACCTCGTGTTCGGGCTCGCCCAGCTGCTGGACATCGAGTACCGCCCCGCTCTGGCCGATCTGCCCGACCAGCGGGCCTGGCGCATCGATCCCCACGCCGACTACGGAGCCCTCAACACCGTCGCCCGGGGCAGGATCGATCTGGCCCGGGTGCGGAGGCACTGGGCCGACATCCTCCGGGTGGTGGGCTCGATCTTCACCGGGGCCGTGCGGGCATACGACGTGGTGCGGATGCTCCAGCGTGACAGCCACCCCACTCCGCTCGGGGAGGCGATCGCCTCCTATGGGCGGATCTTCAAGAGCCTGCACATCCTGGCCTACGTGGACGACGAGACCTACCGGAGGGACATCAAAGGCATCCGCAACCTCCAGGAGGGCCGCCACTCCCTCGCCGCATCGATCTTCCACGGCAAGAAAGGTGAGCTCTACCAGCGCTACCACAAGGGGATGGAGGACCAGCTGGGGGCGCTCGGGCTCGTTCTCAACTGTGTCGTGCTGTGGAACACGTTCTACATGAACGCCGCCCTAGAACAGCTGCGGGCGCAAGGTCATCAGATCCTCGACGAGGACGTCGCCCGGCTGTCGCCCTTCGTGCGCCACCACCTCAACGTCCACGGCAAGTATTCCTTCCTCCTGCCCGACCTACTCGGTGGGCTACGGGTGCTGGGTGATCCGGACGCCGCCGACTTCGGAGACGACTGATGTCGGGACACCAGTCCGCCAGGCAGCTCTCCTGCGGTTCCCGTCAACGCCACCCGCGTCGCCTTGCGCTGAATCCACCCGAGGTCCCCATCTTGGCCCAGTGCTCGGGTCCGTGTCACCAGCCGCAAAGTAGGAGCAACTGTCGTCGCCCAGCGTGTGGCCTGGGCCCAGTGGGCGGCCACTGGCTGAGTGCCCGAGATCGCAGCGACAAGCGGGGAGCCAACGCGCTCTTCGGGGTCTTGGAGGAATCCCCTCAAGTGGCGACCCGTTGATGCCGATACCCATGCCAAGGAACAGGCGGCTGCATTCTTCGGCGTGACCGGAATTGTGGCGGACTGCGGGCCCCACGGCCCGCAGAGAGGACGGTCATGGTGGCGAATACCGGCATTGGCAGGCTCGCGGGGCGAGCGCGAAAGCATTCGGTCTCGCACAGGGCGTGCGTCACTGTGGCCATGGCCCTGGCCGTCATGGCCAGCCCGTTGCAGCTGGGGAACGGGGCGGCAGCCGCTCAGACGGCACCCTCAGGGCCAGCGTCGACGCCCTCGTCATTCCCGCCGGTCGACCCCTCCGCCCCCACCAGCAAGCCTCCGCCCGAGGTGGAGGTCCCGATCCCGGACGTGGCCTCCGTAGGGAAGCCCTCCGTGCCCCCTGCCCCCAAGCCCGGCGAGGAGCTCCTCGACCGCCGCACGGTCAACTCCAAGACCTTCACCACCGACAAGCCCGGCGAGTTGCGCACGGAGCTCTACGAGGCGCCGGTCCACTTCAAGGACCCTCAGGGCCGTTGGACCGCCATCGACGACACCCTCGGCACCTCCAAGGACGGGCGTCGACGCAACACCGCCAACGTCTTCGACCTGTCCCTGGCCGACAGCTCCACCGACAAGGCGGTGGCCCGCCTGGCCGTCGACGACAAGCACTCGGTGGGCTTCGCCCTCGACGGGGCGGCCGAAGTGAAGGCCAAGGGCGACAAGCACAGCGTCACCTATTTCAAGGTGCGCAAGGACACCGACATGCGCCTCACCTCCCGCCGGGGAGGCGTGAAGGACGAGCTCGTGCTGGCCTCGCCCGCCGCCCCCGACCGCTTCGTCTTCCCTCTGGAGCTCAAGGGGCTCACCGCCTCCCTCGACGAGGCCGGCAACGTGATCTACAGGGACGAAGCCGGCGTTGAGCGGGCCCGGACCCCCCACGGCTTCATGACCGACGCCAACATCGACCCCCGCTCGGGAGAGGCGCCCATGTCCCTGGGCGTGACCTACGCGCTCATCCCCTGGAAGGGCGGCACCGCCCTGGAGGTCCGCCTGGACCGGGCCTGGCTGGACGATCCCGCCCGCCAGTATCCCGTCACGGTGGATCCCGAGATCCACAACGCGGCCTGGGGCGACGACACCTACGTGATGTCGGGGTTCTACCGGGACAACTCCTATGACGCCGAGCTCAAGGTCGGCACCTACGACGGCGGGGCCCACATCGGCCGGGCCTTTATGCACTTCGACAGCGGCGCCATCACCAACACCACCGTGACCCACGCCGAGCTCCACCTGGCCGAGCGCCACTCCTGGAACTGCAACTATCAACCGGAGCCGGTGTGGCGGGTCGTCGCGGGCTGGAACGGCCGGGGCATCCCGGACTGGTCCCAGCAGCCGCCCACCGACGCCAACGCTATCGCCGGCGGCACCTTCGCCAACGCCGGCTGCAGCAACCGCCTGGCCGTGTGGAACGTGACCAGTGCAGCGGCCACCTGGGCCGCCAACCCGGGGGCGAACTTCGGCCTGTCGCTGCGGGCCACCAACGAGTACGACAACAACCGCTGGAAGAAGTACGCCTCCACCGAGGCCGGGGCGCCGCCCGCGCTCCATGTCTGGTACAACCGCCCACCGGCGGTCCCCTACAACGTGACGCCGGTGAACGGCTCCGTCTTCGGCACGCCTTCCACCCCGGTGTCGGCCGTCTACAGCGATCCCGATGGCAACTCCGGGTACCTGGCCTTCGGGGTGTGGAACTACCAGAACCAGCTCGTATGGTCCCAGTGGAGCGGGCTGCTGTGCTCTGGGTGCGGAACGACGCTGGCTGTGCCCGCCCTCCCCGACAACTGGTACTACGTCATGGTCATCGGCCACGACGGCGCCCAGTACTCCTCGGCCTGGTCGCCCCAGCAGTGGTACTTCATCGACACCCTCCCGCCAGCGGCGAGCGAGCTCAGACCACTCAACGGCGCCAGCGGAAGCTCGCCGGCCCAGGTCAGCGCCCGCTACTCCGAGCCCTACGGGTTCACGGGCTACATGTACTTCTGGCTGTACACCACGGGCGGGACCAGGATCGTTGAGAACTGGAGTGCGATCACCAACCCGGGCGCGGTGGCCAGTCTCGCCATCCCGAACCTCGCCCCCGGTACCTACAACCTGTGGGCCATGCCGTGGGACACCCGCCAGACCGGACCGCAGATCGGGCCGAACACCTTCACCGTAGGCAGTCCGGCGACCACCACGACGGTGCCGGCGACCACCACGACGGTGCCGGCGACCACCACGACGGTGCCGGCGACCACCACGACGGTGCCGGCGACCACCACGACGACCGTGGCGCCAAGGTCTCCTGATGCGCCCGCCAAGCCGTATGCCGAAGCGCAGGCACTTCAGGCGACCGTGACCTGGGCAGCCCCTGCCGACAACGGTTCTCTCATCACTCGCTACATCGTGCGGGCCGATCCGGAGCCTTCCATCACCATCGTCGATGGCGTCGACGGCAACCCTCCGGCGACGAGCGCTCAGGTGCAGAACCTGGAGGATGGAACGACCTATCGCTTCACCGTCACGGCCCACAATGGGAAAGGTGCTAGCGCGCCGTCCGAGGCGTCGGAGCCCGTGACGCCTCCAGGAGGCGCAGGGGTGTTCGCCCTTGTCGGGATGGGCGATTCATACGCTGCTGGCGAGGGGGTCCCCTATGACCCGGCGACTGACACTCCGGAGAATAGATGTCACCGGTCGTCCGACGCCTACTCAACGTCAGCGGCCGATGCCCTCGGCCTCAGTGTAAGGAACGTCGCCTGCGGCGGCGCGAGGATTAGCAACCTGGTAGGCACCAGCGGCCAATTCAACGAACCTGCCCAGATCGAACAGCTAACAGGCAAGGAGCGGTACATCTCAGTGACGATCGGAGGGAATGACGCTGGCTTCGGTGAGGTACTCGACCGCTGCGTGGATGTGCCGGTATTTCATCCCAACGAGCCTTGTGCGCCGGAACTGGACGAAACAGTCACCACCAGAATCTCGAATCTGAGAGCTCCGCTTGCCGCGGCGTTCAACCAGATTCAAGCGCGAGCTCCCTTCGCAGACATAGTCGTCCTCGGCTATCCCCGTCTGTTCGCCCCGGAGGGCTCTTTCGGAGATACCTGCAACCACATCCGCGCAGCCGATGTGTCATGGTTGAATGACAGGTCCGCACAGCTGGACGGTGTGATCAGTGCGGCGGCCGGGGACGCCCAGGTGCGCTTCCGGAGCGTCGCTGCTGCCTTCTCAGGACACGAGCTCTGCAGTGGCGACGAGTGGCTGCACGGCATCGTCCTTGAACCCGGTGCAAACACCGACAACAATTTTCATCCGACTCTCAATGGGCATCTGGCTATGCGAAACCAGCTTGTGGACGCGATGTTCGAGTGAACCTCTACCTGGTGACACCAGACCTAGCCGTTCACCGGCGGGACCGTGAGGCCGCGTGGGTTCGGATACGACCACTATCTCGCCGAATTCAGGTCCGTCCAATATTCAGCCTGGCTAGGTGCAATCACTTCGGAAGGAATACGGGATGACCGCTTCGGATACTGATACCTCTGACCTCATGGCTATTCCAGCCAGCATAGTAGGAGTTGTCGCTGGAATTGTGGCCGGAGGCTTTGCCGCTCGAGCGCTGGCACGAAACGCTGGCGTATCTGGGCACATCAAGGACATCGGAGCGATGGTGATGTATATCGGTGCCGGCGCGTGGATACTTGGTGTGATCGGTTGCTATGCGGCTCTGGTTCTCCTTCGGGATTCACTCGCTCTAAGGACCGCTGGGGTCGTTGCGGTGCTTCTTCCCTTGGCGGGAGTGCTCTCGTGGGTTATCGCGCGTGGTATTGGCACGTCGATCGGAGGAGCCGTCGGCGTAGCAGTCGCGGCAACCGTCGTAGTCTTGGTGGTTGGCGCGGTACCGCTGATCGCACGGTTGCTCGTTCGACTGGTGGAGTTCAGTTGAACCCTGAGGGGAGCATGCGGGCGTTCAGCGTGAGCTTCCCCGGAAGCTCAGCGCCGCGTGTCACGCTGCTCGCCCGCTATGCGGTCCGAGGCCGACCTCGAGCGCTCGTCTGCGGTGCGCCCGTCGACAGCCGTTCACGACGCAGGTGCGAAGATACGCTCCGGGTTGCTTGGTGCTTGTTGAAGGATCACACGGCTGATGGCTGCGTGATGCGCAACGACTCCGACCTTGCATGTTGTGCTCGAGCGGCGTGTTGCGTCGAGAGATCCTGCCCCAGGCCTGTGGGCCTAGGCCTTCCGAGCCACGAGTCGAGGTGACAGATGAACCCTCCGGCAGGTGGTTCGTCGTGGGCCCGATAGAGGAGTCGAGCCTCGCTCCGGGCACGCCCGTTTGATGCGGGCCCCGATCCCAGGTGACCCCGCGGCGAACTGTCCGACACCATCCTTGCCGCCACGGCTCCGCCGGGGAACCATCGACCGGATCAGGGAGAAGTAGAACATCGGCGGGTTTGGAAGTACTCCCGAAGAGGGGCAGCATCAAGACGAGATAACCGTCTGTTATCCCGTACATCGAGAGTAGAGTGACGCCTGTGACTTGGCGCCAAAAGATGCGCCACTCCGGCACGTTATCCGGTACATGGGGAGGCAGAGAGTGGCCACCGACAGCTCCGAGGCCACAGTGCGCACGGCTGTGGACCGGTTTCTGTCCTCGGCCCGGTGCCGGAACCCGAACACCCGTAGGGCCTACGCCGGCGCGCTCGATCGCCTGGCCGAGCGTCTCGGCGCCGGCCGCCGCCTCGACGAGCTCGACGCCGAGGAGTTCGCCGCGGCCCTCGACGCGCTCTGGGGAGACGCCGCCGCGTCAACGTGGAACCAGCGCCGCTCGGCGGTGGGTTCCTGGTTGGCGTGGTGTGCCAAGAACGGGTACCGGGCGCCGAAGATGCCCGACGCCGCCGAGCGTCGGCCTGAGACCCCCGATGAGACGAGGGCAATCGACCGCGCCGCCATAGAGCGCCTCCTCACCCGCCGGGACGTGCCCCTGCGGGAGAAGACCCTGTGGCGCATGCTCTATGAGACCGCCGCCCGCGCCGGGGAGATCCTGGCCCTCAACGTCCCCGACTTGGACCTCGCCGCTCGCCGGGCCGTCATCGTGAGCAAGGGTGGGGCTACCGAGTACGTGTACTGGGCCACCGGCACCGCCCACCTCCTTCCGCGCCTGCTCCACGGGCGCGTTGCCGGCCCCGTCTTCCTCTCTCAGCGGCGTCCAGGGCCGGCGCGCCGGCCGGCGGCCATAGATCTCTGCCCCGAGACCGGTCGGGCCCGGCTCGGCTACGACCGGGCCCGGATCCTGCTCGACCGCTACACCAGTCCAGGGCCGGGTACGCCGGGCTGGGACCTGCACCAGTTGCGCCACAGCGCAGCGACCCACCTGGGCGAGGCCAACGTCGGCCTCCAGCTGATCATGGCCAAGACCCGCCACCGCAACCCTCGTACTGCGATGCGCTACGTCAAGCCCGGTGGAGTGGCGGTGGCTGAGGTGACCGAGCTTCTAGACATCGCACCCCGACGACGATGACGCCGGGCTTCCCGCGCTGGCCTTAGCGTGACTTTTCGTTCCGATGTTCCTCAAGGGCCGGGCCCAAGCACGGCCTCGAGCTCGGTGTACTGGTAGTAGCTCTCGGGTCCTTCACGTGCCCGGACCTCGGCGAGGAAGTTCCGCCAGACCCCCACGTCGGCGCCGTGAAGGTGAGCGGTTGCCCGGTAGAGCTCGGTGGCGAGCGCCAGCATTCCACCCGCCTGGCGGGACTCGCTGTTCTCGGCCCAGGCCCGAAGGACGTCGGCCAGGTCCTCCTCGGAGAGCAAGCGACCGTAGGGGAGCACGGCGTCGCGGGTCAGCGCCTCGGCCATGCGCCATCCGCCGGCCTCGGCGAGGAGAGGGGCGACATGCGGTACGAAGTAGGGAAGGACTCGTCGGGACATGACCATCGCCCGCTGCATGGTCGGCAACCCAGCGAACTTCGACACCAGCTGCGGGAGCCTCGCGCGGGCCGCTGGGATGGCAACCAGGGAGATGATGCCCGCATCCTCCTGGTTCAGCTCGCCGTACGGCGGCCCGGGATGCATCCCGCCGACGAGGCTGCCCATGCGTGCCACGATCGGCTCGTCGACGACCTCCCAGAGCACCTCGAGCTCGCCCAGGCGGGCGACGGCACGGACCAGAGCGGCGCTCTCCAGGTGCGACATCCGGTCCATCGATCTGGCAAGCGCGTCGCGTACGGCGGCGCGATCACGCTGTGCGAACGCCGGAAGGCTGGCCGCCATAGCGTCGGCCACCCCGACGGTTCCCGGGGGGTCCAGGACCTGCAGCTCGAGCAGGGCGTGCTTCGAAGCGAGATCGATGATGCGGCGGCGTGCGGCGGGGCGAACCCGGTCGTAGAAGGTCTGCGCCAGGTGCTCCGCGGTTGCCGTGAAGTAAGGGTCAGCAACATGAGCCTTGAACCGATCGACGGCAGCGCGGCCCTGCGTTGGAGGAAGGGTCAGCAGGCCATCCAGCGCCGCCGCCAGGTGCGCCCGGGCAGTCTCGCTCCGAGGCTCATACGGCTCGCCGAGACCGCGCAAGGACGGGTGGACACACAGGTGGCGGTCCTCTCGCAGCCGCTCCAGGTCCCGCGCGGTGATTGTGTCGATGAGTTCGAGCTCGACCGCTGTGGAGACCAGCTCGCGCTCTGCGGCCTGCATCGTCTGGACCCCGGTGGCCGACAGCCCCTGCGCCTGGGCGCTCTCGATGCGGGCTCGGGCGGCAGCAGCGATGGTCTCACCGTCGTCCGCGAGGCGGGAAATCTTGCCGATGAGGTCCGTGCAGACGGCCACCCAGGTGAGCGTGATCGCAGCGCGATGCGCGCCGATGCCGTAACAGCGTGACGCCTCGAGCGCGAGGGTTCGCACATCGGGATGCCAGACCCTCGTCACCTGCTCCTGCAGGTCGATCACGACTCACCCCCTGCGGCCGGCATCTCCGGACCGCGAACGACCGTACCGGTCACCACGGTGCATCCGGCGGGTGAAGGCGCGCGGAGTGTCGACAGCATCCGGCTGCCACTGTGGCTCGGACCCGCCGGAGCGGTGCTGAGTCCCGACGTCGGACGTCCTGCCCGGACAGCGGATCGCGGTTGGCCATGCACGCCACGTCGACTGCTCGCCGGCCCCGACACCCTCCCCGCCTGGTATCCGGCGTTCCTGCTAGTGCTGCAGCGCGGTCTCGCCTCCCTCGACACACCGAAGTGGTGGACCAACTAGCGCGAAGGACCCTTCCAGCACGCCAGCTTGTGCCCCAGGGCGGTCGACCCGACTCGGGGCCGAAGGGGCTTCGAACCGGTTGGTTCCTGATCAGCGGGCGGGCCTGCCATTGTGACTGCGTGCCGCTCGTCGCCGTGGACACCAACGTCATTGACCTCTTCATCGACTGCATGCCGACGGAGGAGCACCTCGACGCATCAGAGGCCCAGGAATCGCCGCCTGAGTTTGAGGGCGACGACCCCAAGAGACGCAGGGAACTCCTTGCCTGCTTCTGGCTGCGCTCCCTTGCCTCCTCTTGGCCGTCCACGCTCTACACCTTCTCCGACACGCTCTATTCCGAGGTCCGCCATGCCTGGGCCGCACCAAAGCTTCTTAGCTTCGCGCTCGAAGCTCGGGAGAATCACCCGGAGGAATATCGCGTAGCCGATCCCCACCTGCGACCGCAGACTGCGAAGCTGACCGCGCTGGGAGTAGATCTGGCCGACGCTGAGCATGTGGCGGACGCCGTCGGCATGGGCTGCGATGTGTTCCTAACGAACGACCACAAGATTCGCAAGCGGTCGGAGGTGATCCAGGCCGTTGCGGGCCTTCGAGTGCTTCTGCCGTCCGAGTTTCTGTTGGAGGCCGTTCGCGGGGGAGCGCCATGGCCGGTCAGAGCCGCGTGGCCCTGGGAGATGCCGAAGTAGCCGGAACGGCTGGTTCAGCCGGCAGCTGAGCCCCCGAACTGCCACCGCCGAGGAGGCCGCCCGCAAGGCGGCGGACCGCGCTGCCGAGACCAAGGCGTCAATGAGCCGCCTTCAGGTCGAGGTAGCAAGGCACATGGCGCTGTGGACTCAGCCATCCAGCAGGTGACACCGCGCTGCTCGTGCAGGCGGCTCGCGGACCTCCGGATCGAACGCGACCGGCACCACGCCGGCTACTCCCAGCTCCACGAGGAGCTCGCTCGGCTCGCCGGCAAGCCGACCCGGCGCCAGGCGGAGAAGCGCAGCGGCCAAGAATCGTTGCGCCCTCCTCGTCAGAGCCAACCCTTGCGTGGGTCGCTGACATCGTCCGCGCGGGGTGCTGACGCTCCACTGCGCAAGCCCGCTGACACTTCGTCTGCGTTCCGCTGCCACTTGAGACGACAAAACCTGGAGGTATAGTCTACAGTGAAAGACCATTACTTGACATAAGCTGCATTATGGGCCAGCGCTAGGGGAGAAGCGGGTCGCCGGATCATGGGTGTGAAGCGCAGCTCTTTTGGCAGTGGAAACGCAGGACTTGTGTCAGTGGATGCGCAAGAACCGTGTCAGTGGATGCGCAAGGGATCTGTCAGTGGCCCGGCCCGACGTAGTACCCGTGGGTCCACGGACGTAGCGAGTACTCGACCGCCTGGCTGACGCGGATCCGTCCGTACCATCCAGCGACCAGGCCGAGCCGGTAGGCGACTTCGAGAGCCTCCAGGTCCTTTATTCGGTCGGGGACGAGGCCGCCGAGCGCGTCCCAGATGAAGGCCCCCAGCTTCTGGCCGAGCTCCGGTGCAGTCAGCCGCTCAAGGCCGAGGCGGGCGTCCGGATTCGTCCGCTCGAACCGGGCGACGATGATGACCCGGTCGGCGTTGCGGGCGAGCCGCATGCCGACATCCTCGAGAGCAGCGTCCAGAGCGGCCAGGGCTTTGCTCCACCCGCTGCAATGTCCAGCCGAGAGCCTCGGACAGCTGGTCGCGCGTGAGTCCGTCCTTGAACTCGGTGAGATAGGCGCCTACCACGGAGCGGTCGCCCGCGTCCTCCGGGCCGCCGTTGCGCCAGTCGTTGAGGAGCTGGCGCAACGGTACGCCGGCCACGTCGGCCAGGCGGGACAGGGTCGCCAGAGGCACCCGGTCGAGGGGGAAACGGTGGAGCTGGGCCGGGTCCAGCCCGGCACGGTCGGCGGCCTCGGCGACAGTCAGCCCCGACCGGATGATGGCGCTGGCCACGGCGTCGTGGTCGGCGGTCGGCGCCTCGGTCATGCCGATGGCGCCTCCCAGTTCGCTGCGAGCGGTATCACCTGGACCGCATGCCCGAGTGCGGGAGCCGGGTGCCACAGGGGCCGGCGCTCGTCGGAGGGGCGCCAGACGCCGGCGAGACGGGCAGCGTTGTCGAGACGGCGCGCGAGCGGCGCCGTCTCGAACGGCTGGTTGGCCCTTCCAAGCAGGGGGTCGCCTGCGCACGCGTTCAGCTCGGCGCGGGCCAGGAGCTGGGCACGGACAAGTCCGGCGGCGTGGCCGGGAATGTCGAAGCGCTCTCCTCCCAGTGTGAGAAGCGTGCCGTCTCTGCCAACGTCGCCGATCTTCAGCCGGGCCAGATCCCCGGCGCTCAGGCCGGCGCACAAGGCGAGGGCCAGCGCGCACGCCCACACGGGCGTGACGAGCCGGCGCAGCCGGGCGGCGAGCGGAGGAGGCAGGGCAACAGCGGGGACGTCGGGGCGTGCCCACAGCCCGGAGTCGTCGATCTGCACCAGTGCGCCGTCCCGGAAGTACGCCGCCTGGGCGGCGCGGAGCCGTACGAGGGTCTCCGCCGACGACACGCTTGCGGCCGTCAACTCCCGGAGCTGGCGCACCACCTCCTCCACGCGTGGCCGGTCCCGCCAGTGCCGGCCTTCGAGCCACCTGCGGGTCGCCTCGTGGGCAGCGACGTAGACCGCGTCCACGAGGGCGAACTGCCCCGGGCCCAGCCGGTGCAGGCATGCCCAGCGGAACGTGAGGAAGCTCTCCTCCGGGAGCACGAGCCGGTCGTCGAGAACCGGATCGGTCACGGTGGCCCCGCCCGGCACAGGTAGCTGTGCCAGGAGCTGGTCGGGCGTGCAGCCGCCCGGCCGCACAAAGGAGCCCGGCTCCTCGGGGCGGACGACCAGCCACAGGCGGCTGCTCGCCGATGCGATGCCGGCGAGCTCCCCATGGAGCCGCGCCGGGAGCCGGTGGGCGTCCCACACGACGAGGTGGCGGACGCCCTCGGCCCTGGTCCAGAGCCGCGCCAGGTGCCATCCCCGCGAGCTCTCGCGCTCGCGCGACAGGCAGTCGTAGTGCTTGCCCAGGGCGATGAGCACGTCGGTCGCCAGTCGCCGCTTGTCGACGACCCCGGGAACGGGCCGCACCACGATCACGCCGGCGGCGACATCCACTCGGCGATCGAGAACGTCGGAGAAGGCGTCGTCGTCGTCGTCGACCACCACGACCACAGGCTCGTCATGCCGCACCGACGCCACCCCCGAGGAGGGCGAAGGCGTTGCGGGCCACCTGCTCGTCGAGGCGGTCCCGTCCCGCCTCGGCGCACAGGTCCAGTGCGGTCAGGGTGAACGACGCCCAGTTGCGGAAGTTGCCATGGCCGCAGTAGTCGTCGACGAAGCGGATGAGCTCATCGGCGACGCCGTCGTAGAGCGGGTGGTAGCCGCCGATGAGGCGCACCACTTCGGAGGGCGCCAGCGGGGCGAAGACCACCCGGCGGAAGACCCGGGATCGCAGCATCGGCTCGCGCGACAGCACCTCCCAGCACCCGTCCCCGCCCACCAGCAGGATCGCCCCCCGCCGGCGCGGGTCCTCGTTCAGATGGCGCAGGAACTCGATGCACTCGCGGTTGAGGTTCTGGGCCTCGTCGACCACCACCAGGCGCGGGGCCAGCGCCAGCTCCGTCTTGAGGAGCCGGGTGATCTTGAACCGGTCGAGGCCCGACTGCGAGCCGGTGATGGCCGCCAGCAGCTCGCTGGCCACCAGGCGCATGGTCGGGCGGGAGGGGAAGGCCAGCCACAGTGGCGCCCAGTCCCCGCCGAGTCCCTCCACCGCCTGCTCGACGGCGAAGGTCTTGCCGAGCCCCGCGGGGCCGTGGACCACGCCGAGGCCGCGGTGACGGGCGATGTCGGCCACCGCCCGCGCCGTCAGCGCCAGCGCGTCGGTGCGCACCGTGGCCGCCCCGGGGAGGTCGAGGAAGTGCCGCGCCGTCACCGGGCCCGCCCGCTGGGCAGGCCGAGGAGATCGGCCCGGGCCGCCCGGCGCAGGCCGTCCCCGTCCCGTCCCGCCTTCTCGCCTGCCGCCGCGGTGGCGGTGACGACGGTCACCGTCTCCGCCGGCCCGGCCGAGGTGGCCGGGGCGAAGCGCTCCCGGGCCCGGCGGGTGGCGCGGCGGGCCAAGCGGGCTTGGCGGGCGGCGTCCTCCCGGCGCCGTTCCAACACCGCGGCACGCTCGTCGGGCCCGAGCGCGCCCTGGGGCAGGGCGGTGCACAGGTGCGAGCCCTCCCGGAACACCTCGATGCTGGTGTCGTCGTGGGGGCGGTGCCGGACAGCGACGGACTCTCCCACCAAGCCGTTGAGCTCCGGGGCCACGAAGTCGATGCCGTGGAAGCGGATGCCCGACTTCCGCACCCGCCGCGCCTTCTCCTCGAGCAGCGTCCAGCGCAGCTGGTCGGCGCCCACGGTTCGCAGCGGCGTGGCGTCCTCCCGCCAGCGCTCGAGCGGGGTCCCCCCGTCCAGCCCCTCGTGGGGCCGCTCGAGGTTGTAGGCCAGGACCCAGGCGTCGATGCGGGCCACCAGCTCGGCGAAGCTCAGCACCGGCAGCGATCCGCCCCGCAGTCCGCCGGCGGCGTCGCGGGGTCCCCCGCTGAAGTGGGGCAGCTCGGCCAGCAGGGCGGTGACGATCGTACCGTGCAGGCGCTCGACCTTTCCCTTGAGATGCGGCGAGTACGGCGGCACGGGGGCGAGCCGCACGGCCAGCACCGCACAGGCCTGCTCGATGGCGCCGGCGGCGAACTCCAGCCCGCCGTCGGGGCGGATCGCCGCCGGCAGACCCCCGAAGGGGCCACGCCGGGGATCCACGCGGACGGCCTCGCCCAGGGCGGCCAGGACGCTGGCCGTCGAAGCGCGGTCGGCGATGGCCCAGCCCATGACGGCCCGGGAGAAGCCGTCCACGAACAGGGTCGACCACGGCTTGCGGGGGCGCTGGGCCCTCGGGAACAGGACGGGGACGTCGAGCTCCTTGTGGTCGGTCTCCCACAGCTCGTTGCGGGCCTCGGGCTCCCAGCGCAGGTACACCTGGTGGCGGCGCCGGCCCTCGACGCCCTCCACCAGCGCGGCGCGCTCTCCCGCCTGGAAGCGCCGGACCAGCGCGGCTTGGAAGGTGCGCAGCCCGGGGGCGTCCCCCGCGGCGCGGCGCTCCCGCCACGAGGCGGCGGCGTTGCCCTTCCAGCGCAGGTAGGCATCCTCGTCGGCCTCGGTCGGCTGCCATGCCCGCGACGTCCCCTGCCCGGGCAGGCCCTCGCCCAGCCAGCGCCACAGCGTCCGGGGCGCCACGCCCAGGGCCGCCGCGGTCGGCCCGATGAGGGGCGAGATCGCCAGCCCCGCAGCCTGCGCCGCCCGCAGGCGATCCAGGGCGCAGCGACGGGCCTCGGCGTCGCCCTCAGCCGCCGACCTTCCCGGTAGAGTGACGTCGTTCACCACCCTCCCTTCGTGGGGATTCCAAACGTCGTTATGGAGCGTAACAGCGGTAGCGGAAAGTCGCCCGGGGCCGTGTCGCGCCGCCTCGACGACGGCACATGCGCCGCCCTGGAGATCCTCGAGAGCCGCTGGGCTCTTCGGCTGCTGACCGTCCTGGTGGCCGGGCCGGCCCGCTTCAGCGAGCTCGAGTCGTCCGTGCCCGGGGTGTCCCGGCGAATGATGACCGAGCGGCTGCGGGAGCTCGAGCAGGCCGGGCTGGTGTGCCGCATCGTCGACCCCGGCCCGCCGATCACCAGCACCTACGCCCTGACCGCCGACGGCGAGGGCCTCGGGGAGATCCTCGACCTCGTCCGGCGCTGGGCTGCCTCCCGCCCCCACCGCGCCGCGTCCTGAGCGCCGGGAGGCCTTCGCTCAGGAGCCGGTGGCCGGCTTCCGCCTGGCCGGGCTCGCCCCGCCCCGCCTGCCGGGCGTCGCCTTGGTGGCCGCGCCCTTGCTTGCTCGCTTCGGGGCCTCCACCGCCAGCAGCCGCTGGAGTTGCCCCCGCAGCTCGGTCGCGTCCTTGTCGCGACGGCGGCGCTCCTCGGCCAACTCGGCGCGGGCCTCGACCAACTGGCGCTCGGCAGTGTCGGCCCGGGCGGCGGTGAGGGCGGCGGCGCCGTGGGCCCGCTCGATCTCAACGGCGAGGCGGTGCGCCTCTTCGCTGAAACGCGTAGCGTGCTCGCCCGCCGACTGGGCCTCGGCCTCGGCCGCTGCCGCCCGCCGGTCCGCTGCATCCGCCCTCGCCTCGGCCGCCGCCAGCGCGGTGCGACCGCGGTCGAGGTCCTCGGCCAGGCTGCGGAGCTCTGCCTCGTGGGCCGACGCGGCCCGTGCCGCGTCCTGGTCCCGGCGGTCGAGCTCGGCCCGATGGGCGGCCAGGGAGGTGTCGAGGGCGTCCTGGGCCGCGGCCGCGTTCTCCCGCGCTGCGGCAACGGCGGCGCGCAGGTCCTCCGCCTCGGCCTCGAGCTCCCGGCGCTGCTCCTCCCACGCCGCCCGCCCGGCGGCCAGCTCGTCGCGGGCCCGGGATGCGCTCTCCGCTGCGGCCCGGGCCGCCTCCTGGGCCGCCAGCACCCCGGCCGTCGCCTCGGCCCGCAGCCGGGCCGCCTCCAAAGCCTGGTGGGCCGGGTCGATCGAACGCAGCCGTTCGTGATGAGCCCGCAGCTCGTCCAGCACGGCGGCCATTCGCTCAACGCTGGCGCCGAGGGCATCGGCGGGGGCCGGCTCGGGGGCTCCGGCCAGTCGGCGGCGCCGGGCCTCGGCCCGGTGGGCGTTGGAGCAGTACAGACGATGTCTCCCCCCTCGCGCCGGCTGGCTCACGGTCGCCCCGCAGCCCGGGAGCGCACAGACGGAGGGAGCGGTTTGCGGCGGCGAGGTTTCTGTCACGGTCGAATACTACTAAATCGCTTCGTTCGACCGCGCTCCCCTGCCGCCAGATGTAACTTGGAGAAGAGAGCTTCCCGCAAGTAGAGTCCTGGTCCGTGGCTCAGACGGGGCGTTCGGACGACGGGGGGCCGCCGGGCCTGTTGGTGGACATGGAAAAGATGGAGGCGGTCGCCGTGCCGCTGCGGCGCTCCGCCGACGGGGCGCTGGTGGCCGACTGGGGCCAGGTCCCGGCCCGGGTGTACGTGGCCGGGCTGGTCGGCGACGGCCGCCGGACGATGACGGCCTGCCTCGAGGCCATCGCCGCCTGGGTGTCGGGCGGGGCGGCCGACATCGACACCCTGGCCTGGGCCCGGCTGCGCTTCAGCCACACCACCGCCATCCGGGCTGCCCTGGCCCGGGCCGTCGGCGAGGGCCGCTACGCCCCGGCGACCGCCAACAAGCACCTGGCCGCCCTGCGGGGGGCGTTGAAGGCGGCGTGGCGCATGGGCGTCATGGAGACCGACGACTACCTGCGGGCCGTGGATCTGCGGCCGATCGCCGGCAGCCGCCTCCCCGCCGGGCGAGACGTGGAGCGCTCCGAGCTGGCTGCCCTCCTGGCCCAGTGCCAGGCCGACGACAGCCCGGCCGGCGTCCGGGATGCCGCGGTGATCGGCCTGGCCTACCTGTCGGGCACCCGCCGGGCCGAGCTCGTGGCGCTTCATGTGGGCGACGTCGACACCGAGCCGGCCGCCATCCGGGTCCTGGGCAAGGGCGGAAAGCAGCGGCTGGTCCCCCTCTCCCCCACTGTGGGTCCGCTGCTCGAGGCATGGATGGAGCTCAGGGGCGACTCGGCCGGACCGCTCTTCTGCCCCATCGACCGGAGGGGCAATCTCCGCCTCGACCACACGCTCAGCGGCGAGGCCATCCGCCAGATTCTCTCCCGCCGCACCCTGGCCACCGGCCTGGCCGCCATCTCGCCGCATGATCTGCGCCGAACCTACGCCGGTGATCTCCTCGACGCCGGCGCCGACCTGCCCGCGGTGCAGCAGCTGATGGGCCACGCCTCCCCGTCGACGACGTCGCGCTACGACCGCCGGGGCGACCGGGCCCGCCGGTCCGCGGCCGAGCGCCTGAGTCTCGATCTGGGCGAGCCTTCTGGGGAAGGGAGCAAGGACGATACGGCCCCTGAGGAACAATGGAACAGGATCCGGCGCTAGCGACAGCCGCCTCCCTGCCGCGAGCACAAAAGGGCGAGCCGCCCTACGGTGAGCGGCGGTGCCGGTTGACTTCCTGACTGACGAGCAGGCCGAGGCGTACGCCCGCTTCGCCGGCGCCCCCTCCCAGACGGAGCTGGAGCGGTTCTTCTTCCTCGACGACGCCGACCGGTCGGCGGTCGACAAGCGCCGCGGCGATGCGAACCGCCTGGGGTTCGGGGTCCAGCTCGGGACGGTCCGCCAGCTGGGTGCGTTCCTCGCCGACCCCGTGGACGTCCCCACCCAAGTGGTCGACTACGTGGCCGGCCAGCTGGGGATTGGGGACCCTTCGTGCGCGAAGTGGGCTCGCTGCACTTATCGCGGCGTAGGCGGCGCCGCTGACCAGTGGCTCGCCTCCGGTGTCCCTCGCTTCGCTACGACCCTAGCGAGGCCCGCGTCCGGCGAGTGACGGAGATCGTCTGCGCCGATACGTCAGGCAGTTCGGAACTGCACGGCGACGCCGGTGGGCTTCAGGAGCGCCAGGTAAATCGGGCAGCGTTCCTGCCACACCTCGGCGATCTTCCTCACGGCCCCGTCGCCATCCGGTGATTCGACGGTGACGTCGAGGCTCAGGTTGCGCAGGTCGGGTTCCGCTCCCTCGAGGCCGAGAAGCCCCCGGGCATCGGTCTCGCACTTCACGGTCGCCGCAACGTCCGTCACGTGGACGCCGAGCTGTGGGGCGAGCGTGTCGCGAATGAAGACGACGGCGCAGCCGGCCAGGGCACCCAGCAACAGTGCCGTCGGGCTGGGCGCTTCGTTGGTCCCGCCAAGCGGAGGCGGCAGGTCGGCCCGCCATGTGAAGGGCCCGGCCTGGATGACAGCCTGGCTGTCTTCGGCGCGCGCCGTGACAACCGGCGCGCCGAGTGCCTTGGCCGGTTCCTTCGTCCACGCCTCGATCGTCGCCTCGATGGTTTCTGCGTTCATTGATCCTCCTCAGGGCTGCGAGCCTTGCGTCACGCTTCGCTCGCTCCCTGTAAATTTACGGACCGGGACGTCGCGGTTCGTCGGGTGTTCTCCGTACGGTCGAGCGACGGCCCGGCAAGCGCGGAGAGGCCAGCCATCGACCATCATTGAGGGCGTGAGGCTCGAAGCGAGGTCGCTCGACACGTCGACCGAGGTGGCGCGCCGCGTGGGAAACGCTGATCTCGCCGTCGCATCGGTGGGGGACGCGACGATCACTCGCGAGGTGATGCACCCGGGATGGAGATGGTCCACCGACATGAAGCCCGTCGTCGGCACCGATCTCTGTCGGGCCTCGCACCAGTTCTTCATCGCATCAGGACGGCTGCACGTCGTGGTGGAAGACGGCGCCGAGATCGAGCTCGGGGCCGGCGACGCTGGAATCATCCCACCGGGCCACGACGCCTGGGTGGTCGGCGACGAGCCCTGCGAGATGATCGACTTCTCACCGACATACGGCCAGCTCATCGAAGCAGGCCAGGCATACCAAGCGATGACCGCTCCAGGGCAGGCGCGGGCAGGCTGCTCGCGGGCGAAGGCGGCGGAGAAGCTCCGCGCCGAAGCGCGCCTTGGCCGTCTCGATACAGGGGCGGTCGAGCTCGTCCTCGGCGCCGTCGGCCATCGACCGCGTCGGCGGCCGGGTCCAGCAGGCCTCACAGCGCGTGAGGTCGAGGTGCTCGTGCTGATCGCCACCGGCGCTTCCGCGAAGCAGGTCGGCTATGTCCTCGGCATCGCGCCCAAGACAGCGGCGACTCACATCGAGCGGATCTACATGAAGTGCGGCGTGTCGAGTCGCTCGGAGGCCACGCGCTTCGCGATAGCCCACGGCCTTGTGAAGCCGGTGATGTCTCCCGGGCGTTAGAGGCGCATGACGACCCCGCCGTTCGTCGGGCGCACGGGTGAGCTCGAGGAGCTCACCGGTCGCTTGGCAGCGCTCCGGGCAGGGACTGGGGGTGTAGTGTCCGTCGTGGGGGAGCCGGGGATCGGCAAGACCCGACTGGTCGAGCAGGCGGTCGCCGCTCATCCGGGGCGGCTGGCGTGGGGGACCTGTGTGGCCGGTGACGGCGTCCCATCGTTCTGGCCGTGGCGGCGGGTGCTCCGGGAGTGCGCGACGGCGGAGACGATCGCGGCAGCCGGCAGCTCCTGGCCTGACGCGCGGCTGCTCGCCGAGGGGACCTCGGACTCGCCTCTCCCGGACGGGGCATCGCGGTACCGGATCTTCGACGCGGTCACGGCGGTCCTGGCGGCGGCCGCGCGGGAGGGCAGCCTGGTCGTCGTGCTCGACGACCTGCACTGGGCCGACGAGGGCTCGGTCCGGCTGTTGCAGTTCGCAGCCGCGGAGTCCCGCCGGCTGCCGGTGCTGTTGGTCTGTATCTACCGGGACACTGAACTCGACGAGGCCCACCCGCTCGCCGCCGCCCTGCACGACCTGGCCCGCTCCGGGCCCGAGCTGGTGCTCGGGGGCCTGTCCGCCGCCGAGCTCGGTGTGCTCAGCCGGTCGTTCCGGGGCGAGGAGGCACCGGCTGACGAGCAGCGCCTGGGTGCCACGCTGCACCGCCAGACCGGCGGCAACCCCTTCCTCGCCGGTGAGGTGCTCCGGCTGCTCCCTGCGGGCGCGGAGGCCACGGCGGCCGAGCTGTCCGGTCTCGTGCGGGCGGGTGGAGGCGTCCGCGCCGTCGTCGGCCGGCGGCTGGCACGGTTGCCCCAGCCCACCTACAACGTGCTGTCATGGGCGGCGATCGACGGCACGGCGCTGGACGTGGACGTGCTGGCGTCGGCGATGGGCCGGCAGCGGACCGACGTGCTCGCCGCACTCGATGCCGCGCTCGCCGCTCGCGTGGTCACGCTCGGCGCCGGCGGGCGGCTGTCGTTCGCCCACGACCTGCTGCGCGAGACGCTCGTCGCGTCGATCGCGTTGAGCGAACGTGCCCACCGGCACTGGGCGCTGGGGGTGGCGCGAGCCTCGACAGCCGGCGGCGACGTCGAGCTGGTCACCCGTACCGCAGGCCACCTGGTGGCCGGGGCCGCCGCGGGGGACGTGGAGGAGGCCGGGCGCTGGGCGGTGCGGGCGGCGGAGGCGGCACGTGCCGTGCTCGCCTACGAGGACGCCGCCGCCTGGTACGAGCGAGCCCTGCAGACCCGCCGGGTGGCCGCCGCCGCCGACCAGACCCACAGCGCCCTGCTTCTGGCAGTGGGAGCGGCGCGGCTGGACGCGGGGCAACTGCCCGCGGCGCGCGAGGCCTTCCTGGCCGCGGCCCACCTCGCACGCGAACGGGGGGACGCCGCGCAGCTCGCGTCGGCCGCCCTGGGCCTGGGCGCGGGCCTCGGCGGCTTCGAGGTCGCGCTGTTCGACCAGGCGCAGATCGACCTGCTGGAGGAGGCGCTGGCCGCGCTGGCCGAGCACGACGCTCCGGTGCGGGCGTGGGTGCTGGCCCGCCTGTCGGTCGCCCTGTCGTTCGTGGAGGGCTCCGACCGCCGCCGCCGGCTGAGTGAGGACGCGCTCGCCATGGGACGGCGCCTGGGCGACGACGAGGTCTGCGCCTACGCCCTCGCGGCATGGTGCGACGCCGTCAGCGGGCCCGACGACGTCGACCGCAGGCTCACGGCTGCCGGTGAGGTCGTCCGACTGGCGGCGGGGGCCGGCCTGCGGCCGCTCGAGCTGCTCGGGCGCCGCCTGCGGGTGGTCGCCCTGCTCGAGCGCGGCGACGTCGCCGGCGCAGCCGTGGAGGTCGAAGCGTTCGAGCGCATCGCCGAGGTGCTCCGGCAGCCGCTCTACCGCTGGTACGTCCCGCTGTGGCGGGCAACGCTGGCCATGGCCGCCGGCGACCTGGACCGCGCCGTCGGGCTGACCGACGAGGCGGAGCGGCTCGGGGCGGCAGCCAGCAGCCCGAACGCCCGCACGCTGGTCACGGTCCAGCGTTTCGTGGAGCTGCGCTGTGCGGGCCGGTTCGAGGAGGCCGCGGCGCTGGCCGCGGAGCTGCTGGCCAAGACCCCCGACATTGCGGCGCCGGAGTCGCTCGAGGGGTCCTGGGTCGTGGGTGACGTCGTCACCGGCCGGTCCGACCGCGCCCGCCGCCGGGCGGACGCCATCGCGGCCAGGGGTGTCCGGGCGGTGCGCTCGGACTCGGAGTGGCTGCCCGACGTCGCCCAGCTGGCCGAGGCGGCGGTGGCGTTGCGGCACGAGAAGCTCGCCGGCGTGGTGTTCGAGGCCCTGCAGCCCTACGCCGAGCTGTTCGTCGTCGAGGGCATCGGGGCGGCGGTGTGCGCCCCGGTCGCCCACTACCTGGCCCAGACGGCGCGTGTCCTGGGCCGGCTCGACGAGGCGGACCGCTACGCGCATCTGGCCGACCAGCTGTGCTCCGCCGCGGGGGTGGTGCTGTTCCCGCCGCCGCTCACACCGGGCCCGGCGGTCCCGGCGGGCCCGCACGGCGACGAGCCGGCGGAGCTCCGCCGGGAAGGCGACGTCTGGGCGATCAGCTACGCCGGCACGACCGTGCGGGTCCGTGACAGCAAGGGCCTGAACGACCTCGCCGTTCTCTTGGGGTCCCCGGGCCGCGCCGTGCACGTCACCGAGCTCACCGGCGCGCCGTTCAGCAGCACGGCGGAGGACCTGGACGCGACCGCCATCGCCTCCTACCGCCGACGCCTGACACAGCTGGAGGAGGAGATCGCCGACGCCGAGGCGGACCACGACGTCGACCGGAGATCGACACTGGCGGCGGAACGAGACTTCCTCGTGAGTGAGCTCGCCGGCGCGCTGGGCCTTGGCGGGCGGCGACGGCGGGCGGGAGACCCGGTGGAGCGGTCCCGCAAGGCGGTGACCGGACGGATCCGGGACAGCATCGAGCGGATCAACCGGACTCACCCGGCCCTCGGTCGGCACCTGACGAACTCGGTCCGCACGGGCACGTGGTGCTGCTACCAGCCGGAACGGCGGGTCACCTGGCGCTGCCGGTAACCGGTCTGGCATCGCCAGGCGGGATCTGGCGCCTTCGGGGTGACGGAACCGACCACCCATCCCGGAGGTACCCATATGACCATGACAGTGCAAGCCGACCAGATCGACGCCGGCGAGATCGAGCGCTTCGCCGGGACGCTGTTCGAGGCCGGGCTCGCCACGGTGGAGCTCGCCAACGTCGCGCTCGGCCTGCGGCTCGGCCTCTATGCAGCCCTGGCCACGGGCCCGTGCACGCCGGCCGACCTGGCCGGCCGGGCCGGGATCGGAGCCCGCTACGCCCGCGAATGGCTCGAGCAGCAGGCCGCGGCGGGCGTAGTCGACGTCGAGGACGTCAGCGCCGGTGAGGAGGAGCGGCGCTACCTGCTGTCCGCTGAGCACGGCCACGTCCTGCTCGAGCCGGACAGCGAGGCCTACATGGGCGCCCTGGCCGAGGCCGCCGTCGCCGGCGCCACCTGGCTGCCGCTACTCAAGCCGGCGTACCGCGGCGGTGCGGGCGTGCCCTACGCCGAGTTCGGCGTCCACGACCTGCAGGCCGCCTTCAGCCGGCCCGTCTTCAGCAGCCACCTCGTCCAGACCTGGCTGCCCGCCCTGCCCGATGTCCACGCCAAGCTCGTCTCGGGCAAGGCGCGGGTCGCCGAGATCGGCTGTGGAGAAGGATTCGCAGCGGTGCTCATGGCGAGGAGCTTCCCCGGCGTCAGCGTCGACGGGTTCGATCTGGACGACGCCTCCATCGCCGCCGCCCGCCGGGCCGCGGTCGACGCCGGCGTCGCCGACCGCGTCCGGTTCGAGGTCGCCGACGCCGCAGCCCTGGACCTCGCAGCGCTGGACATCCGAGGCGTCTACGACCTGGTGGCCTGCTTCGAGATGCTGCACGACGCCAGCGACCCGGTCGGGGTCCTCGCCGCCATGCGCGCGCTGCGCGCCGACGGCGGGACGGTGCTCGTGGTCGACGAGCGGGTCGCCGAGCAGTTCACGCTGCCGGCCGAGCCGATCGAGCGGCTGCTGTACGCCTTCAGCACCCTGCACTGCCTGCCGGTGGGGCTGGCGTCGCAGCCCTCCGCGGCCACCGGGACGGTGATCCGGCCGGGCACCGTGCGCCGCTACGGGAGGCAGGCCGGGTTCACCTCCGTCGACGAGCTGCCGGTGGAGCACCCGCAGTTCCGGCTCTACCTGCTGGGAGGCTGACATGACGACAGAGGCTGGCATGACGACACTGGCGGAGCGGCTGCGCTCCTGCTTCGAGCGCCAGGACTTCACCGGCCTGGACGAGCTCTACTCCGACGACGCGATGCTCGAGCTGCACGTCGGCGCCGCCCACGACGTGTACCGGGGCAGGCCCGCGATAGTCGCCCGCTACAGCGAGGACTACGCCTCGCCGGCGACCTTACTGCGGTGGGACGTCCGCCAGGCGGCCTGGGGGGCGGTGGTCGAGGCGGCCGCCGTCCAGGGCGACGGGCGCGACAAGGTGTTCTTCCGCTGGGTACACCTGCTCGGCATCGAAAACGGCCGGATCTCGACCGACACCGTGTACTGCACCGGCGCCGTCCCGGTGGCGGGCTCCGAGGCAGGCCAGCGCTCGGGCGGCGGGAGGAGGTCATGACCAGGGCCGACAAGGACGAGGCCGTGACCGGTCAGGCCAGCCGGCTCATCGACACACCCGCGGACGCGCTGTGGGACCTGGTCAGCGACATCACCCGCACCGGCCAGTGGAGCCCGGAGAACACCGGCGGGAACTGGCTCGACGGCGCCGCCGGACCCGCGGTGGGAGCCCGTTTCCGCGGCACGAACCGGCGCGGGCGGGCCCGTTGGTCCACCACCTGCGAGGTCGTCACCGCCGACCGCGGCCGGGAGTTCGCCTTCGTCACCGGCAGCGCGGCCAAGCCCCAGACGCTGTGGCGGTACCGGTTCGAGCCGGCCGGGACCGGCACCCAGGTCACCGAGTCGTTCGAGCTGGTCAAGCCACCGGGGCCGCTGGCTCGACTCGTCACCCGGCTCACCCTCGGGGTCCGCGACCGCCCGGCCGACCTCGAGGACAACTTGCGGGTCAGCCTGGCCAACCTCCAGCGGCTGGGTTCGGGGCGGACCGTCGCCGATGCCCTTAGAGGCGGCGCAGTCGGCACAACGGCTAGCGGTTCCGATTGCCGTCGTCAGTAGCGGGCAACGAGGCTTTCCCCTTTGCTGGTATGCACCACTTCACCGGGTGGCCCGAGGCCAGGTTGGGGTGGTCTCCCGGCCAGGTCTGTGAACGAACTAACACCGGCTGACGTTCTCGGACCCCCAAGCGCAGCCGACGGTGCAATGACAGAACCCGCCACGTGCCCTAAGGAGTTGGCCGGAGCGGGCCGAGAGGGGGGACGTCGCCGCCGGGCTCTCCATCGCTCGCTCGCCGCTCACCTCGGCACAATCACGGGACGCACGGACGATGTAAACCGTGGCCGTGGTTCTCACAGGGCGGGACGACGAGCTGGCCGAGGTGGAGCGGCTGCTGGATCGTGCCAGTCGAGGGACCGGCGGCGCATTGGTTCTCACCGGCCCCGCCGGCGTCGGCAAGACGTCCATGCTGGACGCCAGCGCCGAGCTCGCCACCCGGCGCGGCTTCGATGTCGTGCACACCTCGCCGTCGCCCGGTCAGCCCGGAAGGCTCATCTGGGCCCAGCTCCTTCAGGATGCCGCAGGCGAGCGGGGAGTCGCGGCCCGGTTGCTGGCCGAGGACGATCCGTTGGCCCTCGACGCCGCTGCCCGTCTGCTGCTCTCCGAGCGGCCTCGCCTGATCGCCGTCGACGACATTGACCGGGGCGGGGCTGACTGCGTCGGGTTCCTGTCCGTGCTGGCCTCTCGGCTCCGCGGTGCTCCCACGGCAGTGGTCGCCACCGCCGCGGCGCCGCTCGGCGTCAGTCCCGAACTGCAGCTGGGGCCCCTACGCGAGAAGAACCTCGTCGCGCTTGTGGGCGAGCTCCCGGCTGAGACCCGGCGCGCCCTGTGGATCGCCTCCCGCGGGCTTCCGGGTGTGGCTCAGTCGCTGGCGGCGGAGCTCGAACGTCTCCCTGCCGGCGAGGACCCCCTGGTTCATCTCGCTCTGCACGTCCCCTCGGACACAGGGTTCCTCGAAGTCGACGTCACCCTGGTCCGCCTGCTCGAGGAAGCCATCCGCCGGGCGGACGACGATGCCGTGCGCGCCCGCCTGCTGGCGCGGCTGTCGGCTGCACTGCTGGGCGAGGCGTCGGCCGCGCCACGGCGGCGATCGCTTGCCGACGAGGCCCTCGCCCTGGCCCGGCGGGCGGGGGAACCACGGCCCCTGGCCGAGGTGCTCGACGCCCGCCTCCACGCCCTCTGGGACCCCGAAGCCGCTGAAGACCGGCTGGCGGCCGGGTCGGAGATCGTCGACCTGGCCAGCGCGGCGGGAGAGGATGCCCGGGAGCGCCACGGCCTGTTCTGGCGGTTCGTAGCGCTGATGGAGCTGGGCCGGGTTGACGAAGCGGAGTCCGCGCTGGCCGCCTTCGAGCGGGAGGTGACCCTCGCCGGCGATGAGCACGCCGCGGTCATGGCCACCGCCCGCCACGCCATGCTGTCCATTCTGCGCGGCCGCTTCGACGACGCCATCCGGCTGGCTGACGAGACCGTCGACCGGGGCCGGCGGGTCGGACTCGCAGACGCCGACAACGTCGGCAGTGCGCTGCGACTGGCCGTCGCCGCTGAACGGGATCTGGACGTGGTGGCGGCCATGGTGGAAGTGGGGAAGGCGATGGCTCGACGTCTTCCCGGTCACTTCTACGAGGCCACGATGGCGCGTGCGTTGACCTTGCTGGGACGGCGAGCCGAAGCAGGGCTGGAGCTGGAGCGGGTCCTCCCCCGGGTCGTCAGCGGCTCCGGCCCCCGGTGGCTCGGCGCCATGGCCGACCTTGCCTTCGCGGCTGCGGCCACGGGCGACGACGCAGCCGCGGCCCGCATCTACGACGCTCTGGTTCCCTATCGCGGCCGGCTCGTCGTCCTGTCGGGCGCCACCACGGTGTGGGGTCCGGTCTCCCACTACCTGGGGATGCTGGCCGCCCAGCTGGGAAACGTCGAGATGGCGGTGAGCCACTTCGAGGAGGCCATCGCCTGCGAGGAAGGGATGGGCGCCCTGCCCTACCTGGCCCACAGCCTGGCCGGCCTCGCCTCCGCCTTGGAGGCGCGCGGCGAGGAGGGAGACGCCGCAGCGGCGCACCAGGCGCTGCAGCGGGCCCGCTCGATCGCCGAGCGCCTGGGAATGACGGTGCTCCTCCAGCGCCTGTCGCCGCCTGCCGACGAGTGGACGCTGCGGCGCGACGGCGAGGACTGGCTGCTGGAGGCGGGGGCCGAACAGGCCAGGCTGCGCGACAGCCGGGGCCTCCACTACCTGCGGGCCCGCTGCAGCGCCTGGTGC
>Ga0247719_1000320_pt1 | contig 31975 bp, 33 predicted proteins | sample 41E_DmetaG_FD_189046 | JGI IMG/M metagenome (GOLD analysis project Ga0247719, IMG submission 189046) | Soil microbial communities from hillslope of Landscape Evolution Observatory, University of Arizona, Oracle, AZ, United States - 4-1-E_D | ecosystem: Engineered > Artificial ecosystem >...
GGGTTTTCCCGGGACCGCCGGCTCGGAGTCGACCGTCGCCGCGCGCCCGACGCGCCGGCGGCGCGGCGAAAGCGGCTCGCGACCCTCCTCGCGCTCCGAGGATCCGGCGTTCGCCTCTTCGTCAACTTCTTCGTCGGCGAGGTCCACGCGCGCAGCCAGGCCCATTGCGAAACCGCCGACCGCGACGCCTCCCGCCCGGAGCAACGACGTGACCCGCGCCAGCGGCGTGCGCGTCACCACCATCGCCCCGAGACCGAATACGACCAGCAGGAGCAGCCACGCCCCCCATATCCCGAGCACATCCGAAGCCGGACGCGCGAGCAGTGCACCCGTGACGCCGCCGACTCGCTCGAGCACCTCGAGGGGCGCGGATACCCTCTTGTTGCCCCGCATGAGATGTACCATCGCCGCCACCGAGCACAGGCAGAGCAGCGACCCTGCGACGAAGCGCCCGGCGTGGGCGCGCAGGCGAGAAACGACGATGAAGATCCCCGCCGCGACGATCAGGGCGGGAACGACCGCGGCAAGGACACCGAACAGAAGCCGAGCGAGGTGTTCCATTCCGCCGCCCACCGGGCCCGCCCCGTCTCCGGCAACGCCGACCGTCGCCACCGCGCCGGCAAATATCGTGAACACCCCCCACGCTTCGGCCGGGGCCCCCCGGAGCGCGACGAAAGTCCACCTGAGCAGGCCCCCTCCGGCGCGGGCCGCGCCGAGCGAGGCGCGCCCGACCGTCGCCGCCACCCCACGCTGCTTCTTCCGGCGGGGGGCCATCCGGCGCGGCGGCGGCCGCCTCTTGTTCGCCGGGCGGCGCGCGTGAGAGGGGCGCGGCCGCGATCTCGACCGGCCCTTCTTCGACGACGTGCGCCGGCGCGAACTCGTCGCCAACTGCCTCACCTCGGTGCTTTCTCGTCGACTCGTAGCCGAAAACCGTTAACAACAGTAACAGTAATGCACAGAGCGAACAGGATTTGCACGGGCGGACGGGCGGACGCGCCGGCTCAGACCTCCATGACGATGGGCATGATCATCGGGCGGCGGCGGGTCTCCTGCCACACGAATTCGCCCAATGCCGAGCGGGCGCTCTTCTTGATCGTCGTCCAGTCGGTCACGCCGTCCCGCTCGAGGCCTTCGAGGGCGGTGAGTACCCGGTCGGCGGCGTCGTCGAGAAAGCCTCGCGACTCGTCTTCGAAGACGAACCCGCGGCTGATGAGGTCGGGGCCCGCAAGGATCTCGCCGTTCCTTGCGTCGATCGTCACGACACAGATGAGGATTCCGTCGGCCGCGAGCAGCCGCCGGTCCCGGAGCACGACCGGCCCGACGTCGCCCACGCCGAGACCGTCGACCAGCACCATGCCGTGCGGGATCGCCTCCCCCCGGCGCACGCGTCCGTCCTCCAGCACAAGCGTGTCGCCGTCCTCGACGATAGTGATGCGGTCCCCCGGGACCCCCTCCCGCTCGGCGAGGCGCGCGTGGAGCGCCAACTGTCTGTACTCCCCGTGCACCGGGACGAAATGGTGCGGACGCACGGTCCGAATCATCTCGGCGAGTTCGTCCGAAGCACCGTGCCCCGAAACGTGAACCGGGCTCGTTCCGGAGTGATAGATCTCTGCCCCGGCGCGATAGAGGCCGTTCAGCACGCGGTGCACCGCGGATTCGTTCCCCGGGATCGGATGCGCGGACAAGATGACGGTGTCCCCCTCGGCAACCTTCACCCGCTTGTGGTCGCCGGCCGCGATCAGCGACAGTGCGGAGAACGGCTCGCCCTGGGAGCCGGTGCACAAGACGACCGTGTTTTCGGGCGCGTGCGCATCGAGATCGTCGACCGAAAACAAAGTATCGGATCTGATGCGCAGATGCCCGAGCTCTCGACCGACCTCCGCATTCGCGACCATGGAACGCCCTACGCACGCAACCTTGCGCCCGACCTCCTCGGCGGCCTCGCACACCTGCTGGATCCGATGGAGGTTCGAGGCGAAGCAGGCGACGACGATTCTCCGCTCCGCGATTCCGAAGATCCGCCTCAGCTCGTCGCCGACGATGGCTTCGCTGGGGGTCCTTCCCGCGCGCTCCGCATTCGTCGAATCGGCCAGCAGCAGATCGACACCCTCATCGCCGAGCGAACGGAAGCCGGCCACGTCGGTTCTGCGCCCGTCGATGGGGTTGTCGTCGAGCTTGAAGTCGCTCGTATAGACCACTCGTCCATGCTGGGTATCGACCGAGACCGCTACCGAATCCGGGATCGAGTGAGAGACCGCGAGGAACCGGCACCTGAAGGGGCCGATCGTCCGCTCCCCCGGCGCCACAACCTCGATCGTGTCCGCCCGTGCGCCGTGCTCGTCGAGTCGGCGGCGGATCATCCCGAGCGTCAATGCAGTTCCGAAGACGGGAACCGGCACGTCTCTGAGAAACCACGACAGCGCGCCGACGTGATCCTCGTGGCCGTGCGTCAAAACAACACCGACGCAGTCATCGGCGCGCTCCGCCACGTACGAGAAATCCGGAAGGACCAGGTCTACCCCGAGCATTTCGTCGGTGGGAAACGACAGGCCGCAGTCGAGCACGAGGAGCTTGCCCTCGGATTCGACCGCGAGCATGTTCCTGCCGACCTCCCCCATGCCTCCCATGAAGAGAATCCTCGTTGGAGACTGGGGGCGCATCACAGCAGGCCGGCCGCCTCGAGCGCGGTGCGAATCGACGACCGCTCCTGTTCCGTCGCAGGAACGAGCGGAAGACGCGGGTCGCCGACGTCGATTCCGAGCATTCCGAGAGCCGCCTTTACCGGAATGGGACTCGACGTAACTCCCATGATGACGGCGAACAACGGCAGGAGATCGAGATAGCGTGCCCGTGCCTCTTCGACGTCCCCCGCATTCCATGCACCCAGCACCCTCTTGATGCGATCGCCCACCAGGTGGGAGCAGACCGACACGATCCCGATCGCGCCGGCCGCGAGATGCGGAAGAAGGAGCGGGTCGTCGCCCGACAGGATCTCGAAGTCGGAGCGGCCGGCGCGATCGAGCGCGGCCCGGACACGGGCGGTTTCACCCGCATCGCCGATTGCGTCCTTCACCGCGACTATTCGCTCGTGGCCGGCGAGCTCCACCAGGGTGTCTCGCTCGATGCGGCGGCCGGTGCGTCCGGGGATGTCGTACAGAACGAGCGGCACCGCGCTGGCGTCGGCGACCGCGCGGAAATGCGACAGCAGCCCATTCTGCGGCGGTCGCGAGTAGTAGGGGGTAACGACGAGGCACGCGTCGACGCCGAGGTCGGATGCCCGCCGCGTCAAGTCCACGGATTCGGCCGTGTTGTAGGTGCCGGTGCCGGCGATCACGCTCGCTCGGTCGCCGACCTCGTCGACGACACTTTCGAACAGCTCCAGTTTTTCCGCATGCGACAGCGTGGGGGACTCTCCCGTCGTGCCGCAAACGACGATTCCGTCGGATCCATGTTCCACGAGATGAGCCGCAAGACGCCGGGCGGTTTTCGTATCCAACGACCCGTCCGTTGCGAACGGTGTCACCATCGCAGTGATGACCTCTCCGAACCGCGTCGTTCCCATCGCCTTCACCTCTCCGTTCGCCGAGACATATGGCGCGACAACTCAGTCCTCACACTACCGGCGCAACGGCTATTGGACGACGGTTTCCAGCCGGAGACCTCTAATCCGTTCGAGGTCCTCCGCCGCCGAGACCGTCACCGAGTTGGCGGCCTGCCCGCGTCTTTGGGGGACGACGAGCCCAAAACGATAGACCGCGCTCTCCCCTTCCGGCAGACCTCCAAAGCGGTACACGACGCCGGCGCGGTCGACGTGGGTAGGTTCGGGGTCGACGCTCACGACCGCGGGATTCTCGCCCCCCGAGGCGACGTCGACGATCGGGTAGAAGTTGCCCACGCGGGCAAATGTGATCGCCACGCCGGTCATGTCGCCGGGGCCGGGGTTCGTAACGGTGAAGGTCGCATTCGTCACGGACCCGGCCGGCGCGTTCGCCGGAAACTCCACCTCCACCTGTGGGAGGCCCTTGCCGCTCGGCGTGACCTCGGCATCGGCGAAACAGCCGACCGTGACGAAGAGAAGTGACCCTGCGAGGAGGAATACTCCTCTCATTAGAGGTCGAGCAAATGCTCGAGCCCGACGGTCACGCCGGGAGGAAGGCTCGCGACGCGCTTCACCGAAAGGAGAATGCCGGGCATGAACGACGCTCGGTCGAGACTGTCGTGTCGGATGGTCAAGGTCTCCCCGGTTCCTCCGAGGATCACCTCCTGGTGGGCAACCGAGCCCGACATCCTCAAGGAATGAATCCTGACCCCGTCTGCGTCACCGCCGCGGGCGCCGCGAATTGATTCGCCTTCACCACTCGCCGCGTCCCACGGGATAAGCCGTCCCGCATTCATCAGCTGCGCCGTCCTCAGCGAAGTTCCCGACGGCGCATCCACCTTCCGCGCGTGGTGCCGCTCGACGATTTCGGCGCTCTGAAAGTACGGTGCCGCCTTGGCGGCAAGCGTCATCATGACGACCGCCCCCACCGCGAAGTTAGGAGCAACGAGAACCCGCACGTCGCGAAGCCGGGCGGCCTCGTCGAGAACGCCGAGATCGTCGGGAGTGAGGCCCGACGTCCCGACGACTCCGTGGATCCCCGTGTCTATGAGGTGACGAACGTTCCCCGCAACCGCGTCCGGCGTCGTCAAGTCGACCGCGACCGCGCAGCCGCTCAGTGAATCGAGCGAATCGCCACGGCCGACGCGCGCCGCAAGCTCGAGGTCTTCGTCCGCCTCGATCGCGGCGCATGCCTCGCTCCCCATCCGGCCTCGGTAACCGATGACGCCGACGGGAATGCCCATGGCGTCACGCCGCGTAGCGGTCGAACGAGTCCTCGTCGAAGGGGCCGACCACCTGCACGCGGAAGCTCCCGGACCCGAGGACGTTCCGAGCGACGCGCTCGATGTCGCTTCCGGTAAGCGCGTCGAAGCGATCGATCAGCTCGTCGATGGAGAGGATTTCGCCGGTCGTGAGCTGCGCCTTTCCGAGACGGTTCATGCGGCTGCTCGGGTCCTCGCCCGAGAGAACGAGCGACCCCTTTAGATGCCCCTTTGCGCGCTCCAGCTCGGCCGGAGTCACACCCGCCTTCAGGATGCCGTCGATTTCCGCGAGCACGATGTCGATGACGGTCTCCGCGTTTTGCGGAGTGGTTCCCGCATACACGACGAAGGTGCCGGTGTCGGCAAACATGGCCCGGTAGGAATAAACGGAGTATGCGAGGCCTCGTTTCTCGCGCACCTCCTGGAACAGCCGGGACGACATGCCTCCGCCGAGGATAGTGTCCAGGACCGCCAGCGCATGCCGGTCGTCGTGACTGCGCGGGAGGCCCTCCGTCCCGATGACGATGTGCGCCTGCTCGGTCGGGCGCCGGTGGACCTTGACCCCCTTGCTGGTGGTGGGGGCGCCGCCGCTCCGCAACGTCTTGCGGCCGCTGCTGTGCGGGAAGAGGGTCTCCACCTGCTGAACGAGTGCGTCGTGCTCGAGGTGGCCCGCGGCGGCAACGACGAGGTTCGGCGGCGAGTAGCGCTCGTGCCAGTAGTCGTGGACCTGATCGCGCGCCACGGCACCGATCGTGTCGTTGTAACCGAGGACCGGCCTGCCCAGCGGGTGGCCGTCCCACATCGATCGATAAAAGAGGTCGTGAACGAGTTCGTCCGGCGCATCCTCGTGCATCGCTATCTCCTCGAGGATGACCTTGCGCTCGCTCTCGAATTCGGCGGGATCGAGAATCGAGTTCGAGATCATGTCCGACAGGACTTCCATCGCCATCGGAAGGTCCGCGTCGAGAACGCGCGAGTAATAGCACGTGTATTCCTTGCCGGTGAATGCATTCACGTCACCGCCGACGGCATCGAACGCGTTGGCAATGTCCTTCGCGCTTCGGCTGGGAGTCCCCTTGAACAACAGGTGTTCGAGAAAATGCGAGGTGCCGGCAAGTGAATCGGGCTCATCCCGCGCTCCGACATCGAACCAGAAGCCGACCGTGGCAGAGCGAACTTCGCTCATGCGCTCCGAGACGATCGTGACGCCCGAGTCGAGCGTGGTCCTGCGAAATTCGGTCATCAGTCCCCCATCCGCGGGGCGCGCTCCCGGCGGCCGCCGTCGCCGCCGCGACCACCGCGATCACCCCCGCGTCCGCCGCGATCGCGTCCGCCGCGGTCGCCGCGGTCGCCGCGACCCCGATCGCGATCACGGCCTCCCTTCCCGCCGCCGACCGCCTGTGCGCGCGCCTCTTCGAGGGTTTTTCCGCCCTCGACCTGACGCTCGAGCCACGCCACGGGCGTGAGATTGATCCGGCCCTGAGGATCGATCTCGGAAACCTCGACCTCGATCATGTCGCCGACCGACACTGCGTCCTCGACGCGCTCGATGCGACCCTCACCCAGCTTCGAGATGTGCACCAACCCGTCGCGATTAGGGGCGATGTTGACGAACGCCCCGAAGGTCGTCGTGTTCACAACCTGTCCGGGGATGCGCTCCCCGACTTCCGGAAGCTTGGGGTTGACCGTCTCCTCGATCATCTGGGCGGCACGCTCGGCACCTTCTTGCCCGGCAGAGCCGATGAAGATCGTTCCGGTGTCCTGAATGTCGATCTCCGCGCCGGTCATTTGCTGGATCATCTGGATGTTCTTGCCCTTCGGACCGATGACTTCGCCGATCTTGTCTACGGGCACTTGAATCGACATGACGCGCGGTGCCAGTGGTGCGAGTTCCTCCCGCGGCGACGAGATGGCTTTGTTCATCTGCTCGATGATGTGTAGCCGCGCCACTTTCGCCGCCCTAAGCGCACTGCGCAGGACATCGGCGGGAATTCCCTCGATCTTCGTGTCGAGCTGGAGCGCGGTGACGAACTCTTCCGTACCGGCAACCTTGAAGTCCATGTCGCCGAAGGCATCTTCGTCACCGAGAATGTCGGTCAAGGTCACGAACGTTCCGTTGTCCTCGATGAGCCCCATCGCCACGCCGCCTACGTGGCGCCCGCCGCGGAGGGGGACTCCCGCATCCATGAGCGACAGCGACGAACCGCACACCGACGCCATCGATGTGGAACCGTTCGACGACAGGATCTCGCTCACAACGCGCACGGCGTACGGAAAATCCTCCTTCGAAGGGATCACCGGCAACAGCGCCTTTTCGGCAAGCGCACCGTGACCGATCTCGCGGCGCTTCGGCCCGCGCATGAAACCCGCTTCACCGGTGGAGTACGGCGGGAAGTTGTAGTGATGCATGTAACGCTTGCGGTCGTCGGGCGACAGGTCGTCGACCATCTGCTCCATACGCTGCATGCCGAGCGTCGTGAGTGACAGCGCCTGCGTCTCGCCGCGCGTGAAGAGACCGGATCCGTGGACGCGCGGGATGACGCCGACCTGCGACCAGATCGAACGTACCTCGTCGCTTCGGCGCCCGTCGAGGCGAACATTTTCCTCGATGATGCGGCGGCGCACCAGTTTTTTCGTCAACGAACGCAGCGCGGCACGAAGTTCCCGCTCACGCTCCGGAAACTCTCCCGCAAGGCGCGCGATGACTTCCTTCTCCACCTCGGAGATACGCGCGCGGCGATCCTTTTTGACGGTTATCGCGACGGCCTCTCGGAGGGCGGTTTCGGCCTCGGCGGCAACCCGCTCGACTACGTCTTCGCCGTAATCGACGAACAGCGGATAGTCCGGAGCGTCGCCCTGGATGGTGCCCTTCGGCTTCCCGGCCGCCTCCATGAGCTCGAGCTGCACGTCGATCGCATCCGCGATGTGCTGCTTCGACTGTTCGATGCCGTCGGCGAGGATTTCTTCGTCGGGGGCGGGGGCGCCTTCGTCGACCAGATCGAACAAGCGCTCGGAGCCGCCCGCCTCGATCATCATGATGTCGACGTCGCCGCCGCGATTGCGGCGGCCCGCCACCACCAGCTCGATGGTCGCCCCTTCAAGCTCTTCATACGTCGGGTTCGGAAGCCACTCGCCGCCGAGGTGCGCCATGCGGACACACCCGACCGGCCCTTCGAAGGGAATGTCCGACACCGCGAGGGCGGCGGACGCGGCATTCACGGCTACGACGTCGGTCGGATTCTCGCCGTCGACCGCCAGGGTCGTGACGACCACGTGGACCTCGTGCCGGAACCCATCGGGGAATGCCGGGCGAATCGGACGATCGATCAGCCGCGCGTTGAGAATCGCCTTTTCGGTGGCGCGACCCTCGCGCCGGAAAAACCCGCCGGGGATCTTTCCCGCCGCGTACATTCGCTCCTCGACGTCGACCGTGAGCGGAAAGAAATCGGCGTCGCCCCGAGGCGGTGACGACGTGGCCGTTGCGAGAACGGTCGATTCACCTGCCGATGCGATGACTGCACCGTTCGCCTGTCCGGCCACGCGGCCCGACTCGAGACGGAAAACTTCGTCGCCGATTTTGCGTTCGACGACTTTTGGTTCGGGTTGCATAGAGACTGTTCCTCCTTGTTGGGCCGTTGCGGGCCGTCTGCGAGAGGAACCAGCGCCGGGTCGATCCTCAGTAGGAAGACCACCCCACGGGGGATGGACTTGAACTGACGACCGGCCGCCGGGCCGGCCCTCTCTTCCGTCCGTGCTAAGGGTGGGTGTTCGGTCCGGCCGCTCCTTTCCGTGGGGTCGGTGGCAGAACTACCTGCGCAAACCGAGCTTGGCCACGATCGAGCGGTAGCGCTCGACGTCCTCGCGCCTCAGGTATTCGAGGAGGCGGCGGCGGCGCCCCACCAGTCGCAAGAGGCCGCGGCGGGAATGGTGGTCCTTCGAATGCGTCTTCAGATGTTCGGTCAGTTCCCCGATTCGACGGCTGAGCACGGCGATCTGCACCTCCGGCGAGCCGGTATCCCCGTCGGTGCGGGCGTATGCGCGAATGATTTCCTGCTTCTCGTCTTTGACCAGCGCCATGCGCGTCTGCGGTTCCTTTCACATCAGAAATGTCTCATCTGAGACGGCTGCGACCGCGGCAAATCCTGCCGTCGGGCCGGCTAATGCTACCAGACGGCCGCTCCGGTCACTCATCGATGATCTGGTCGTCGGAGAGGTCGCAATCGAGCACCCCGTCCTCCGGCGGAAACGTCAACTCGTCGACCGGAGCGGCAAAGGTTTCCGGGGTGCCGTCGTCGTCCTCGGAGAGTGCGACCGGAAAGTCGAAGACCGAGGTGTCCGGATCGTCGGCCCCGACCAGACGGACCTCGCACGCGGCGGTCTGCGGGGAGCCGTCACCCGCCCACGCGGCGGTGTACGTCACGAGCCATCCCCGGACGACCCGCAGGTTGGACACGTTGTAGGCGCCGCTCTCGTGCGACTCGCACGACAGATCCGCGGCCGCCGGAATCGCGGCCAGGTCGGCATCGGCGATAGGGGTTGGGTTCCACGTGGTCGTCACCCCCTCCCCGCCCACGAACAGGCCGAAGTCGGTCTCCGTCAGGGTATTTCCGCGTTCATCCTCGACCGTGAGGGTGCAGGGAAGCGCGCGCCGGGGCGGCTCTTCGGCGTCGCCCCGCCAGTCGGCGTCGAACATGACTCGGTAGCCCCGCCCCTGGAATTGCGACGCATCCGGATCATCCGGAAGGACAACCTCGAGTTCGACGTCGGCAAGCTCCCATTGAATGGCCGCCTCCGCCGGGGCCCCCCCCGACAGCGCTCGCCACCCCATGACTCCGGCTATAGCGGCCGCGGCGACTACAACCAGACCGACCGTTATCCCCCGCCGCCGCTTTGCCCGCTCCGCCTCCGCCCGCCGGCGCGCCTGATTTCCCATCGCCTTTACCTATCAGAAAGCCGCGGGTCGTCGACTATGGCCCGGGTCTCGTCCACGTCGCGGCGCATTTGCTCGATCAGCGCATCGGCCGAGTCGAACCGGTGCTCGTCGCGCAGACGCCGGAGAAACTCGATTCGAATCGTCCGTCCGTAGAGATCCCCGTCGAAGCCGAGAAGGTAAGCCTCGATCCGCACCGGAGCGGCGCCGCCGAACGTCGGATTGACGCCGACGTTGACCGCGGCCGCAAACCACGATTCCTCGAAACGCGCCCGGCATGCGTACACGCCGCGAGGAGGGCGCACGAGCGCCGGATCCGGTGCGATGTTTGCGGTTGGAAAGCCAAGGTCTTTGCCCCTCGCATCACCTCGAACGACCTCGCCGTCGATGTCGAACGGACGTCCGAGGAGCAAGTGTGCGGTGTCGAGGTCGCCGCCGGCGACCGCGGTGCGAACGCGCGAGCTCGATACCGGCTCCCCTGCATCCGGTCTCAGGTCGAGCGCGTGCGCATCGAAGCCGAACTCTCGACCGAGCCGGGCAAGGAGAGGGACGTCGCCGGCGGCCCGGTGCCCGAACCGCCACCCGTCACCCACGATCACGACGCGCGCGCCCAACCCCTTCACCAGAACGTCGAGCACGAACTTCTCCGGAGGCCACGATGCGAATTCAGAATCGAACGGAAGGACGGCAACCCGGGCGATGCCGGTGCCGGCGAGCAACTCCAGCTTTCGCTCCGGTGATGTGATGAGGGGCGGTGCCGACGACGGCCGCAGGGTCTCGAACGGGTGGCGATCCCACGTCACCACACACGCGGGGACGTTTCGCTCCCGAGCCGCCGAGATGGTGGCTGCGATCAGCGTCCGGTGCCCGAGGTGAACCCCGTCGAACGTGCCGATGGTGACCCCCGCCCCGCTTTCCGGAGCTTCGAGTGCATCCCGGCCGTAGGTGACCTTCATTGTGGCACGACACGATCTGGATGCAGCAGGTCACCCCGCCGGCGGTAGACACCGAGGAGGCGGCCGTCGCACAGCACGGCCACGGGCGCATGCTCCACGGCCGGTGCGCGCGCCGGCAGCGGTCGTCCGTGCGACACGAGCACGGCCTCGTCGGCGGAGGCGGTGACGCTCGGCAGATCGCGCACCACCTCCGCCAGCGGAAGCAGGTTGCGGGAGCCGGCGTCCTCGAGCGGGACGGCGTCGGCAAGCGTGAAGCCTCCGGCCTCCGTCCGTCTGAGGTCGAGGACGAAGGCGCCGACCCCGAGCCGCTCGCCGAGGTCGTGGACGAGCGTGCGCACGTACGTTCCGCCCGAGCAGCGCACGTCGAGAAACGCCTCCGGCTCCGCGGCAGGCGAGAAGGTCACGAGGGAAAGATCGTGGATTACGACGCGGCGCGCCGGACGTTCCACCTCTTCACCTCGTCTCGCCTTTTTGTACAGGCGCTCCCCTCCGACCTTGACGGCCGACACCATGGGAGGGATCTGATCGATCTCTCCCGTGAAGTGATGGAGCACACCGCGCACGCGATCCTCGGTGAGCGCCGATGCATCACGGCGTACCTCGATATCTCCCGATGCATCTTGGGTCGTGGTCGTGGTTCCGAACCTGCACGAAACGGTGTAGCGCTTGGGCGCGGCCTGTGCGAACTGCAGGAAGCGCGTCGCCTTCCCTACGCCCACGAGGAGCACCCCGGTTGCGTCCGGGTCGAGCGTTCCTCCGTGTCCCACGCGCCGGGTCCCGAGCAGCCTCCGGATTCGGTCGACGACGTCGTGGGACGTCATCCCACGCGGCTTGTCGATCACCAAGAGGCCGTCCACGTCACGCCTCCCGGCGCGCGAGGCCGTCGAGGATCAGCTTCACGCCGGTCGCGACATCGGACACGGTGAAGCCGGCCGCGAGCTCGTGGCCTCCGCCCCCGTTCGCGCGCGCGATCACACCCACACTTCTCGGACCCTTCGAACGAAGGCTCACGCGATAGGTCCCGTCGGGCCGCTCTTTGAACATCGCGGCGACATCGGCGGCCCGCGTGGCGCGCACGCTGTCGATGAGCTTGTCGGTCTCCTCGGCCTCGACTCCGGTGGCGTTCAGGTCGTCGAGAGTCAGCCATGAGTACACGAAGCCCATGTCTTCGTCGAGGCGCGCCCGCTCGAGAACGATTCCGGTGAGCTTCAGAGAATTGAACGGCGCCGATTCGAAGACCTCCTGAGCGATGCGGGGCGCATCCACCCCTTTCCGAAGGAGGCCGGCCGCCAGCACGAGCACCTCGGGAGTCGCGTTTGCGTACTGGAAGCGGCCGGTGTCGGTGACGATTCCGGTGTAGAGACAGGTGGCGATGTCGCGGTCGATCGGCGCGCCGAGATCTTCGAGGAGCCGGACGACGATCTCCGCGGTCGAAGATGCATCTTCGACGACGACGTTGAGCGTTCCGAACAAATCGTTGCCGGGGTGGTGATCGATATTGATCGAGCACCCTGCGGCCGCCGCCGTTGGTTCCAGGTCGCCGAGACGATCTGCACCGCCGCAATCGAGCGCGAGAAAAACGTCGGTGGCGGGAACTTCCTCCGGTTGAACTACGGAATTCGATGCCGGAAGAAACGCGTACGCTTCGGGAACCTTCGCCGGACGATCTCCCCACGATGCGAGCGTCGCCTTTCCCACGGCTCGAAGGCCCAACGAGGCCCCCAGCAACGAACCGATCGCGTCGCCATCGGGGTTGATGTGCGTCGCGACGGTCACCGTGCCGGCGGCGGCCAAGGCCGCTACCACCTTCTCCCAATCGGGTGCGTCACGGGGGTCGCTCACGCGTGCCCCTCACGCGATCGCTCGTCGTCGTGCAGGCGCCTGATGATCTCCTCGACGCGGGCGGCGACTTCGACGCCTTCGTCGAGCTCGAATACCAGCTCCGGCGTGTACTTCATACGCATCTGTCGCCCCACCTCGGTCCGAAGATACGGTTTTGCGCTTTCGAGCCCGGCCATCGTGGCCGCCTTTTCCTCGTCGCTCCCCAGAACCGACACGAACACGCGCCCGTGGCGCAGATCGGCGGAGATCCTGACCGCGGTGACCGTGACGAAACCGATGCGCGGATCCTTGAGGCCCTGCATGGCTTCACCCAGCACCTCCTTGGCGAGCTTCTGCACCTTTTCCAGACGCTGGCTCATTCCGTCAGATCCTTGAGGGAGAGGACTTCCAGCGAGCGGTCGATGATCTCCGCGCCGTCGAGCGCACTGCGCGCGATCGCCTTCTCGACCTCCTGCATCACCTTGCGACACCCACCGGCGGTTTCAGACACACAAGAGACGCCGAAGGCAGCGCGCTGCCATAGGTTCTGATACTCGACCTCGGCGATCGACACGTTGAATTTCTTACGGACGTGCATCGATACCGACCGCAGCACCTGTCGTTTGTCCTTCAACGATCCGCTGCCGGGAAGAAACAGCTCGTAGCGACCGATGCCGACAAACATGAACTGGGGCGAACTTAGCGCGCGACTTCCTGTATCTCGAAGGCCTGGATTACATCGCCTTCTTTTATGTCCTGGAAGCCTTCGATGCCGATCCCGCACTCGTAGCCGGCGGCGACTTCCCGTACGTCGTCCTTGAAGCGTTTGAGCGAAGAAATTCCGGACTCGTAGACGATCGTCCCGTCCCTGACGAGCCGGATCCGGGCGTTCCTCCGGATGATCCCGTCGGTCACGTAACAACCCGCCACGACGCCGGAACGAGGGACGCGGAACGTCGCGCGCACCTCCGCCTGTCCGAGCGAGACCTCGCGGCTCTCGGGACCCAGCACGCCGCGCGCCGCCGCCTCGATCTCCTCGACCGCCTTGTAGATGACCCGGTACGAGCGGACGTCGACGCCTTCCTCTTCCGCAAGCGCACGCGCTTGTGCGGTCGGCACGACCCCGAGGCCGATGACAATGGCGTTCGACGCTTGCGCGAGCGTGATGTCGTTCTCGGTGATCGCGCCCACGCCCCTGCGCAGCACGTTGACGCGCACGAGATCCTGCTCGAGCTTCTCGAGCTGGCCTTCGAGCGCCTCCACCGAGCCGTGCGTGTCGGTTTTGAGGAGGAGATTGAGTTCCGGTACCTCGCCCTCGCGGGCGGCCGACAACAGGGACTGGAGGGACACCTGTCGCTGTGCCACCAGTTCGGCCTCGCGCCGATGCTGGCCCCGTTCCTGCGCCACGTCCCTCGCACCACGTTCGTCCTCGACGGCACGAAACTCGTCTCCCGCGTCGGGCAGCGATTGCCAGCCCAGGATCTGCACCGGCTGTCCCGGCCCGGCCTCATCGATCTGGGCACCCAAGTCATCGAGCATCGCGCGGACGCGTCCCCACGCGGTCCCCGCGAGGATGGCATCGCCGGGATACAACGACCCTCGCTTGACGAGGACGGTCGCAACCGGACCGCGGCCCTTGTCGAGGTGGGCCTCGATCACCACGCCTCGCGCCAGGCTCGATGCGTTCGTCTTGAGGTCCAAATTGAGATCTGCAGTGAGCGCGATCATCTCGAGGAGAGTGTCTAGATTCGTCCGTTCCTTCGCGGAGACATCGACGTAGGTGGTGTCGCCTCCCCATTCCTCCGGAAGCAGCCCGTAGTCCGATAGCTGTTGGCGGACCCGCTGACCGTCCGCCTCCGGCTTGTCGATCTTGTTAACCGCGACGACGATCGGAACCTCCGCCGCCTTGGCGTGATCGATCGCCTCTACCGTCTGAGGCTTCACGCCGTCGTCGGCAGCCACCACGAGCACGGCTATGTCGGTGACCTGCGCGCCGCGCGCCCTCATCGCCGTGAACGCGGCGTGGCCGGGGGTATCGATGAAGGTGATCCGACGGTCGGCGAGCGCGACCTGGTAGGCACCGATGTGCTGGGTGATGCCGCCGGCTTCGCCGGAGACCACGCTCGTCTGGCGGATCGCGTCGAGTATCGAGGTCTTTCCGTGATCGACGTGGCCCATGACCGTGACGACCGGAGGACGCGTGATGACCTCGGCGTCTTCTCCGTCGAGATCATCTTCGGCATCCTCGAACGCGGCCTCCTCCTCGTCGAGGTCGACCACCTTGATGTTCTTACCGAGCTCCTCCGCAACGAGCAACACCGCGTCGTCGCTCATCGACTGCGTCACGGTCACCATCTCCCCCACCCCGAGGAGGACCTTCACGATCTCCTGTGCCGGCACGTCGATCCGCTCCGCCAGGTCTTTGGCGGTGATCCCGTGGTGAACCTTGACGACGGCCGTATCGGCCGCGGGCGACTCCGGTTCGGGCGACGCCGGTGCTTCCGCCACCGAGGCCGGCGGATCGGCCGGTCCCTCCCGTGTGGGAGGCGGCGCTTCGAGCGCCGGCTCCGGAGGGGGCACAATCGTGGCCTCGGGCGCGGGCGACCCGTTGCGAAGCTCGCCCTTGACGCGCTCCGCAACTTCCTCATCGATGGTGGAAGAGTGGCTCTTGGCCGCCTCCCCTATCGACTCGAGGTGCGCGAGCACCTCTTTCGAGGAGAGCCCGAGCTCTTTCGCCACCTCATGCACCCTGGGCTTCGCCATCTGTCCCTTCCTCACCTCGTCTGAAAAGTCGTGCCCGGAGCTCCTCCGGAAGTGGGCCCTCGTGCCGTAGTGCCCGGCGGAGAGCCCCCGACGACCATGCGCGCTCGATGCACCGCCGATCGGAGCAGACGTATGCCCCGCGACCCGCGCCGTGCCCGATTTCGATCGAGCCGTCCGCCCGCCGTGCCACCCGAACCAAAAGCTGCTGAGGGCGGCGCCGGCGGCAGCCGGTACAAGTTCGAATGGGACCGTCGCGGTTCACCATCTTAGTCGGCGCTGCCGAAACCCCGCACCGTCGGGTTCACTCGGCCGGCGCCCGCTCCTCGCGTCGCTCGCCGGGATCGGCGGGCGCGGCCGGCGGCGGCGCCTCCGTTTCCTCCGGCGAGTCACCGGTGACCGCCGGGGGGGCGACCGATGAGGTTTCCTCGACCGACTCGGCCGGACCGTCCGCGGCCGTCGCGGCAGGTGGCGCGGTCTCCTCGGCTTCCCTCTTCACTTGCGTCTCGGACTTGATGTCGACGCGGAGTCCCGTGAGGCGCGCCGCGAGGCGTGCGTTTTGCCCCTCCTTGCCGATCGCCAGCGAAAGTTGGTAGTCCGGCACGATCACGAGCGCGGTCGAACCGTCGGCATGAAGCTGGACTTCCTTCACCTTCGCCGGGGATAGAGCGTTCGCCACGAACTCCTGCGTCCCCTCGGTCCACTTGATGATGTCGATCTTCTCGCCCCTGAGCTCGTTCATGACCATGCGAACACGCGACCCCTTCGAGCCCACGCACGCACCCACCGGATCGACGTTGCGGTCGTTCGACACGACGGCGATCTTGCTGCGATGTCCCGGCTCGCGCGCCACCGCCTTGATCTCGACGACGCCGTCGAGAATCTCGGGAACCTCGAGCTCGAACAGGCGCTTGATGAGCCCGGGGTGCGTACGCGACACGATGATCTGCGGGCCGCGGGCACTCTTACGAACCTCCACGATGTAAGCCTTGAGGCGGGCGCCGTGCTCGTACCGTTCGTGCGGGATCTGCTCACTCGGCGGCATGAGCGCTTCGGTCTTGCCCAAATCGAGAATCGTGTAGCGGTGATCGTGTTGCTGGACGATTCCGGTGACGATGTCTCCTTCGCGCCCGGAGTATTCGCCGAAGGTCATGTCGCGCTCGGCTTCTCTCAGCCGCTGCAAAATGACCTGCTTAGCCGTTTGAGCCGCGATCCGGCCGAAGTCCTCCGGAGTGTCTTCGCGCTCGTCGAGGACCGTCACCTCCTCGGTGTCCGGATCAACTTCGATCTCTTGCGAGTAGACGGTCACGTCACCCGAATCCGGATCGATGACCGCGCGCGCGCCCTGCGTCTCGTCCGCGTTCATCATGCGGAGATACGCGGACGCGAGCGCCTTCTCGATGGCCTCGACGAGGGTGTCGAAGGAAATCCCGCGCTCCCTCTCGAGCTCACGGAGCGAGTCCATGGGGATCTTCATCGCGATCGTTCCTCCCTCGTCATTTCCACAACGTTGTTCATTTCCACTCGAATATTGTCTTCGCCGACTTGATCGCCCCCAGCGGCACCGCGACCCGCCCGTCCCCGGTCTCGATCGTGACCTCCTCCGGGTCCGCGGACGCGAGCACGCCTTCGATCCGGTGACCCGCGGACACCAGCGGCTCGGTCGTCTTCACCACCACATTTCGCCCGACCGAGAGCCGGAAGTGCTCGGGATCCTTGAGCGAGCGCTCGAGCCCCGGCGACGACACCTCGAGCGTGTACCGACCCGGAATGGGGTCGCGCAGGTCGAGCCCGCGGGAGATCTCCTCCGATACCGATGCAACGGTGTCGAGGTCGACGCCGCCGTCGGCGTCGATGAATACGCGGACGACCGAGGAACGCCCGGCACCGCCCATTTCGACTCCCCAGATGCGCAGCGAGCGCCGGCGTGCGACCGACTCGGCGAGGTCACGGACCTCCTCCAGCGTCCCCATTTCGCACCCCTTTTGCGCCACGACGCGCATCCATGTCAACAATGAAGCCCCTCGTCGAGGGGCTTCGGTCGATCGTGCGTCGTCTCTCCCGACACGACGAATTTGCCTGTGAGCAGGGAAAAGAATAGCACATGGGGTTCTCTTCCCGGCTCCGGTGAGGTTAGTGTCGGGCACTCGACGCCGCATCTCGGGATGCCGGATATCAGGAGGAGACATGGCGAAAAAGGGACGCAAACGGCGCGCTCGGAGAAAAAACAAGGCGAATCACGGCAAGCGGCCGAACGCCGGGCGCAAGGGTTAAGAGCCGGTTCTTATTCGGGCGCGCCCATCCCGATCGACATCACCGGACGCCGTCCCGCACCTTTGATCACGGACGCCTGCCCCGGCCCGGTATCCGTCGTCCCGGCGGCCCTAATCTCCTCGGCCACCTCGAGCGCCTTGTCGATCAGAGCATCGACCAGGCCGTCGTGCGGCACCCACCCGATCTGCTTTCCCTTGGCAAAAAGAAGGCCTCTACCGGGCCCCGCCGCGATTCCGATATCGGCATCGCGCGCCTCCCCCGGCCCGTTCACCTCGCACCCCATGACTGCAATCTGCATCGGCGGCAGGTCGAGCTTCGCAATCCGCGCCTCTACTTCCTCCGCGAGCGCGAACACATCGAGTTCCGCGCGTCCGCACGACGGGCACGCGACGAAGTCGAAGCCGCTTTCCCGGAGCCCGAGAGTCTGAAGAATCTGCTTCCCTAGCTTCACCTCTTCCACCGGGTCGGCGGTGAGAGATACGCGGATCGTGTCGCCGATTCCCTCCGCGAGAAGAGTCCCGATCCCGATCGCGCTCTTCACGGCTCCCTGCTTCGGCGTGCCGGCCTCGGTGACCCCGAGGTGAAGCGGGACGTCGGTCTTCGCCGCCAGCAGGCGGTATGCGGCGATCATCTCCGGAACGTTTTGATGTTTCACCGACACCTTGATGTCGGTGAACCCGTGCGCTTCGAGCAAGCCGATTTCGTGCAGGGCGCTCTCCACGAGCGCGTCGGCCGTCGGCCGGCCGTACTTCGCCACCAGCTTCTTGTCGAGACTTCCCGCGTTTACCCCGATCCTGATCGGAATCCCTCGATCCCGACATGCATCGGCCACGTCCTTCACGTGTGACGGGTTGCGCATGTTTCCCGGGTTCACCCGCAGCCCGTGCACTCCGGCCTCGACCGCCAGCAGCGCAAGGCGAACCGAGAAGTGAATGTCGGCGATGATCGGAACCCCGCCCTCGGCGACGATCGACGGCAGCGCCCGGGCATCGGCTTCATGGGGCACCGCCACACGAACCATGTCGGCGCCCTGCGTGGCAAGAGCATGGACTTGGATGAGGGTCTCGCCGACGTTCTCCGTCTTGGTCGTCGTCATCGACTGGATCGACACCGGTGCGCCCCCGCCCACCGCGACATCGCCGACATGGATCTGCCGGGTCTTGCGGCGCTCGTAAAGGGCGGTGCTCATGCCGAAATCCTAGAAGGGAAGCTCGACGGGGCGCGCGAGGTCGAGATAGAGCACCGCGAGGAACAGCACGACGAAGAACGAGATGACCGCCGCGGTCACCGGAATCAACTTCCGCACGTCGACCTCCTTGCCGGTGACCGCCTCCCACGCCACGACGGCGAGGTGACCTCCGTCGAGCGGCGGCAGCGGCAGCAAATTCATGAGTCCGACGAACACGGTAAACCCGACGATGAGCCCGATGAAGTCGAGGTACTGGCCCCGGGCGACCGTTTCGCCGGCGATACGCCCGGCTCCGACCAAACCGAGCGGTCCCTCGTCGGCGCGGCGTTCACCGTCTCCGGTGAGCGCGTTCCACAAAGTGCCGTCGAACACCATCGAGAAGACCTGACCGATGCCGCGCACCGAGTAGTACGTGAGTTGCCACGTCTGCACGCCCGCTTGTTTCACCGCGCCGGGCAGCGCCTCGCGCCGGTATTCGGCCTCTGGCGAGACGCCGAAGAACCCTCCCACGACCTCGCCGTCGCGAGCCGCCCGCAGGTCTTCGCCGGGCGGTGCATAGGCAACCACTTCACCCGAGCCTTCGTCGAACACGGCACTCCCGATGCTCGCGACGACGGTGCGGGCATCACCGTTGCGTTCGACGCGCATCGTGATCTGTTCGCCCGGCCGCTCCTTGATGTACGTCGAGACGTCGTCCCACGATTCCATCTCGACGCCGTCGATGGCAACGATCGTGTCGCCGCCTGTGAGATTCGTCTCACCGGCGGGAGTGGTCGTGCCGCCCAGCGACCTCGTCACCCCCGAGACGGTCGTCGTTGCCTCCCCCGTGGGGAAGCCGATGGCCATCGCGGTCACGAGAAGGAGGACGAACGCGACGACCCAGTGGGTGGCCGATCCGGCCACCAATACGAGAGCCCTCTGCCAGCGCGGCTTATTGCCGTACGAGCGGGAACGATCTTGTTCCGAGACTTCCTCATACGGGTTCATCCCCACGATCTTGACGAACCCACCCAGCGGAAACGCCTTCACGCCGTATTCCGTCTCGCCGCGCTGCGTCGAGAGCAACGTGGGACCGAAGCCGACGAAGAACTTGGTCGCCTTGAAGTCGAACGCCTTCGCCACGAAAAAGTGCCCGGCCTCGTGAATCATCACGACGATCAGGATGGCGGCGATGAACAGAAAGATGCCGAAGCTCATGGTTCCTCTCTCTCGAGGCTACGCCGCGTCGGCACCGCCTCGGATGGCTCGAGGGCGAGAAAGGCGGCCCTGTTGGCGCGCCGCACGACCCCGGGATCGCTCCGTTCAACCGCATTGCGGGTGCGGATAATCCCCCGGACGGCGGCGCGCGCGGCCGCGTCCGCCTCGAGCACGTCGTCGAGATCGAGCGGATCGCCGGGACGGTGGCCCGACAGAGTCGCCTCGATGACGTGGGAAATCCCCACGAAAGACAGCAGTCCGCTCAGAAAAGCGCCGACCGCCTCCTCGTTCGCGGCGTTGAGCGCCGCGGGATAGGTGGCCCCCTGCCTCCCCGCCTCGTATGCGAGCGAGACGGCGGGAAAGCGGTCGTGGTCGACCCCCTCGAACGTCAACGAGCCGACGGCACCGAGGTCGAGGCCGTCCGCGGGGGCTGCAACGTGATCGGGATGCGCGAGCGCAGCGCGGATCGGGATTCGCATGTCGGTCGGCGCCGCCTGCAGCAACATGGACCCGTCGGCATTCTCGACGATTCCGTGGACGATGCTCTGCGGGTGAACGACGATTCCTATGTGCTCGAAGTCGAAGCCGAACAGGAAGTGCGCCTCGATCACCTCGAGCCCCTTGTTCATCAACGTAGCCGAGTCGATGGTGATCTTCGGGCCCATGGCCCACGTCGGATGGGCCAGCGCCTCTTCCGGGGTGACGTCGTCGAGCACAAGCTGCGTGCGGAACGGTCCGCCGGAGGCGGTGAGCACTATGCGGCGGACCGAGGAGCGGTCGCGTCCTTCCAGACACTGCGTCAGCGCCCAGTGCTCGGAGTCGACCGGGATGATGCGTGCCCCGCTCCGGCGCGCCGCGGCGAGGCACAACTCGCCTCCCGCCACCAGGCTCTCCTTGTTGGCAAGGGCCAGATCGATCCCGGCGCGGAGCGCGGCGAGGGAAGCGCGGAGTCCGGCGGCGCCGACGATGGCATTCAACACGACGTCGGCGTCCGGATGCGCCGCCAGGTCGACCGCCCCGTCGGTACCGACCGCGGTGGCCGTCACCCCGAACTCGGCCGCCTGCCCCGCGAGCGCGGCGCGGTCTGTACCCGTCGCCAGCCCGATCACTTGGAAGCGGTCGCGATGGGAGCGAACCACGTCGAGCGCCTGTCGACCGATGGAGCCGGTCGATCCCAGGATGACGATCTTGCGGACTGCGGCCGCGGGCGTCGACATGGAATCCATCAGAACACGGGCCGGCGGCAAGTTTGTTCCCACGGGCGATCCATCAGAAGACCACCGCCCGCAGGTAAACGAGGACGGCGGGAGCACAAAACAGAATCGCATCGAGCCGGTCCAGCATCCCGCCGTGCCCCGGAAGCATCCGTCCCGAGTCTTTGATCCCGAGCTCACGCTTCACCATCGACTCCGAGAGGTCGCCGGCCGGCGCCAGCAGTCCGATGACGATGCCGATCGTCACCCCGTGGACGATCCCGAGATCGTCGATGGCGACGCCGGCCGCCGCTCCTCCCAGCACCGACGCCACGAGGCCTCCGGCAAATCCCTCCCACGACTTCGCCGGTGAGATGGCGGGGGCCATCTTGTGGCGACCCAACGAGGTGCCGGTGAAGAACGCGCCGATATCCGACAGCGCGGTGATCAGAACGTGCGCGACCAGCAGGTTGAGGCCCGACGGCAACGTCAGGATCAGGACCGCGGCGGCACCGGTGCCCCCCACCCAGACGAGAGGGAGCATCGCCCACGCGACGTCGGTGGCGGGTTGCGTGCCCCGGCCGCGGCGCAGCCCCAGAATGAAAGTGCCCAGGATGCCGAGACCCGACGCGGCAAGCAGGTATCCGAGCTCGCCGGGCCGCAGGTACGCAGCAACCAGCATCGCGATGCAAACGCCGAGCTCGAATGTGACGACGACCCGACGCCCGCGTGCCTTGAGTGCCTCCAGCAGCTCGAACAGCGCAAGCACGATCACGACGAGGGCGAGCACGAAGAATCCGTCCGGCCCGGCCAGGTAGGCGCCGGCGATCAGCGCGAGCAGGACGAGGGCGGTTCCGATTGCCTGCGGCAGGTTGCGTCCGCGTGCGACGGGACGCGCGGTAACGGCGGAGTCGGGTGAAGGCTCGGCGGGATCGTCTACCGAGGGGGCCACCGAGATTAGACCTCGGAGAGTTCCTGCTCCTTGCGCTTCAGGTGCGCATCTACCTCCGCAACGTATTTGTCGGTGAGCTTCTGGAGCTCGGTCTCCGCTGCTCGCTCTTCGTCTTCCGACAAAACGTGGTCCTTCTTCATGCGCTCCAGCTGCTGCTTCGCATGACGGCGCACCCCCCGGATTGCGACCTTTCCCTCCTCGGCGCGCCCGTGCGCAACCTTGATGAGCTCCTTGCGCCGGTCCTCAGTCAGCTCCGGAAAGGCGAGTCGGATGACCGTTCCGTCGTTGTTGGGGGTGATGCCCAGATCCGACGCAAGGATCGCCTTCTCGATCGCCGCAATCGAATTCGGGTCGTAGGGCGCGATCACAAGGAGGCGCGGCTCCGGAACCGACAGGTTCGCCACCTGGTTCAGCGGAACCTGGGTTCCGTAGTAGTCGACGGTGATCCGGTTCAGCAGCGACGGCGTAGCCCGGCCCGACCGAATCGACGCGAGGTCCTCCGCATTCACGGACACGGCTTTCTTCATCTTGCTCTCGGCTTCGCGCAGCACTTCTGCCTTCGTCTCGACCATCTCGTCCCCCTAGCTCGCGTCCGCGTGAACCAGCGTTCCGACCTCTTCGCCGGACAGGACCCGCACGACGTTTCCGGCCTTCAGGTTGAAGACAATGATGGGCAACCGGTTGTCCATACAGAGAGAAATGGCCGTTGCATCCATGACTTTAAGACCCCTATTCAAGACCTCGATGTAGGGAAGCGAATGGAACATCTCCGCATCCGGATTCACCATCGGATCCGAATCGTAAACTCCGTCTACCTGGGTCCCCTTCAGGATCGCCTCCGCGCCGATCTCCAGGGCGCGCAGCGCAGCCGTTGTGTCCGTCGAGAAGTAGGGGTTTCCCGTACCCCCCGCAAAGATGACGACGCGGCCTTTTTCGAGATGCCGCATCGCCCGCCGCCGGATGTAAGGCTCCGCCAACTCCTGCATCCATATGGCGGTTTGGACGCGCGTCTGAACCCCCTCCTTCTCGAGAGCGTCCTGAAGTGCGAGAGAGTTGATCACCGTCGCAAGCATGCCCATGTAGTCGGCGGTCGTTCGATCGGTGCCTTGAGCAGAGGCGGACAGCCCGCGGATGATGTTGCCGCCGCCGACGACGATGCCCAGCTCGACCCCCAGGTTCTTCGCATCCGCCACCTGCCGAGCGATAGATGCAACGATGCGCGGGTCGATTCCGAATCCGTGTTGCGGATCGGCGAAGGCTTCTCCGGACAGCTTGAGGAGCGCCCTGCGGTATTTCGGAGAAACCTCCGCACCGTTCGTCATCGAGAATTACGCTCCGGGATTCTCACCGACGCGGATCCGGCAGAAGCGACCGATGGTGATGTTCTCGCCCATAGACGCCTTCGCCTCATCGACGAGTTGAGCAATCGTCTTGGACTTGTCTTGAATCCACTCCTGCTCGGAAAGCACGTTCTCCTTGAAGAATCCCTCGAGCTTCCCGGCAACGATCTTGTCGACGACGTTGTCGGGCTTGCCCGTCCCCTTCGCCTGCGTGCGGTAGATCGCCGATTCCTCGTCGATGATGCTCTTTGGGACTTCGTCGCGCATGCTCCAGCGCGGGTCGCCGAACGAAATGTGCATCGCGATGTCCTTTGCGAGCCTCTCGAACGCCTCGGTCTTAGCAACGAAGTCGGTCTCGCAGTTGAGCTCGACCATGACGCCCAGCTTCGGCGGGTAGTCCGGCTGCGGCCTGTGAAGGTAGGTGTAGACGATTCCCTCGCCCGTAGAGCGTCCCGTCTTCTTCGACGCCGAGGCCATCCCCCTCTCCCGCAGCAGCCGCTTGGCCGCGTCGAGGTCGCCCCCGGCCTCCTGAAGGGCCTTCTTCGCATCCATCATTCCCGCGCCGGTCGCGTCACGGAGCGCCTTCACGTCCTTCGCGCTGATCTCAGCCATCTTCGATCACACCCTCTTCTCTGTTTCTGTCTCTGGTCTGTCTCGTCACTCGGCGGAAGCGGCGCCGTCACCCTCTTGCGCCGGCGACGCCTCGGGGGCGCGTTCGTCGGCCACCCCGCGGCGTTCGCGCTCCGCCGCCTCCTCGGCTTCCAGTTGCAGCTCCCACTCGGCCTTGGGTTGGGCTGCGGCACCGGGAAGGACTCCTTCAGGCGACTTCGCGCCGGACGCTCCGTCAGAAGCTCCCGCCGCCCCCTCGGCCCCTTCGCCGCGGAGCGCCTTCCCCTCGATGACCGCGTCGGCAATGATGCGGGTCAACAGCGTGCCGGAGCGAATCGCATCGTCGTTCCCGGGGATGGCGTAGTCGACATCGTCGGGGTCGCAGTTCGTGTCGAGGACCGCAATGATCGGGAGCCCGAGCTTGCGGGCTTCACGCACCGCGATCTCTTCTTTTTTCGTGTCCAGTATGTAGATCGCATCCGGAAGCCGGTCGAGCTCACGGATGCCGCCCAAGTTCCGCTGGAGCTTTTCGAGTTCGCGGCGAAGACGCAGCGCTTCTTTCTTGGGCAAGCCGTCGAGTGCGCCCGACGCCTCCATATCTTCCAGCTCACGCATCCGCTTGATGCGGTCGTGGATCGTGCGGAAGTTCGTGAGCATGCCGCCCAGCCAGCGGAAGTTCACGTAGGGCATCCCGGCACGCTCGGCCTGCTCCTGGATGATGTCCTGGACCTGCTTCTTCGTGGCCACGAACAGGATGGTCCCGCCGCCGGCCACACGATCACGGGTGAAGGTGTAGGCGCGCTCGATCCCGCGCATCGTCTGTTGGAGATCGAGGATGTAGATGCCGTTGCGCTCGGTGAAGATGAATCGCTTCATCTTCGGATTCCAGCGGCGCGTCTGGTGCCCAAAATGGACACCGGCCTCGAGCAGCTGTCGCATCGTCACGACAGGCATGGGTGAACCTCCTTCTTCGGTTGCGCCGGCCGGGGGCCGGACTCCTCCGCCCGCCGAGCCCGAAGTGCATCCGGGACCGAAGCTCCGGCGCGCACGGCGCGCCGGGAAGGCAAGCGTGTGTAGTTGTGGAACTTCGCGAGGGTACCAGCTATGCGGTGGCCTCCGCGATCTTGCCGCGGAGCGCCAGAACCGCCTTGGTATGCATCTGGCAGATGCGCGACTCGGTCACCCCGAGGACCTGCCCGATTTGCGCCAGGGTGAGACCTTCGTAGTAGTAGAGGGTGACGACGATCTTTTCCCGCTCGGGCAGGCGGTTGATCGCCCGGGCGAGGATCTCCTTCATCTCCTCGCTCTCGAACGCATCCACCGGGCTCTCGACCCTCGTGTCCTCGAGCGTATCGACGAGAGAAAGTTTCTCGCCTCTCTCACCGTCCGCCGACATGAGGTCGTCGAGCGCAACCAGGGATACGGTCGAGAGCTGCGTGTAGATAGCGTGAAGCTCGTCGAGCGATATCCCCATCTCTTCGGCTATCTGAGCATCCGAAGGAGGTTCTTTTAGCCGATTCTCGAGCGCGGAGTACGCCTTCTCGACCTCCCGGGCCTTCGACCTGACGGAGCGCGGAACCCAGTCGATAGCACGGAGCTCGTCGATGATCGCGCCGCGTATTCGACTGATGGCGTAGGTCTCGAACTTGATCCCGCGCGCCGGCTCGTATTTGTCAATCGCATCGATCAGCCCGAAGATCCCATACGAGATGAGGTCCGCCTGCTCCACGTTCGCAGGCAGGCCCACCCCTACGCGCCCCGCGACGTACTTGACCAGGGGCGAGTATTGCAGGATCAGCAGATCGCGCGCCGACGATGCCCCGCCGCTCTTGTACTCGTCCCACGCGGCGGCGAGGTCATGGTCTGCCTCGCCGACATGCCTGTCACGCTCTGGGGTGGCTGCGCTCATACACCGCCCTCAGTCGCTCGGAGGAGACATGGGTGTAGATCTGTGTTGTCGCCAGGCTCTCATGACCAAGTAGTTCTTGCACGATCCTCAAGTCCGCACCATTGTCCAGCAGGTGAGTCGCGAACGAATGCCGGAGAGCGTGGGGCCCTATTGGGGAACGCCCCTCTCCTCGCAGTAAGCGATCGAGGCATGCCCGCACGCTCCGAGGATTCAGCCGCCGCCCCCGTTGGTTCAAGAAAACTGCCGAAAGACCGGGCGCATTCCCGTCCCCCCGCCCTGCCCGTGACAACAGCATCGGACGTGCCTCGTTCAGGTAGCGCCTGAGCCGGTCCTGCGCCGGCTCCGTCAGGGGAACCTGTCGCTCCTTGCGACCCTTACCGGTCACGCGGATTCTTCCGGCTCGCAAATCCACGTCCTCTAGATCGAGAGAACACAGCTCGGCCACGCGTAAGCCGGAGCCGTACAGAATCTCGAGGACTGCACGGTCTCTCACGCCTACCGGATCGTCGTCGGGCGGAAGCTCGCACAGGGCCGCGGCCTCGTTCGCGCGCAGCACCTTCGGAAGCGGCCTATCCAGCTTCGGCGCGCGCACATCCTGGGCCGGATTGGATCCGGCAAGCCCGCGCATCACCCCCCACTCGAGAAAGCACCTGATCGCACTCATCTTTCGTGCGATCGATCTTCGGGCATACCCCCGTTGCCCCAGATAAGCCAGGTAACGTCGCATCGTTCGGCGTTCGATCTGATGCACCGCCACGATTCCGCCCCGCTTCAACCACTCACTGAACTGGCGCAGATCAGACGCGTAGGCCGCGATCGTATGGGGCGACAGATCCCTCTGCGCCGCCTGGCCCCGCACGAACGCGCCGGCCGCAGCAGCGACTCCACGGTCCCCGTCGCCCCCGTCGTGGGCATGCCGCTCGTCGTCGTGGAGCGTCCTACCGTCGGCCACATTGACCTCTCGGATCGCCGTTAAGTCCCCTGGGGGGTCAGCATCGCCGCCTCTGTTGTTTGTGTCAATAACCGTGGCCGTTGTGACACGTCACGCTCGGTTAACAACCACCTATGTTCAAGAAACGTCCCGTCACCGAGGTCGCGCAGGTCGCGCGCGCGACCTGCGCGACCTCACGTTTTGCCCGGCGGCTCCGCCGCCCGACGCGCTGATTCGACGTTCAGGACATCAGGGGGCGGCGCGCGATGATCTGGCGGAGCCGCTCCGCCGTCAATCCCGCCTCCTCTCGGAGCTCGTCCGCATCTGCCCCTGCTTGGAGAACCAGGAGCACCGTTCGATCTCGAAGTTGAAGGACATTACGGTGCATCTCTTGAACTTCCGCCAGCAGCTCTTCGTAAGCCGTCCCTGAGTTCGGCAAGCCCTGTAGAAGATCATCCTCATTTGCGCGGGCAAGGGCGACTCCTTCGGCGAGCGACGAGCACTGCACGCTCAGCAAAGTGAGTTCACGGATGAATTGCGTCCAGTACCTCATGACTCACCTCTTGAGGCTTGAGAAACAACCGACACGGATGATGTTCCGCTCCATGCCGCCCCGGACCACGCCGCAGCCTAGGCAGGGGGAACGTTGGAGGCGGTCTCCAGTTTTCTACGTTGGTCGCTGCGGGCAGGTCGGCCGAGGCCGTCCGGTCCTTTCGGCTTCGCTCCGTTGCTTCCCTCGGGCCGGTCGTTCCCTTTCTCTGTTCGCAGCCAGCCGTGCTTCTTCCACTGCCGGATGTGCCACAGGTTCACTTCGCCTTCGAGCGAGCGGCGGAGTCCCTCGGTAACGCTCGGTCCTCCGTCGTCGCCGCGCTCGGTCATGTTGAGCACACGCAGCAGACCATCGTGGAAGGAGCGATCGTGTCGGTTGTCACTCTCGAATGCGTCGAGGAGATCGGTTGCGGTTCTGATTCCGATGCGCCGGAGTCTCGCTCGGTCGCCACCATCTTTTCCGGCGCCGGAGACGCGTAGGTAGAGGAGCGCCTGGTCAACCCAATCAACGAGGCGGCTGATCGGCATGCGCGTGTTTAGCATGAGATCGATCAGGTTTGCCGTTGCGAGGTTTTGCATGTTCTCGATTCCCTCTTCGAGGAACCTCGTGCGCATCCATACGTTGACGCCGTCCAATTCGTCGAGCGGATGACGTTCCCGCGTCGGGTCGCCGGAGTCGCCGTCCTTCCGGAAACGGCGCAGTTTCCCTGCGGCCCACTGATAGATCAGCCGCAGGCCGAACTCCGGGAAGAACCCGATGACGAACGCGAGCGTCATCTGCGTGCCCGCCCCGATGCCGCCGAATATCGGACGCGAGAACAGCGCAACGACGAGTGCGGAAACGAGAATCAACCGAGCGATGATGCTCACGTATGCCTTGGTCTTGAGGTCTAAGTCGAAGTAACGGCGTACGAGCGTTTGCACCGTGAAGGCATATGCGCCGAGGAACGCAAAACGCAGGGCGTCCACGGGCATCTTCGGGAGACCGCTGACGTCGATCGTGCCGAACACAGCGATGCTGGTGTAGATCTCCGGCTGGATGACGACGGTCCATCCCACGCTGAGAAACGCAACCGCCATCACGACCGGGGAGAACGCATCGCTTTGGAGTCGTTGGCCTGTCGGCTTCCCGCCGCCGTCGCCGTGCGATGCGCCGTTTGCGCGCGATGTGTCCTTGCGGTGCCTTCTTATCTCGGGTACCGCAGATCTCCCGTAGACGGCTTCGAACTTCTTCAGATAGACGTTGTTCGCGACGTCGACGTTCTTCGGAGTCTCTGCGTCCCATCGTTTCCAGTACGACGATCCGGGGGGTGGCTTGGGCAGATTGCGGACCTCGTCGATCCGCATGCGAAAGAGGTTCAAGACATACTCGTCATAAAGCCCCACCCCTCTGACGGTGATGAAATGCAGGTAGAGCCAGCCCGGGAAGAGTGACAGGAGCACGACGAGCGACACCTTGAGCAGGAAGATCTGGCTCGGCCGGTCGAGAAGGGTTGTCGACAGAACGCTCGCGACGATAACCACGAGCAGAGCCGCGAGCCGCGCTGCTCTTCTGAACCCCGTTGGGCGCCACGCGTCGACGGCGGGCAGTGCGAACGGCGGTCGCGGAAGCACAGGGGCTCGCCTCACCGCTCGCACCCACCGTCTGCAACCGCAGTCATCGAATGGACCCCTAGCCCGGGATGCCGTGCCCGGTTTCACCCAGCCTCGCGACCAATGGTGCTTGCTCTGGCGCGTTTTTGCATCCCCCGAGCGGGGGTGTCCGTCACCTTTCACGGGGAGCATCGCGTGACCTCCGCGACCTCACATCTTCCCGCCCGGGGACGAAAGCGTCGGCAGCGCCCGCACGATCCCCGCCCCCGAAGGCGTCAGCTCGTAGCCTCCGTTGCGGCGGACGAGCAGCCCGCGCATCTCGAGGGACACCAGGGCGAGGCTCGTCTCGCCGGGGGGGATCGCTGCGCGGGAGATGATTGAGTCGAGCGACAGCGCGCTCCCGTCGAACAGGCCGAGGATCTCGCGGCTCGCGGCGTCGAGCGAGGCCGCGATCGTCGACGACTCGGCGACCGGCCGATCGACCAGATCGGGGGCGATCTCCTCTAAGACGTGGCGGGGCTCGTAGGCGAGGCCGGCGTGGGCGAGGCGGATGAGCTCGTTGGCGCCCTCGGCGCGCGGGTTGATCGGGCTCCCGGGGGTTGCGAACACCGCCCGGTTGGCGTCGAGCGCCTGGCGCGCGGTGATGAGCGCGCCGCTCTTCATCGCGCCTTCGATGACCACGATCGCCTCGCACATCCCGGCGATGATGCGGTTGCGCTGCGGGAAGCGCCACCGCTCCGGGGATTCTGTCTTTGGTGGGACAGGCCACGACCGCCTCATGGGTGAAGGGCACAAGGACATACTTGTATGGAGAGGACGGCTCAGAGAAGGGGCAAATCAGTGCCCAACAGGCCTCTACTGTGGAGCGATTATTGGAGGTTCTGGAAACGACGAAATGCACGGAGGCCCAATGGAGGACGAGCTACGCAATACCTACGACGAAACCGCTTACTTCTTTGACACGGACAAAGCATGGGGAGGGGATGGCAACGACGTCATCTACCTCAAGGACGGTGACCAGTACGACAGCGCATACGGCAACGGCGGGAATGATTCTTGCCGTCTCGACTGGTACTCGGAAGATCCGAACGTGACGTGTGAGCAATACTTTTAGGCGGAGGAGAGGAGACTTTCGGTGATCAACTCGATCTCACGAGCCAAAGTCATCCGAGTTATGGGTTTAGTCAGTGTTGCTATTGGTGGACTGATTGTTGGAGCAGCCTTGGCGGGGGAAACAGAAGAGGTTCCCCACAACGCCGACTTCGTCGCGGCGACGCGGCCGCAGGACAACGGTCGCGGCACGGTCGCGCGGTGCCAGCCACTCCTCTGCTTCATCAAGCCCCCACGGAGAATCGATGCTTAGATCGCGCTGCGAACGGTCAAACAGCGTCTTGAACCCATCCGGATCTAGAGCTCGGGCGTTGATAGCCAAATGGTCGCGGCGCATCCAGTCAAGAACAGCTCGCATAGCTGAGGCGCGCTGAACTGCTGGCACCGCAGGCCACGGATGACTACCTTTGCTCCAGGCCTCATCGTCAGCCGCGAGTTCGTCCAAATGTCGATAGTCAACTCGCAGAAGACCGCATTGCTCAAGGTTGGGAGCTGTAACTCTCCACTCACCCCGAAGGTCTTGAAGTACCCGAAACAGGAGGACACCCTGCAAGGCGCGGTCAACGTCTCCGCGCACATAGCGATTGGCATCTGGATTGGCCGCGTACGTGCCGAAGGGCAGATCTAATGCCTCAAACACACTGCGGCCAAGGTCTTCAACGGTAAGACCAGCCTCACCCGCCTCAACGGCTTTTACCGCTGCCTTGTACAAAGCTGAACGAATCAGGCTTGTGCGTACAAAATCGTTGAAGTGGCCTGCCTGCAAAGAAGCATCTTGTCGATTGTCGGTGAAGTCCAGAAGTTTGGAGGGAGTGTCTGCCGCGTCGGGTGTATCGAGGTAGCGCAGAGCCGACAGAGTAAGCATGGTCGTTGCGGTGGAACGGCCCTCGAACCCCAAGGTTGTTAGCTTGGTGAAGTCCGTACGTTGCGTAACGTCATAAGCGACTCCACAGTTCAGACAGAAACTGAACGGGATCGGTAACCACGTCCCGATGGTTGCACCCGGCTCTGCCGTCGTGCTCGCCGAACCATCTGGACGAACCCAAACTCTCTCCGGCTGGTACTTAACACGAGCCCGTCTTACTTTTAGTCGGCCCGCTCCGTCTTCTTCGACCCAATCCTGAGGAAGCAACTCATAGAATTCGTCCTCTCCGCTGTCCGGAAATGGTTTCGCTCCGAGATGGACGAACCCCAGCCGACGTCGTGGGTGGCCCTCGACGTCCCGGTCAAGGTCACGATCACCCAAGTCACGGCGCTGCAATTGCTCCTCAGCGCGTTCGACGATGTAATAGTCCTCTCCGCATTCGCGACAGAACGCGAGCGGATACAGGCGGCGGGATCGATCACCCGGAACGAACTGCTGGTCGTTCATCGTGAGTACCCGGCTCTCCACAGACTCCGGCGTGGCGAAAACATTGCTGCCACGGGACACGAACTGATGGAGTCGGAAGGCAAACACTGGTGTTCCCGTACGGGGGTCTCTGATGCGGGACCCCTCAAGCAACCGTTGGCGGACAGCCCTGCTGCAGGTAGCAACGTCCGCACCGACAAGTCGCGACAGCTCAGACGCGATGCCCTCAGGACCATCTACCTTTCGAGGTTCTGCTCTGACTAAACGGCCTTCGACCCGCGTCAGTCCTATCGTGTCCTCAAGCCAACGAGAGAGTGGGTCTGCGCAGAAATCCTGGTACGCGTCTGGGCCCTCATCAAAGATTCGGTTTTCCAGAAGGCACGCTCGAAGCTTGTCGGCCAGGGGTTCCTGCGCATCGATTTCCTCAGTCGCCCGTTGCAGGGTTTCTCCG
>Ga0247719_1000325_pt1 | contig 31751 bp, 24 predicted proteins | sample 41E_DmetaG_FD_189046 | JGI IMG/M metagenome (GOLD analysis project Ga0247719, IMG submission 189046) | Soil microbial communities from hillslope of Landscape Evolution Observatory, University of Arizona, Oracle, AZ, United States - 4-1-E_D | ecosystem: Engineered > Artificial ecosystem >...
GGCGGACGCGGGGGCGGCGGGCTGGCAGGGCCGGTGCGGCCCGAGTTCGACGTCAACGGAGCCGAGGCGCGCCGTTCGCCTGACGGCGCGCTCGAGGCGCTCGTCAGCAACTACAACGTCGCCGTCCGCGAGGTCGGAAAACGCGAGCTCACGATGCTCAGCACCGACGGCTCCGAGGGCGCCTACTACGATCCGGAGTCGCTGGCCTGGTCCCCCGACTCGCGGAAGCTCGCCGCCTACAAGGTCCGTCCGGGGCATCGCCGCTACGTGCATTTCGTCGAATCGTCACCCGAAGACCAGCTCCAGCCGAAGCATTCGACGATGCAGTATGCGAAGCCGGGGGATGTGCTCGACGTCGAGACGCCGGTGCTGTTTCATGTCGGCGATCGGAAGCGCCTGGAGGTCGAGAACAGTCTCTTCCCCAACGCCTACGACAACAGCCGCCTGGTCTGGCGCAAGGACAGCTCCGCGGTGACGTTCGAGTACAACCAGCGCGGCCACCAGGTCTTCCGCGTCATCGAAATCGACGCGGCCAGCGGCCGCGCCCGGGCCGTCATCAGCGAGGAGCCGAAGACCTTCTTCGCCTATTCGGGCAAGCGCTTCCGCGAGGACCTCGAAGCGACGAACGAGGTGATCTGGATGTCGGAGCGCGACGGCTGGAACCACCTGTATCTCTACGACGCGAAGAGCGGCCAGGTGAAGAACCAGATCACCCGCGGCGAGTGGCCGGTGCGCAGTGTCGTGCGGGTCGACGAGAAGGCGCGGCAGATCTACTTCAGCGCCAGCGGCAGGTACCCGGGCAGGGACCCGTACTTCGTCCACTATTACCGCGTCGGGTTCGACGGCACCGGGCTCCAGGCGCTGACGCCGGCGGACGCGAACCACAGTGCGTCCTTCTCGCCTGATGGGAAGTACTTCGTCGACACGTATTCGCGCGTGGACGCGCCGCCCGTCACGGAGGTCCGCGCCGCGGACGGCGCGCTCGTCGCCACGCTCGAGCAGGCCGACATCACCGGGTTGCAGGCGGCCGGGTGGAAGGCGCCGGAGGTGTTCGTCGCGAAAGGGCGCGACGGCACGACCGACATCTGGGGTCTCATCTTCCGGCCGACGAACTTCGATCCGCGGAAGAAGTATCCGGTGATCGAGAACATCTACGCGGGGCCGCACGCGTCCCACGTGCCGAAGTCGTTCGCCGCGTACAACCAGATGCAGGCCCAGGCCGAAATCGGCTTCATCGTCGTGCAGATCGACGGGATGGGGACGAGCAACCGGTCGAAGGCGTTTCACGACGTGGCGTGGCAGAACCTGAAAGACGCGGGCTTCCCCGACCGCATCCTCTGGCACAAGGCGGTGGCGGCGAAGTATCCGTATTACGACGTCACGCGCGTGGGGATCTACGGTACCTCGGCCGGCGGACAGAACTCGCTCGGCGCGCTGCTCTTCTTCCCCGAGTTCTACAAGGTCGCGGTGTCGGCGGCCGGCTGCCACGACAACCGGATGGACAAGATCTGGTGGAACGAGCAGTGGATGGGGTGGCCCGTCGGCGAGCAGTATGCGGCGTCCTCGAACGTCGACCACGCCTGGCGCCTCGAGGGCAAGGTGCTGCTGGTCGTCGGCGAGATGGACATGAACGTGGATCCGGCATCGACCTACCAGGTCGTCAACCAGTTGATCAAACACAACAAGGATTTCGATCTGCTGGTGATCCCCGGCGCGGGGCACACGAGCGGCGGCGCCTACGGGGAGCACAAGCGCTACGACTACTTCGCGAAGCACCTGCTCGGCGTCCAGCCGCCGGAGTGGAAGGCGCTCGACGACGCGATGAAGAAGGTGAAGACCGGCAGCTAGGCGCACCCTTGCCGGCGACGCTCACATGGGGGATCCTCGGCGTCGCGAGGATCGCCGTGAACAAGGTGATCCCCGCGATGCAGCGCGCGGCGCGCTGCGAGGTCGCGGCCATCGCGTCGCGCGACGCCGCAAAGGCGCGCGAGGCGGCGGCGCGGCTCGGCATCCCGCGCGCGTACGGCTCGTACGAGGCGCTGCTCGACGACCCGGCCATCGACGCCGTCTACATCCCGCTTCCCAATCATCTGCACGTCCCGTGGGCCATCCGCGCGGCGGAGGCGGGCAAGCACGCACTGGTCGAGAAGCCCATCGCGCTCACCGCCGCCGAAGCGCGCACGCTGCTGGCGGTGCGCGACCGCACCGGGGTGCGCATCCAGGAAGCGTTCATGATCCGCACGCACCCGCAGTGGCGGCGGGCAAAGGCGCTCGTGGACGCGGGGGAGCTCGGGGACGTGCGCGCGATGACCGGCTTCTTCAGCTACTACAACGTAGACCCGGCCAACGTCCGCAACCGCCGCGAGTGGGGCGGCGGCGGCCTGCTCGACATCGGCTGCTACCTGGTGAACACGGCACGCTTCATCTTCGGGCGGGAGCCGGTACGCGTCGCGGGCACGATAGACGACGATCCGCAGCTGGATGTCGACCGCCTCGCCTCGATGGTCCTCGACTTCGGCGGCCGGCACGCGATCGGCACGTGCAGCACGCAGCTCCAGTACTACCAGCGCATCCAGATCGTCGGCACGCATGGGCGCCTGGAGATCGAGATCCCCTTCAACGCGCCCGTGGATCGCGCCTGTCGGCTGTCGTTCGACCGCACGGGTGACCTCGCCGGCGGGGGCGTCGAGACGATCGAGCTCGACACCTGCAACCAGTTCACCCTTCAGGCCGAGGCGTTCTCGGCCGCCATCCTCGACGACGGGCCGCAGCCGGTTCCGTTGGAGGACTCCGTCGCGAACATGGCCTGCCTCGACGCGATCTTCCGCTCGTCCGCATCGGGCCGCTGGGAGCTGCCGGCCTGAGGCTCAGGGCTGCACGTCCTCGACGATCACCTCTCCGTCGACGGTGCTCGGCTCGCTGGCCACGGACGCCTCGGCCGCCGCAGCGGCCGGCACTTCGACGACCGACAGGAGCGGGAAGTGGTCGGAGGCCTCGCGGACGCCGGCGGCGTCGACGATCTCGCACGAGCGCAGGTGCGGCAGGTACCGGGACGGCACGAACAGGTAGTCGAGCCGCACGTGGGGATCCCACGTGGGGAACGTGAAGCCGGGAACGCCGGGGTGCGTCTCGCGGTACGCGTCCACGTAGCCGGCGTCGAGCACGATCTGGATCGTCCGCCACCGCACCTTGCCGCCGCTCAGCCACACGAGCGCGCGCAGCCGTCCGGGCAGCTTGCGGATGTCGAGCACGTCGCCGGGAGCGAGCGTGTTGAAGTCGCCGGTGAGGACGTGAAACCCGTGCTGGTGCCGCGCGATGCTCCTGAGCAGCGCACGCAGCTCGAACGTGCGGCGGCGCTCCGTCCAGGCCGCATGAACGGCGCTCAGGTGCAGCCCGAAGATCCGCGCCTCGCTGCCGGCGAGCTGGATCTCCAGAAACGCATGGCGCGACACGCGCGGCCGGTACCACGCGAAGTGCTGGACCGGCTGCCGGCTCAGAAAGCCCAGCGAACCTCCGGCACGCGATCCGAACTGCGCCATCCCGGTGTCGGCCGCCAGGCGCTCGACGACGGCAGGGCTCGACGCCTCCTGCAGCACGACGACGTCGGGTGCGCAGGCGCGGATCACCGCGGCGAGCGAGCCCTCGCGTCCGCCGCCCCCCTTGCGGATGTTGTAGCTCAGGATCCTGAGGAGCACTCGTCTTTGTCGATCAGCACGAGGTACGGTTGCCCGATCACCTCGCCGCGAAGGTACATCACGAAGTCGCGCGTCGCCTGGATGTTCACCGGCCGCCCGACCATCCGCATCAGCTTCTCGCGCAGCGGCACCAGGTCGGGCGCGATATCGGGGTCGTCGTCGCTCAGCGGACGCGAGTGGATGCCAGGCACGAAGAAGCCGGTCACCTTGAACATCCCGATCACCTCGTCGCCGTCGACGAGGGTGAGGTCGAGATCGCTCGTGCCAGGGCCGTCGGCGTCGAACGGCGCGTTGTCCTTCCACCGCACGCCCGTGACGGCGCTGCCGCGCAGCACGACCCCGGTGCCCGCGGGCACGGCCTGCCGCACGGTCTCGACGAACGCGTTGAACCGCGCCTCGCTGCCGCCGAACGCCAGCCGGATCACGTTCGCCCGTTTCTGCTCGCTCGTCAGTTCGTCCGCCGCTGTGGTGTCGCGGCCCGCTTCCTCAGCCATCCCGCGTGGCTGAGTGCAACTGCCGCGCCGACGCTCGCCGAGAAAGCCGTGAAGCGGAAGGCACGGCAGAGGTACCATGCGGGAAATGCAGACCGCCACGATCATCGGCGCTGGCGCCTTCGGCGCGTGGATCGCGCACGCGCTGCACCAGCGCGGCTGGAGCGTCACGCTCGTCGACCAGCACGGCCCCGCCAATTCGCGGGCCAGCTCGGGCGGCGAGACGCGGATCATCCGCTCCGGTTACGGCGCCCTGTCGATCTATGCGCGGTGGGCGCGCGAGTCGCTGGCCGGCTGGCTCGCGCTCGAGCAGCAGATCCGCCAGCGGATCTTCGCCCGCACCGGCGCGCTGTTCCTCGGCGGCAGCGAGGCCTGGCTCCGCGAGACCGAGGAGACCCTGCGGCTCGAGCGGATCCCCGCCGACCTGCTGTCGCCTGCAGATCTCCGCCGCCGCTACCCGCAAATGCGCTTCGAGTCGGATGCGGGCGCGGTGTTCGAGCCGGAGGCAGGCGTGCTGTTCGCGCGCCGGGCCGTACAGGCGCTCGTCGGCTCGCTCGCCCGTGAAGGGGTTCGCGTCCTGACGACGCACGTCGACGCGAAGACGCTGATCGAGCAGTCGAACGACGATGCGCTGGTCTTCGCCACCGGCGCGTGGCTGCCCGGGATGTTTCCGGACGTGCTGCGCGGGTTCATCGTGCCGACGCGCCAGGAGGTGTTCTTCTTCGGGCCGCCGCCGGGGGATCCGGCGTTCTCGCCGGCCGCCCTCCCGGCGTGGGTCGCCTTCGACGAGGGCATCTACGGATTGCCGGACCTCGAGCACCGGGGTGCGAAGGTTGCGGTCGACGCCCACGGGCCTCCCGTGGATCCCAAATCGCTCGATCGGCTCGTCGATCCGGACGCCGTGGCCCGCATTCGCGAGCTGCTCCGCCGGCGGATCCCCGACCTCGCCGACGCGCCGCTGCTCGAGTCTCGCGTCTGCCAGTACGAGAACACGCCCGACGGTCACTTCCTGATCGACCGGCTGCCTGGACACGATCACGTGTGGATCGCGGGCGGAGGCTCGGGCCACGGCTTCAAGCACGGGCCTGCGATCGGCCGCTACACCGCCGAACTGATCGAGGGGCAGCGCGACCTCGACGCGCTGTTCGCGCTCGCCGGCCGTCCGGCGCGGCAGCGCCGCGTCTACTGACCCGGAAAGACCTGCTGGATCCCTCCCTCCAACCGGTATTCGACCGGCTTGGGCAACACGAGCCTGTCGATCTCCAGCGTGCGATGCAGCGCGCCGGCGTCGGTGAGCCGCAGCACGACGAGCTCCGCATCGCTCCATTCGATCTCGACCGGCGGCGCCTCCACCGGTCCGCCGGATCCGGGCGCATACGTGCGCACGTGCGCCGTTCGAAACGTCACCCACTCGGCGCGCGCCTGGAAGCCGCTCGTCCAGGGTGTATAGAAGTGCCAGCCCCAGCCGTACACGAAGCTGGACGCCAGGACCGGCGTGAAGGGGTTGAACTGCCCGATTGCGAATGAGTCCGAGCCGATGGCCACGCGCTGCCCGGAGTCGCGCAGGAACACCGCGTATACCGGGGGGTACGTGCGACCGACCGATGAGAGCGCCTGTGACACGCGCACGCGAACGCCAGGCGTGCGGTCGAGCCGCACCTCGTCGATCACGAGCCGGTATGCGCCCTCCTGAAAGACCTGCCCCCGCTTCAGCGGCAGGCGGGCGACGATGGCGACGTTCAGCAGCGCGACCTCGAGTTCGCCGCGGTACCGGCCCGACGCCCCCTCGACCGGCAACTGCTCGTCGTCCACCGACAGAATCTCGACGCCGGTGTCGGGCGGAAAGCCGAGACCGCCGATGGTGCGATCGACGTCCAGAAGACCGTTGAGGAACTCGGACGTGAACGAACTCGTCGTCTCGCCCACTGCCACGAGGGCAGGCCAGGATCCGGGGCGGCTCTGTACCTCGCTGTCATCCATCGTGTAGGTGGCGCGGACGAGGCGCGCCGACGCGAGCCAGCCGGACGGAACCCCGGACGCGATGAGCGGCAGCCTCACCACGCGTTGTCGTGCGTCCGCCTCCCCAATCTGCGTGCGGTAGACGACCGGCGGCGAATCGTCCGGCGCAATGCTCAGCCCGTCGCGCGCCCACACCGGCGGCGCCGGATCCGCCTGCAACACGTGCCACGGCCAGAGCGCCCATACGATGGCGGACAGGACCGGCACGGTAACGGCGAGCGCGATCACGCGCGCGCGCGCACGGCGCCGGTACTGCGCCCGCAGCAGCAGGAGCGCGGTGCCGAGGAAGACGACACACGCCGCGATCCCGGCCGTCGCGTCCTTCGGCGGCATCATCCACCCGAAGACCATCGGCCTGCCGACCGACAACGTCGCCGTCGCGTTCACGGACGCACTGCGCCAGGTGTCGATCAGCATCACGACGAAGCCGAGGAGAACGACCGCGGCAAGGACCGCGCCGGCGAGCACGGCAAAGCGGGCGAGCGTCCGCGCCAGTCCGGCCCCGACGGCAAGGCACACCACCAGGGCGGCGCGCAGCAGCGTGGCATCGAACGTCACGCCGGCGATCCGCGCCGGCGGCACGCGGTACGCCGACATGAGGACCGCCTCGGCGATCGCCGGCACCACCAGGAACAGCGCCGCGAGGAGCAGGAGCTTCGCCGCCATCAGCGCCAAGGGGGGGAACGGCCGCGTGAGCCAGAAGGCGGTCGTGCCGACGAGCGCGTGCGCCTGCACGATCAGGACGATCAGCGTCACGCCGGTGATCGCACGCGCGAGCGCCAGCAGCGCCTCCCCTGTTTGCATGGACCCGACGCTGCGCCAATCGCTGACGAACGGTGACGTCCCCTCGATCGTGAAGGCGCCGGCAGTCAGCAGGATCCAGGCGGCGATCGGCCATCGGAACCGCCGCACGTCGGCGCGAAGGATGTGCGTCACGCGCCTCATACGGCCTCCGGGTGAAGGGGACGCTTCGCGAGCGAGACGAGGATATCGCGCAGCGTCATCGGCAGCACCTGCACGGACGCGCCGGGGAAATGCGCCGTGATCCGTTCCATGGCATCCGGCCGCTCGTGGCGCGTGTCGACAAAGCGAACCGTGCGTCCGCTGCTGCCCTGCGGCTGCCACCCGTCGGCGGCGGCGTCGACACGTGGCGGAACGTCACCCGGCCACACGACCTCGACGAGCCGGTACCGCGCCAGCAGCGCGTCGACACGCTCGGCGAGCACGAGCCGCCCGTCCAGCATGAATCCGACAGTGTCGGCGAGCCGCTCGACCTCGTCGACGTCGTGCGACGAGACGAACACGGTCCACGGGCGCTCGTCCGGTACCTCCAGCAGCGCCCGCACGAGCTCGTCGCGCACCACCGGGTCGAGCCCGGAGAACGGTTCGTCGAGCACGATCAGTTCGGGACGATATGCGAGCGACGAGAGCAGCGCGGCCTTCATGCGCGTGCCCCTGGACTGCGATCGCAGCGGTCCGCTCGACCGGAGCGCGAGCGCCGCCTGCAGCCGTGAGGCGAGCGCCTCGTCCCACGACGGGTAGAACGGACGGCAGTACGCCAGCAACTCCGACGGCGTCATCCAGTCGGGCAGGTCCTGATTCTCGGAGACGTACCCGATCCGCTGGAACTCGGCGACGCCCAGCCGCCGCGAATCCACGCCGAGCACGGTCGCGCTGCCGCTGGTCGGCGCGACCAGGTTCATCAGCATCTTGATCGTCGTCGTCTTGCCGGCGCCGTTCGGGCCGAGCAGGGCGAACACGGTGCCGGCGGGCACCGCGAGCGTGACGTCGCGCACCGCCTCCACCCTGCCGAATCGCCGTCCGAGTGCCTGCGTCTCGATGACGTTCATCGCGGTCTCCTACCCGGCGCGGCGCGACGTCCGCGCCCACTGCTCGCGGACGAGCGCCAGCGTCTGCTGCAGCGTGAGTCCCGCCCGCTTCGCTTCGACGACGAGCCGCTCCACCTCGATGGCGAGCGCCTCACGCCGCTCAGGGGTCGCGTCGGGAGCGCCGCTCACGACCGTGCCGACGCCCGGGCGCACGGCGAGCATCCCCTCGCCGGTCAGCGACGCGACGATGCGATGGGCGGTGTTGGGGTTGATCCTGAGCTCCTGGCTGAGGGTGCGGACGGAGGGGAACGGGTCGCCCGGCCGCAATTGGCCGCTCACGACGGCGCGGGTGACGGCATAGACGACCTGCTCGGCGACCGGCTCGCCGGGGCGCAGCGTCACGGAGAACGGAAGGCGCGGCGGCACTGTTCTACCTTCAGTCGTACACCCAGAGGTGTACTACTTACAGTAGTACAGCAGCCGCGTCAAGCGGCGTCCTCCTGACGGATTGAGAGGGTCCGCCACGGTGCCGTGGGCCTAGCGGAACTTCAGCACCACCGAGCGGACCGCCTCGATACACCGTGCCAGGCTCCGGGACGCCTCCGCCGCCCGGCTGGGGTCCCAGTGCCGCTGCGCAAATTCGATCAGACGCGCCGAATATCCCACACCGACTTCACGTTCACCGGTCGGCACCATGTCCGTCCTCACGGCCTGCCGCCGAGAACGCCGGGCAAGGTTGACGAGCGCCTGCTTGGGATGCTGCAGCGCCTCGGGATCGGCATGGCGCTTCACTGTTCAAATCTCGAATCACGAGCCACGGCGAGCGTTGCGCCGCAGCGTTGTAGCCTTTCAGGCTCGCGTCCAATTTGGCCTTACCGTTGGTTACATGGACGGAGCTCACCTCCGCGTTCGCAAGCGTCACGATGCGGCGGGCCACAGCCTCGTCGGCTGCGGCCTCGCAGACGACGGTCACATACACCACCTCAATCTCCGAACAGCGAAAGCTGCAGCGCGTGTCGGGGAGCCGTCCGCGGAATGACGGCGTCCGCCATCGACAATCCAGCCGCGAGCAGAGACCGAATCTGATCGTCGGAAACGGCGACTGTAACCTCGGTACCTTCAGCGGTCGGTTCGAGAACCAGGACCTCGGCGGGGTCGATTCCCTCGTCGCTGAGAAGCTGCGCCGAGTGGGTGCTCACAATCGTCTGCCGGCCCTGTTTGCGCGCCACCCGGGCCATGATCCTGGGGATCTGCGAAACGACAGCCTCGTGCAGCGACAACTCCGGCTCTTCCAGCAGAAGCGGTGCAGCTCCATCCAGCAATACCCACAGAAGTCCCAGCAGCCGGAGAGTCCCATCGGAGAATTGGTCTTCTGTTTGCCAGCCCGCATTCGGCCGCCAATGCTCGTACAGGAACTGCAGGTGCGCGACTCCGCGGTCGTCCTTGGCGAGGCGGAGTTCTTTGAGCTGCGGCATCGCGATTCTCAGAGCGTCGGCGATTCGCCGCATCCGTGATTCGTACACCCTCCGATTCACTCGCTGCGTCCGCGCCAACTGCTCGAGAAAATCTCCACCATACGGGTCGCTCGAGCGGCCGACGGATCGATCCGGCTCTCGAATCAACTGCGGCACGAGATGCAGGTAGCGAATCTGTGACAGGAACTCCGCGATCTCGCGGAACGGCTTGTTGGCGTTTACCTGTTCAAGGTACGTCTGGCTGAGCCGGCTGGGATCACCCGCATCGTCGCGATCCGGCCGTTCCACGACCGGGGTGGAGCCACAGGTCACAACCTCACGGCTGACGGTGGCACGGCGCAGATTGTCCTGTGTGAACTCGAGTCGGTAATTCCACTCGGAGCGGTCAATCTCGATCAGGACGTCAATGACGACGTACGGCCTGCGGCGCGCGTGCAGGGAACGAATTTGTGAAACTCCGCGCCGGGCGTGAACCGCGCGCTGCAGCCCTCCCTGAGGATCCGCGATATCTCTCAAGAACCGTAGCGCATCCAACAGGTTCGATTTACCGGAAGCATTGGGTCCAACAATGAAGACGCGGTTCTGCAGAACGACGTCGACGCGCAGAAAATTCCGCCAGTTCTCCAGCCGCAGCCGTTTGATTATCAAGGTGGACTCCGCCTAGATTCTAAGCGGTTCGAGCTTCTCCGCGAATTCGGCGCCGCACACAAAAACGGCCGCCCGGGCGTGGCCCGGGCGGCCGGTGTGACAGCCGAGAAGTTCCGCGCTAGATCTTCGGCTTGTCGTGCAGCACTTCCTGCACGTCGCTCTTCTTCTTGCCGAGCCCCTGGATCTGGAGCGTCGGCTGCTCCTTGAGCACGTGCTGGCGGTACAGCTCGGCCATGCGGGCGTGCTCCGGATCGACCTGCTTCGCCGCGGCGCGGGCGCGCAGCTTCTCTTCGCGCGCGTTCTTCGCGATGCCCGCCTCGTCCAGGTCCGTCTGCTTGCCGGCGGCGACCGCCGCAGAATCCAGCACCAGGCTGTGCTCCGTGGTCGCGAGCTGCACCTTCTTGCCCCCCGCGAAGATCTCGTGGCGGCCGTGCTCCTCGTACCACTTCGTCAGCGTGGCGGTCATGTGCATCTTCTCGATGATGTTCCGCCAGCCGATGCCGGTGTTGTAGGCGCAGAACGAGATCTCCCCTTCCTGCGTCGCGTACGGGATGATGCAGCGCTCCGTGCGGCGGAAGTCGTAGTTGAAGAGATCCTGGAACCACATGCCGGCGATGAAGAGGAAGTTCCAGCGGTCCTGCCGGCGCTTCTCGACGTCCGCGATCGTCCGATCGGGCGTCGTCTTGCCGTAGTCGATGCCGGTGGCGCCGTAGGTCTTGTCGAACTTCTTCAGCAGGTCGGTGAGCTTGAAGTGCGTCGGCGCCTTGAACGGATCGTAGTTCCGCGCGAGCGACAGCGCCATGCCGAGGGCCGTCAGGAACTTGCCGCGATTGGCATCGTTGACCTGCTTGATGTCGTTCGCGAGCCGCTGGGCCCGGATGAACGCGGTGACCGGCACCGCCTCCCGGGTTTCCTTGTCGATCATGACGGCCATGCCGACGCCGCAGTTCGGGTGGCAGCCGCAGGTCAGGCTCCCCCACTGCGCGTTGGCGCCGTGCACGCGATCGGCCCAGTCGGAGAACGTGCCGACGAACGAGATCGGGAACCAGTCGCGGGTCGGCTCGCCGAGCTTCATCTGGTTCTTCACGTCGTGCGCGAGGTGCGACAGCGTGTAGCGCTGGGCCGCCCGCCGCTCCGGCGTGACCTCCTCGTCGCGGCCGGTGAACGACACCGGCTGGAACGAGAGGAAGTTGATCTTCTTCGGGTTGTCGAGCGCGAACTGGATGATCCGGCCGACCTGCTCGTTGTTGACGCCGTTGACGATCGTCACGACCGGGACGATGTCGACGCCCGCGTTGTAGAGGTTCTCGATGGCGCGGAGCTTCACGTCGAACAGGTTGCCGACCAGCCGGTGCGAGTTGGCGGCGTTGCCGATGCCGTCGAACTGCAGGTACGCGTAGCGGAGACCGGCTTCAGCGGCCGCCCGCGCGAACTCCGGGCTCTTGGCGAATTCGATGCCGTTGGTCGCCGCCTGCACCGAGTTGTAGCCCACCTTCCGCGCGTATCGCACCGCGTCGAGGAAGTAGGGCGACATCGTCGGCTCGCCGCCGGAGAACTGGACCGACATCTGGCGCCGCGGCTTGATCGAGATCGCGTTGTCGAGCAGCGTCTTGATGTCGTCCCACGAGAGCTCGTGCACGAAGCCGACCTGGTTCGCATCCATGAAGCACGGGTCGCACATCATGTTGCAGCGGTTGGTCAGGTCGATCGTGAGCACCGCGCCGCGCCCGTACTTGATGGTGCTGGAGCCGTGGTTGTGCAGCTTCTCGTCGTTGTGCGAGCGGAGGTCGCTGCCGGGGAACGACTCCTCGAGGTGCTTGAAGAACGCCGGGTCGATCGCCATGACGTCTTCGAAGTGGCCATGGATCGGGCAGTCCTTCACCATGAGGATCTTGCCGTCGCGCTCGAGGATCGTCGCCTTGATTTCGCCGACCTTCTCGGTGAGCAGGATCTTGTAATCCTTCTTGCCGTCGAGGATCTCCTGGCGCGCCTCCCGCACGCAGACCGGGCACAGCGAGTCGGTCTCGCGCGGCCACCCGAGCGGCGGCTTCACTTTCTCGGTGGATTTCTGCAGCGGCAGATCCGACCAGGCGGGCGTGAACGGCTTGCCGGGGTTGATCCGGTTCAGCGTGTTGAACACCCCCCACGCGCCGTTGGCGACGTAGGTCAGCCCCTTTTCGACGTATTTGATCGGCTTGTGCATGCCCCTAGGTTACCGGCAGCGGATACGGATGGGGTTGAATTTTTCCCCGAACGGGCAATGCCGGGGGTGAACGGGCGCCCGGTTCGGCCAGCGGGCAGGCGCGAACTGGCGCCGCGCCCGGAACTCCCTATCCTGCAGCAGCTTGCAGCCGCTCAGGGCAGGCGCAGCCGACGAGAGCGCAGGGCCCAGACCGCCCGCAGCGCCAGCAGGGCGACGACGATCGCCGCGTAGTACACCGGCGAGCCGATCATCACCTTGACCTTCCATAAATAATGAAGCGCCGCCGCCGCGGCGCTCAGATACACCAGCCGGTGCAATCTCTGCCAGCGCCGCCCGAGCCGCCGGATCCAGCCCCGCGTGGACGTCACCGCCAGCGGGAGCATCGCCACGAACGCCACCATGCCGGCCGTGATGAACGGCCGCTTCACGACGTCCGCCGCGACAGGTGCGAATGTGAAGGTGCCCTCGACGGCCATCACGTCGGTCACGTAGATCGCAAGGTGCAGTGACGCGTAGAAGAAGGCGAACAGCCCCACCATGCGGCGGTACTGGATCAGACGGTTCCACCCGGTGATGCGCCTGAGGGGAGTGATCGCGAGCGTGATCACCAGGAACCGGAGCGCCCAGAGGCCGGTCGTGAGCGTGATGTCTTCGATCGGGTTGGCCGTCAGCCGCCCGGTGAACGCGCGGAAGACCAGCCAGGCAAACGGCGCGAGGCACGCGGCAAAGACCAGCGGTTTGCTCAGTACCACTTCCGCAGGTCCATCCCCGCGTACATGGACGCCACCTCGTCGCCGTACCCGTTGAACATCAGCGTCTTCCGGCGGAAGAACTCGCCGATCCGCCGCTCGGTTGCCTGCGTCCAGCGGGGGTGGTCCACCTCGGGATTGACGTTCGAATAGAAGCCGTACTCGCGCGGGTTGGAGCGACTCCACGACGTCGGCGGCGTGCGGTCGACGAACTGGATCCGCACGATCGACTTGATGCTCTTGAACCCGTACTTCCACGGCACCACCAGCCGGACCGGCGCGCCGTTCTGGTTCATCAGCGTCTTGCCGTAAAGGCCGACGGAGAGCAGGGTCAGCGGGTGCATCGCCTCGTCCATCCGCAGCCCCTCGACGTACGGCCACTCGAGAACGGGATCGTTCTGTCCGAACATCTCCGAAGGCCGGTGCAGCGTGGTGAAGGCGACGAAGGTCGCCTTGGAGGTCGGGTCCGCGCGCTTGATGATCTCGGCGAGCGGGATACCCACCCACGGGATCACCATCGACCATGCCTCGACACAGCGGAACCGGTAGATCCGCTCTTCGAGCTGGTGCGGCCGGATCAGGTCTTCGAGGTGGTAGTCCGCCGGCTTGCTGCAGTGGCCGTCGATCTTCACCTTCCACGGGCTCGTCGTGAGGCGGCCGGCATACCGCTGGGGATCGTTCTTGCCGGTGCCGAACTCGTAGAAGTTGTTGTAGCTCGTGATCTCTTCGAACGAGTTCAGTTTCTCGTCGACGGTGACGACCTTCGGCTTCACGTTCGGGAGGGGCGTCTGCGCCGGCATCACCGCAGGGCCGCCGTCCGCGCGGACGTCCACGGCTTCGGAGTCGGCGGTGCACGCCTGCAGCCACGGGCTCGCCCCCAGCGCCACGGCGGTGCCGCCGAGGAGCTGCATGAAGCGCCTGCGCTCGAGGTACACCCGCTCGTCGGTGACCTCCGACGCCGGAACGTCCTGGTTCAGTTTGATCAGCATTCAGCCCCTCTCCCGGGAATTCTAAGCGACCCGGAACCCCGCACCCTGCCGCACCTTGCCGCACCCTGCCGCACCCTGCCGCACCCTGCCGCACCCTGCAGCACCCTGCAGCACCCTGCCGCCGCCCCTCCAGAGCTTCCCGAGGGGCGGCGGGATAGGCCAGAATGACTGCTGAATGACGAACGCGCCGATCGACCCCCGCTGGCCGAAGCTGCTCTCGCTCGCCGTCCACGAATTCCGGACCCCGATCACCGTGGTCGCGGGGTACATCCGGATGCTCCTGCGCGAGCGGGCCGGCCCCATCAGCGATCAGCAGCGGAAGCTGCTCGAAGAGGCGGAGAAGTCCTGCGGGCGCCTGTCGGCGCTGGTGTCGGAGATGAGCGACCTGTCGGCGCTCGAAGGGGGCAAGACGACGCTGAATCGCGGCACCGTCGAGCTCCACGCGCTGCTGAGCGACGCGATCGCGTCGCTGCCGCCGCTGCCGGATCGGGAGGTGCGGGTCGAACTCGAAGGCGACGGTCCCGTGAGCGCGTCGGCCGACGCCACGCGCCTGAAGGGAGCGTTTGCCGCGCTGGTGATGGCGTTGCGGCGCGAGCTCGTCACGAGCGACCGGCTGGTCGTGCGCCTGCTGGCGCGCGACGGCGCTTCACGCGTCGTCATCGGCGCGCCGGAACGGATCGAGGGGCTCGCCGGCGCGGACCCCGATGCGCTGAGCCGCTTCAACGAGTGGCGCGGCGGATCGGGGCTGAGCCTCGCCGTCGCCCGCCGCATCATCGATCAGCACGGAGGCACGCTCTACGGCGGCCACGACGAAGAGGACAAGGCCGGCGCGCTGGTGGTGCTGCCGCGGGTCGGGGACGGGGGCTAGGAGCGCACGCTCCTACCGCACCGTCGCCGTTGTAGAGCCGCTCGAGCGGACGTTGCCATCCACGATCGTCAGCGTTACCGGGAAGACCCCGCGGAAGCGGTAGACGTGCGACGCCACGGCGTGCCGCGCCTCCGCCGGGTGCGTCGGCACGATCGTCGTATCCTGCTTCAACCCGCCTGGCGCCGCGTCGGCGAACGCGCCGGCGCTGATGACGATCTGATCGATGCGGAGGCCGTCTTCGCGCTGCTGAATGCGGATTCGCTGCTCGCCGTCGGTGTTGAAGTAGACCGGCGCGCCCAGCGTCCCGTAGCCATCGTCGGCCCATCCCCAGCCGAGCAGCCCCGCGCCGCTGCCTTCCTCGAGCACGACGCCCATCGCGGCGGTGGTCCCGATGCGATGGATCGCCGCACCGGTCGCACTGACGCTGCCGCTGAACTGGACGAAGATCGAGTCGTTCGTCCACGCATCGTTCGCCGCGCGCATGCGGATCCAGACGCGATACGGCACGCCGGCAGCCGCCCGGAAGGTGGCCTCGGCGTAGCTCGAGGGGGAAGCGAGCGCCGCCGATCGCTTCGCCTCGCCCCAGTCGGGATTCTCGAGCGCGCGTCCTCCGGCGGCTGTCGCGTCGTTCACGACCTGCCACCGGGATCCCGTCACGGTGAAGTCCGTCGCCCGCAGCACGATGTCGTCGCCGAACGTCCAGGCGTACTGCGCGTTCGACGAGGCGGTGGACGCGGAACCGTCGACGGTGAGCGGCACGTTGATCGTGCCGGTGTACGGCCCGCCCGGACGCGCCGTGGCCGTGCTCGTACCCTGGGTGCCGACGGTGACGGACGTCGCGGCCGAATGCGAGAGTCCGCCCCCGTCGGTGACGGTGAGCACGACCGGATATGCGCCGGCGCGGTGATAGATGTGCGACGGCACGGCGGATCCCGTCGTGCCGAGCGTGCGCGGCACGATCGTCGCGTCGTTCTTCGTACGGCCCGGGGAGGTCGTCGCGTAGGTCAGCGAACTGATCACGACCTGGTCCCACATGATGCCGTCCTCCCGCTGCTGGAAGCGGAGGACCTGCGGGCCCGACGCCGCGAAGTAGATCGGTTCGGCTACCGTCCCGTACGCGTCGTCGTTCCAGCCCCAGCCCGAAACACCGGCACCGCTTCCCTCTTCGAGCACCAGACTGGCTGCCTCGGTCGTGCCGATGCGGTGCACCGGGCGTCCCTGCGCGTCCACGCGTCCGCTGAACTGAAGAAACACGGAATCGTTCGTCCAGGCGTCGTTCTGCGCGCGCGCCCGTACCCACAGGCGATACGGAACCCCTGCCGCCGCGTGAAACCGCACGTCGATGTAACTCGAGGGGGACGCGGAGGCGCTCCCGAGCTTCGCCGCGCCGCGATCCGGGTTGAGCAGCGCGACCCCGCCGGCCGCGTCGCCCATCTGCGTCTTCACCCACGCGCTGCCGGCGATGTCGGCCGACGGCACGTCGGCCGCGTGAATGACGATGTCGTCGTGCCACCGCCAGAGGTACGAGGCGATCGCCCCTTCGGCATCGCTCGACGCCGAGCCGTCGGCGCTGAAGGGTGCGCCGGTGCCCGCGGTGTATGGGCCGCCGGGTCGTGCCGTCGGCGGCGTGTTCGCGGGTGTCGGTGCAGGCGCAGACTCGCCAGGCGGCGGTGTCGTGGCGACCGGCGCGCCAGGTTGTGTGGCGTCGTACAGCGCCAGAAGATTCGCCCCAGGCACGCTGCCCCCTTCGCCAGAGGCGTAGAAGACGCTGGACGACAGGATGCGGTAATCGTGCGCGGAGAGGTTCGCGAACGAGGCGTTCCACTGCGCCAGCGTCGGAAACGCATTGGGCGTCGGATAGGCCGACGCGGCCCCGCCCGCGAGCACGTTGTGGCGGACGACGCCGTCGGGGAAGTACATGTTGATGGAGTACGTTCCCGGGCGGCCGCCGTCACCCATGATCCCGTACTCGTTGTGCAGGGTGACGTTGTTCGTGAACACGAACCCGGTGATCTGTCCCCCATAGGGAAAGACCACCGCGGTGTTGCGCTGGATGATCGTGTTGCGGTCGAGGACGACCGTCGCCGGCCGCTCTCCCATCACGAACGTCTTCGCCCACCCGCCATTGGGATCGATGTTGTAGATCAAGTTGTTGCGGAAGGCGATCCGCTGCGTCTGCTGGCTCGGAGCGAGATCGTCGTAGCCGGTCAGCGTGAGCACGCCCGACGCGTTGCGGATGATGTTGTTGGAGAACGTCACGTCACGCACCCGCACCCAGGGGGCGCTGCCCGTCTGGTTGCGGGGGGTGATCACGATCGCGTAGCCGTTCTGCCCCGCCGGCCAGATGTTCTCGATCACGTTCGCGTCGACGAGCACGTCCTGCGCGTTCTTGAGCTCGATGAGGTTCTTGATGACCCATTCGCTGGCGAACGTCGGAGGCCTGCCGGAGCGCTCGCCCACGCCCGTGTACTGGAAGCTGGTCGCGTTCGACGGCGTTTCCGTGTAGACGTTCTGGCCCTCCGCCCACGTCCCGCGGTAGATGCGATAGCGTTCGGCCCCGGCGACCGCCGCCCAGGTGATCGTGGCGGTGCGGGATCCCGGAAGGGTCACGGCCGACTCAGTAGAGGGCAGCGACTGCGCCAGCACCGGGCCGGTTTCGAGGTACGCCACCACCTTGAAGTAGTGCGTGCCGGCTGCCAGCGACCCGCCGGTGCCCGAGTCGGCCGCGCGGACCGACAGCGGCGCCTGGAGGATGGCACCGCGCCAGTGCGGCGGCTTGGCGATGTGATTGCGGCGGATCTCGATGCCCGTCGGCACGAGGTTCTGCACGGCCGGATCCGCCCCGCCGAACATGATGTTCTCCCCCGCCGCCTCCAGGTAGTTGTTGACGATGCGGTATGGCCCGGCCCCGTTGTAGCCGCCGATCGCCTGCGAATCGAACCCGACGGCACGGATGTCGGAGATGTAGCTGTTGAGAATCTCCGTGCGGACGCTGTTCAGCGCGATTCCGCGCTTCTGCCCCTTCACCGGATGGCCGTGGGCGTAGACCCGGTCCATGATGATGTCGCTCGCCGGCGTGGCAGTCGTGTCGTCGCCGAACGCGACCAGCGTCTCCCACCCGAGACTCTCCGACCCGTCGATCTCCAGGAACCTGAGGATGTAGTGGTGCGCTCCCGGCTCGGTGCGCACCACCGGCGTCGTCCGGTACGTGCCGCCGCGGCCGATCAACCGTGCGAGGAGCGACCGGTCGGTGTTCGCCCCGACCTTCCCCGAGGGCACGAGTCGGACGCCGTCGGGCGGCAGCGACGCGTCGGCCGCGTCGGAGCGGATCTCGATGAACGCCGAGGAGGCCGCCTTCCGCCGCAGAACGAAGGGGCCGGTGAAGGTCTCGCCGGCGCGCAGCAGGATCGTGTCGCCAGGTTGCGCCGCGTCGATGGCAGGTTGAAGGTCCGCATAGGCGCAGCCGCTGGCACACACGCGCAGGGTCGCGGCGGACGCTGTACTCACACCGAGCGCGAAGCAGACGACGAGCGCGGCATACAGACGGGGCACTGGCACACTCCAGGGAAACAGAACAGTTGATGGGACGCGTGCCCTTGGGCAAGAGCTCCGCCACCTCGGAAACGGCGAGAATGTCCCCGGAAAATCGCTAAAGCCGATTCGACAGCGGGTGGAGTGTCGCGCCTGAGAACTGAACCGTATGTAAGAAGTGCGTAGCCGCGCGCCGCGCGCATACGGCCGAGCCATGCACCATTCTTGTAGGCACACCCGCAGCTTCGTAAGTCGCGCGCGGGCGCGTGCTCCGGCCGCCGACGAAAACGTTTGAGATTCGGCGAAGAAGCCGGGTGGCACCTCCGTTGCCATTGCCGGGCGCGCGAGCCGCGATCAGCGCGGAACGCCAAAATCTCCAACCATCTTTCAGCAAACGGAGTTCGGCCCATGACGGGAGTGGTGTGTACGCGCGCCCGATTCGCGGCGCGGATCATGACCATGGTGTGTGCGCTCGTGGCCTGGCTGCCCGCCAGCGTGGCGGCGCAGACCGACATCGTCCTGCACGCCGAGCGCGCCACGCTGCGCGGCGACTGGCAACGGGTCGCCGACGCGACAGCCGCCGGCGGCGCACGCCTCTGGAATCCGGACCGCGGGCAGGCCAAGCTCTCCACGCCCTTCGCCTCCCCTGCCGACTTCTTCGAGCTGACGTTCTTCGCCGAAGCGGGGCGCGGCTATCGGCTCTGGGTCCGCGGCCGCGCCGACAACAACGCCTGGACGAACGACTCCGTCTTCGTGCAGTTCAGCGGCGCGGTCAACGCGTCCGGCACCCCCATCTATCGCATCGGCTTCGCCGAAGGCGCGATGGTCAGCATCGAAGAGGCGTCGGGACGCGGCCTGTCCGGCTGGGGCTGGGAAGACAACGGCTGGGACTCCCTCGGCCCGCTCGTCTACTTCGCCACCACCGGCCGTCAGACGCTGCGCGTGCAGCGCCGTGAAGACGGCATCTCGATCGACCAGATCGTCCTCTCCGCCGGCGCCTACGTAGCCGCCTCGCCCGGCACCACGAAGAACGACGTCACCATCCTCCGCGAGAACACCGGCGCACCCGCCCCCGTGACCGAGATCGTGTTCGGAACCGGGAATCCGGCAGCGATCGCCGGCACGTGGCGCGTAATCGACGATGCCGGCGCGGCGCTCGGGAAAGCGGTCGCCACGGCCGATACGGGAGCGCCGAAGGTGAGCGGGGCGGCCGCCTCGCCGACGAGCTTCGCCGAGTACACCTTCCAGGCCGACGCGGGCCGCCCGTACCGGCTGTGGCTGCGCGGCCGCGCCGAGAGCAACCACTGGGGCAACGACTCGGCGTTCGTGCAGTTCAGCGGCGCGACGACGCTCGACGGCACTCCGGTGGCGCGCATCGGCACGACCGGGTCCTTCACGGTGAACCTCGAAGAGGCGAGCGGCGCCGGGATCTCAGGCTGGGGCTGGCAGGACAACGGGTGGGGCACCGGCGTGCTCGGTCCGCTGGTGATGTTCGCGCAGAGCGGCACGCAGCGCATCCGCTTCCAGACGCGCGAGGACGGCTACGTCATCGATCAGGTCGTGCTCTCGTCGGAGCGCTATCTCACGATTGCTCCAGGCGCGCTCAAGAACGACACGACCAACCTGCTGGCCGCTGATGCAGTCGTCGCCGGCACCGGCTCGTCCTCGACGACGGCGCCGGCGCCCGAACCGGCGCCGGCACCAGCGCCGGCACCAGCGCCCGAACCCGCACCCGCTCCGCAGCCGGCGCCAGGCACGCCGGTCCGCCTGCGGCTCCTCGAGTGGAACCTGCACCACGGCGTCGGCACCGACGGCCGCTACGATCTCGATCGCATCGCCACCTGGATGGCCCGGATGAATCCAGACGTCGTCCTGCTGAACGAAGTCGAGAAGTTCACCGGCTGGGGCAACGAAGATCAGCCCGAGCGGTACCGCACGCTGCTGGAGCAGAAGACCGGCCGCCGCTGGTACTCGCACTTCTCGCAGGAGTGGGGCAACTGGACGTCACATGGGAAGGGGCACCAGATCCTCTCCGTGTATCCCTTCGACGCGGTGGGGCACGCCACCATCACCCCCTCCGAGGGGCTCAAGTGGGCGGGGGCCGTGTCGCAGGCGACCATCACGGTGAACGGCCGGACGCTGAACTTCCTGCTCTCGCACCTCGATCCGCATGATCAGGCGATGCGCCTGACGCAGGCGAGGGACGTGATCCGCTATGCCGCCGGCTTCGCGGAGAACCGGATCATCGCCGGCGACATGAACGCGTGGCCCGACCAGAGCTCGATCGCCGAGCTCAACCAGACGTACCACGATGCCTGGACGGTGGCCGCTTCGCTCGGCACCGCGACCGGCGTCGCCGGCATCACCCCGTGGGGGGCGACGAAGAAGGGGCGCATCGACTACATCTACGTGTCGAAATCGGCGTCCGATGTGGCCGTGATCGACGCCACCGTGGTGGACACGCGCGACGCGGCGGGGCACATGCCGTCGGACCATCGCCCCCTGGTGGTGACGATCGAGGTCCGCTGACGACAGCGGCGTGACGCCAGCCTGGCGGCCCCTTCACCGGCCGCCGGGCTGGTTCCCTCGAGGCGAGGCGCGACCTGAACAGTGGCGCATCGCTTGCAGTCTGCTCGCGCGCCCGGCCGAACCGAGGCCCGGGAGGTAGATCGACTGCTTTTCGAGGGAAGCCGCATGTCCACAGTGATTCAGACGCTGCCAGGTGATCCCCACGCCGGAGAGGTCGCCGCTGGCGAGCGGTTCGAATTCGGCGCCAACTGGACCCGATTTCTCACGCTGCTGAACGAGGAGCGGATCGCGCAGGCAGAAGCCTCGCTGCGCACCTACCTCGGCCGTGACTCGCTCGCCGGGCTGCGCTTCCTGGACATCGGATCTGGCAGCGGTCTGTTCAGCCTCGCGGCCCGCCGGCTCGGCGCGAAGGTGCACTCCTTCGACTACGACCCGCAGTCGGTCGCCTGCACCCGCGAGTTGCGCCGCCGCTACTTCCCCACCGATCCCGACTGGCGCATCGATCGTGGGTCGGTGCTCGACGACACGTACATGCAGAGCCTGGGGATGTTCGACATCGTCTACTCCTGGGGCGTTCTCCATCACACGGGTGAGATGTGGCGGGCGCTGGCGGCGGCGGGCGAACCGGTCGCGCCTGGCGGGCAGCTCTTCATCGCGATCTACGCCGATCGCGGCGCGCAGACGGCGCGGTGGAAGACGCTGAAGAAGATCTACTGCCAGCTCCCCAGACCCCTCCGGCCGGCGTACGCGGCGCTGACGGTGCTGCCGATCGAAATGCGGTCGGCCGCGAAGGCGCTCCTCCGGGGGCGTCCGATGGATTACGTGCGCGAGTGGACCGGGTACAGCGCCAACCGCGGCATGAACAAATGGCGTGACATCATCGACTGGGTCGGGGGCTATCCGTACGAAGCCGCGCGCGCCGACGAACTGTTTCACTTCTTCAAAGATCGCGGCTTCGCGCTCGAGCGGCTGAAATGCGACGGCGGTCTCGGCTGCCACGAGCTGGTCTTCCGGCGAAACGGCTGAGCCATGCCCCAAATCCGTTCGAGCTGCGCAGTTTCGTAATCGCCGCGCGCCGCCCACCCGGGACCTCAGCGGTATAACTGGCGGTTCTTGTACACTTTGGCAGCCGCACCCCAACGGCACACCCGTTGCGATGCGGCGTGGCCAAATGTACAACCCGGCTTCCAAGACGCTGCTCAGCGCGGCAGCGGCGGTGTGTCTCCTCATCGGCGCCACGACCGCTGACGCCCAGACCCTCCAGGTCCGCGCCGGCGACAACCTGCAGTCGGCGCTGAACGCTGCCGCACCCGGCGACACGATCCTGCTCGAGCCCGGAGCCACCTTTACCGGCAACTTCGTGCTGCCGGTGAAGCCGGGCAGCGCGTTCATTACGATCCGCACCGGCGGGCCCGAGAACCAGCTGCCGGCGGCCGGCACACGGATCTCGCCGGCGCACGCCAGCCGCCTCGCAAAAATCCGCTCGGGGAACACCATGGCGGCGCTGCGCACCGCCCCCGGCGCTCACCACTGGCGGTTGATGCTGCTCGAGTTCCTCGCCAATCGGGAGGGCTACGGCGACATCATTCAGCTCGGTGACGGATCCTCCGCCCAGTTCCAGCACGAGCAGGTGCCGTACGCGATCGAACTGGATCGCGTCTACATCCACGGCGATCCCGTGATGGGACAGAAGCGCGGTGTCGCCCTCAACGCACGGGACGTCACGATCCGCAACTGCTACATCTCCGATATCCGGGGTGTCGGCTTCGACACGCAGGCGATCGGCGGCTGGAACGGCCCTGGACCGTTTCTCATCGAGAACAACTATCTGGAAGCGGCCGGCGAGAACTTCATGCTGGGCGGCGCCGATCCTCACATCCAGGGCCTGGTGAGCGAACGGGTCGTGATCCGGCACAACCACATGTCACGGCCGATGTCGTGGCGGGGTCCGGTCGTGCCGACGCCGACGGGCCTGTCTGCCACCGCTCAGGGAAGCGGCAATCTCGTCGCCGGCGTGCACAGCTACCGCGTCGTCGCGCGGCGGCGCGTGGGCAGCGGCGTCATTGCGCGCTCTGCCGCGTCCGCCGAGGTATCGGTGTCGGTGCCGGCCGGCGGATCGGTGGTCCTCACCTGGGCCGCGGTGCCGGATACCACGGAGTACTGGGTCTACGGCCGCTCCCCCTCCGGCGCGTCGCGCTACTGGACGGCCACCTCCCCGGCGTTCACCGACACCGGCGCCGGAGGCACGAGCGGCAGCGCGCCGACGACGGCGGGCAGCACGTGGACCGTGAAGAACATCCTCGAACTCAAGAACGCGCGTGACGTCGTCATCGAGAACAACCTGTTCGAGAACAACTGGGCCGGCGCGCAGGCGGGCTACGCCATCGTCTTCACGCCGCGCAACCAGGACGGCCGGTGCACGTGGTGCGTCGTGCAGGACGTCACCTTCCGCAACAACGTCGTGCGCAACTCCTCCGGCGGCATCAACATCCTCGGCTACGACGATCTGGCGCCCAGCCAGCAGACGCGGCGGATCCGGATCACCAACAATCTCTTCACGATCACGAAGCAGCTCGGCGGCAACGCCTGGTTCCTGCTCATGGGGAACGGACCGGCGGACATCGTCGTCGACCACAACACGATCGACGCCGACGGCACCACCCTCTCGTACGTCTACGGCGCGCCGTCCGGAGGCATCCTTCCGGTGCCGGGCTTCCACTTCACCAACAACGCCGCGCGCCACGCGGACTACGGTATGAATGGCGCGGACGCCGGCTTCGGCAACGGCATCATCTCGGCGTACTTCTCTGACGGACAGGTGCGCGGCAACTGGCTGCAGGGGGGGCACGCGTCACGGTACCCGACGGGGAACTACTTCAACGGCACGTACGCGTCCGCCTTCGTCGACCTCTCGGCGGGCGACTACACCGCGGCCGCGGGCGGCCCGCTCGCCGGCCGGGCCACCGACGGCACGAACATCGGCGCGGACATGTCGCTCATCCAGCCCGTGCTGACGACGGTACCGAGCGGCACCACCAAGCCGAAGCCGAAGCCCCCGAGCAACCTGCGCGTCGTGAAGAAGTAGAGCCGTCGCCGCGAAGCGGATCAGGGAATCCGAGCGCCGGGACGGATGCCCATGGCCTGGGCGATGAGCGTGATGTCGGCGCCGAGGTCCTTGCGATCCGATGCCGCGCGGCGGAACCGGCTACCCGGCTGCAGCCGGAAGTCTCCAGCGGGCGCGTCGACGAACTGCGCGTCGAACTCCTCCGCGGACGTGAAAGTATTACCGGGCGGGTAGCGTCTCGCGTCACCGCCACCGATCCCGTTCCACTGGAACAGCCCGCCGGGAAAGTAGGCCCGCAGCGAATCCTCGCCAACGGCCCGATCGCTGCCGTGCACGCCGTACTGATTGTGGCGCACGAGATTGCCGCGAAACTGGAAGCCGGTGCTCACCTTCGGCTGCGCCTTTGTCCCGCCGTACGCCATGATGATGTTGCCGGTCTGGTGCACGGTGTTGTGCTCGATCACCACGTCGAGCGGCCCTTCCCCCACGAGCACGAACGCCCCGGTGCCGCCCCATTCCGTCGAATCGATGCCGTAGAACAGGTTGTGTGACACCGTGATGCGCCGCGTGGGGCCGCTCGGGTGGTTGGTGTCGCTGCCGATGATCTGCATGCCCCCGCCGGCGTGGCGGATGACGTTGTAGCGGATCGTCACGTCCTCGACGGTCGCCCAGGGCGCGCCACCGTCCTGGTTCCGCGGCGTGAGCAGAATGGCGTAGCCCGCCTGGCCGTCGGCCCACGAATATTCCATCAGGTTCCCTTCGACGAGCACGCGGCGCGCGTTCTTCAGCTCGAAGAGATTCTTCACGGTCCACCGCTGCTCCCGCCAGACGACCGGCTTCGACAGGTGATTGCGGCGAAAGACGACGTCCTCGGTCACGAGCCCCTGGATCGCCGGATCCGCGCCGCCGAGCAGAAAGTTGTCGCCGGCCGCTTCGAGGTAGTTGTTCTCGATCGTGTAGGGGCCGGGCCCGTTCCACCCGGCGATCGCCTGGGAATCCTGCCCGCGCGCCTTGATGTCGGCGATGTACGAATTGCTGATCGTCGTGCGGCCGCTGTTCAGCGCGATGCCGCGCTTCTGTCCGACAGCCGGGTCGCCACGAATGTAACAGCGGTCGATGACGAGGTTCGACGGCGCCTGCGCGCGCTCGCGCTGTGCCGCACCGCCGTCGCCGAGGGTGATGATGTCGCCGGCGCCGTCCTGGTTGGCGCGGAACTCGAGGAGTTCCAGACGCCAGTGGCTCGCCCCCGGCGCCGTCCGCAGCGCCGGCTGCCGGTTCGGTGACTGGATGACCGCGAGCCGTCCCGCATGCGCCGGCTGCACGCGCACACCCGGCGCCGGAAGCCCGGGTGCCTCCCTGGTGCGGATCGTGATCGGCTGCGTACCCTGCTTCGCCGGCAGCAGGAAATTGCCCGAGTAGATCACGCCGGGATCCAGCGTGATGGTGTCGCCGGGGCGCGCGCGATCGATCGCCTGCTGGAGTTCCGCGCCGCGCTGCACCGCCAGCATCTCCGCCGCCCGGCTCGACCCGCCGTGCAGGAGCATGAGAAGCGCGGGCGCCAGGACGCGAATTCCCTGATGCAGCATGCGTGAGTGAGAGAGAAAAGAAGAAGGGATAGAACGAAACCGTCCGGCGGAGGCGCGAACATCCGCCGCGGGCCGCCGGACGGTGGTACGAAGCGACGATCAGGCCGCGCGGCGCACGACGGCGGCGAGCCCGATCAGCGCGGTTCCGACGAGCACCATGGCGGCCTCGTCACGCAAGCCGCGCGACGGCACCGCGACGCGCTGAACCGCAACCGGCGCCTGTGCGGCCTCGGCCTCGGCACTCGGCCCGGCGACCGCGACCGACGACGGCGCCAGCGCGGCGACCAGCCCAGCAAAAACCAGCGACAACAGATGCATCCGCATCACCAAACCCTCTCGGTCCCCGTCTTCGGGGTTCGTGACTCACATCCGTTGTGTGTCACGCGCCGAGCCCAGCTTCAATCGGTGTGCCACAGCCAAAGGGCCTGCAACTCGCAGCTGGAGCAGGAATTACAGGGAGAGGGTGGAATCCGGACGGCAGCAAATGGGAAATCCGCGTGCGCACGCTGAACCTGCTGGACCCTCGGCGAGTCAGCTGAGGTACAACTCTTGAATGCCGGTGGTCACCGTGTCTTGGATGTGTAACGTTTCCTACACACTTCAGCGCGGCCCCGCCCGCGAACAGGTCATTCAATGAGAAAACCGTACGTCGCCATCGTGGATGACGACTCTTCCTTTGCCGCGTACCTGCGCACGTTCCTCTCGCTGCGCGGCTACGAGGCACGCTGCTACACCCGTGGCGACGAACTCCTGGCCTCGATGAAACAGGCCGAGCCGCCCGACGTCATCCTGCTCGACGTGATGATGCCCGGTCTCGACGGCATTGCGACTCTGCGCGCGCTCAAGACGTCGAAGCCCGAAGCGCAGGTCATCATGCTGTCGGGCCGCAACCAGGCCTCTACCATCGTGGAAGCCGTCAGGCTGGGCGCCGCCGATTACGTGGTCAAGCCCGACGATCCCGAGGGGCTCGGCGAGATCGCCCTCGACGTCGCCATCAAGAACGCGATCGAGAAGAACCGCCTCGTCTCGGAGCTGAGCGAACTGCGCCAGCAGCTGAGCGACGACGAAGACCGCTCCGTGTGGGGCAACAGCGAGAAGATGCGGAACATCGCGACGGTCATCGAGCAGGTGGCCGACAGCGACGTGACGGTGTTGATCCGCGGCGAGAGCGGCGTCGGCAAGGAGCTGGTGTCGCGCGCGATCCACCAGCGGTCCACGCGCAAGAACCGTCCGTTCGTGAAGGTGAACTGCGCCGCCCTGCCGGCCGAGCTCCTCGAGAGCGAACTCTTCGGCCACGAGCGAGGGGCGTTCACCGGTGCCGCGACGACCCGGATCGGCAAGTTCGAGCAGGCCGACGGCGGCACGCTGTTCATGGACGAGATCGGCGAGATGAAGCCGGCGCTGCAGGCCAAGCTGCTCCACGTCCTCCAGGACGCGGAGTTCACGAAGCTCGGCAGCAACAAACGGATCACCGTCGACGTGCGGGTGGTCGCCGCGACGAACCGGGATCTCGAAAAGATGATGGTCAGCGGAGAGTTCCGAGAGGATCTCTACTATCGCCTCAAGGTCATCGAGCTCACAGTGCCTGCGCTGCGCGAGCGGCGCGACGAGATCCCCACGCTGACCGATTTCTTCGTGGCCCGCTACTCGCGCAAGTACAACCGCCCGCTCAAGCCGATCTCCGAGCAGTTGCGGCAGCTCTTCCTGCAGTACGACTGGCCGGGCAACATCCGCGAGCTCGAGAACATGATCAAGCGGGTCGTGATCCTCCAGGACGAGCACCTGGTGATCCGCGAGATCGAGCGGAACATGCAGCGCGCGGCCACGGTGAGCGTCGCGGCGGCGGCGCCTGCCTATGCCGCTGCGGTTGCGGCGCCGGCGGGGATCGGCGTGCCAGGCGCTCCCCAGATGCCCTACTCCCCGTCGCCCGCGGAACCCGAGCCGCTCGAAGGCGACGAGGCCCCAGAACAGGCGGACGAAGGAGGCGGCTCGCTCGCAGCGGTCGCCAAGGCAGCCGCCATGAAGGCCGAGCGCGCCGCCATCGAGCAGACCCTGCGGCAGGTGCACTGGAACCGCCGCAAGGCGGCGCAGATCCTCGGCGTGAGCTACAAGACCCTGCTGAACAAGATCAAGGAGTGCGGCATCAGCCGCGCCTGACGCTCTCCACGAGTGATGCTGAGCGGCGTCGCCCTCAGCATCGCTCCTCCCACGTTGGGCATCGGATTACCACTGCCCCTCCGCGCGTCCGTTTCTCACCTCGGCCCTTTCCGCTGAAAAACCCGCGCGTTTGCTCAAGAACGCGAAACATTTTCATCCGTGGCATTCGCCTTGCTCAACCGCACCGGCGTGAACGGCTCTACCCACGAGCTCCCTGCGAAGGGCAAGGCGGACCCCATGAACGAGCACGATCTCGCCACGATCGACCGCCCGGCCGACCACGCCGAGCAGCGGCACCGCCCGAGCCGCGTCGTCGGCGAACTCCTCGGCACCAGCGAGAAGATGCGCGAGGTGAAAGACCTGATCCATCGGGTGGCCGACACCGACGTGACGGTGCTGATCCGGGGCGAGAGCGGCACCGGCAAGGAGCTCGTGGCGCGTGCGATCCACCAGGCCTCGAACCGGCGGCACCGGCCGTTCGTGAAGGTCAACTGCGCGGCGCTGCCGAGCGAGCTGCTCGAATCGGAGCTGTTCGGCTTCGAGCGCGGCGCGTTCACCGGTGCGATCCAGCACAAGCCGGGCAAGTTCGAGTTCGCCAACCAGGGCACGATGTTCCTCGACGAGATCAGCGAGATGCAGCCGCCGCTGCAGTCGAAGCTGCTGCAGGTGCTGCAGGACGGCGAGTTCGCGAGGCTCGGAGGGCGCGGCGACGTGCGCGTGGACGTCCGCATCGTCACCGCGACGAACCGTGATCTCGAGAACATGGTCGCCGACGGCGGCTTCCGCGAGGATCTCTTCTTCCGGCTGAACGTGGTGTGCATCACGCTGCCGCCGCTGCGGCAGCGGCGAGACGAGATCCCCGCCCTCACGCGGATGTTCATCGAGCGGTACGCCGAGCACTACAACCGGGCGCCGATCGAGCTGGCACAGGACACGGCGCGCCTGTTCGAGGCGTACGACTGGCCGGGCAACGTCCGTGAGCTCGAGAACCTCATCAAGCGGGCGGTGGTCCTCGGCTCCGACGAATCGCTGCGCCGCGACCTGGCGGACGCGATCGCCGGCCGCACGATGCGCACCGGTCCGATTCCGCTGCTGCAGACCCCGATCGCGCCGCCGGGCCCGGCCGTGCCGGTTGCCCTTCCCGTGCCTCCTCCACCGGTCGCCGCCGTTCCCGCGGCCGCGGTGCCGGCGGTGCTGTCGGGCTCCCTCAAGGACATCGCGCGTCACGCGGCGCGCGAGGCGGAGCGTGAACTCATCTTCCGCACGCTGCAGCAGACCCGGTGGAACCGGCGCGAGGCGGCCGAGATCCTCGGCATCAGCTACAAGGCGCTGCTCTACAAGATCAAGGAAGCCGAGCTCGACAAGGCCTCGTAGCGATGATGGCCGACCCTTACCTCGAAGAGGACTTTCGTGTGCTGACTCCTGAGGCCTTCGAGTTCGTGCTGAGCAACGAGCTCAAACGCGCGGTGCGGTCCCAGAACTTCGTCACGCTCGTGCTTCTCGAGCCGTCGTTGCGCGGCGTCCCCGGCGGGGGCAACGGCGACCGCGACGAGGCCGTCCGCGAGGTGGCGCGGCTGATCAGCAAGGACGTGCGCGAGACCGACCTGCTCTCGCACACCGGCCACGGACGCCTCTCGATCGTTCTGCTCGATGCCGATCTCGACAACTCGCTGCGCGTCATCGACCGGCTGATGGCGCGGCTCGACCACTACCAGTTCCCGCGGCCGCTGACGATCGACGTCAGCGCGGCGTCGTGCCCCACGCATGGCGCCGACGCCGAGACGCTGCGCCGCGCCGCGGAGGCGCATCCCGTCCGCACGCGCGGCGGCGACCGGACCAACGCTCAATGAAGGTGCCTGCCATGAAACCACTGATCCGCACGCTGTTCCCCGTTTCGCTCGCGATCCTCCTGAGCGCCGCCGTCGCGGCGCAGGCCCAGAAGCCGGCCGCGTCGACCGCGCCGGTGGGCACGACCGGAACCACCGCGGAGCCGCCGGCCGCTACGGGCGGCGCCGCCGTGGCCTCCGACTACCGCCTCGTCTCGGGCGACAAGCTCCGGATCGAGGTCTACAAGGATCCGCAGCTCTCGCAGAGCCTGCAGATCCGCCCCGACGGCAAGATCACGCTGCCGCTCGTCGGCGACATCCCGGCTGCCGGCAAGACCCCGACGGAGCTGCGCGAGGTGCTGACGACCGCGTTGACCGAATACAACAAGAACCCGTTCGTGACGGTGATCGTCGTCGAGACGATGCCGCAGGTCGTGCACGTGGTGGGCGAGGTCAACTCCCCCGGCGCGCAGCCGATCCACGGCCAGATGACGGTGCTGCAGGCGCTCGCGGCGGCCGGCGGGTTCAAGGATTTCGCGAAGACGAAGGACATCCGCATCCAGCGGCAGACGGCGAACGGCGTCACCGTCCTGAAGTTCAACTACAAGGACGCGATCAACGGGCGCGGCAAGACCCTCTACGTCCAGCCCGGCGACACCATCATCGTCCCGTAACGCCGCGAGCGAGAGAGAGAGGCCGTCATGTATCTCGTGCCGATCCGCCGCCTGGTCGCCGCCGCCGCGTGCGTCGTCGCTGTCGCCACCGGGGCGGCGGCGCAGGACCGCCCCGCGGAGTTCGAGGGCTACGTGGTTCCGGGCTGGAGCTTCACCCCCGGGATCAGCCTCTCGACCATGTGGGACTCCAACGTGGCGCTGGCCGGACGCAGGACCGACGGGCGGACGGCCGGGGACCGCGTGCTGCTGTTCGTGCCGTTCGGCCAGGTGGACCTCACCTCGCCGCGCACGGAGTTCACGGCCGGCTACCGCGGCTACCTGCGGCGCTACACCGAGATCGGCGAGCTGAATGGCTACGACCAGCGGGCGTACGTGGCGCTGCGCCATCGCGCGACGCCGCGGCTGACATGGTTCATGCAGAACGAATTCGCCGAGATGCCGACGACCGATCTCGTGGAACTGAACGGCCTCCCCTTCGCGCGCGTCGGCTCGCGCTCGAACCGCCTCGGCGCGGGCCTGGAGGCGCGGCTATCGAAGTACACCGACCTCGTCGTGCGCTACGAGAACACGTGGTCGGCGTTCGACGGCCTCGAAGGGTTCCTGAGCGGCGGCTCGATCCACGGCGTCAGCACGTCGGTGCGGCGTCGCGTCACGGAGCGCGCGGCGATCGGCGGCGAGGCGCGCGTGCGCCGGAGCGACCTCACCGGGGCGATCGATCCGCGCGTGATCTGGTTCCAGGATGCGGGGGCGACGTTCGATTACCGGCTCACCGAGTTCGTGACGATCGCGTTCGCCGGCGGCCTCTCGCACCTGCGCGACAGCCGCTTCGAGGAGACCCGCAACGCGCCGTACTACCGCGTGGAGCTCGAACGGCAGGTCGAGCGCGCGAGCGCGGGGATCGCCTTCGAGCGGTCGTTCACCCCGTCGTTCGGCTTCAGCGGCTCCAACAACAACCGCGAGCTGCGCGGCTTCGTGCGGATGCCGTTCAGCCGCAACCGCTTCTACGTGCAGGGGAACGGCATCTGGCGCCGCTCGAATCCGTTCTTCGCCGACGAAATCCGGCTCGACACGTTCGTCACCAACGTCACGTTCGGCTACTCGGCGAACCGGTGGCTGCGCACCGAGGCCTACCACGCCTTCTCGCGCCAGGACTCGGTCATCACCGGCGGTGAAGTCGACCGTCACCGTGTCGGTGCGCAGGTGGTCATCTCCCAACCCATGAGGATCCGATGATGGAAGAACGTTCCTTTCACCCGCTCGATTACCTGTCGGTGCTGCGGCGCCGCAAGTGGTGGTTCATCCTGCCGCTGGTCGTGTGCCTCCTCGGCGGCGTCCTGGCGGTGATCTTCCTGCCGAAGGAGTACGAGTCGAAGGCGAGCATCGCCGTCGCGGCGCCGCAGCACCGACAGGTAATCGAG
>Ga0247719_1000326_pt1 | contig 31732 bp, 26 predicted proteins | sample 41E_DmetaG_FD_189046 | JGI IMG/M metagenome (GOLD analysis project Ga0247719, IMG submission 189046) | Soil microbial communities from hillslope of Landscape Evolution Observatory, University of Arizona, Oracle, AZ, United States - 4-1-E_D | ecosystem: Engineered > Artificial ecosystem >...
GCAAGGCGCTGCGCGCCGAGGACTTGTCGCTTGCAAGCTTGGCGCAACATCTGGCCGAGGCTGCGCAGCGCCTTGCCGCCGACCGTGCGTCGCGCGGCCCGGCGGGCCGCATGGCGGCCGAACTGCTCGCCGAATTGCAGGCCTCGTCGGCGGCCCAAGAGCTGCCCGTCGGTGCGGACGACGCGGTGCCGATGCTCCGCCAGCTGCTCGAGGCGCGCGCGGTGCGGCCGCCTTATGGCGGGCATCCGCGACTCTTCATCTGGGGCCTGCTCGAGGCGCGTCTGCAGAGCGCCGACCTGGTCATCCTCGGCGGCCTCAACGAGGGCGTCTGGCCAGCCCTGCCGGCGCCCGACCCGTGGCTGCCGCCGAAAGTCCGCGCGAACCTCGGAATGCCAACGCTGGAAGGGCGGATCGGCCTTGCCGCGCATGATCTGGCGAGCGCGCTCGGGGCGCCGAAAGTTCTCATGACCAGGTCACGGCGCGACGGCCGTTCGCCGACCGTTGCGTCGCGTTTCCTGCTGCGTCTCGACGCGATGACGGGAGGGCTGCCGCGCGATCATCGTCTCGAGAGGCTGACCGAGGCGCTCGACGATCCTGGCCCCCCCACGCCCGCTGAGCGCCCGAAGCCGGCGCCGCCGGCCGAGCAGCGGCCCGACAGGATTTCGGTGACCGCGGTCGACCGCCTCAATGCCGACCCTTACGCTTTCTACGCGCAGGCGATCCTCAAGCTGCGCGCGCTCGACCCGGTCGACGCCGACCATTCCGCTCGCTGGAAGGGCGAAGAGGTCCACAAGGTGTTCGAAGCCTGGCTCGACGAGGACAATTGCGAGCCCGCCAGGCTTCGCCCGCGCGCCGAGCGTCTTCTTGCCGACGGCACGATCCACCCGATGCTGCGCGCATTGTGGGCGCCGCGACTGCTCGAAGCGATCGACTGGATTTCGGTCAGGGAGCAGGAAAATCAGGCCAAGGGGCGCCTGCCGCTCAAGGCCGAGCTCAACGGCGAAGCCGTCGTCGCAGGCGTGACGGTCTATGGCCGCGCCGACCGTATCGACCGGTTGCCGAGCGGGGGCCTGGCGATCGTCGATTACAAGACCGGGGCTCCGCCAACGCACAAGGCCGTGACCGCCGGGTTCGCGCTACAGCTTGGCTTGCTCGGCCTGATCGGCCGCGCGGGTGGATTCCAAGGCATCAGCGGCGACCCCGAATGTTTCGAATATTGGTCGCTGACGCGCCACAAGGGGCAGTTCGGCAAGCTGATGCGGCCGGACAAGGACATGGGCGAGGGCGAGTTCCTGAATCATGCCTACGAGCATTTCGCGCAGGCGGTGCACAAATGGCTGACCGGCAGCGAGCCGTTTACCGCCAAGCTCAACCCGGCCTTCGCCCCTTACGGCGACTATGACCAGCTGATGCGGCTCGAAGAATGGTACGGCCGCAAATGAACCGCTCAGGCCTTGGGCTTCTTCTTCACCTTGGAGGCATAGAGAAGCGCCGCAACGATCGCCGCGGAGCCGATGCCTACCGCGACCCCAGCCTTGACCAGCTTGGTCCTGCGCTCTTCGCTCGCTTTTTCGTCGGAATTGTCGCTCATGGCCGATCCTCTATGGCCATCGCCGCGCCTTGGGAAGCCGCATGAGCCGGCGGTTCAAGCTGCTGCACCCTCTGCACGGCAACCAGGCCGGCGCCGCCGACCCGCATGTGCATGCGGCGCTTTCCGCTTCGGCCGGAACCGGCAAGACGCAAGTCCTGACCGCGCGCGTCCTTCGCCTGCTCTTGAGCGGAGTTCGGCCCGAATCCATCCTCTGCCTGACCTTTACCAAGGCGGCTGCGGCGGAAATGGCGAACCGCATCGGCGCGCGGCTCGCGGCCTGGGTCCGGTTGAAGCGTTCCGACCTGTGGGCCGATCTTGAAGCGCTCGGCGAGCGGCCCAGCGAGCGGCTGATTGAGGAGGCCCGGAAGCTGTTCGCACGGGTGCTGGACTGCCCGGGAGGCCTCAAGATCCAGACCATCCATGCCTTTTCGCAATCTTTGCTTGCGGCATTCCCGGCGGAGGCAGGGATCGCTCCTGGCTTTCAGCCGATCGAGGGGCGCGCTGAGCAGGAGTTGGTGCGCCGCACCCTTGCCGATTTGATGGCCGATGCCGAAGCCCGCGGGGACGAAGCGCTGATCTGTGACGTGCAGGTGCTGAGCCGCCGCCTCAGCGAAACCGGCGCGATCGAATATCTCCAGGCCTGCGCGAGGTCGCATGAGGCGCTGGCCGAACTCGGGCCCGCAGACACGCTCGAGCCGCTTGTCCGGCGCTTGATGAACCTTCCGGATTCGGTCGAGGACTATCTCGCTGCGGAGTGCGCGGACGACGGCTTTGATTGCGATTTGTTGAGGGCTGTTGCCGATGCGAACCGCAGCTGGGGCAAGGCGACCGGGCTCGGAATCGTCGAGAATATCGAACAATGGCTGGGGCTGGATGCCTCCGCGCGAGCAGCCGCGCTTCCCGATCTAGCGGCAATCGTCTTCACCGGCAAGGGCGAGCTGCGCAAGCCGCAGGCCGGCCAGGTCAAGGCCGATCCCGATTACGAGCAGCACACGCAGCGTCTCGCCGAGCGGATCGGCGAGCTGCTGCAGGTCCAGCGCGCGTCCTTGCTGGCGACGGCCATGGGTGCAGGCCTCCGCGCCGGCCAGGCCTTCGCCGCCGCCTACACTCGCGCGAAGCGCGCGGCGGGGGTCGCCGACTTCAACGATCTGATCGAATGGACGCGGCGGCTGCTTGCACAGCCGGGAATGGGCGACTGGGTGCGCTACAAGCTCGACCGCCAGATCGACCATGTTCTGATCGACGAAGCCCAGGACACCAACGCCGCGCAATGGGAGATCATCCACCGGCTGGTCGAGGAATATTTCAGCGGCTCCGCCGAGGCGGAGGAGCGGCACCGCACCCTGTTCATGGTCGGGGATTTCAAGCAGGCGATCTACGGCTTCCAGGGAACCGACCCCGAGCGCTTCCGCGAGGCCCGCGAACATTTCCGGCGCCGGGCGGAGGAGCTCGCGGGCGCGGCATCGCCGGTCGAGTTCCGCGACCTTTCGATCGCCGCGAGCTTCCGCTCCGCCCAGCCGGTCCTCGATCTGGTGGACGCCGCGATCGCGACCCTCGGGCACGAGGCGTTCGCATTGTCCGAGCGCCCGCCTCGGCACGCGGCCTTCAATCGCGATCGGCCAGGGAAGGTCGAGCTGTGGCGTCCGTTTGCTGCCGAACAGGCGGACGATGATTCCGACGAAGGCGAGGAACGGTGGATCGCGCTCCGCGACCGTCGCTATGCCGAGGCGCTCGCCGAGCGGATCCGCGCGCTCGTCGGCGAGGCGCCCTTGCTGGCATCGACCGGGCGCCGACTGACGCCGGGCGACATATTGGTGCTGGTGCGAAGCCGCGGCGAGCTGGCTTCCCTGATCGTCGCCCGGCTTTTCTCTGCCGGGGTTCCGGTTGCGGGCGTTGACCGCTTGCACCTGCACGAACCGCTCGCGGTCCAGGACCTGCTCGCGGCGATCCGATTTGCGGTGCAGCCGGACGACGATCTCAGCCTCGCCTGCCTGCTCGTCTCGCCGCTCATCGGCTTCGACCAGGACCAGTTGCGCACGCTCGCCTTCGGCCGCAAGGGCTCGCTGTGGCGCGCGCTTCGCCAGCGGTCCGGTGAGTTCCCGAAGGCCCATGACACCCTGGGCGAATTGCTCCGAATCGCCGATTTCACGACGCCTTCGCGGTTCCTGGAAACCATCCTCAGCGGCGCGATGGACGGCCGCCGCAAGCTCTACGGCCGGCTCGGCATCGCGGCTCGCGATCCGATCGACGAGCTGATCAACAGCGCGCTCGAGTTCGAGCGCAGCGAAATCGCGTCCCTCGACCGCTTCCTCGCCTGGTTCTCGCGCGGCAGCGTCGATGTCCAGCGCGATCCGGGCCAGCCCGTCAATGAGGTGCGGGTGATGACCGTGCATGGCGCCAAGGGGCTCGAGGCCCCGGTCGTGATCCTTGCCGATGCCACCGCCGATCCGGCGAAGCTTGGCCGCACGCCCTTGACGCTGGATATGGAAGTCGGCGGCCGCAAGGCGCCGCTCCTCCGCCCCAAGAAGGACGAGCGCTGCCCACCGTTCGAGGAGATCATCGCCGACCAGGAGCGGCGGGACCGCGAAGAGCATTGGCGGCTGCTCTATGTCGCTTTGACCCGCGCCGCCGATCGGCTGATCGTGTCCGGGGTGGAGCCTAAAGCGAAAAAGGACGGCTCCGACCCGCGTCCCGCCGACTGCTGGCACCGCGTGGTCGAGCAGGCGATGCAGTCGGTTGGCGCGGTTCCGGGCGAGGGCCATGTCATGCTCACCTATGCAGCAGGCGGTGCAGTGCGCGCCCGATCCGCGGCCAGCGACAGACGCGCTCCGCCTCAGCCCGCGGTCCCTGAGTGGGCGCGGCGCCACGCCCCTCCCGAGGCACGGCCCCCGCGGCCGCTCGCGCCTTCCGCGATTGCGATCGATGACGAAGCCGCCCCGCCGCCGAGCGAGGCGCTGCGCGAAGCCGCGCTTCGCGGCATCTGGATTCACCAGCTCCTCGAGCGGCTGCCGGCTGTTGCCGCTGCGGACCGCCGCGCGGCCGCCGACCGCTGGCTCGAGCGGCAGGCGAGAGTTGCGGATCCGCAGTTGCGAGCAGCGATCGTCGGCCAGGTTTGCCGCCTGCTCGCCGAGCCAGGCTTCGCGGCATTGTTCGGCCCGGAGTCGATCGGGGAAGCTCCGCTTGCCGCGACCCTGCCCGATGGCCGGGTGATCGCGGGCACGGTCGATCGCCTGCTGGTCGAAGAAAGCCGGGTGCAGGTGGTGGACTTCAAGACCGGCCGGGTGCCCTCAGGCGACAGCGAAATCCCCGCGGCGCACCGAGCCCAGATGCAGGCCTATGCGGAAGCGCTCCAGGTCATCTTCCCGGGCCGCAGGATCGGCGCGGCGCTTCTCTATACGGCTGGACCAAAACTGATCGAACTCATGCCTTGAGGGCAGAAGCGCGAGCGACCATATGCGCGTTAACTTTTGAAAGGGAGATTCGTCCGCCATGGCCACCAAGACGGTCACCGACGACAGCTTCGCGACGGATGTTCTCAGTGCCGAGGGCCCGGTGCTGGTCGATTTTTGGGCGGAATGGTGCGGGCCGTGCCGGATGATCGCGCCCGCGCTCGAGGAGATCGCCAACGAACTCGGCGACAAGGTGACCGTGGCCAAGCTCAACATCGACGAAAATCCCGATACGCCGGGCCGCTACGGGGTGCGCGGAATCCCGACCATGCTGCTGTTCAAGGGCGGCCAGCCGGTCGCCCAGAAGGTCGGCGCCGCGCCGCGCAGCCAGATCCAGCAATGGCTCGAGGGTAATCTGTAGCTAGCCGCCCGGGGGCTCGGTTCCGCTGAGGCCCCTCGTGTCGGGTCGGAATTTGTCGTGGCGGGGCAGTCCGTCTTCGGGCTCGAACCAGCTGATCCTGCTGCTCCAGAAGATGTGGAACTCGGGCGCGATCGCCTCCGGATCATCGAGCGTCGCCACGCTGAAATCGACCGTCTCCGGCTGATGATCGACTTTCATCAGGAAAGGCGTTCCGCATTCGCCGCAGAATTCGCGGTGGCCGAAGCTCGACGATGAGACCGATTTCACCTTCTCGGCACCGCTCGTCCATATGAAATTGCCGTCCGGCACGCTGGCGAAGACCTGTCCCGGCGCTCCACTGCTGAGCTGGCAGGTCCGGCAATGGCACCAGCCGCAGTCGAAGGGTTCGCTGATCAGCTCGTAGCGAACCGAGCCGCACATGCACCCGCCTGTCAGTCCCACCTCTTCACTCCCATTAATTGACTAGCGCTAGGGCGCTCCTTACATCGCCCGCGACAGTTTCCCAGAGCGTCGGCGAGAGGTTTCCGCCCCATCCTGAACGCGCGGGTTTTTAAGGGAATTCATGTGTTCGCCGGATTGGCAAAGAGCATCTTCGGATCGTCAAACGACCGCTATGTCCGATCGCTTGGAAAATATGTCAGCGCCATCAATGCGCTGGAAACCAACATCCAGGCGCTCACCGACGATGAGCTGAAGCAGCAGACGGATCGTTTTCGTGAGCGGCTCGCCAATGGCGAGAAGCTCGACAATCTCCTTCCCGAGGCCTTTGCTACAGTGCGCGAAGCGGCGATCCGCACGCTCGGCCAGCGGCATTATGACGTCCAGCTGATCGGCGGCATCGCCCTGCATCGCGGCGAAATCGCCGAGATGAAGACCGGCGAGGGCAAGACGCTGGTAGCGACGCTCGCGGTCTATCTCAACGCGCTCGAGGGCAAGGGCGTCCATGTCGTTACCGTCAACGACTACCTGGCCCGCCGCGATGCCGAATGGATGGGGCAGATCTACCGCTTCCTCGGAATGAGCGTCGGTGTGATCGTGCCAAACCTGTCCGACCAGGAACGGCGCGACGCCTATAATTCCGACATCACCTATGCGACCAACAACGAACTCGGCTTCGACTATCTGCGCGACAATATGAAATATTCGCGGGACCAGATGGTCCAGCGGCCATTCAATTTCGCGATCGTTGACGAGGTCGACTCAATCCTGATCGACGAGGCGCGCACGCCGCTGATCATCTCCGGTCCGACCGACGACAAATCGGACCTCTACCTCTCCGTCGACAAGCTGGTGAAGAGCCTCAAGCCGTCCGACTACGAGCTCGACGAGAAGCAGAAGAGCGTCGTTCTGACCGAGGAAGGGACCGAGAAGTCGGAGCGGCTGCTCGAGGAAGCCGGGCTGATCGAAGGCCGCAACCTTTACGACATCGCCAACACGCAGGTCGTCCATCACCTGAACCAGGCGCTGAAGGCCAATGTGATGTTCCGCAAGGACATCGATTACATCGTGAAGGACGGCAAGGTCGTCATCATCGACGAGTTCACCGGACGCATGATGGAGGGCCGTCGCTGGTCGGACGGCTTGCACCAGGCCGTGGAGGCCAAGGAAGGCGTGCAGATCGAGCCGGAGAACCAGACGCTCGCCTCCATCACCTTCCAGAATTACTTCAGAATGTACCCCAAGCTTTCGGGCATGACCGGCACCGCGATGACCGAGGCGCCGGAATTCTTCGACATCTACAAGATGAACGTCGTCGCGATCCCGACCAACGTCCCGGTCCAGCGCATCGACGAGGACGACGAATTCTACAAGTCGATGCCGGAGAAGTTTGCTGCCATCGCCAAGGAGATCAAGGCGAAGCAGGAGCTTGGGCAGCCCGTCCTGGTGGGTACGGTGTCGATCGAGAAGTCGGAGATGCTTTCCGAATATCTCGAACGCGAGGGCATCAAGCATTCCGTGCTCAATGCCCGCTTCCACGAGCAGGAAGCGCATATCGTAGCGCAGGCCGGGCGCCTCGGCGCGGTGACCATCGCCACCAACATGGCCGGGCGCGGTACCGACATTCAGCTCGGCGGCAACCTCGACTTCCGGATGCAGGACGAATTCCCGGATCTCGTCCCCGGCACCCCCGAATATGCTGCGCAGGCGGAGAAGGTCCGCGGCGAGATTGCTGCCGAGAAGCAGCGCGTGCTCGAAGTCGGCGGGCTCTACGTCCTCGGCACCGAGCGCCACGAGAGCCGCCGCATCGACAATCAGCTGCGCGGCCGTTCCGGGCGGCAGGGCGATCCCGGCCTGTCCAAATTCTATCTGAGCCTGGATGACGACCTTCTGCGCATTTTCGGCCCGCAGACCATGTTCTCGCGGCTGATGAACAAGAATCTGGAAGACGGGGAGGCGATCGTCAGCCCGTGGATCTCGAAGGCGATCGAGACCGCGCAAAAGAAGGTCGAGGCGCGCAACTACGACATCCGCAAGCAGGTCGTCGAATTCGACGACGTGATGAACGATCAGCGCAAGGTCATCTACGAGCAGCGCGCCGACATCATGGACGCCGAGAGCGTCAGCGAGACGATCGTCGACATGCGCCTGGAGACCGTGTCCTCTATCGTCTGGGCTCACTGTCCCGAGGGGACCTACCCCGAGCAATGGGACGTCGACGGCCTGAAGGAGAGCCTCGACGAAGTGTTCGCCCTGCAGCCTCCGATCGACCAGTGGCTCGAGGAGGAAGCGGTCGAGCAGGACATGGTGATCGAACGCGTGCAGCGCCTTGCGGACGAAAGCATGGCCGCCAAGCTCGAAAATGTTGAGCCGGAGCGCTGGAAGGACGTCGAAAAGCAGATCCTGATCCAGACACTGGACCATCACTGGAAGGAGCATCTCGCCACCCTCGACGCGCTTCGCCAGGTGATCCACCTGCGCAGCTACGCGCAGAAGAAGCCGATCGACGAGTATAAACGGGAAGCATTCGTCCTGTTCGAACGGCTGCTGGTCGCGATCCGCGAGGAAGTGACCAAGGTACTAATGCGCGCCCAGGTGCAGCTCGAGCCGGCCCCGCCGCCCGAACTGCCCGATTTCATCACCCAGCACCTCGACCCCTTCTCGGCCGAGGACAACACGGCCGACATCGATGCCGCGGCGCGTGGTCTGATGCAGGGCATGCCGCCGCTGCTGAACATCCCGCAGCCGCCTATGCCCGTGCGCGATGCAGCCGGAAACGTCGTTGAGGCCCCGATCAGCCGCAATGCGCCCTGTCCTTGCGGCTCGGGCAAGAAGTACAAGCATTGCCACGGCCAGCTCGCGTAGCGAGCCAGCCGGTAGCGGTACTCGACCGCACCGAGCTTCGGCGAGCGTACAGGCCCGATGAAGAAACGGTCGTCGCCGAACGACTTGCCCAGGCGCAGCTGAGCGCTACCCAGGGCGCCGAGGCAGCGGCGACTGCGCGGGCGCTGGTCAAGGCGGTCCGGGCGCACAAGCCGTCAGGAGTGGACGCGTTCCTCCACGCCTATGACCTCGGCTCGGACGAGGGGATCGCGATGATGTGCCTAGCCGAGGCGCTGCTGCGAATTCCCGATGCACATACGGCTGACGAGCTCATAGCCGACAAGCTCGCCGGCCCCGACTGGTCGGAGAAGCTCGGCGCCTCTGGAAGCGCTTTCGTCAACGCTGCGACCTTCTCGCTTCTGCTCACGGGCAAGGTGCTGGAGGGGGCCAACGACCGCTCGGACAATTGGCGCGCGGTGATCGGTCGAGCCGTCGGCCGCCTCGGTGAGCCGGTGGTGCGAACGGCCGTGCGCGAGGCGATGAAGATCCTGGGCCGGAATTTCGTCTTCGGCCGAACCATCGACGAGGCGTTGAAGCGGGCCGAGCCCGAACGGCGCCAGGGACTCAGCCACAGCTTCGACATGCTTGGCGAAGCTGCGAAGACCTACGAGGATGCGGAGCGCTACGCGGACGCCTATCGCAATGCGCTCGATCGCATCGCCGCGGAAGCGCAGGGCGGATTCCGTCAGTCCCCGGGCATCTCGGTCAAGCTGACCGCCCTTCATCCGCGGTTCGAATATACCCACGGGGCCGAAGCCGTGTCCGCCGTGATCCCGATCGTTCGCGAGCTCGCGCTGAAGGCGGCCGCGGCCGACATTCACCTGACCATCGACGCCGAGGAAGCCGACCGGCTCGAGCTGCAGCTCGACGTGTTCGAAGCGCTGCTGTCGGACGATGCCTTGTTCGAGAACGGCTGGGGCGGTTTCGGCATCGCCATCCAGGCCTATCAGAAGCGTGCGGCGCCCTTGTGCGACTGGGTGGTCGAGGCCGCGCGCGCCCACGGGCGCCGGCTGATGGTCCGGCTGGTCAAGGGTGCCTATTGGGATACCGAGATCAAGCTGGCCCAGGTCGGCGGCCTCAGCGATTATCCGGTCTTCACGCGCAAGGTCGCAACCGACGTCTCGTATCTCGCCTGCGCGCGTAAGCTGCTGGCCGCAAACGATGTGATCTATCCGGCTTTTGCGACCCACAACGCGAACACGATCAGCCAGGTGAAGGCCCTCGCCCAAGGCACGGCGTTCGAGTTCCAGCGGCTGCACGGCATGGGCGAGGAGCTGTACGAGGAACTGGCGAAGCTCGAGGAGGCGATTGGCGACACGCCGACGCCGGTGCGCATCTACGCTCCGGTCGGAAGCCACAAGGAGCTGCTCGCTTATCTCGTCCGGCGGCTGCTCGAGAACGGCGCCAATAGCTCCTTCGTCAACCGCATTGCGGACGAGCAGATTTCGCTCGACGAGCTGGTCCGCGATCCGGTGGCGGAGCTCGCCTCGCTCGAGCCCAAGCGCAATCCCAAGATCGTGCTGCCGAAGGATATTTTCGGCCCTTCGCGCCGCAACAGCGCCGGGGTCGATCTCACCGATCCGCTGGTGCGCGAGCCGTTGCTGCAGCAGCTTAAGGCGCTCGAAGCCCGCAGCTGGGTCGCGAAGCCGGGCATCGGATCGGGGGAGGCCCGGCCGATTGTCTCGCCGCATGACCATCGGGTGACGGTCGGGACGGTCCATGAAGCAACCGCCGAGGAGGTCGACCGGATGGTTCGCGCCGCTCACGCCGCCCAGCTCGACTGGGACGCGCTTGGCGGCGAAGCTCGGGCGCGGCTGCTCGAGCGCACGGCCGACCTCTACGAAGAGCATGCCGAGGAATTTTTCTCCCTCTGCATTCGTGAAGCGGGGAAGACGCTGATCGATGCCGTGCTCGAAGTGCGCGAAGCTGTGGATTTTCTGCGCTTCTACGCCTCCGAAGCGCGGCGCCAGTTCACCAGGCCGCTTCCGCTGCCGGGTCCCACGGGTGAGCAGAACGAGCTGCGGCTCCATGGACGCGGCGTCATTGCGGCGATCTCGCCGTGGAATTTCCCGCTCGCCATTTTCACGGGTTTGACGTCGGCGCCGCTCGCCGCCGGCAATGCCGTGATCGCAAAGCCGGCGGGCCAGACGCCGCTGATCGCGGCGCTGGCGGTCGAGCTGATGCACCAGGCCGGCATTCCCAGGGACGTGGTCCAGCTCGCCCCCGGCTCCGGCAGAATCGTCGGCGGAACGCTGACCGCTCACCCGATGATCGCGGGCGTCGTCTTCACCGGTTCGACCGAGACGGCGCGCACGATCAACCGCACGCTGGCCGAGCGTGACGGGCCGATCATCCCGTTCGTCGCCGAGACCGGCGGCCAGAACGCGATGATCGTCGATTCCTCGGCGCTTCCGGAGCAGGTGACGCGCGACGTCATCTCCTCGGCCTTTCAGAGCGCCGGCCAGCGCTGCTCGGCATTGCGGGTGCTCTTCGTCCAGGAGGATGTCGCCGATGCGATGATCCGAATGATCGCCGGTGCGATGGAGGCGCTGAAGGTCGGCGATCCGTCCGACCTTGCCACCGATGTCGGCCCGGTGATCGATCAGGCCGCGAAGAAGGTCCTCGACGAGCATCTCGAGTGGCTCGACAAGAATGCCAGGAAGATCTGCCGGCTGGAACCGCCCGCCGAGGCTGCATACGGCTGCTTCGTTCCTCCGGCCTTTTATGAGATCGACTCCCTAAGCCAATTGAATCGCGAGAATTTTGGCGCGATCCTTCACGTCATCCGCTTCGCCGGCGACAGGCTCGACAAGGTCGTGGAGGACATCAATGCGACGGGCTACGGCCTGACGCTGGGCCTGCAGAGCCGCATCGACGCGGTCCGCGACTATGTCGAAGAGCACGCGCGCGTCGGCAATTTCTACGTCAACCGCAACCAGATCGGCGCGGTGGTCGAGAGCCAGCCGTTCGGCGGCGAGGGCCTGTCCGGCACCGGGCCGAAGGCCGGCGGCCCGCATTACGTTGCCCGCTTCGCCACCGAGCGCGTGACCTGCATCGACACGACCGCCGCCGGCGGCAACGCCAGCCTGATGGCGTCGATCGAGGGGTGAGAATTACGGTCGCGGCAAGGCGAAGACGTCTCGGCTCAAGCCATCGGGGAACTCCTCGCGCGCGACCCTAATCCCTCCAAGCTTCTCCGCCAATCGGCGCGCCGCCGCGTTGTCGTCATTCATGTGCGTTTCGATCGGATCGAACGCCAGCGTGTTATAGCCCCACGCGATCACTGCTCGAGAGGCTTCGAACGCCAAGCCTCTTCGCCGCGCGCTCGGAATGATCCACCAGGTCAGCTCGTGCCTCGGCCAGCCCTCAGGCCAGACGATGCCGCACCCGCCAGCAAAGGACCCTGTCTCCCGCTCGATGACCGACCACATACCAAACCCGCGGATGGCCCAGTGTCCGAGGTCGAACGCGAGTTTGCGCCATGCCAAAACGGGGGACAGGGGCCCGCCATAGAACGCGGATGCTTCGGGATTGCTGTAGAAGGTGCGATAGGCTGGGAAGTCGGCCGCAGCAGGAGCTCGGAGAATGAGCCGGTCGGTTTCGAGCGTGGGAATCGTCATTCGGGAATGAGAATAAATGGCTCCCCGGGCCTGATTCGAACAGGCGGCCGTCCGATTAACAGTCGGATGCTCTACCGCTGAGCTACCGGGGAGCAGCCCAATTGGGCGCCGCGGCTAAATAGCGGACGAGACCTTAAACGCAAGTGACCAAGATCATGTGGCGAATTGCTCCATCGCGATCCGCTCGTCGAGCGCGTGCTCGGGATCGAACAGCAGGGTGAGCGAGCGTTCGCGGTCGAGCCGGACCTCGACCCGGGCGACGTCGCGCACCTCGACCTGGTCGGCGACGGCGGACACCGGCCGGTTCTCGGCGTCGAGGATGGTGAAGCAAATCGCCGTGTCGTCGGGCAGTATCGCGCCCGACCAGCGCCTCGGACGGAAGGGGCTGATCGGCGTCAAGGCGAGCATCTTCGCCTGGAGCGGCAGGATCGGCCCTCGTGCCGAGAGATTGTAGGCCGTCGAGCCCGCCGGCGTCGCCACCAGCACTCCGTCGCACGCGAGCTCGGGCAATGCGACGCGGCCGTTGACGGCGATCTCGATCTTCGCGGTCTGGCGCGTCTCCCTCAAAAGCGAGACTTCGTTGATCGCCGCATGGACGAAGGTTTCCCCGGCGACGGTAGTCGCGCGCATCTCGAGGGGGGCGACCCGAATAGCCTTGGCGGTGCGGATCCGTTCTTCTAGCCCGTCGATCCGCCACTCGTTCATCAGGAAGCCGACCGTACCGCGGTTCATGCCGAACACGGGCAGATGCGGACAATCGCCCTCCAGCATCCGGTGGAGCGTGTGCAGCATGAACCCATCGCCACCCAGCGCTACCAGGGTCTCCGCTTCGTCAGGAGCGGCGAAGCGATAGCGACGGCACAGCATCGCTTGCGCCGCCTGCGCGACCTGCCGGTTTGAGGAGAGCAGGCCGATGCCCTCGCTCGCAAGGTCGGTGGCCTTGTTATCGCGGCGTTGCGGCGCGTCGGCGGTCAATCCCAGCTCCTCGCTCGGCCTCTGTGCGGTCCAAGATAGGTGCAACGCACCCCGCCGTCACCTTTTCCCGTGCGGCAATGCTTCAAGCGGCCTCTTTCTTCTCGCCCGCGGCAGCAACGCGCGCGAGGCCCCGCGAAAGCTGCAGTGCGCCGTTCAAGCGCGCCTCGGGTGTGGGCCAGTTGCGCGCGACAGTCATCTTGCTGTCGGGCCGGAGCCTGGCCGCGCCCTTCAGCCGGTCGATATACGCAAGCAGGCCGGGCAGGTCCGGAAACCCGCTCTCCGCGAACGTCACCACGGCGCCTTTGGCGCCAAGGTCGAGCTTGGCCACCATAGCGTCGCGGCAATTGAGCTTCACCTCGACGATCTTCATGAGGTTGGCGGTCTCCTCGGGAAGCGTGCCGAAGCGGTCGATCAGCTCGGCCGCGAAGGCCTCGATGGCATTGCGGTCGTCCAGCTCGCCGAGGCGCCTGTAGAGGCCCATGCGCAAGTCGAGGTCCGGCACATAATCTTCCGGGATCATGATCGGCGCGTCGACGCTGATCTGCGGCGTGAATTCCTCGCGCGCTGGGACGCCGCCGGCCTTGAGCTCGACGATCGCGTCCTCGAGCATCGACTGGTAGAGCTCGAACCCGACCTCCTTGATGTGACCGGACTGCTCGTCGCCGAGCAAATTGCCGGCGCCGCGGATGTCGAGGTCGTGGCTGGCGAGCTGGAAACCGGCGCCGAGGCTGTCGAGGTCGGCAAGCACCTGGAGGCGCTTCGCCGCCGCATCGGTGATCGACCGGTCGGCCGGCATCGTCAGATAGGCGTAAGCGCGGGTCTTGGAACGGCCGACGCGACCGCGCAGCTGGTAGAGCTGTGCGAGGCCGAGGCGGTCGGCGCGATAGACGATCAGCGTATTGGCGCTGGGGATGTCGAGGCCGCTCTCGACGATCGTGGTCGAAAGAAGCACATCATATTTCCGGTCGTAGAAGGCGCTCATCCGCTCTTCCACTTCGGTCGCGCTCATCTGGCCGTGCGCGGTGATGAACTTCACCTCCGGCACCTGCTCGCGCAGCCATTCCTCGATGTCCGGCACGTCGGCGATGCGTGGAACCACGAAAAAGCTCTGGCCGCCGCGATAATGTTCACGGAGCAGCGCCTCGCGCAGCACCACACCGTCGAACGGCGTCACATAGGTGCGCACGGCCAGGCGGTCGATCGGCGGAGTCTGGATGACGCTCAGCTCCCGAAGCCCGCTCATCGCCATCTGAAGCGTGCGCGGGATGGGCGTCGCGGTGAGGGTCAGGACATGGACGTCGTTGCGGAGCGCCTTGAGGCGCTCCTTGTGGGCCACGCCGAAATGCTGCTCCTCATCGACGATCACGAGGCCGAGCCGCTTGAAGGAAACGCTCTTGGCGAGCAGGGCGTGCGTGCCGATCACGATATCCACCGTGCCGTCGGCGAGGCCTTCCTTGGTGCGCTTCGATTCCGCGGCCGGGACGAGGCGGGAGAGGCGCCCGACTTTGAGCGGGAACCCCTGCAGGCGGTCTTCAAAATTGCGGAAATGCTGGCGGGCAAGCAGCGTCGTCGGGCAGATCAGCGCGACCTGTTTTCCAGACATCGCCATGACGAACGCCGCCCTTAGCGCGACCTCCGTCTTGCCGAAGCCGACGTCGCCGCACACCAGCCGGTCCATCGGCTTGCCTGCCTCGAGGTCGGCGAGCACGTCGGCGATCGCCCGGTCCTGGTCGTCGGTCTCCTCATAGGGAAACCGGTCCACGAAGGCGGGGTAGCTCGCATCGGGCTCGGCAATCACGCCGGGGCGCGTCGCGCGGACTGCCGCGAGCTTGATCAGCTCCCCCGCGATCTCGCGGATGCGCTCCTTCATCCGCGCCTTGCGGCGCTGCCATGCCTCGCCGCCGAGACTGTCGAGCGTCACGCCTTCGCTGTCGCTGCCGTAGCGGCTCAGCAGTTCGATATTCTCGACGGGCACGTAGAGCTTGTTCCCGCGCGCATATTCGAGCGCGACGCAGTCGTGCGGCACCTTGCTGACGGGGATCTGGGTCAGCCCTTCGTAGCGTCCGATGCCGTGATCGGCGTGGACCACCAGATCGCCGGGCGAAAGCGTCGCCAGTTCCTCGAGGAAGGCCGCCGCGGCCTTGCGCTTCTTGCGGCGGCGCACGAGCCGGTCGCCGAGCATGTCCTGCTCGGTGAGCACTGCAACGTCCGGGGTCGTGAAGCCGTGATCGAGCGGGAGGACGAGCAAGGCCGGCTGGGTCTTGCTGCCAAGCGCCTCCTGCCAGCTGTCGGCGAGCTTTTGCGCCTTCAGCCCATGATCTTCGAGAAGGCCGGCCAGCCGCTCGCGCGCGCCGCGCGTGTAGCTGGCGAGGACCACCTTGCGGCCGCCCTTGCGCAAATCGCCGATGTGGCTGGCGACGGCTTCATAGATATTGGTCTGCTGGGCGCGTTCCGGACCGAAATCGCGCGCGGGCTGGACCCCGAAGTCGATGACCTGCGGTGATTCCGCTTCAGGGAAGGGGGAGGCGAGGTGGATCGGGCGCCGCGCCACTTCGGCCGCCCATTCGTCCTTGCCAACATACAGGGTACTGGGGTCGAGCGGGCGATAGCTGCCCGGCTCGGACTGCTCGGCGCGAACCCGGTTGTCGTAATAGTCCTGAATGGCCTCGCGCCGAGCCTCGAGCGCCTGGTCGGCGGCGGTGTCGCGCAGGATCAGATCATCATCGCCGAGATGGTCGAAGAGGCTGTCGAGCCGTTCCTCGAACAGCGGCAGCCAATGCTCCATGCCGCTCATTCTCCGGCCCTCGGAGACCGCCTGGTAAAGCGGGTCTTGAGTCGCATGGGCTCCAAAGGTTTCGCGATAGCGCGAGCGGAATCGCTTGATGCTGTCGACGTCGAGCAGCGCTTCCGAGGCCGGCATCAGAGTGAAGGCTTCGGCCCGGTCGGTGGATCGCTGGTCGGCCGGGTCGAAGCAGCGGACGCTGTCGATCTCGTCGCCGAAGAAGTCGAGCCGAAGGGCCATGTCCTCGCCCGCGGGAAAGACGTCGATCAGCGACCCACGCACCGCATATTCGCCATGCTCGGCGACCGCGTCCGCGCGCTGGTAGCCAAGCGCGTTCAGCTGCTCGACCAGAGCTTCGCGCTCAATCCTTTCGCCAACGGCGATGCGGCGGGTCAGCTGGCGGATGCGGAATGGGCTCAGCAGTCGCTGTGAGGCGGCGCTTGCCGTAGCGATCAGCAGTTGCGGCTTTTCGTGCCCGGCCTGGAGCGCGCTGAGCGTCGCCAGCCGTTCGGCCATCACCCGCAGCGCCGGCGAAGCGCGGTCATAAGGCAGACAGTCCCAGCCCGGGAAGGTCAGCACATCCACTTCCGGCGCGAACAGCGGGACGGTGTCGGCAAGCGCTCGCATCGCGGCTTCGTCGGCAACGATTAACACGGCTCGGGCACCTTTGGCGCGCCCGTGCGCAGCGCGCGCGAGATCGCCGGCCAGCCACGGGAGAAAACCTGGCGGAACGCTCGCCAGGATCAGAGGCTGGTCGGCGTTAAGGACGCGCTGCAGCGGCTCCGTCATCGCGCGATCCGGATATAGTCGAGCTTCCTGAGGGCGTCGGTCATCGGTCCGGCGAACCGTGCCGGCGGCTCCGCGGTTCCATGCGCCCAGGCCATGATGTCGGCGTCCTGTTCGTCCAGCATCGCCGTAAAGAGCGCGCGCTCATCCGCGCTCCATTCCGAATGATGGGCATCGAAGAAACCGCCGATCAGCAGGTCGGCCTCGCGCGTGCCGCGATGATGCGCGCGCCAGGCGAGGCGCTTGAGCTCCGGGTCGGAAGGCATGGCGGCCATGTAGTCAGCTTCGCCCGTCATTGCGAGCAGCGAAACTCGCGCTAACAACCGGGCATGCGGCCTGACATCCTCAACCCGCTGTTCACCGAGGTGGAAGCGCTCGCCGGGGTTGGTCCACAGATCGCGAAGCTGCTGAAGAAGCTCGGCATCACGCGCCTCATCGATCTGCTTTACCATTTGCCGACCGGGGCCATCGAGCGGGTGCAGGCGGGAGCGGCGAGCGCGGCGCTGCTTGGCCGCCATGTGATCCTCGAGCTCACTCCGTTCGAGAGCCGCGGTCCGCGCCCCGGGGGCAAGGGACCGACGCGCGTGTTCGCCTCCGACAGCGAGGGCAACACGATCAGCCTGGTGTATTTCAACAACCCCGGCTGGGCGAAAAAGAGCTTGCCGATGGGCGAAAAGCGCGTCGTTTCAGGGAGGCTCGACGCTTATGGCGACGAGTGGCAGATCATCCACCCTGAGGTCAGCCTTCCTGGCAAAGGGCCGCAGCCCGCGGTGCGCGAGCCGGTCTATCCACTGACCGAAGGCCTCACCAACCGCCGTGTCGGCGAACTTGTCCGCGATACCTTCGAGCGCGTGCCCGACCTGCCCGAGTGGATCGAGCCGAGCCTTGCCGCCCGCGAGGGCTGGAGCGCGTGGCGCGCGTCGCTCGCACTGGCGCACCGCGAGCCCGGTGCTGCCGACGCCCGCAAGCGCCTCGCCTATGACGAGGTTTTCGCGAACCAGCTCGCCCTCCTGCTGCTGCGGCAATCGCAGCGCCGCCATCGGACTGTGCCGCTCGCGGGGACGGGCGAGCTGACCGGCAAGCTCAGTCTGCCCTACCAGCTGACCGGCGCGCAGCGGCGCGTGACCGAGGAAATCCGCGGCGACATGGGTCAGTCCGCGCCGATGCTGCGCCTGCTCCAGGGCGATGTCGGCTCCGGCAAGACCCTCGTCGCGCTGCTGGCGATGCTGGTGGCCGTCGAGAGCGGCGCCCAGGCCGCCCTGCTTGCCCCGACCGAGATCCTCGCCCGGCAGCATCATGCGACCTTGCTCAAGCAGCTCGACAGCCTCGGCGTGCGCGTCGCGATCCTGACCGGCCGGGAAAAGGGCAGGGCGCGAGAGAGCGTGCTGATGGGACTAGCCGACGGTTCGATCGATATCCTGATCGGGACGCACGCCATTTTTCAGGAAAAGGTCGCCTACAGGAAACTCGGCCTCGCGGTGATCGACGAGCAGCATCGCTTCGGGGTCTCGCAGCGGCTCCTCCTCGCGGCAAAGGCCGAACATCCGCCCCACCTGCTTGTGATGACCGCGACGCCGATCCCGCGGACGCTGACGCTCACGCAATATGGCGAGATGGACGTCAGCCGGATCGACGAGATGCCGCCTGGCCGGACCCCGGTCGAAACGCGCGTGATCAGCGAGGAGCGGCTGCCGGAAGTCGTCGACGGACTTGGCCGTCACATATCCGGCGGCGGCCAGGCCTATTGGGTCTGTCCCCTGGTGGAGGAGAGCGAGAAGAGCGACGCAGCCGCGGCCGAGGAGCGCGCGCGGGCGCTCAAGCTACGCTTCGGCGAGGACAAGATCGGCTTGGTCCACGGGCGGATGAAAGGTCCGGACAAGGATGCCGTTATGGCGCGCTTTGCGGCGGGCGAACTTTCGGTGCTGGTGGCGACGACGGTGATCGAGGTCGGCGTCGATGTGCCCAACGCCACGCTGATGGTCGTCGAGGGCGCCGAGCGCTTCGGCCTTGCTCAGCTCCACCAGCTGCGAGGACGGGTCGGGCGCGGAAGCGGCAAGAGCGTCTGCCTGTTGATCCGCGGCCAGCAGCTCAACGACACAGGTCGCGCCCGGCTCGGGCTGATGCGCGAGACCAACGACGGCTTCCGCATCGCCGAGGAAGATTTGCGGCTTCGCGGCCCCGGCGAAATCCTCGGCACGCGGCAGTCGGGCGAAGAAGGCTTCCGCGTGGCAACGCCCGAGCTCGTGGCCGAGCTTGCGCCGCTCGCCCAGAGCGATGCGCAGCTGCTGCTCGACCGCGACGGCGGCTTGAAAGGCGAACGGGGTCAGGCTGCGCGGGTCTGCCTCTATCTGTTCGAGCGCGATCAGGCGGTGGGCCTGATTCGCTCCGGTTGAGGAGGATTTTGACGTGCCGATTCTGATCCCGATCCTGCTCGTGTTCGTCGCCGGTGGAGTGGTCGCGCTGCAGGCGCCGACCAACGCCATGCTAGCGAAGGCGGGCGGTTCGCCAATCCTCGCGGCACTGATCTCCTTCACGGTCGGCACGGTCGCGCTGCTGCTCGCGTGGCTGCTGACGCCGAACCGTCCCGGAGCTGCGGCCTTTTCCGGGTTGCCCTGGTACGCCTGGGTTGGCGGGCTTTACGGGGCGGTGTTTGTCGCCGTTGCCGCCTTCGCGGCGCCGCGCGTCGGCCTCGCCTCGCTGATCACGATCGGCATCGCGGGACAAATTGCCATGGCGCTGCTGCTCGATCATTTCGGCGCGCTTGGACTTCCGCGCGACCCAATCAGTCTGGGCCGGGTGGCCGGCGCGCTGCTCGTGGTCGCCGGCGTCGTGCTGGTGCGCAGCAGCTAGCGGACCAGCAATCCGTGCTTCTTCCGCCCGAGGCTGAGCTTCCCTCCGGCGACGATCAAGCCGGGATCGTTCACCACTTCGTCGTCCAGCCGGACCGCACCTTCGGCGATCTTGCGCTTGGCTTCCTTGTTCGATGGCGTGAAGCCGAGCGCGGTCAGCGCGTGCGCGATGTTCATTCCGTCGCCTACCGATAGCGTCGGCAAATCCTCGCCCGCGCCGCCTTCCGCGAAAGTCTCCCGTGCCGTCGATGCGGCCGCTTCGGCTGCTTGACGGCCGTGCAGCATCGCCGTCGCCTCGGTCGCGAGCACGATCTTCGCCTCGTTGATCTCCGCGCCGGGCAATTGTTCGAGCCGCGCAACTTCGTCTAGCGGCAGGTCGGTAAACCGGCGCAGGAAGGTGCCGACGTTCACATCGTCGACGTTGCGCCAGAATTGCCAATAGTCGTAGGGGCTAAGCAACTCCTCGTTCAGCCACACCGCCCCTTGCGCGGTCTTGCCCATCTTCGATCCGTCGGCATTGGTGATGAGCGGCGTCGTCACTCCATAGAGTTCGGTTCCATCGATGCGGCGAGCGAGCTCGATGCCGTTGACGATGTTCCCCCATTGATCCGAGCCGCCCATCTGCAGCCGGCATCCGGCGCGCCGCGACAGCTCGAGGAAGTCATAGGCCTGGAGGATCATGTAGTTGAACTCGAGGAAGGTCATCGGCTGCTCGCGATCGAGCCGAAGGCGGACGCTGTCGAAGGTCAGCATACGGTTGATCGTGAAATGCCGGCCGACCTCGCGCAGGAAGGGGATATATTCCAGCCGGTCGAGCCAGTCCGCATTGTTCAACATCAGGGCGTCGGTGGGCCCTTCACCGAAGGTCAGGAAGCGCTCGAAAACCTTGCGGATGCCGGCGATATTCTCATCGATCTGCTCCTCGCTGAGCAGCTGGCGTCCCTCGTCCTTGCCCGACGGGTCGCCGACCTTGGTCGTGCCACCTCCCATCAGCACGATGGGCTTGTGCCCGGCCTGCTGCAGCCGGCGCAGCAGCATGATCTGGACGAGGCTGCCGACGTGCAGGCTCGGCGCCGTAGCGTCGAAGCCAATATAGGCGCTGACGACGTCCTTTTGGGCCAGCGCATCGAGCGCGCCGGCGTCGGTGACCTGATGGATGTAGCCGCGCTCGTCGAGCAGCTTCAGGAGCGAAGAGCGGAATTCCGTCATGGCCCGCGCTTAGCCAGTTCGCCACTCCCGCGAAAGCGGGAGGGCCGCTAATGGGCATCGATGCAATTTAACCTTGAGCCGCATCCCGCCACGCCGCCGGCCGAGCCGCCGTTCAAGGTCTGGGCGAGCGTCGACCATGCGGGTGCATTCGGCGCGACGGCAACGACCAACATCTGGTTCGGAATCGGCGCTCCTGTGGGCCGCTTCGTCATCCCCGTCGGCGAGCCGGGCCGCGCGGACGACTTGTGGCAGTCGACCTGCTTCGAAGCCTTTCTGCGCAGCGAGGGTGAAACGTATCGCGAGTGGAATTTCGCTGCGAACGGTCAATGGGCGGCTTACGACTTCCGCGCCTATCGCGAACGAACCGGCCCTGCCGATGTCAGCGAGCCCTATCTCCGCATGGAGGACAATTTCACCTGGTGGGCGATGGGCGCGACGATTGCGGTCGAAGCGCAAAAGGACTGGCAGCTCGGCCTCTCCGCAATCCTCGAGGAGCAGGATGGGACCAAATCCTATTGGGCGCTCGCTCATCCCGAGGGCGACAAGCCGGACTTCCACGACCCGGTTTGCTTCGCCGCGCGGCTTGCCTAAGCAGCAGGCATGACCCTCTTCGGCATCGACCGCCTGCTCGCCGATCCCGAGCTTCGTCGCCCGCTCGAAGGACGGCGGGTAGCCTTACTCGCGCACCCCGCGTCGGTGACTCGGGACCTCACCCACAGCCTCGATGCGCTCGCGGCGGCCGGCCTGAACGTCACCGCGGCTTTCGGCCCGCAGCACGGCCTGCGCGGCGACAAGCAGGACAATATGGTGGAGTCCGAGGACTTTACGGACCCGGTCCACCATATTCCCGTCTTCAGCCTCTATGGCGAAGTGCGGCGGCCGACAGGGCAGTCGATGGGCACGTTCGATACGATCCTGATCGACCTTCAGGACCTCGGCTGTCGAATCTACACCTTCATCACCACGCTTCTCTACGTGCTCGAGGCGGCGGCCGAGCACGGCAAGAGCGTTTGGGTGCTCGACCGCCCCAACCCCGCCGGCCGCCCGGTCGAGGGACTGACCCTGCGAGCTGGCTGGGAAAGCTTCGTTGGCGCCGGACCGATCCCCATGCGTCATGGCCTGACGCTTGGCGAACTTGGCCATTGGTTCGTCGACCATTTCAGGCTCGACGTCGATTACCGCGTCGTCGAAATGCAGGGGTGGGGACCCGAGGATGCCCCGGGGTTCGGCTGGCCGCCGGAGCGTATCTGGATCAATCCAAGTCCCAATGCCGCAAACCTCAACATGGCGCGTGCCTACGCCGGCATGGTGATGCTCGAAGGTACGACGCTGAGCGAGGGCAGGGGCACGACGCGCCCGCTCGAGCTGTTCGGCGCGCCGGACCTCGATCCCCGGCGCATCATGTCCGAGATGGAAGCGCTGGCTCCCAATTGGCTTGCCGGCTGCAAGCTGCGCGAGGTCACCTTCCAGCCGACCTTCCACAAACATGTCGGCGAGATGTGCCGGGGCGTCTTCATCCACGCCGAAGGACCGTTGTACGATCATGCGGCCTTCAAGCCCTGGCGGCTTCAAACCCTGGCGTTCAAGGCGATCCGGCGGCTGTATCGGGATTATGATCTGTGGCGGGACTTCCCGTACGAATATGAGTTCGACAAGCTCGCGATCGACGTGATTAACGGTTCGCCTCTGCTTCGCCAGTGGGTGGATGACGGTGACGCGACGCCGACCGACCTCGAAGTGCTGGCGACGCCCGATGAAACGGATTGGGCTGACGCGCGGGCGGATTACCTACTTTACCGCTGAAATCAGAAGATCATCAGAAGATGATCAGCGACCACGCGAGCAATCACGCGCATGTTTTCGCGATTCCCACGTTGAGGAGACGGACCATGAACCGGTTGCTTCCATGCTTTGCTGCAGTGGCGATAATTGCCGATCCGGTCGCTGCTGCAAACGCTCCCTCGAAGGCCGAGCGCGACAGGCAAATCAGCGAGATCGTCTTCAAGAACTACCCGCCAAGGGCCCTCGCTGCCGGTGAGCAGGGTGCCGTTTTCTTCGTCGTCGAGCTCGACAGGGATGCTCATCCGATCAGTTGCCAGGTAACGCACGGCAGCGGGCATCCGCTGCTCGACGCGGAAACCTGCGAGTTGATCGTTCAGCACGCCGTATTCAAATCCGCGCGCGACGCGCACGGGCGGTTGACCAAGACAAAGGCCGAAGGGGTCGTCAACTGGGCGATTCTCGGGCGCGCACAAGAGCCGATCAACCCGATACCATTGACGGACAATACTGCGCCTGAGAAGCAAATATGCAAGAAAACGGTTCGGGCCGGGACGCTAGCCGGTGTTGAGCGGACTTGCATGACCGCGACGGAATGGGCGCGGCGGACAGATCAAATGAAGCAGTCGTGGGACGATCTTCAGGGCAGGAAGGGGTCCACCTCGGGTCTGCCTCCCTGCGTGGAACCCTGCGGCACAACCCTCAGCAATATCCTGTCCGATCCTGACTTTACCGGGAATTCGCCTCCGCGCTGACCCCCTTCGACGACCTTTCGCCGGTCCCTCGCGGCGTTTGTCGAATTGCGCTGGCAGGCCAGGTTGTTAAATGGCATCATCTTTCCATCAGTCATGGAAAGGGTTGCGGAAATGCGGGCTCGTTCATTGCTCATCGCGGTCGGGTTGATGGCTGCCGGTCCAGCTCTTGCCGAAACGCCTGGCTCCAAGGCGGCGCTCAATGCTTCGAATTGGGATGCACTCCTGAAATTCTATCCGCCGCGCGCTCTCGCCGCGCGCCAGGAAGGCGCGGTTGGATTCAGGGTGACGCTCGACAGCAAGGGGCTCGTCACCGGCTGTGAAGTCACGCACAGCAGCGGCCATCCGCTGCTGGACCAGGAAACCTGCAACGTCGTCGCGCTCCACACCGTGTTCAAGGCGGAGCAGCCGAACAGCGGGAGCCAGGTGCGCACGCACGAAGGCATGATCGCGTGGAAGCTTCCCGCCAGCACGTCGAAGCTTGCCGTCCCCCAGACAGCGGAGGCTTCTCCGCTGGACAAGGTCATCTGTAAGAAATCGGTAAAGACCGGCACGCTTGCCGGCGTCGAGCGAACCTGTCTGACGGCCCGCGAATGGGGCCGCCAGTCGGACGATACGAGGGAGTTCTGGTCGGATCTGCAGGGCCGCAAAGGCTCCACCAGCGGCAATTAATATCGGGTTCCAAACCGGCGCTGCGGCCCGCCATGCGCGGGCCGTTTGCGTTTCGGGGATGTCCTGCCTTGCCGTGGTTAACGAAGAAGTAGGAGGTTCCTGCGTATCTCCGCTTCCGAACTGTTCGGGAGCTGGGGCTTCGCATGGCGACGCAAGGGATTGAGGAAGTCACTGAAAATGCAATCCGCGCCGTGGCGCGCGATTGCGGATCGCTGTCGATGGAATGCAGCGACGTTGCCGGCTACGTGCATGGGGTCGCGAGCCGCATCGCCGAGCATCTGAAGATGCTCGACCAGCTCGAGGAGGTGACGACCCGCCTGATGAGCGATCAGGCGCGGGTGTCGGATTCGACCGATGAAGCGCGGCTGCTTTCCGAACAAGCCAAAGCCAAGCTCGATGCCGGCCGGGAGGCGATCGAGGGCACGATCGCCGGTTTCAAGGGGCTGACCGACCTGATCGTGCAGCTCGGCGAACGCATGGCCGGCTTCGCCTCGGCCATGAACCAGGTGCAAACGGTTTCGTCGACCATCGAAACGATCGCCCGCAAGACCAACATGCTTGCCCTCAATGCAACGATCGAGGCGGCGCGCGCGGGCGATGCCGGCCGCAGCTTCGCGGTGGTCGCCGCGGAAGTGAAGAAGCTTGCCCACGACACTCGCGCTGCGACCAGCCAGATCGCTTCGACGATCGGCGAGCTCACGCGCGAGGCGGGCGCCGTGACGACCGAGATCAAGACCGGGGTCGACCGCAGCCGTGCGGCACAATCGGGCTTCAACACGATCAGCGAGACCGTGCGTGAAGTGAGCGAGATTGTGGGAATGGTGGACCGCCAGACCGAAGGCATCGCCCACTCGACGAGCATGATCCAAACCAGCGTCGACCGCGTCAAGGCGGGGCTGACCGAATTTGCGGCCGACGCGCGTGACAATGGCACCGAGCTGCTCACGGCCGAAAAGCGGCTCGCTCATCTGGAAATGCTGTCCAACACCATGCTCGACACGTTGGCTAATTCCGGCGCGGAGATTGACGATACGCCGTTCATTCTTCGTGCGCAGGAAACCTGCCGTCAGATCCAGGCCGCAATTGAAGCTGCGATCGATGCCGGGGAAGTGACGGTCGAGGATGTCTTCGACCGCGACTATCAGGTCGTCGAGGGATCCAAGCCCGTGCAATATACGGTGCGTTTCAACGATGCCGCCGACAAATATGTGCGCCCGATCCTCGATCGAACCAAGGGTGCCGACAACCGCATCATCGGTTCGGCAATCGGCGACATGAACGGCTATCTGCCGACCCACCTCACCGAACGCAGCCACCCGCAGGGACCAGACCCCGTGTGGAACGACGAGCATTGCCGCAACCGGCGCATCCTCATCGACGATACGACCCGCATGGCCCTGGCGAGCGAGAAGCCGGCGACTCTTGCGACCTATCGAATGGAACTCGGCGACAAGTTCATCCCGGTGAAGAATGTTTTTGTGCCCTTGTGGGTCAAGGGACGGCGCTGGGGCAATTTCGAGCTCGCCTACCGCGACGACTGATTTGTGGGTGCGTTGCCCGACAGCGCCGCAAAATAGGGTTCCCAAAGGCTTACCCGCGCATAAACCCCGTCTTTACGGCCTTCGGGATAGGGTCTGCCAGCTGAGGCTTCGCCTGAGTGAATTCAGACGAGGGGAGAGGAATGGCGATTAACCCGTCCGTCGGCCAACAGGCGGTCAGCGTTGCGGAAGCCCAGCTCGCGCGAATTGCGGGCGAGGGTTGTGCCCGGCATTCCCACCTTGCCAACCTTGTCGAATCTTCGGGACCCTTCTCGGCCCGCGATCTCACGGATGCCGTGCACCTCCTGTGCAGTCTGCACGGTCGCTATCCCGGCCTGATCGCGGTTGCGCTCGAGCGCTGCCCGGCAGGCCCCGCGCAAGACTGGCTGAGCCGCGCTGCCGAGGGTTTCGAGCGGGAACGCCTCTACCTGGTGCGACTGACCGCGGCCGTCGGACCGCTGCCAAGCACTCCGGGAGCCGCGGAGACCGAAGCGAGTTTGCAGGCGGCCCGCCACGCGTTGGAAACCCTCGCCTTGTCGGAACGATCGGGCTGCGCGCTGGGTGCGGCGACGGCCTTGGTCGGCGACTGGTGGCCGATCCGCCGCGTCCTCGACCGCGCAGCCGCGCGGGTCGGAACCGAGGTGCCCGCCCCATCGCTTCCCGACGAACTGTCGGTGATCACCGTGATCGGACAGGCCGCGGATTCGCCGCCCGCCGCTCGCGCCCTGGCCTTCGGCGGTGAGCAGCTGCTGCTCCAGCACCGGGCCCTGTTCGACCTGCTCGAAGCCCGCGCCGAAGCCCGCGGGGACTTCTAAGCCGCTTCGGCGAGCTCTCGCTGTTCGTTATCGGCAGAAGGCGCCGGCACGTCGAGCGCCGCCGTTGTGGCCGCTTTCGGTTTCGGGAACAGCAGCCGCGAGGCCAGCACCACCACGCCGAGCGCAAGATAGGTGACGATCGCCCAGGTGGGGCTCCACAGCACGCTCGCGGCGAGCGGGACGCGAAGGAATGTCGGGTTAAATCCGAAGTCTTCGCCGATCGCTTCGCACACGCCCAATACGGTGTGTGACCGCAGGGGCAGGGCGACGTTGCTGTCTTGCGCGTGCATGTTGTGAACTCCGTCAGTCATTCGTACGCTTGAAAAAGCAAGCGGCATGCCAATTGAAAATCATGTGCTTGTTCAATGGCGTACGCAGCAAACCGGTCGCGAAGATGGCAATCGCCACCAACCTGGCGCACCATCAATTGGGAATTTGCACGCCATGCTGCAAGTGCGATAACGCAGTGCAGCATTGATGTTCGACGAACGGATGCCGATCTAGTAATTGGGTCGCCAGCTTGAGGAGCCGATTCCCGTGATGCGGATCATGATGAAATCGAAGATCCACCGCGCGACGGTGACTCAGGCCGACCTGCATTATGTGGGATCGGTCACGCTCGATGCGGCGTTGATGGAAGCGGCCGACCTGCTCGAAGGCGAGCAGGTGGCGATCGTGGATATCACCAACGGCGCGCGCATCGAGACCTATGTCATTCCGGGGCCGCGCGGCAGCGGCGTCATCGGCATCAACGGCGCCGCGGCGCATCTCGTGCACCCCGGAGACCTCGTCATCATCATGAGCTACGCCGTCCTCGACGATGCCGAGGCGCGCGCGCTTGAGCCGCGGGTCGTCCATGTCGATGAGGCAAATCGCGTCATCAAGATCGGCAATGACGCCGCCGAACCTGTCCCAGGATCGGACCAGGTCAGGGGCGACTTCGTTCAAGCGAGCTAGGCTGGCCGACCGTCAGCAGACGCCACGGCGGGGGCAGATAGTCCGTCGACATGTAATAATAGAAATTGCACCGGCCGCTCGCGTGGCGGTTGATCCCTTTGGCGATCCCGAACGCCACGCTGCCGCTGAACACGGGCCCGCCGCTGTCGCCCCCTTGGCAGCTCGGTCCACGCACCGTCACCCACGTGGGTGAGCACGGCCCGCCACAAAGGCTCCCTGGCGGTGCATAGTCGGTCAGCTCCACGGTCGAGCAGCTGTAGCCCGAGCTCTCCCCATAATGGCAGACGAAGTCGCCGGCGCGGGTGCTGGCGACGTTGCGCCAGGTGGTTACCCGCCGCAGCGAGCCTGCCGCGCGGTTGGCGTAGAACAATGGTTCGGGGCGGTCCGGGAGCAGATTGATCTGCACGTCGTGATAGCCGACACCCCATTGCCCCAGGAAGGGCAGTTCGACGGTCGTGCCGTCGGCCCGCCTATGAGTCAGGACGTCGGGGCAATGGGCGGCCGTCGCAATCGCTTCCCGGCTGCCGTCGGTCACCACGAACCCTGTCGTGCAGATGTTGCGCCGGCCCGTCTCGCTGCTGATGCCCTCGACCCGCATTCCGCCCTCGACGCGCATGTTGGATTCCAAAAGGTCGTTGATCACCACCCGCACGGGGACCCCGCTGACCTCCTCCGCGCGGGCGCGCAGGGCGTCGAGCCCGAAGCGCTGCGCATCGCCGCCGGTCACGAGCAGCACGACCTCTCCGGTGCGCTGATCGTAGCCCGCGCCGCGGGCGCCGGGCAGCTCGGAGCGAAAGTCGATCAGGTGACGACGCATCGCGGCGACAGCCTGGTCATGGGTGGCCCTGGCGCCCGCCCGGAAGACGATGCGAACGCCGTCGACTTGGCGATCTGCAACCGGCGCCTCGCCGGTCAACAGGACGAGGATGCGATAGTCGGGCATGTGCTCGATCGCGATGCCGGCGATGCGGCCGGCGAACTCGCGCCGGATCGCATCGGTCGCCGCGACGCCCGACTGCTGAACCTTGAGGCGCCGCAGCGCTTCGTCCGGGGTGACGCCGAAATGCGCGACATATTGAGCGGCGTCCTCGGCCAGCGCCTGGGCCTGGGTTTGCGGGGAGCGGGCCGCGGCTGCTTCCCACGGCAGGAGCAGCATCAGGGACAAGGCGATTCCGGCGCGCATCGACAGCAGGCTCTGCCATCCCCATGTTAAACCCCGACTGAAGGAGACCCCATGCCTGACACGTCCCCCGCGGGATTCGACCTCAGCCCGCCGACGCAGCAGCAGATCCAGCAGCTTGTCGCCGAGCTTAGCGAGGAGGAGCGGCACGTGCTGCTAGAGCACGGCACAGAGCGGCCTTTCTGCGGCACGTTCCTTGACGAGAAGCGTCCCGGGGTCTTCACCTGCCGGCTATGCGGCCTCCCGCTGTTCCACGGCGGCGCCAGGTTCGAAAGCGGCACCGGCTGGCCGAGCTTCACCCGCCCGTTCGCCGAGCAGCATCTGAGCTATGTCCGCGACACCAGCTACGGCATGGTCCGGACGGAGATCGTTTGCGCGCGATGCGCGGCGCACCAGGGCCATGTATTCGACGACGGGCCGCCGCCGACCGGCCAACGCTATTGCATTAACTCGGTCAGCCTCGACTTCACGCCGGCGGGCGAGCCGCTTCCCGACAAGCTCGGCCGCGGCGCGCCCGAAGGCCAGGCGGTGGAGCCCTGAATGGCGCGCCGCGATCCCGGCCGCCTGCCGTTCCTGCTGCTGTTCCTGTTCATGGCCCTGTCGGCGCTGGTCGGCGGGGTCGTGGCGCGGCTGCTTCCGCTCGGCGCCAGCACTGCTGAGCCGGCGCCGGCGCCGCAGCTGCTCGCCAGCACTGCCTCGGCAAGCCTCGCTCCGCTGGTGCGCAAGACGGCTCCGGCCGTGGTCAACATCGCCGTCCTCCAGCCCTCGCCGGTGCAGCAGAACCCGCTCCTCCAGGACCCCTTCTTCCGACGATATTTCGGAGTCCCCGACGCGGCGCTGCGGCCGACCGTCAGCGCCGGATCCGGCGTGATCGTCGACGGCGCGCGGGGCCTGGTGATCACCAATTACCACGTGATCCAGAACGCGAGCGCGGTCGAGGTGACGCTGCGCGACGGACGCAAGCTGCCCGCGCAGCCGGTCGCCTTCGCCCCGGAGCTCGACCTCGCCGTGCTGCACATCGGCGCGCGCAACCTTCCGGCGCTGCCGCTCGGCGACAGCGAAAGGCTCGAGGTCGGCGATTCGGTGCTCGCCATCGGCAATCCGTTCGGCCTTGGCCAGACCGTCACCAGCGGCATCGTCAGCGCCACCAACCGCCCCTTGCTGCAGGGCGACAAAAGGCGCTTCATCCAGACCGACGCGCCGATCAATCCCGGCAATTCGGGCGGCGCGCTGATCGACCTTCAAGGCCGGCTGGTCGGAATCAATTCGGCGCTGTTCAGCCCGGGCACGGGCCAGGGCAGCGCCGGCAATATCGGCATCGGCTTCGCCATCCCCAGCAACGTCGTCAAAGGCGTGCTGTCCGAGGCCGAACGGCAGTTGTGACCGCGCGGCCGCTCAGGCCCGCGGATCAGAGCCCGGCGCGGTCGTCCGTGCTCGAATAAGGCTGCTCCTGGACGCTCGTGTCGATGTCGGCGAGCGGGTAGAGCGGGTCGCGGGCGATCAGGCCCGTCAGCAGCAGATAGAGAGCGACCAGCGCGGCGATGATCGTCGCGATCTCGCCCAGCTCGACGAAATAGACGAGCGCGCCCAAGCCCAGCGCGACGACGATCCGAACCACCCGGTCTTCCGGGCCGACATTCTTGGTCATTGGCAGCACCCCTTTTTCAAATCCCAAGCCGGCAGCTTAGCCGATAATTCGCAACCTTCCAGCGGGGACTCGAAGCGCGCGGGACAATGGCGCTCGGGCGGGGGAGGGGGGTGTGTCGGCTTTGTCAGCTTTGTCAGTTTTGTGACCTTCGCCTGTCGAGCATCGCTCCGACCAGGCCGCGGCGGTGCACGGCATGCCTTGCGGATAGAGCGAGGGCCGCGGCGTCATCCACGAGCATAAGCCACAAAAGGGGCGGTGTAGGAAAGTTGTTTAGAAATGCGGGAAGGGCACCGGCTACCGGCCGGCGCCCTTCGCCTTTAGTCGACGCGCTGGGCGAGGCCGCGCTGGAGAGCTTCAGCGACGAGCGTGCGCAGCTGCGCGGCGGCAAGGCCGGCAAGGCGGCTCTGTTCGCGGCCGAGCTCGCCCTGCTGCTTGCCGAGCGTCGACTGCTGCGCGCCGAGCGCCGACTGCTGGCGCCCGAGCGCCGACTGCTGGCGCCCAAGCTCCGCCATCTGGCGCGCAGTCGCGTCGGCCATCATTCGCCCGATCCGTCCCTGCTCGGCCCCAAGCGCGGCCTGCTGGCGGCCGAGCGCGGACTGCTCCCGGCCAAGCGCCGACTGCCGGGCGCCGAGCTCGCGCTGCGGTTTCATCAAGGCGTCGGCGCGGGCGAGCGTCGCCGGGTCGCGGATCACGTAAGCGGCGCCGTTCTGCCGGAAATAGAGCAGGGGCTCGCTGCCGCGGCGCATGGCCCTGGCGCGGCTGTAGTCGTCGTTTGTGCCGTTCATGCTGGAACTGTCGCCGGAGCTGAACAGAACGAAGTGGAAGCGGTCGGCGGATTCCGCCTGGCTGGCATGAGCGGGACCGGCGGTCGCGGTGAGGGTGATGGCGGACAGCGCAAGCGCGGCCGCGGCGGCAAGGCCGCGGGCAGGGATGCGCAGAGAAGCGAGCGAAGCGGGCATGGAAAATCCTTCCTGAATTGAACGAACGTCTGCGAACGACTCATCCGCTACAATTGTAGCGCTACAAATGCAACGCGCGGGTATACGGAACGGCGTGTCGCTTCGACGAACGGCGCGATCTCCTCATCGCTTTCAAGTGGGCCGCATCGGCGCCGCCCCGAGCGACGAACGCCCCCAGGGCGCGCCCAGCCGAGCAACGCGGCCGCGCCGAGGCCGTTGGGGAGGTACGGGCAATTCGCCCGCACCCACCCAATCAGGAGAACCTCCATGAGTGAGCGTATTGCATCCGCCGTGTTCGACCGCCGCGAGGAAGCCGGGCGCGCCTTGTCCGAACTGCGTTCGGCCGGCGTCAGCGACAACAGCATTTCGATCATCGGCCGCCACGGCGAGCAGAGCGACACCACCGGCGGGATTGACGACGAGGATGCCGCCGACAAGGCTGGCGATGCGGCCAAGGGCGCGGCCGGCGGCGCGGTCGCCGGCCGCGCC
>Ga0247719_1000328_pt1 | contig 31392 bp, 35 predicted proteins | sample 41E_DmetaG_FD_189046 | JGI IMG/M metagenome (GOLD analysis project Ga0247719, IMG submission 189046) | Soil microbial communities from hillslope of Landscape Evolution Observatory, University of Arizona, Oracle, AZ, United States - 4-1-E_D | ecosystem: Engineered > Artificial ecosystem >...
CTGTTCAGCCCGACGACCGCCGGGGAGGTGCCGACGGAGTCCACTGAAGCTGTCACAGCCGCCGCGTAAACTGATCCACGAGGAGCCTGCACTCGTCCCGATTTACACCGCATATGGGACGCCACCGCTGAGGCTGGAAAGACGGTCTCCCTCGACGACCTCTGGCCAGTGGCCCGCGTGGAGATCGGGCATGCTGCGGCTGACGACCTTCGCCGGCTCATCCTCACCGATAGCCTGCCGCCCGACACTCCAGCGCGCGTCCGTACCAGCCTGGAGCCACTTCAGACCTACCCGCTGCTGGGGCCGGCGCTACCCGGACGCTGGCAGGGCTTCCGGTTCGTCGTCGGCCCGTGGCGTTGGCTGGTCCTCGTCTATCGGCATTTCCCCGAGGAGGACCGGGTGGTCGTGGTGACCATCCGGGACGCCCGCTCCTCCGACGCCGTCACCAATCAGTAGGCGTAGATGCTCGGCGCCAGCGGCCCTCTGCGCTCTTGCTTCTCGAGCGGGGCTTTCCGACCTTTGACGGCGAAATCAGTAAATAGCCTTGCTGTCCGAACATGTGTTCGCTATAATGAAGGGCGTGAAAGAGCGCGATCGGAACCCTGAATCGAGCGACGTAGAGATGGAAATCGCTCGAATCTGTGGGGTACTGAACGCCGCCACCGCTTGCCTCGTCAGCCTGCTCGCCCGTGTCGTCGAGATCGGCTCCTGGCAGGTATCCGGAATCCACAACCCCACCCAGTGGGTGGCCTGGCAGTGCGGCGTGTCGCCCACCCGGGCCCGGTCGCTGTTGGCCATGGCCAGACGGCGGTCCGAGTTGCCCGTCACCATCGCCGCTTTCGAGGCCGGCGAGCTGTGCGAGGACCAGGTGGCGGTGATCACCCGCCATGCGCCGGCCGGCGTCGACGCCCAGGTGGCCGAGCTGGCCCGGGCGGCCACGGTCACCCAGCTGCGGCGGGTGCTGGGCAGCTACCCCTTCGCCGAGGCGCCGTCGAAGCCCGACCAGGACGAACCGGCCGAGCCGGCGCCGCCGGAGGAGCCCCGCAGCGTCAGCTTCGGGCAGACCGAGTCCGGCTCGTGGCGGCTGTCGGCCGAGCTGCCGCCGGACGAGGGCGCCCTGGTGGAGCGGGCCCTCACCGCGGCCCGCGACGAGCTGTTCAAGGCCGGCGAGGGCGACCCTGCGCCGGCCACCCTTCCGGACCGACCCGCGACTGCGAACAGCGTGACCTGGGCCGACGCCTTCGTGGCCATGGCCGAGCGCTCGCTGGGCGCCGGCGCCGCCCAACGGCCCCACCACGAGCGCCACATGGTGCTCCTGCACGTGGGCACCGAGGCTGACGAGCGCAGCACTGGCGGTCACCTCCACCTGGGCCCGGGCCTGAGCGACGGTCTGCGCCGCTTCGTCACCTGCGACGCTCGCGTGCGGCCGGTGCTGGAAGCCGGCGGCAAGCCGGTCAGTGTCGGCAGGGCCTTCCGCACCGTGCCCGAGCGCACCCGCATGGTGATCGAGGAGCGCGACCGGGGCTGCCGGGTGCCGGGTTGCGATCGGATCCGGTGGCTCCACGTCCACCATATCGCGCACTGGGAGGACGGCGGCGCATCCGATACGTCGAATCTGCTGGCATTGTGCCGGCGACATCATCGGCTGCACCACCTCGGCAATTTGGGTATCAACGGGAACGCCGACGATCCCGACGGCGTCATCTTCACCGACCATCGCGGTTACCGGCTGGACAGCTGCGGTAGGCCGGTGCCTCCCCGCCAGTCGGTGAAGGCCGCCGCTCGCGGCCTCGGTATCCCGGCCGGGGCGTGGTCGCACCCCACCGGTGAGCGGCTTGACCCCGGAGCGGTCTCCTTCCGGGAGCCCGCAGCCTGACCCTGCGGTAATTCGACGCGGACCGTCGGCCATGGCCGTACCATTCGACGTCGCCCGGCGGAAGCCACGAGGAGGTCCCGGATGATCGGTTACAGGTCGCTGCTCAGCAGATTCCGCGGCCGCACCGCGGAGGGCTTCGCTTAGGTTCACGACTGCCGCCGCTGCACGCGGCGGCCTCGTCCCCGCAGTCCTCCAGCCCAGGCCGGCATTGCCGGCTGCCCGCTCCCGTCGCCCCTCCGGAGGACTGTCGAATGTCACGCTCTACTCCCGCCCTGGCTCTCCCCGAGCCGTCCCTCGACCAGGCCCGGCCGCTGGTGGTCCGCGGCCTCACCAAGAGCTTCGGGCCCGGCCCTCGCCCGCCGTGGTCCACCAAGCCCCGCAAGCGCGTGCGCGCCCTGCGGGATGTCTCCTTCCAGGTCGACGCCGGCTCCGTCTACGGCTTGATCGGCGCCAACGGATCCGGGAAGTCCACCCTGATCCGGACCCTGTCGACCCTCGTGCTGGCCGACGCCGGCGACGTGCGCGTCTTCGGCTACGACGTGCAGCTGCAGTCCATGCAGGTGCGCCGGCTCATCAACCGCGTGTCCGCCGACCCGTCGTTCTTCCGCCAGATGACGGCCCTCGAGAACCTCCAGTTCTACGGGCGCATCTACGGCCTCGCCGGCGGCGAGATCCGCCGGCGGTCGGTCGAGATCCTCGACCGGCTCGGCCTCGACCGCGACCGCCAGCGGGCCATGGTCAAGGAGCTGTCCCGGGGCCAGCAGCAGAAGATCGCCGTGGCCCGGGCGTTCCTCACGTCGCCCGTCCTGATGCTCCTCGACGAGCCGACCACCGGCCTCGACCCGAGGAGCAAGCGCGACGTGCAGGCCTTCGTCCGCGAGGTGCAGCGCGACCACGGCGCCACCATCTTCCTGACCACCCACGACATGGACGAGGCCGAGGCCCTGTGCGACCGGATTGCGTTCCTCGTGGGCGGTCGCATCGTGGCCGAGGGCACGCCGCTGGAGCTGCGCCGGCAGGTGGCCGGCGGGCGGCCGGTCGAGTCGATCGACATGGAGGACGTCTTCATGGAGCTCACCGGCCGCAGCGTGGAGGACGACGAAGAGGAGGCGACCGACGATGCATGACACGCTGACGCTGCGGGCCCAGCTCGGGCTGGGCTGGGCCTTCGTCGAGCGCCAGACGAACCTGTGGAAGCGCCACTGGGCCTGGGAGGTCGTGTGGCTCTTCTACGGCGTGGTGAACACCCTGGCGGTCACCTTCATCGCCAAGCAGCTCGGCGAGCAGGGTGTCGTCAGCGGCGACGCCGCCGGCGACCTCGTGCTCTTCCTGCTCATCGGCACCCTCGTCTGGGCCTACCTGTCCGCCGTCCTCGACGACATCAGCCTGGTCGTGACCTGGGAGCGGTGGGAGGGCACCATCGAGCACACCCTCATGGCGCCCGTGCCCCGGGTCGCCCATCTCATCGGCACCGCCGCGTTCGGCGTCATGCACGGGCTGCTGCGGACGTCGCTGATCATGGCCATCTCGCTGCCGTTCTTCACGGTCGACCTGGCCGGCGCCAACTGGCCGGCGGTGGCCGCCGTCGTGGCGGTGGGCAGCTTCTCCCTGATCGGCCTCGGCATCCTGGCCGGCGTGCTGCCCCTCGTGTACCCCGAGCGGGGCGAGCAGCTGTCGTTCATGGTGCAGGCCGTCGTGCTGCTCGTCTCGGGCGTCTACTACTCGGTGGAGACGCTGCCGGGCCTGCTCCGAGTGGCGTCATGGTTCTCGCCGGCGACGTACCTGCTGCGATCGGTGCGCGCCGCGCTCATCGACGGGCAAGGCGTCGCTGGCCTGTGGGGCGACCTGGCGGTGATGGTCGTGTTCGCCATCGTCCTCATCCCGCTGTCGGTGGCGGTGTTCTCCGCCGGCGAGCGGTGGGCCAAGCGGACGGGGCGCCTGAAGCGCCACGGATAGGCGGCATCTACATCAAGCCGGCGAGCCGGTAGAGCACGAGGGAACCGGCGACGGCCACGACGATCCGGCTCGTCTCGCGCTGCTCGGTGATCCAGCTCAGCTTGGACAGCCGCACCCAGTGGACGTGAGGCCGGCGAGGCAGGGTGTCCCCCCTGTCGAGCGCCTGGCGACAGTGGTCCGTGGCCGGCACGGCGATGCAGGCGCCGACGGCGTCGCAGGTGCGGAGCAGCGTCCCGAGATTCGCCTGGTACGCCACCCACCGCGGGGCGACGATGAGCTGGTCCCAGCAGCCGTGCTGGCGCCGGCGGCCCTGGTAGCGCAGGTCCGTCCGGCGGGTCTTCTCGCTCGGCATCACCGGCGGACGAAGGAACTCCTTGTCATGGGCATGGTGGACGCTCTTGGCGGCGGCGTCGGGCCATCGACCGGCCCGTTGAGGGCGGTTGGGCACACCAGCGTACGGCCTCCCTGGTCCGCAGTCACGGTCGTGCGAGCATGGCCACGTGTCGAGGTCGGGGCGGTCGGTGTCGGGCAACCCGGACCTGCCCGACTTCGCGTCCGCCTACGCCGGCGATGCCATCCTGCCCCCTCGCCTGGCCGCCCACCTGTGGGTCGCCGCCGTCTACCTCTCCGACACCTACGGCGAGGACCCCCAGTCGGAGATGCTGAAGGAGGAACTGCCCCCCATCGCCCGAAGGCTGGCGGACGAGGCCTGGCTGGCCCGGTTCGTGTCCTGCTTCGAGACGCTTGCAGTACGGCTGGGGGCGGGGCTGGCCTCAGAGCAACTGGCGTGGTGCACGGCCGAGGAGATGGCCCTGCACATGGTGATCGACCTCGCCGAGGCATCCGTCGCCGACGGCATGACCCCGACGCTGCGCGGCCTCCCCCGGCGCGGCGAGGAGGACACCGACTTCGAATGGGCCCGGGAGGTCCTGTTCCGGGACCACGACGTGCTCATCCTCTTCAACGTGTCCCTGGACGGCATCGAGGACGACTCGAGCGAACTCGCCGAGTACTACCGCTTCGCCAACCTCCACCCGCGGGACTGGTTCCTTCCGTTCGCCGACGTGATCGATCCGTAGGGATCAGCGCGCCAGCACTCGAAGCGCCTGGGCGATCTGCTCAATCGTGCGGGCGCCGGCGGCGATTCCGACGACGAACTCGTAGACGTCGTCGTTGGACGCCCGATGTGTCGGGACGCCATTGAGTTCCAGGAACACGGCGGTCGACAGCCAGCCGAGGCGCTTGTTCCCGTCGATCAGTGGATGGTTCTTGACGACGGACTGTAGGAGCGCAGCGGCCTTGACCCAGATGTCGGGGTAGGCGTCCTCACCGAAAACCGTCGTCTGAGGTCGGGCCGCCGCGGCACCGAGCAGGCCCACGTCCCGGATCGGGGGCGGGTTACCGAGGAGCATCCGGGCCAGGTCGACGAGGTCCTCGACGTCGAGGTACTCAATCTCGTCGTCACTCACCGAGGCGTCGGAGAGCCTCGGCGTGCACGTCCATGACTCGAGCTGCCGCAGCGGAGACCCGGTCGCGGTGGCGGCCATGAGCGACGTACTCACGGACAGCTCGGCGGGCCGCCTCTTGCATGGAGATGCCCTCGGCCTCAGCGCGCTGGCGAAGCGCGGCCTGCTCGTCCTCGGTGAGACGCAGTGTCATGGGCATCCCGGCACGGTATCAGTCTGATACCGTGCTGCGCTCCATCAAGCTGGCGAGCAGCGAGCGCTTGTCGGACTGCGCCCTCGGCAGGATTCGAACCTGCGACACACGGTTTAGGAAACCGATGCTCTATCCCCTGAGCTACGAGGGCGGCGCCGGCCGCCGGCATCAGACTACGGCGTCTGTTGCGATCGGGCGTTAGGCCCCGGGCAGCGTCGGGTAGGGCACGGGTTCGTGTGCCGAATCCCTGCACACGCCGGCGGCGGCCTTTCCAGGTGGGAATCCGGGCGCCGGCACCTTCAAGCACCGGCAACGTAAGGAGTCGCTCCATGTCCGACCACCAGAAGTCCATCGTCGTCGACCGTCCGGTCACGACCGTCTACAACCAGTGGACGCAGTTCGAGGAGTTCCCCCAGTTCATGGAGGGTGTCGAGCGGGTTACCCAGCTCGACGACCGGCGCCTGCACTGGGTGGCCGAGATCGCCGGCACCCGCCGTGAGTGGGACGCCGAGATCGTCGAGCAGGAGCCCGACCGCCGGATCGCCTGGCGGAGCCTCGACGGCACGCCCAACGGCGGGATCGTCACCTTCCAGCCCGAGGGCAACGGCACCCGGGTGAGCCTCGACCTCGACGTCGAGCCCCAGGGGGTCGTCGAGAAGATCGGCGACAAGCTGGGGTTCGTCGACAAGCAGGCCGAGGGTGACCTCAAGCGGTTCAAGGAGTTCATCGAGTCCCGCGGCACCGAGACCGGCGCCTGGCGGGGCCGCAACTAGCAGAGCAGCCGACCGAGGGCCCGGCGGGGGTGCGCACGTGCATCTCCGCCGGGGCCCAGCGCCGGCGCTACTGCCCCGGTGCCACCACGCCGGCCTCGTAGGCCAGCATCACCAGCTGGGCACGATCTCGGGCGTGGAGCTTGGCCAGGAGGCGGCTGACGTGGGTCTTCGCCGTCGCCGGCGACATGAACAGGGTGTCGGCGATCTCGGTGTTCGACAGGCCCCGGGCCACGGCCTCGAGGACCTCGACCTCTCGCGTGGTCAGGGTGTCGAACCCCGCGGGCACGTGGCGAGCCACTGACGGGCGCTGGACGAACTCCTCCAACAAGCGGCGGGTGACGCTCGGCGCCAGCAACGCCTGACCGCCGGCGACAACCCGCACCGCCGACAGCAGGTCGTCGGGCAACGTTTCCTTCAACAGGAAGCCGCTGGCGCCGGCACGGATGGCCTCGAACACGTACTCGTCGAGGTCGAAGGTGCTCAGGATCAAGACCTTGGTGTGGGCCAGGCGGTCGTCGGCGGTGATGCGGCGGGTCGCCTCCAACCCGTCGGTGCCGGGCATGCGGATGTCCATGAGGACGACGTCGGGGCGCTCGTTGGTCACCACCCTGACCGCCTCGGCGCCGTCGCCGGCCTCGCCCACGACCTCGATGTCCTCGGCGGTCCGGAGCAGCACCGAGAAGCCGGCCCGCACCAGCGCCTGGTCGTCGACGACGACCACGCGGATCACGCCGGCGGGTCCTCGTCGAAGGGGATGGCGGCGTCGACCCGGAAGCCGCCCTCGGCCGACGGGCCCACCTCCAGCGTCCCTCCGTAGACGGCCACCCGCTCACGCATGCCGACCAGGCCGTGGCCGCCGGGCCCGCGGGCGCCGTTCTTGCCGGCGCCGTCGTCCGACACCACCACCCGCAGCCGCCCGCCGGCGGCCTCGACACGAACCGTGGCCCGGGTCGCACCACCCGAGTGGCGCAACGCGTTGGTCAGCGCCTCCTGGACGATCCGGTAGGCGGCCAGCTCGACCCCCGGGGGCAGGTCCACCGCACCCTCAACCACCGACAGCTCCACCGGCAGGCCGGCGCCGGCCATCTCCTCGACCAACCCGGGCAGGTCGGCCAGGCCCGGCGTCGGGGCCAACGTCGCCGCCGCCTCGCCGGAGCGCATCAGGCCGAGCACCCGGCGGATCTCGGCCAGGCTCGACCGGCTGGTGCGGGAGATGTGCTCGAGCGACCGGCGGGCCTCGGCGGGGTCGGTGTCGATGACGTGCATACCGACGCCGGCCTGGACGGCGATGACGCCGAGGGAGTGGGCCACCACGTCGTGCAATTCCTGGGCGATGCGCAGGCGCTCGTCGGCGGCGGCCCGCAACGACGCCTCGCCCTGCTCGCGCTCGAGGGCGTCGAACCGGAGCCGGCGGGACTGCATGGTCCAGCCGACCAGCATCGTCGCCGCGTACAGCGGCACGCTGGTGAGGTACTGGGGGACGCCGAAGCCGGCGCTGTCGGCCACGACCATGACGACGAACGTCACGTTCTGCAGCACCGCCGCCGCCACCACCTGGCGCAAAGGAAGATACGCCCCCACCGTGTAGGCCCCCACCGCCAGCACGAACGGCAGCGCCCCGCCGTGGTAGTCCAGCACGAACAGGGCGGCGATCGCCGTCTGCGACACCGCGAACACCGCCAGCGGCGCCCGCCGGCGCAGGTAGTACGGCAGCGTCGCCACCAGGATCAGGGCGATGGCGGCGCCGTCCCGCGGCTGGTAGATCGCCTCCATCTGGTTCGTCGTCGTGAGGCCGGTGGCCACGAGGAAGGTGGCGAGGACGGCGTCGATGCGCCACGCCGGCGTCTGGCGGAGCCGCTCCAGGGCCGACACGGCCACCGCCTTCGCGCTCACGCCTCCGACGGTAGCGACGCCCCGGCCCGCACCGCATCCGCCCCCGGTCCATCGCCGTGTACGACCACAGATGTACGCGGCCCGACCGACACACGGCCCGCAGCCGGACGACCCCGGCGCCCCCGACGCTCATGCTGACTCCATCCACTCAGCACCGAAGAAGGGAGTCCGCCATGACCACCACCATCAACCCGCAGACCTTCGACCGGGGCCAGCCGCCCCGTGCCGGCGAGATCACCGTCACCCAGTACAGCAAGCGGGGCATCTTTGCCATCTGGGCCGCGGCCGCCCTGCCCATGGGCGCTCTCTCCTGGATCGTCGCCCCCGCGATCGCCGACGGCAACGGCATCGAGTCGCTGCTCAAGCCGCTCCTCGCCTGTCTCACCATCGGCCTGGTGTGGCAGTTCGTGCTCGTCATGGCCCTGGTGGGCTACGAGCAGCGCAGCCTGCGGTGGTCACGGCTTCGCGAAGCCCTGTGGCTCCGGGCGCCCCGCAGTCCCCGCTCCGGCAGGGTCGGCGGCCGGGTATGGCTGCTGGTCATCCCCCTGGCCGTCGCCGCCGGCCTCGAGGAGCTCATCTCCCTCCCTGCACCGCTCGAGCGCAACTTCGGCGAGTTCCTGTCCTCCGACGCCGGCGCCGCCATGTTCGACGGCGCATGGGGACTGTTCGCCCTCTTCATGACCATGTCGCTGTTCAACACCGTGCTGGGCGAGGAGTTGCTGTTCCGGGGCCTGCTCCTGCCCCGGATGAAGGGCGCCTTCGGTGAGAAGGACTGGCTGGCCAACGGCCTGATGTTCGCCTGCTACCACCTGCACATGCCGTGGGCCATCCCCGGCAGCCTGCTCGACCCCTTCATCTACGCCCTGCCGGCCAAGCGCCACCGCAGCGCCCTGCTCAGCATTGCCGTCCACAGCGTCCAGAGCGTCGTGATCGGGGTGATGGTGCTGCTGGTCGTGCTCTGACTCCAGCCACCGCACGGAACGGTCGTCCGCCCGGGGGCGACCGTTCCCGCGCGTCTGGGCCACGATGACCAGGCGATGCCTCCCCTTCCCATGCAGTTCGTCCTGTCGGCTGACAACGTGCGGGGCCTGCCCGACTCCCCCGTCGAGGTGGCGGTGATCGGGCGGTCGAACGTCGGCAAGTCGTCCCTGATCAACGCCCTCGCCGGCCGCGACGGGCTGGCCCGCGTGTCCAAGACGCCGGGCCGCACCCGCCTGCTCAACTGCTTCGAGCTCCCCGGCGGCGCCACCGTGGTCGACTGCCCGGGCTACGGCTACGCCGAGGCGTCCAAGGCCACCCGGGCCGCCCTGGCCAGGATGACGGAGCGGTACCTGCTCGAGCGGGAGCAGCTGGCCATGCTGCTGGTGCTGGTCGACGGTGAGATCGGCCCGACCCGGCTCGACCTCGACATCCTCGAATGGGTCCGCGAGAACCGGCTCCCGCACACCATCGTCGCCACCAAGCACGACAAGGTGAGGTCGTCGCACCGGTCCCGCCGAGCCAAAGAGCTGGCAACCGCCTGCCGGCTCGACCCCGGCGACATCGTGTGGGTCAGCGCGGCGAAGGGGACGGGGATTGAACGGCTGCGGGGGCTGATGGCGATGTGGCTGGCGCCGGCGCCGGCATGAGCGCAGGCGACAGGACCGCGGAGGCCACGAACACCGCGGCCAGCCCCACCTTTCGCTTCACCCCTCCCCTGTCGGCAGTAGGGCAGCGGGCTTTAGGGCTCGCCCTCCATCAGCAGGCTCAGGCCCAGCTGGGCGATCTCGCCGAGGGCGTCCCGGGTGTCCCCACCGAACTCGGGCGACTTCTCGGCCAGCAGCATGGCCACGGCCATCAGGGCGACGCTCACGTCGGGCGTCACCGACACACCGAGCAGCGCCAGCCGCTCCCGCAGCTCGACCTCCAGCAGGTACGTGCCCGCGACTGAGCACACGTCGCGCTCGGCCAGCTGGCTCTTGATGAGCTCGGTGAGACCGACTCGGGCGTCACTCACGGCCACAACGCTACGTCAGACCTGCGCCGGCGCCCAGCGCTCGGCAGGTCGTCGCTGGGGTCGACGTCGAGGGTGACGCCGTCGCCCCCCTCCCGGCTCGCGGCCCGACGCCGGCAGCCCGCCGGAGGCCACGAGGCCGAGAAGGAGGAGGAGCCCGAGGACTGCCGCCGCGACTCGTCGTACGCGGACCCGGGTTCCGTGAGACCGGTGCGTCATGGGGCAGGAGGATGAAGGCCGCCCTTCCCCGACGTACGGTCGCTACAGATCAACGGTGACCCAACTACGGCGCCGGCGTGAGCAGCCCTCCGGCTTCGACCAGCTCGAGGGCGAGGGTCTTGTAGCCCTCGGTCTCGAAGAAGACGGTGACCGTGTCGCCCTCGTAGCCCATGACCTGGCCGGGGCCCCACGTGGCGTGCGACACCCTGCTGTGCACGGCGAACGGCTCGCCGGCGGCGGCGGCTTCGTCGGGGCCGGCGGCGCAGCGGTCGCAGTTGCCGCACGGGTCCTCCAGCGGCTCGCCGAAATAGCCCAGGAGGACCTGGCGCCGGCAGCCCCGGGCCTCGGCGTAGGCCCGCATCATCTCCACCCGCGACTGCTGGATGCGCGCCCTGGCCTCCCGCTCCTCGTGGGCCCGGGCGGCGGCCACCGCCGGCGCCTCTCCGTCGTCGCCGTCGGCCAGGCAGGTCAGGGCGGCGACGACTCGAGAGCGGGACCGGCCGGTGTGCTCGACCAGCTCGTCGACGTCGACGAGTCCCGAGTCGGCCACCGTCACATTGGCGCCGAGTGCCTCGGCGACCGCAGCCACGTCGTCGGGACCCGCCCCTCCGCCGCCGGCGAAGAACCGGCGCAGGCCCAGGTCCTCGGGCCGGTAGAACAGCACGGCCTCGGCCGGCTCGCCGTCGCGCCCGGCCCGGCCGATCTCCTGGTAGTAGGAGTCGGGCGAGTCGGCCACGTCGTGGTGGTAGACGAAGCGGACGTCGGGCTTGTCGATGCCCATGCCGAAGGCGGTGGTGGCGACGACGACGTCGACCCCGTCGCCGGTGAAGGCGGCCTCCACCTCGCGCCGGCGGGCCGCCGGCAGCCCGCCGTGGTAGGGCTCGGCCCGCACGCCCCGCTCGACCAGGGCGTCGGCCACCTCCTCGGCCATGCGGCGCGTGGCGGCGTAGACGATGCCCACGCCCGGCCCCGGCGACGCCTCGGCCACCCGGTCCAGCAGCGCCGCCCGCTTGGCGGCGGCGTCGGTGAAGCGCTCCACGGCCAGGGAGATGTTGGGCCGGTCGAAGCCCCGGACCACCACCAGCGGGTCACGCAGGCCGAGGCGCTCGACGATCTCCGCCCGCACCGGCGGCGCCGCGGTGGCGGTCAGGGCCAGGATCGGCGGGCGGCCCAGAGCCTCGGCCACCTCGCCCAGGCGCAGGTAGTCGGGGCGGAAGTCGTGGCCCCAGGAGCTGATGCAGTGGGCTTCGTCGACGACCATGAGCGACGGCTTGCCCTCCACCGCATGCCCCAGCACCTCGGGGTTGGCCAGCTGCTCGGGAGCGAGGAACAGGAACTCCAGGTCGCCGGCGATGAGGTCGTCGAAGGCCTGCCGGCGCTCGGCTGCGCCCACCTGGGAGTTGGCCTCGGCGGCGTCGACCCCGTTGGCCGCGAGGGCGGCCACCTGGTCGCGCTGGAGGGCGATCAGGGGCGACACCACCACCGTGGGCCCGGGGATGACGAGGGCGGCCAGCTGGTAGATGGCCGACTTGCCGGCGCCGGTGGGCAGGACGGCCAGGACGTCGCGGCCGGCGGCGGCGGCCCGGATCGCCTCCTCCTGGCCGGGGCGGAGCTCGGCGAAGCCGAAGGTCTGGCGGGCCAGCCGGCGGAGGCTGGGAGGGGCCAGCCCTACAGCTCCGCCACGGTGGGGGCTTCGCCCAGCAGGTTGTCGTCGGAGCTGTCGCCGTCATCCCGGCGCTGCTGCGAGCCGCCGATGAAGGCCTGCTCGGGGTCGGCGCCGCCGCCGAGCATGATGTCGAGGAGGTCGTCGTCGGGCCGACCGATGATGTGGGCGCTCATGGGGCGGGTTCCTTCCCCGAGCCGGCGGTTCCTAGACGCCACCGCGCCGCGGCGCTGGGCGGCGAGCGGCCGGCGCCCTGCTGACCCCCGTCCCCCCCCTCGAACCGGTGACATTCCTTGGCGCCAGGGCCCCAGAAAGTGTCACCAGTTCGAGGGGGGGGGCGGTCAGTGGCAGGTGCCGGAGCCGGCGTCGGTGAAGGTCTTGCCCGCCTCGGGGACGAACTGCCAGTCGTACCCGGTGGGGCGCAGCGTCATCACCAGGAGGCCGAAGGTGTTGTCGTTGCCGACCTGGCTGCCGTTCTGGGGCGGCCCCAACGGGTAGTGGCTCCGGCCACCGGTGCCGACGACGAACTGGCGCACCCCGCGAGCGGGGTCGAAGTTGCCGGCGGGGTCGAGGGGGGCGAACCGCTCGTAGTTGTGCTCGTGGCCGCTGAGCAGCACGTCGACGCCGGCGTCGTGGAGGGCCTGGTACAGCGGGGCGACGGCCGGCGTGGGCCCATGCGTCGTCCCCGAGGACCACCGGGGGTGGTGCCAGATGGCGAGGGTGCAGCGGGCGGGATGGGCGCCCATGTCCTCCCGCAGCCAGCGCTCCTGGGTGCCGCCGAAGGCGCAGCCGACGATCTCGCAGTTGGAGTTGAGGACGATGATGTGCCAGGTGGCCAGGTCGAAGCTGTACCAGCCCAAGGGCGGCTCGCCGGCGGCCGACCCGAAGGCTTCGAAGTAGCCGCCGGCCCGGAAGACCCCGTATTCGTGGTTGCCGAGGGCGGGGCGGGTGCGGCCCTTGTGGCGGCCCCACGAGGGGTCGTAGCAGTTGGCGAACTCCGCCGCCGTGCCGTTCTCGTAGACGTTGTCCCCCAGGGTGACGATGAGGGCGTGGGGGCGCTGGTCGAGGAGGTTGGCCGTGGCCTCGTCGCCACCGGAGGCGCAGGAGGCGATGTCGCCGGCGGCCAGGATCGTCGCCACAGGCAGGGTCGTGGAGGTGGTCGTCGACGGCCGCACGGTGGTGGCCGTCGTCACCGCCGGCGCCGGCCCGGCGTCGTCGGAGCCCATGCAGGCGCCGAGGACGAGGATCGAGGCCAGCAGGAGGGCGACACGGCTCATGGGCCGCATTCTCGCCTGTCCGGAGACGAGCATGACGCGTGCTAGGCACAGGGGATGCAGTACCGACGCCTCGGCAGCAGCGACCTCATGGTGTCCGAGATCAGCCTCGGCTCCTGGCTCACCTACGGCGTGGGAGTCGAGGCCGAGCGGGCCACGGCGTGCGTCCGGCGGGCGTTCGAGGTCGGCATCAACTTCTTCGACACCGCCAACGTGTACGGGCGGGGGGCGGCGGAGTCGTTCCTCGGCGAGGTCCTGAGCGGCGCCGACCGGTCGTCCTACGTCCTGGCCACCAAGGCCTACTTCCCCATGTCCGACACCGACCGCGGCCTGTCGAGAGAGCAGATCCGCAAGCAGTCGGAGGCGTCGCTCAAGCGGCTGCGCACCGACTACGTCGACCTCTACCAGTGCCACCGATACGACAAGAACACCCCGCTGGAGGAGACGATGGAGGCCCTCACCGAGCTGGTGCGCTCGGGCAAGGCCCGCTACATCGGCTTCAGTGAGTGGACGGCCGAGCAGATCGAAGCGGCCCTGGCCGTCCCCGGGGTCGAGCGCTTCGTGTCGAGCCAGCCCGAGTACTCGATGCTGTGGCGCAAGGCCGAGCAGGTCATTCCCCTGTGCGCCCGGGAGGGGATCGGCCAGATCGTGTGGTCGCCCCTGGCCCAGGGCGCCCTGACCGGCAAGTACAAGCCGGGCTCGCCGCCGCCGGCGGACTCCCGGGCGGCCAGCAAGTCCATGGGCTCGATGATGGGCCGCTTCCGCGACGACTCGGTGCTGGCCGCCGTCCAGCGCCTGCGCCCGATCGCCGACGACCTCGGCCTGACCATGGCCCAGCTGGCGCTGGCGTGGGTGCTGCAGGAGGACAACGTGGCCTCGGCCATCACCGGCGCCAGCCGTCCCGACCAGATCGACGACAACGTCGCCGCGTCGGGCGTCGCCATCGACGATGGGGTGATGGCGATGATCGACGAGGCGTTGGGCGACGCGGTAGGTCCCTGAGCTGATCTCGCTCGATTACACCGGCACCCTGCTGGTGGTGCCGTCGATCTCCTTCCCGCCGGCGGAGCTGGCCAAGATCACCGCGGTCGGCTTCTACGAGGAGCGGATGCTCTTCCTGCTCTTGTTGCTGCGGTCGCCCGACCTCCGCATCGTGTTCGTGACCTCGATGCCGGTCGACCCGGCCACCGTCGACTACTACCTGCGCTTCGTGCCCGACGGGTCGGCACGGGAGCGGTTGACCATGGTCGACGCCGGCGACCCGTCGATCGGGAGCCTGTCGGACAAGGTCCTGGCCCAACCGGCGCTCGTCGCCCGGCTGCGGGAGCTGGTCCCCGAGGGCTCCACCATGCTGCCGTTCAACGTGACGCCGGCCGAGGCCGGCCTGGCCGTCGCCCTGGGCGTGACGGTGTGCGGGGCGCCGGCGCACCTGGCCCGGCTGGGGTCGAAGTCGGGCGCCCGCAAGGTGGCCATGAAAGCCGGCGTGCCCCGGGCCGAGGGGGCGGAGAGCCTGTTCTCGCTGGAGGCGGTGGCGGCGGCCATCTCGGCCATCCGGCTGCGCCGGCCCGAGGCCGAGGCCGTCGTCGTGAAGCTCGACAACGGGTTCTCCGGCATCGGCAACGCCATCCTGGAGATGGACGGCCTGGCCGACCCGCTGCCGGCGTCGAAGACCATCTTCTGCGCCCCCGACGAGTCGTGGCCGTCGTATGAGGCAAAGGTCCGGGCCGAGGGGGCGGTGGTCGAGGAGCTCCTGCGGGTGCCGGGGCTGACGTCGCCCAGCGTTCAGCTCCGGGTCGGCGCCGGCGGGGAGGTGGAGGTGCTCTCCTCCCACGACCAGATCCTGGGCGGGCCCGAGGGCCAGGTCTACATCGGCTGCCGCTTCCCGGCCCTGCCGGAGTACCGCTCGGCCATCGTGGCCGAGGCCCGGCGGGTGGGCGAGGTGCTGGCCGGCGAGGGCGTGATCGGCTCCTTGGGCATCGATTGGCTGGTGACGCCGGCCGGCGACGTCTACCTGAGCGAGATCAACCTGCGCATGGGCGGCACGACCCACCCCTACTGGATGGCCCGGCTGGCCGCCGGCTCCTCTTACGACCCCGTCGCCAACGAGCTCGTCGGGCCGACGATCTGCTACACCGCCACCGACAACATCAAGCTGGCACAGCTGGTCGGCTCCACGCCGGCGGAGGTGATCCGGCTCGTCGACGACGCCGGCCTGGCGTTCGACCCCTCGACGGGCACGGGCGTCACCCTGCACCTGCTGGGCGCGGTGCACGGGTACGGCAAGCTGGGGGCGACGTGCATCGCCGGCAGCCCGGAGGCCGCCGGCGGCCTCTACGTCGAACTGGTGGGCCGGCTCACCGCCGGCTAGCCCCGCCCGCCTCCCGTGCCCTCCGTTCTGGTTGCACTTGACCCCCGCATGCGCGGGTAGGTGCAACCAGAACGAGGGGTCAGGGGGTGAGGCGCTGCATGGTCGCCGTGTACTCGCTGTGGGCGGTGAACAGGCCGCCGGCGGCGGAGGCGTCGGTCACCGAGCGCTCCTTCACCCACAGGCGGGAGGCACGGTCGATGTTGACGGTGAGCTCCTGGCGCCCGGTGACGTCGCCGGGGGCCAGGGTCACGGCGGCCCGCAGGACCAGGGTGTCGACGGCCCGGCCGGCGATGGTTACCCGCTCCTCACGCAGGACGTCGATCACCAGCTTGGCCGACGACGTGCCGGTGAGGTCGGCCTCCCGGTGGGCGCCGGGGCCGGCGCCGGTGGCCAGCAGGAGAACCGGCGACGCCGGCCGCAGGTCCCGCACATCGGTGAAGCCGCCGAAGCCGGTGGTCACCTTGAGCGACAGGAGGAACACGCCCTCGGACCGGTAGTCGAGGTTGAACTCGGTCTGGACCCCGTTGCCGGCGGCGTCGCGCAGGTTGCGGGTGAGGCGCTGGCGGGTCCCGGACGGGGCGTCGACGACCAGGGTGGTGACCGCCGGGAACTGCACGGTCATGCCGGCGATGGTGGTGGCGCCGGCGGTGTCGTACCGGTAGGTGCCGGGGGTGGCCGGCGTGAGGGCCCGTGACCCCGCCGGCGCCGCCGTCGTCGTGGTGGCCGCCGACCGAGCAGTGGTGGTGGTGGTGCGGGCGCCGGCGCCGGCGGTGGTCGACGTGCGACCGCCGGCCGATGTCGACGTGGTGGCCACGACCTCCGACGTCGTGGTCGTCTCCTGGCCGGCGGACCCCCGCACCGCCTCGGGCGCCGGCGTGCCGTCCCCGCACGCGGCCAGCAGCACCAGCGCCACGCCGGCGGCCAACCGGCGCATCAGTTGCGTTCGGTGACGGCCTCGGCCGCGGCCATGGCCCGGATGACCGACGCGGCGATGCCGGGGCCGTCGAGGCCGAGGGCGGCCAGGATGGCCGCCGGCGCGGCCTGGGCGAGGTAGCGGTCGGGCACGCCGAGCACCACGACGGGGGGCGACGAGCGGCCCTCGGCGGTCAGCCCGACGGCGTCGGCGATGGCGGTGCCGGCGCCACCCTCGCGGATCCCGTCCTCCACGGTGACCACCAGCGGGTGCGCCGACGCGTCGGCGATCATGGCCGGGTCGAGCGGCTTGACCACCCGCACGTCCCAGACCGTGGCCGAGACCCCCTGGGGCTCCAGCACGCGGGTCGCCTCCTCGGCGGCCTCGACCATCTTGCCCACGGCCAGGATGCACACGTCGCCGCCCCGCTGCAGGAGGCGGGCGGACAGGCCGGAGCCCACCTCGCCGGCGGGCACCTGGCGGGCCGGGCCCTTCGGGTAGCGGATGGCGCACGGGCCGTCGGTGATGCTCAGGGCCTCGTTCAGCATCACCTCGACCTCCTGGGCCGAGGAGGGGGCGAAGACGGTCATCCCGGGGACCTTGCTCAGCAGGGCCATGTCGAGGACGCCGTGGTGGGACGGCCCGTCGTCGCCGGTGATGCCGGCCCGGTCGATGCAGAAGATCACGGGCAGCTGGTGCAGGCCGACGTCGAGGTTGATCTGGTCGAAGCCCCGGGTCAGGAACGTCGAGTAGATGGCCACCACCGGGCGCAGGCCGGCCATGGCCATGCCCGCGGCTGCGGTCACCGCGTGCTGCTCGGCGATGCCGACGTCGAGGAGACGGTCGGGGTGGCGGGTCTGGAAGGGGATGAGCCCCACCGGGCCGACCATGGCCGCGCTGATGGCCACGATGTCGGGGTTGGCGCCGGCGGCGGCCACGATGGCGTCGGCGAAGGCCTGGGTGTAGCCGGCGGGCATCGACGGCGGGGGGCCGGTGACGGGGTCGAAGACCGGAGTGTCGTGGAGGCACTTCTCGTCGTCGTCCTCCGCCGGCTTGTAGCCCCGGCCCTTCTGGGTGAGGACGTGGATGAGGATGGGGCCGTCGTCGAGCTCGGCCGCCCGGCGCAGGGTGTGCTCCAGGAGCGGGATGTCGTGGCCGTCGATGGGGCCGACGTAGCGCACGCCCAGGGCCTCGAAGAAGCCGCCCGAGCCCAGCACCTCCCGGGAGGCGGCCCGCATGCCCTCGAGCCCCAGCTCCAGGTGCTCGCCGATGCCGGGTACCCCCTTCAGGATCTTCTGGATGCGGTCCCGGCTCTTGACGTAGGACGGGTTGAGCCGCAGCCGGGTCAGCCCCGCGGCCAGACGCGAGACGGTGGGGGCATAGGAGCGGCCGTTGTCGTTGAGGACGATCAGCACCCGCCGGCCGCTGTGGCCCAGGTTGTTCAGCGCCTCATAGGCCATGCCGCCGGTCATGGAGCCGTCGCCGATCACCGCCACCACCCGCCGGTCGGCCTCGTGCCGCAGGTCCATGGCCATGGCCAGGCCGTGGGCGTAGCCCAGGATGGTGGAGGCGTGGCTGTTCTCCACCCAGTCATGGGGCGACTCGGCCCGCGACGGGTACCCGGAGAGGCCGTTGGCCTGGCGCAGGCTGGCGAACCGGTCGCGGCGGCCGGTCAGGATCTTGTGGACGTAGGCCTGGTGGCCGGTGTCCCACAGGATCAGGTCCTTGGGCGACTCGAACACCCGGTGCAGGGCGAGCGTGAGCTCGACCACACCCAGGTTGGAGCCCAGGTGGCCGCCGGTGACCGACACGGACTGGACGACGAAGGCGCGTATCTCGCCCGCGAGCTGCTCAAGCTCGTCGTCGTCAAGCTCCCGGAGGTTGCCCGGTCCGGTGATCGTCTCCAGAAGCATCCCGATGTTCCAACGCTACCCCCGGACCGCCGCTTCCCGTAATCGACACCGCAACTACGGTGTGCGGCCGTGGACGTCGACCGCTTCCAGTACCTCATCGTGATGGGGCTGTGCCTGCTCATCACCCTGCCGCTGGAGTTCGTCTTCGGCGCCCGGGTGTGGCGCCGGCCCCGGCGCCTGGTGGCGGCCATGGCCGTTCCCGTGGCCGTCTTCGTGACCTGGGACGTCATAGCCATCGCCCGTGACCACTGGGACTTCAACCCTCGGTACGTGACCGGGTGGAAGCTCCCGTTCGACCTGCCGGTGGAGGAGATGACCTTCTTCCTTGTCATCCCGATCTGCGCCTTGCTCACCCTGGAGGCGGTCCGCCGGGTGCTGGACCGGTACTGATGGAGTACACGTGGGCTTCCATCGTGGCGTGCGTGATCGTGATCGCCGTCGAGCTGTTGTGGCTGAAGACGGGCCTGTTCGAGAAGCTGACCTTCTACGTGTCCTGGGCCATCATCCTGTTCTTCATGGTCCTGGTCGACGGGTGGCTCACGAAGCTGTCGGCGCCCATCGTCCTCTACAACGAGGAGGAGAGCAGCGGCATCCGCTTCCCGTGGGACATCCCCGTCGAGGACTACCTGTTCGGGTTCGCCCTGCTCACCCTCACGATGCTGCTTTGGGACCATTGGGCTCAGCGCCACCCAGACGACGCAGCGAGTCGACGAACAACAGGACCCCTGATCCGCCGACGATGACCACGTGGGCCCACAGGGCGGCCGTGGCCAGCACGGGCAGGCCGAGGCCCACGGCGGTCAGGATGATGCGGGTCGGGCGCTCGCCGGGGGTGATCAGCGCCTTGCCGGTGACGCCGGCCAGCGACCCCCGGGCCCGGACGTACTCCAGCCACCAGCAGGCGGCGGTGGCGCCGGCGGCGAGCCACGCGGTGCCGCCGCCAGCGGTGACGGCCAGGGCGGCGGGGAAGGCGGCGTCGGCGATGCGGTCGAGGGCGGAGTCGAGGAGGAAGCCGACCTTGGTGGCCCGGCCGGCCTGCACGGCGACGGCGCCGTCGAGGGAGTCGAGCAGCCCCGAGATCGTGACTGCCAGGCAGGCGGCGGCGGGGCCGATCCAGCCGTCGACCGCGGCCAGGGGGACGGCGACGAGGGCGGCGACCATCGCGGCGACGGTGACCATGTTCGGGGAGACGCCGGCGCGGGCCAGGGGCCGGGCCACGGCGCCGGCCGCCTTCAGCCAGCCGCCGACGAAGCCGGCCGGCGGCTCGGTGGCGTGCAGGGCCGCCCAGTCCCGGACGTGCTCGTCGCCATCCATCGGCCGCCAGTACACCTCATAGGTGAGGGTCTCGCCCGCCACGGCGGTCTCGGTCGCCGGGCTGGCCCGCATGGGCTGGGCCGCCCGGCGGTTCCTGGGCCCTGATCCGGCGGCGCCGGCGATCGACGTGCGGGTCGTGATCCCGGCTCGCGACGAGGCCGCGGTGGTCGCCGGGTGCGTCGCCGCGTTGGCCGGCCAGGCCCGCGAGGTGGTGGTCGTCGACGACGGGTCGTCGGACGGGACCGCAGCGGTGGCGGCGGCCGCCGGGGCCGCCGTCGTGCGGTTGGAGGAGGAGCCGCCGGCGGGCTGGCTGGGCAAGCCCCGGGCGTGCCTGGCCGGCGCCCAGGGGGCCCGCACCGAGTGGCTGGCCTTCGTCGACGCCGACGTGGTGCTGGCGCCGGCGGCCCTGGCCACCATGGCCGCCGCCACCCGGTCGACCTCCACCAGCATCGTCGGAGGCCTCGAGTGCCGGTCGTTCTGGGAGCGACTGTTGCTGCCCGAGCTGGGGCTGGCGCTGGCCCAGGAGGGCTTCCCGCCGGGCTTCGCCAGCGGCCAGTGCTTCCTCGTGCGCCGGGACCACTACGAGGCGGTCGGCGGCCACGGCCACCCCTCGGTGCGGGGGTCGGTGGTCGACGACCGCGACCTGGCCCTGGCCCTCGGCGGCCACGACGCCCGCCTGGCCCCGGCCCTGATGACGGCCCGCATGTACGACGGCTGGCCGGCGATCCGGGCCGGCCTGACCAAGAACTCGGCCGCCCTCCACCCCCGCCTCGCCCGCCACCTGGCCTGGCTGCTGGCGCCGGTGGCGTCCCGCCGGCCCTGGGCCGGCGTGGTGGTCAGCGCCGGCGGCCGCCTCGTCGCCGGTCAGGACCCCGCCTACGGCCTGCTGGCGCCCCTCGCCCGCCTCGTGCTGGCCGGCCTGGCCGTCGAGAGCTGGTACCGGGCCCGCACCGGCCGCACCGTCGCATGGAAGGGAAGGCAGGTCGCACTCCAGTATCAGGCCGAATGTGTCGATCTCTAGAGGACACAACTGGCGAGAAAGGAAACGGCGATGACAGTCGAGAAGCGTCGAGAGCTGCGCGGGTTTGAAGGGTCGAGCGTGAGCCTGGCGCTCGCCGACGGTTCCCGGTTGGACGACGTCAACCTCGTCTCAGCGCGGGGCAAGAGCCTCTGGATCTTCGCCGGCGGCGAGGACCGGTTCGTCCCCGTCACCGCCGTCATCGACGCCTGGCCCTCGGCGATCGCCGCCTGACCCGGCGGGGAAGGCAACAGCGGTCATTCCCACGACACGTCGCCGGCGCCGATGGGTAGGACTCCCCTGATGAGCCGACCGACGCCCTGGTTCGCCGCCGTTGCCATGGGCGTCACCGCCGCGTGCCAGTCGGCTGGGACCGACAGCGGTTCCGACCGTGCCGCCGTAACCCAGACGTCGACCACGCCGCCCCCCACGACCACCGCGCCGGCGCCCACGACCACCGAGGCCACCACCACCACGGTCCCCGGCCCACCCGTCGCCGCCGATACGCCCGCCGGCCTCGCCGCCCAGATCACCGAGGCCGAGCGGGCCATCCGGAACCCGTCGACCGCCGGTGCGGTGCTGGCCCGGGCCGGGCACACCCAGCAGGTCGCCTACGGCAGGCTGGCGGTGCGGGAGCAGTGGCAGACCGAGGTGCTGGCCCTCGTCCCGCCCGACCTCCAGCCCGTCGTCGACGCCAACGTCCGGGCCGCGACCGACCTGGCCCGGCAGGCGTCGGCCGACGTCGCCGCCTACGGCGGCCCGGCGAGGGAGCTGCCGGACTGGCGGATCGTCGCCCCGCCCCCGCCCGCCGAGCTGCTGGCCGAGTACCGGTCGGCCGAGGCCGCCACCGGCGCCCCCTGGGAATACCTGGCCGCCATCCACTTCGTCGAGACCCGGATGGGCCGGATCAGGGGCAACAGCATCGCCGGCGCCCAGGGCCCCATGCAGTTCATCCCCTCCACCTGGGACATCTACGGCCGGGGCGGCGACATCAACGACACCCACGACGCCATCCACGCCGCCGGCCGGATGCTGGCCAACAACGGCGCCCCGTCCAACATGGCGACCGCGCTCTACTCCTACAACCCCAGCAACCGCTACGTCCGGGCGGTCAGCCTCTACGCCGAGCAGATCAGGAACGATGAACGCGCCTACCTCGGCTACTACCACTGGCAGGTCTACTTCGGCAGCCGGCTGTTGCCCGAGGGCTTCGGCAGCTGAGGAGGCTCAGCGGTCGGGTGTCACCGACACCAGGGTGAAGGCCGACCGGTCGGTGTAGTCCAGGCGGCCGACGAACTGGGAGCCGACGTTCAGCTTGATGTCGCGGGTCTCCTTCAGGAGGAGGCCGGTGGAGGGATCGAACCAGTCGTCGACCAGGGCGCCGCCGATCGTCGCCCCCGAGAACAGCGTCGTCCAGCGGGTGTGGCGGGCCGGGAGGGGCACGCCTTCGACCTCTACCGTCTCGTCGCCGATGTACTCGGTGATCTGGCGGGCCGTGGTGTCCTCGTCGGCGCACTCCCACTCCACCCGGTCCCCGGGGCGCATGCCGGACATGTCGAACGAGCCGCCCTGGCACTTGAAGTCCTGGGTGCCGTGGGTCCACCAGTAGGCGATGTCGGTGCCGTAGCTGACCAGCGCCGGCCCGCAGCGGTCGTAGTACTCCAGGTGCTGGGTAAGGAAGAAGTGCTCCTCGCGCACCCCGCAGCCCCGGCGGGTGACGATGCGCATGGTCTCGGAGCTGTACGCCCGGTAGGTGTCGAAGAGGGAGACCCATTCGCCGCCGGTGGTGGCGTAGCGGTACACGCCGGGCGCCGGCAGCCCGTGCACCGCCTCGGTCGGCGCCTTTGCGGCCCGGAAGCGGGCCAGGGCCTCGGCCAGGTCGGTGTCGGATGCCCAGTAGCGGCCGGCGACCAGGAACAGCCCGCCCGAGAGGAGGAGCAGGTCGACGAGGAGGAGGATCTTGAGGCGCTTCAGGGTTGCAACATGCGGAAGGCGACCGCCAGCTTCTTCCAGGTCGGGACGCGCACCCGGGAGGTGAACACGTCGTAGCCGGCGTTCTCGATCTCGGTCAGGATGCCGGAGTACAGCATCCGGGCGCCCCGGATGCAGCGGGCCGAGGCCGGAGGCAGCATGGGGATGCCGAGGTCGGCGGAGGCGTAGATCTCCCGGGTGCGGGCGATCTCGAAGGCCATCAGCTCCCGCCACTCGGGGGTGACCTTCCGCAGCCAGGGATCGGCGCCGAACTTCCGCAGGTCCTCCTGGGGGATGTAGACCCGGCCCCGGTCGAGGTCCTCGTTCACGTCCCGCCAGAAGTTCGAGAGCTGGAAGGCGTTGCCCAGCTCCCGGGCGTGCTCGAAGGCCTCGGGCGACAGCGGCTCGAGGATCGGCACCATCATCTCGCCGATGACCGCGGCCGAGCCGTCCATGTAGTCGAGCAGGTCCTCGAACGTCTCGTAGGTCTCGACGGTGAAGTCCATGGCCATCGACCGCAGGAAGCGGCGGAAGCAGTCGGGGTCGATGTCGAAGGCCTTGACCGTGTGGACCACGGCCTTGAGCACGGGGTCATCCGACGTGCCCCGCCCGAGGTCGATAAAGAACCGGTCGCCGAAGTCGGTGAGGGCGGCCTCCCGCTCGGCGGTGGTGGCCGTGGAGCCGCGGCCGAGCGCCGAGGAGCGGGAATCCAACGCGTCGACGATGTCGTCGGCGTAGCGGCAGAACCCGTACAGGGCGTGCACGTGGTGGCGCTTGACGACGGGGAGCAGGTGGGTCGACCAGTAGTACGTCGTGCCGTAGCGGCGGTTGAGCTGCTTGCAGCGGGCGTAGGACTGCTCGAGCGTGATCACGGCTTGGCTGCGCGTCGGGGCCCGCCTCCCGGGCGGGCCGCCAACTCGTCGACCCGGTCGGCGGCCAGCCGGCCGGACAGCAGGACCATGGGCACGCCGACGCCGGGCACGGTTCCAGAACCGACGAACACGACCCCTGGCGCGTTCTTGGTGACGTTGTTGGGCCGGAAGGGGCCGGTCTGGCGGAAGTTGTGGGCCAGGGCGAACGGAGTGCCCCGCTCCATGCCCTGGCGCTCCCAGTCGGTGGGGTCGACGAAGCGCTCCACCTCGACGTCGGCCGTCGGGTAGCCGAACGACGCCACCCGGGTGACCAGCCGCTCCCGGAGGCCGTCGCGCTCGCTGGTCCAGTCCACCTTGCCGTCGAGGTTGGGCGTGGGCTCGAGCACGTACAGCTGGATGCGGCCCTCCGGCGCCAGCGACGGGTCGCTCACCGTGGGGCTGGTGACCAGCATGGACGGGTCGGGCATGAGCACGCCCTGCTCCAGCAGGGCGTCGAACGCCCCTTCCCACTCGGCGCCGAAGTGGATGTTGTGATGGGTGGCGCCGGCCGGCATCCGGCCCTTCACCCCGGCCAGCCACACCGCGCACGACGGCGAGTAGTTGCCCTTGCGGGCGACACGGGGCATGGGCACGCCGGGCAGCAGCTCCCGGTAGGCCACAGGCAAATCCGGATTGAGGACCACCGCGTCGGCCGGGACGACCTCGCCGCCGTGGAGCCGGACGCCGCTCACCCGGTGGTCGGTGGTGCGCACCACCCCGTCGACGGTGGTGTTGTAGCGGAACTGTGCGCCGGCCTTCTCGGCCACCTCGGCCATGGCCCGGGGGATGGCGTGCATCCCACCCTCGGGGAAATACACGCCCTCCACGGTGTCCATGTAGGTGATGACGCAGTAGAGGGCCAGGGCCTCGAACGGCGACAGGCCGGCGTACATGGCCTGGAACGAGAACAGCTTCTGCAGGCGGGGGTCCTTGAAGAACCCGTTGACCACGTTCGACAGCCGGCGCAGCCCGCCCATCTTGACCAGGGTGAACAGCGGCCACGGCGGCCTGGCGATGTCGAGGACGTTGTCGAAGTTGCGGTCGATGAAGTTCGGCAGCTCGAGCTCGTACAGGCCGGTGAGGTAATCGCAGAAGCGGACGAAGCCGGCGGCCTCGGTGGCGCCGGCGGTGGTGCGGATCTCCTCGACCATGGCCTCCCGGCCGTGGCGGACGTGGATGGCCGACCCGTCGGCGAAGCAGGCCCGGTACATGGGGTCGACGGGCTTGAGCGTGAGGTGGCTGTCCATCTCGGCGCCGGCGGCGTTGAAGGCGCCGGCGAGGATGTCGCGCATGGTGAGGACGCTGGGCCCGGTGTCGAACTTGTAGCCGTCGGTGTGCCACAGGCCGGCCCGGCCGCCGGGGACGTCGGCCCGCTCCAGCACCTCGACATCGTGGCCCCGCCCGACCAGGTGGCAGGCGGCCGACAGCCCGCCCAGCCCGGCGCCGACGACGACGACTTTCACCCCTTGCTCCCCCTCACCCGTTCTGGTTGCACTTACCCGCGCATACGGGGGTCAAGTGCAACCAAATCGTAGGGGGGGCGCTCACCGATCGCGGCCGGCGACGTAGTACGCCAGCTCGACCAGCGCCTCGTGGGCTTCCTCGGTGAGGCCGGCGCCGTCGATGGCCTCGACCGCCTCGGCGACCAGGCGGTCGATGTTGCCCTCGACCGTCTCCACCGCTCCCGAGGTCAGCAGCACGTCCTGGAGGGCGGCCACCTCGTCCTCGTCGAGGTCGGCGGCGCCGTAGCGGGCGAGGACGGCGGCGTCGGCGTCGGACGCCTGCTGCACGGCCATGGCGTACAGCAGGGTCGGCTTGCCCTCGCGGAGGTCCTCGCCCACCGGCTTGCCGGTGATGCCCTCGTCGCCGAAGACGCCCAGGAGGTCGTCGCGCAGCTGGAAGGCCTCGCCGAGAGGCAGGCCGTAGCAGGTGAGGGGTGCGGCCAGGTGATCGAGGCGGCCGGCGAGGGCGGCGCCGAGGTGCAGGGGGCGCTCGACGGTGTACTTGCCCGACTTCAGGCGGGAGATCCGGCGGGCGGTGGCCTCGTTGGCCCGACCCCGGGCGGTACCGAGCAGGTCGAGGAACTGGCCGACGTTCACCTCGATCCGCAGCTCGGTGAACACCTGGTGAGCGGCCGGCGGGGCGGCGGCGAGCAGCTGGTCGGCATAGACGAAGGCCAGGTCGCCGACCAGGATGGCCACGCCCTCACCGAAGCGCCGGGCCTCTCCCCGCCAGCCGTCCAGGGCGTGGCCGGACTCGAACAGCACGTGGATGGTGTCGGTCCCCCGCCGGGTGGCCGAGCCGTCCATGATGTCGTCGTGCACCAGGGCGAAGGTGTGCAGGAGCTCGAGGGCGGCGCCGGCATCGACCACCGCAGGGTCGTCGGCCCCACCGCCGGCGCCGACGTAAGCCCAGTGGCAGAAGGCCGGCCGGAGGCGTTTCCCGCCCGCCAGCACCAGGTCACGCAGCGCCGAGAAGGGCTCGACCAGATCCGGGTCGACCGCCGACCACCGGGCCAGCTCGGCGTCGAGGACGTCGCCGATTCGACCCTCGACCCGCCGGGCGATACGGGCCAGGCTCGGGGGCGCCATCGCGATTCCTGGGACGACCCGCACCTACCCCCCCTCCTCTCCGGTGACCGATCAGGTTAGGCGCGGTTCGGAACCGGTTCCTCCACCGGATGGTGCGCCGTCGCCGCTGCCAGCCGGAAGCCGACCAGTGTGCCGACGCCGAGGACCAGCGCGCCGCCGGCGGCGTCGAGCCAGAAGTGGTTGGCGGTGACCACGATGGCGAAGGTGGTGGCCGCCGGGTAGGCCAGGATCAGCGCCCGCGACCAGGGCCGGCGCAGCATGGGGTAGAGCACGAAGGCGCTCCACGCCGACCACGCGAAGTGCAGGCTCGGCATCGCCGCGTACTGGTTCGACACCTGGGCCACCGGGCCCGACTCGAACGACCACAGCCCGCCGTAGACCCGCAGGGTGTCGACGAACCCGTACGACGCCGGCAGCAGGCGGGGCGGCATGAGCGGGTAGGCGGCGAAGCCGATGAGGGCCAGGCCGGTGGTGGCGGCCAGGGTGTTGCGCCAACGGGGGTAGCGGGCCGGGAAGCGCCGGAACAGCAGCACCAGGGCGGCGATGGTCACGGCGAAGTGGAACGTCCCGTAGAAGAGGTTCCAGAACTGGATGAACCACCGCCAGTCGAGGAACGCCTCCTGCAGTCCCTGCTCGAAGTACAGCCCGACGGCCCGCTCGATGTCGATCACCTGCCGGGCATTGGAGTAGGCGTGGTCGGCGGAGACCGCGGCCGAGCCCTGGGTGTTGCGGATGAAGCTGTAGACGCCGTAGAAGACGGCGATGTAGAGGACCTCTTTCCACCACCGCAGCCGCGACGCCGGCGGCGGGTAACGGAACGGTGGTGGTTCGGGAAGTGCTTCGGGCTCGGCCTGGCTCAAGCCGCAACCCGGGCGGGCCGGGGACCGACGGCGAAGGCGGGGGCGCCGAGGAGGCTCACGACCATGTTCATCCCGTACAGGAGCAGGCCGAAGGCCACCGCCTGGCCGGCGCTGACCCCGAGGGGGACGAGCAGGATCACCAGGGCGCCCTCGCGCAGGCCGAGCCCACTGACCGAGATGGGCAGGACCTGGGCGATGGCCACGATCGGGATGAAGGCCATCATCGCCGACCAGCCCACCTGGATGCCCATGGCGTGACCGGCCATCCAGGGCGCCGCCACCATGGCGATCTGGTAGGCGAGGGCGCTCACCATGACGGCGAGGGCGGCCGCGGGATCCCGGCGCATGCGGGCCAGGCCGAGGTGCACGGCGGAGACGAACCCCAGCCAGGAGCGACCGGCGAACCGCTCCCCCACCCTGCGACTGCCGACGAGGACAAGGATGACGGCGAGGGCGCAGAGGGTGCCGAGGGCGAGGGTGAGGGTGAGCCGGCTGGCCCGGCCCAGGTGCATCAGGGTGGGGTTGCCGAACAGGGCGACGAGGGTGATGAAGGGCAGGACGAGGAAGCCGGTCAGGCGCTCGACCACCACGGACGCCACCGAGGCCTGCCGCTGGCCGTTCTCCGCCGCCAGCCGGGTGACCCGCAGGACGTCGCCCCCGACGGTGCTGGGCAGGAAGTTCGACACGAACATGCCCGCCAGCGTGTGGGAGACGAGGGGCGGGAGGTCGGAGGGCATGTCCAGGGCGTTGAGCACCTGGGCCCACCGGACCGTCGACAGGAGGACGGCCAGGGTGTACACGGCCAGGCCGCCGACCAACCATCCCAGCGTCGACAGCTGCGGTCTCGGGAACAGCGAGGCCAGGTGGATGCGGGGCACCAGCAGGGCCAGCATGCCGGCGCTGGCCGCCACTCTCAGGCCCAGCAGAACCCTGGCCTTGCTCCTCCCTCCCACGGCATCCAGCCTACGCGCCCCGGCAACCTTCGGCACCGCATGTTTACCGCTGGGTAACCTGCCCGCCCGATGCGCTCCCGCACGGTCCACCTGGCCGACGTCGCACTCCACGTGGTGGACGCCGGCGAGGGCGGCCGCCCGGTCATGCTCGTCCACGGCTTCACCGCCAACTCCGAGGAGGTGGCCGGCGTGGTGGAGCCACTGGCCGAGGCGGGCTGGCACGCCGTCGCCCCCGACCTGCGGGGGCACGGCCGCAGCGACAGGCCCGCCGAGGCCGGCGCCTACAGCCTGGAGATCATGGCCGCCGACGTGGTCGCGCTGGCCGACTGGCTCGGCTGGGACCGCTTCGCCCTCCTCGGGCACTCGATGGGGGGCGGCGTGGCCCAGCTCATCGCCCTGGACCACCCCGAGCGGCTCACCGGCCTGATCCTGGCCAGCACGTTCCACGGGCCGGTGCCGGGCATCAGCATGGAGCTGGTGCAGCTCGGCCAGTGGGTCGTGCGGGAGGCCGGCATGGAGGGGCTGGCCGACGCCCAGGCCGCCCGCCGGGCCGAGAACCCGGAGTCGGTCGCCGCCTTCGAGCGGCTGCAGGAGGCCATCCCCGGTTACGCCGAGCAGTCCCGGGCCCGCCTGGTGTCCACCTCGCCCGACATGTGGACGGCGATGGCGCCCCGCTTCGTCGACCAGCAGGACCGGCTCGAGCGCCTGGCCAGGCTGGAGGTGCCCACCGCGGTCATCGTGGGCGAGTTCGACGGGACCATGGGCGACGACTGCCGGCGCCTGGCCGAGACCATTCCCGGAGCGCACCTGACGGTGATCCCCGGCGCCGGCCACGTCCCCCAGCTGGAGCAGCCGGACGCCTGGCGGGAGGCGGTGGCGGGGTTCCTGAGCGGCATCTAAGAACGGGGTCGCCGGTACGATCGCCGGCATGATCGACGAGGCAGTTGTCCAGCGGGTCCTGACCGCCGCCCTCCGGACCGGCGGTGACTTCGCCGAGGTGTTCGCCGAGGACCGGCGCACCTCGTCGGCCCGTCTCGACGACGGCAAGATCGAGGAGCTCACCTCGGGACGGGACCGCGGCGCCGGCATCAGGGTCGTCCGGGGCGAGACCACCGGTTTCGCCCACACCTCCGACCTCACCGAGGAGGGGCTGCGGGCCGCCGCCGAGGCCGCGGCCGCCGCGGCCCGGGGCGGGGGCGCCGGCGTGCGGGAGGTCGCCCTCACCCGCCAGGACCCCAGCCGGCCGCACGAGGTCGAGATCTTCCCCCAGGACGTGGCCAAGGCCCGCAAGGCCGAGCTGCTGCTCAAGGCCGACGATGCCGCCCGGGCCGCCGGCGGCGCCATCCGCCAGGTGGGGGCCACCTACGGTGACAGCCGCCGGCAGATCATGGTGGCCAACAGCGACGGCCTGCTCACCTCCGACGACCAGGTCCGCACCCGGCTGATGGTGAACTGCGTCGCCTCGGGCGACACCGGCATGCAGACCGGGTTCGAGGCCCCCGGGCGGACCATCGGCTTCGAGCTGTTCGACGAGGTCGACCCCGCCGACATCGCCGCCGAGGCCGCCCGCCGGGCGCTGGTGATGCTCAAGGCCCAGCCCGCCCCGAGCGGGACGCTGCCCGTCGTCCTCAAGCGCGGCGCCGGCGGCGTGCTGTTCCACGAGGCCTGCGGGCACGGGCTGGAAGCCGACCTGGTCGGCCGCGACGCCTCGGTGTTCCGCGACCAGGTTGGCAAGCAGGTGGCGTCGCCCCTGGTCAACCTGGTCGACGACGGCACCTACGCCCGGGAGTGGGGCACCTACGCCATCGACGACGAGGGCCACCCGGCCCAGCGCAACACCCTCATCGAGAACGGCGAGCTCACCGACTACATGTGGGACCACCTCCGGGCCCGCAAGGCCGGGCGGGCGTCGTCGGGCAACGGCCGGCGCCAGAGCTACCACTACCTGCCGATGGTGCGGATGACCAACACCTATGTCCTCGCCGGCGAGGAGGACCCCGACGAGATCATCCGCCAGACGCCCTATGGCATCTACTGCGTGCAGCTCGGCGGGGGCCAGGTCAACACCGCCACCGGCGACTTCGTGTTCGGCATCACCGAGGCCTACATGATCGAGAACGGAGAGATCACCCACCCCATCCGCTCGGCCAACCTGATCGGCAACGGCCCCGAGGTGCTCAAGGCCATCGACGCCGTGGGCAACGACTTCAGCACCTGGACCGGGACGTGCGGCAAGGACGGCCAGGGCGTCCCCGTGTCGTCGGGCCAGCCCACCCTGCGGGTGGCGGCCATGACGGTCGGCGGCACCGCGGCATGAGTGAGTTGCTCCAGCTGGCCGAGCGGATCGTCGGCCAGGCCAAGGCCGGCGAGCAGGTCGAGGTCTACCTCGGTCGCAACCACCACACCGAGGTGAAGGTGTTCGACGGAGCGGTGGAGTCGCTGTCGTCGGCCGACACCCAGGGCGTGGGCGTCCGGGTGATCGTCGACAACCGGCAGGGCTTCGCCTACGCCGCCTCGCTGGAGGACTCCATCGTCGCCGAGACGTTGGCCGAGGCCCGGGACAACGCCGCCTTCGGGACCGTCGACGAGTACCTGGGCCTGGTCTCGCCCGACGGCGTGGAGCCCGTCGAGCTCAATCTCTTCCGGGAGGAGCTGGCCCGGTTCCCGACCGACCGCAAGGTGGAGCTGGCCCTGGAGCTGGAGCGGGCGGTGAAGGCGGCCGACCCCCGCATCCGGGGCGTCGAGATGGCCGAGTACGGCGACTCGACGTCGGAGTCGGCCATCGCTTCGACGACGGGCGTGCGGGCCGGCGGCCGGCGGTCGAGCTGCTCCATCGTGGCCTCCGCCATGGCCGGAGAGGGCACCGAGACCATGACCGGCTCCGGGTACTCGGTGGCCCGGACGCCCGAAGAGCTCGACATGGCCAAGGCGGTCAAGGACGCCAGCGAGAAGGCCACCCGCCTGCTGGGGGCACGCAAGCCGGCGTCGCGCCGGCTGACCGTGCTGCTCGACCCGTCGGTGTCGGCCTCTTTCCTGGGGCTGCTCTCTTCCGGCTTGTCGGCGTCGTCGGTGATCAAGGGGCGGTCGCTGTTCGCCGGCCGGGAGGGCCAGGCCGTGGCCGTGCCCTTCCTCACCCTGGCCGACGACCCCACCGAGCCCCAGGCGTGGGGCGCCGGCCGCTACGACGCCGAGGGCCTGGCCAGCCGGCGCAACGTCTTGATCTCCGACGGCGTACTCCAGGGCTTCCTGCACAACTCCTACACCGGCCGGCGCC
>Ga0247719_1000331_pt1 | contig 31222 bp, 30 predicted proteins | sample 41E_DmetaG_FD_189046 | JGI IMG/M metagenome (GOLD analysis project Ga0247719, IMG submission 189046) | Soil microbial communities from hillslope of Landscape Evolution Observatory, University of Arizona, Oracle, AZ, United States - 4-1-E_D | ecosystem: Engineered > Artificial ecosystem >...
AACAATGATAGCTCGACAGCAGGATGCGGCCGTCGGGCGCGGCATTTTCGGCGCCGTGGCCGAACTTGGTCGACACCGTCGGCAGGTCGAGCGCACGCGCCGCGGCGACATGGGCGATCTGGCCGAGGGCGACGAGCACCCGCACCTTGGGCAAGGCGGCCAAAGCGGCCTCGAAATAATTGCGGCACGTCGCGATCTCGGCCGGTTCCGGCTTGTTCGCGGGCGGCAGGCATTTGACGGCGTTGAGGATGATCGCCCCTTTGAGCCACAGTCCGTCGCCCGGCTCCGCGCGATACTCGCCCTCGGCCAGCCCGAACTTGAGCAATGTCGCGTAGAGCAGCTCGCCGGCGAAGTCGCCGGTAAACGGCCGCCCGGTGCGGTTGGCGCCGTGTTTGCCCGGGGCGAGACCGACGATCGCCAGCCAGGCGTTGGGGTCGCCGAACGCCGGCACAGGCGCGTTCCACCAGTCGGGATGCTCGGCGCGGCATTCGTGGCGGAAACGCACCAGCCGCGGGCACAAAGGGCAGTCGCGCGGCGCTTCCGCCTGCGGGATCGGCGACAGGTCGGATGGGCTGGCGAACGCCATCGCCATGACCTAGGCGAGCCGCCGTGGCCCGCGCAACATACCTCTATGCGATCGCTTTGGGCTCAAACCGCCCCCACGGCCGCTTCGGCAGGCCGGCGCACGTGGTCGAGGCCGCGATCGCCGAGCTCGACAGGGAATTCGAACTGTTCGATGCTTCGCCGATCGTCCTCAACCGCGCGCACGGCGGCGCGGGGCGCGACTTCGCCAATGCCGTCGCGCTCGTCGAAAGCGCCGCCGAACCTCCGGCCGTGCTGGCGCACCTCAAGGCGATCGAGCGCGAATTCGGACGCCGCCCCGGCCGCCGCTGGGGACCGCGGGTTCTCGATCTCGATCTTCTCCTGTGGAGCGGCGGCCGCTTCCGTTCTCGCCAGCTCACCATCCCCCACCCGGAGCTCGCCAGACGCGAATTCGTGCTCCAGCCGCTCGCAGCGATCGCTCCTGGCTGGCGCCTTGAAGCGGGGCTCACCACCCGCCATTTTGCCCATCGCCTTGCCCGGAGGCGCGCGCGCGGCTAACCGGCGCCGCGTGGGCCCTTAGCTCAGTCGGTAGAGCAACTGACTTTTAATCAGTAGGTCGCTGGTTCGAATCCAGCAGGGCTCACCAGTTCCAAAATGCCGGAGAGCAATGTCGAGAACCGCCGCTGAGTTGCTGATGGCGCGGGAGACGCGCGTTGCGCTCGGAACCGTCCCGCACAGCCTCACGGCTGAGGCGTTGCCAGAGCGATCCTGGCAGCTGAAAAGCGACGAGTTCCTTTTAAGAGCCAGTGGCGAGCATTATTTCTTCTACCGAAAAGGCGGTGGGCTGAGGATAGAACGGGGCCCAGGCGCCCAGCTCGACGAAGAGGCGCTGTGGCTCAACGGCAGTGTGTATGCGGCCATTGCCAGTATCAACGGTCTGCTTCCGATCCATGCTTCGGCCGTTGCCCTGGGCGGCGGCGTATATGCGTTCACAGGTCCGCCCGGATCCGGCAAATCAACGCTCGTGGCAGCATTGGGTGCGAGAGGGCTCCCGATGTTCTGCGATGATACTTTGATCCTCGACCCGAGCGACAGCAGCCGGATCCTCTGCCTGCCAGGCCACAAGCGCCTCAAACTGAAGCCTGACGCCATCCACCTGACGGGAGCGAAACCCGCGGAGAAAGTTGGAGCGGGGATCGACAAATTCTATTGTGAGCCACCCGCGGGAGAAGTCGCTGAAGCTCTTCCCCTTCGGGAACTGATTTTTCTCGACGAGGGCGCCGACACAAGGATCACGCCGCTATCAGGCGTTGAGCGCTTCGTGCGCGTCCAGGACGATCATTACACAGCGCAACTTTATGCCGAAGCGCGGGAGTTCAATCTTAAAGCCCACTTCGAGCACCTCACGACACTGGCGAGAGGAACCCAGATGGCGCAGTTCAAACGTCCTCGAGATCGCTCGTTCTTCGACCAGGGTGTTGGAGCAATCGCGAAATATCTCTGTGGGCGTGAATCGATCGAGCTACCGTGAGCCGCATCTTCACGACGATGCGCGCAATGGCAGCACTAAGCGCTGCACGAATGCTGATATCGTTCGTCCCCTTCAGCCGCTGGCGGTCCACGCTGGGGAGGAGTGATCCGGCCTCCGGGAACGCGGGGCCGGAAGCCATCGCAGTGGGACAAGGCATAGCCAACCAGATCGAAAGGGGTGCTCAGCGACTTCCGTTTGAAACGAGGTGCTTGCCTCGCTCAATGGCGGTTAGCTGGATCTTGCGCCGCAAGCGGATCGATCATGCCGTTGTCCTCGCGGTCCGACCCGCAAAGAAGCGGAAAAATGACGATGTCCTGCACGCATGGGTCGAGATCGAGGGAACGAAGATCATCGGCGACGTCCCGGGTCCGTGGATCGAGACGTTGCGACTAGGTTCCTGAATGAACGGCTTGATTGCGTTTGGTCGGAATTCGTTGCAACAATATCCGACCGCACCGTCTAGCTGACGCGGCGAGCAACAGTACCGTGAGCAGGCCGAAGGAGGGGGGATCATGACCCAAGAGACTACCCAGCCCAAGCGCTGGACCAAGCCGAGAGTCGAACGGCTTGGCGAACTTAAGGACGTTCGCCAAGGGAACCCCGGGGCCGTGTCCAATGGGGCAATGTCGTAAGGACGAGAAGTCTTAGAAGCGCTCTTCACCGTTACCCCTGCACCTGACGGCAAATGCTGGCGCTTGCTTGGCCTTGGAACATGGGCGAGCAAGCCGCTGGGCAAGGGCTGGCAGCGCGCCTCGCCGCTTCGCTATGTTCCGGCATCGGCGGGCACGCGGGTTACGCCGAGCAGGGTAACGCCTGCTTCGCTTATCGATCGATACGCTCCACAGCGGCAACGGCCCGTTCGTGGCGCCCCGCTCGCCTTCCGAGCGGGCGGCTGATCGTTTTTCATGGCTATTTCGACAATGCCGCCGAGATCGCTGCCCGGTTGGATGTCGGAAGCAAGGACCCGGCCGAACTCTACGGTCTTGCGTTCGAGCGTTGGGGCGATGAAGCCGAGCAGCGCATAATTGGTCATTATTGCGCTGCAATCGCAGATCCCGAACGCGCTTCCCTCCGTCTGGTGCGAAGCCCGATCCGTGCACCGCCTCTTTATTATTTTCATGGCGACGAGCTGACCGCTGCAGCGTCGGTTCCTCGGTCTCTCTTTGCCGCCGGCGTCCCGAAACATGTCAACGAAGCAAATTACGCCGACATGGCGTGGTTCTATTACGAAAACCCGGAAGCCAGCTGTTTCAGGGATGTCTTGCGGGTCCCGGTCGGATCGGCAGTGGAGCTGGAGCAAGGGAAAGCCAGGATCGTCAAAAAGACTTACGACATCATGGCCGTACCGAACCAGGATGTCGCGAGCGACGCGGAGGTTCTGGAGACCGTGTCGGCTCTCCTCGACGAGGGCGTCAACGCCTGCCTGACCGGCTTCAGCAGACCCGGCTCAACGCTTTCCAGCGGCCTCGATTCCCCGCAGGTTGCAGTGCGCGCCCTGGCTGCGCTCCCGCCCGGGCAAAAGCTTCCGACCTTCACTTTCCATCCAGAGCCTGGGTTCAACGGAAGCGCTCCGCCGTTCATGAACCCCGATGAACGGCCGATGGTAGAAGCGCTGGCTGCCCTCCATCCGGGCCTTGAGCCGCATTTCACCTGCAACGAAGATGCCGATCCGCTGCACCGGATGAACGAGCTATTCCACCTGATTGGGTCGGTGCATCCCTACGTTGGCACGATGTACGTGTTTCACGGCCTTCTCGAGGAAGCTTCCAAAGAGCGCTGCGACCTTCTGCTGCTCGCCGAACTCGGCAATCTCACTTTCAGTGACAGAGGCCTCAACGGCTTCGTCGAATATCTGCTGACGGGCCAATGGCGGCAGCTTTGGCTCGCACTGACCCGGCCGGCGATTCACAAGGGCGGCATCGCGCAGCGGTTCGTGGTCCGAACGCTCTCGGCCTTTTTGCCAAATTCCGCATGGTCGTTCCTTCGGCCGCTGGTGACTGGTCGTTCCCATCTGGTCCCGCTCATGCAGCCTTTCTCGCGGGAATTTCTGGACGCGGTAGGCACGACGAAGCGCATGAAGCGAGCTGGCCACGCTCCCAGCCGGGGCCAGCCATGGACTCGTCGCCAGGCCCGCAAGCGCGCCTTCAACAACGAGGACTGGCTTGCCGATTTCTACCAGGGCCTCGAGCAGATGTACGGCGTGGCCTTGAGGGACCCGACCGCGTACCGCCCTCTGGTCGAATATTGCATTGGCCTCCCGACGCGGATGTTCATGCGGGACGGGCAAATACGCTGGCTTGCGCGGGAATTGGGCAAGGGGATCATTCCGGAAGAGCAGCGGCTGACCGCGCTCCAGGGCTGCTGGGACGCAGACTGGCATATTCGCATCGGACGGCGCCGTCTGGAATATCTGCAAGAACTCAGCCGGATCGAACAGGACGAGCGGTTCGCCGGGATGTTCGATTTCCCGAGGCTCCGTTCGGCACTCGAGGATTGGCCTGAACAGTCCGTCGCAGACCAGCACAAAGCGCTGGGCCCGCAGGCTGCCGTTCCGACCGCGATCCTCACGGCTCGGTTCATCAATTACGTGGAAGGTCGAAACACGCCCTGATGGCTTCAATATCGCGGCACACGCGCTAGGCTGGACCGATGGACAGCGGCACATACAGACGCGCAACCAACATTCTCGACGCGGGGATCGGCGAGGACCTTGTCGCGCTCAATGTCGACCGCGGCGATTGCTATGGGTTCAACTCGGTGGCGGCGACGGTTTGGCGCGACCTCGATACACCGAAAAGCTTCGATCAGCTGCGGCAGACGCTGATGAGCGAATATGACGTGACCTATGACCAATGCACGTCGGACCTCCAGGATTTGCTCGAGGATCTCGTTGGCAAGGGGCTCGTAAAATTCGACGGTCCATGAGAAGCCGCAGTGCGGCTTCCGGCTAGCCACGCAGTTGGTTGGCAGCTTCGTTGTAAAAGAACGATACGGTCGACCGCGCCCAGAAGATTCTCCGGGGCATGCGCACGCGCGTGAAGACGCCTGTGCGATCGAGAGCGGCGGCTTCACAGTCGGCCGAATACGCGATGACAATCGCCCGATCCGGGTCGAGGGCAAGACCAGCGAGCCGGCGCGCAACATCTTCGAAGACCGGCCCCCGGAAGGGGCTGTACATGAAGATAAAGAGATTGCCCTCGGGCAGGAGCGCAGTCCGCGCATCACCGTGAATGAGCGCCACGTCCGACGCGATCCCAGCCCGGGCGACGTTCCGTCTTGCAGCCTCATACAGCAGCTGGTCCGCTTCGACGCCCACCACGCATCGGAAAGGATAAGCGGATGCCGCAATGAGGATGCGCCCTTTCCCGCATCCAAGGTCTACCAAGGTGAAGTCGCGGGGGCTGACTTTCGATTTTCTCAGGATTCGTCGGAAGAGAGCGGGATGGGTCGGAGAATATTCACCCGCGTGCCGTCGCAGCTCGCTGGGCATGCCCGTGAGATCGTCACAAGCGACTTTCCGGCGCGTTTCCACGCCGTGGCTGCGGTCGAACTTCCAGCCCGCCCAGCGCTTGCGCCACGAGAACACTCGCTCCATCCACTCCATCAGAGGCTGCTGCCGAGATCCGCCTTTAGCGACAAAGAGGCGAATTCTCCCATAATTCGCGGCGTGGCCAAAGACATCCATCCAAGGATGGCAGCCCCATCAGGTCGAGCTACAACAAGCTGTGCAATTTTCCCCTGAATTCCACTTGGCCCTCGACTGCTGCCGCGCCCATTTTGCGCCCGGCGCGCCGATCGCCGCGACTTCTGTCGAGGACGTCGATTGGAACGCATTCCTCCACCTTGCCCGGTTCCACCGAATCCAGGGCCTTGTTTGGAACCGCCTGTCGCAACATCCGCATCTGGCGAGCGGTGTTGCCGAGAATTTGCGCGCGGAGGCGGCCGAGATTGCCGGGACGAACCTCGTGGCCGCCGTCGAATGCGCAGCGCTGCTTCGCGCATTTTCGGCGGCGGGGCTGCCCATTCTGTTCCTCAAGGGCCTCGCGCTTGGCCAACTGGCCTACGGCAATCCGGCGCTCAAGGCGGCGATCGACATAGACGTGCTGATCGACCCCAACCGCCTCGCCGAAAGCGCACGCGTCCTCGAGCAACTGGGTTACGATCCCGCCGAACCCCCATCCGCCGCTCGTCTCGCGCGCTGGCATCGCTGGAAGAAGGACTCGCTGTGGGTGAAGACGGGTTCGGGCACGAAGTTGGACCTGCATACTCGGGTCACCGACAATCCCCGTCTGCTCCGTGGCCTGGGAGTGCATTCCCCCCAGCGCCAGGTGGAAGTGGCCAGCGGCATCAGCTTACCCACGTTCGCACCTGAGGAGCTTTTCGCGCATCTCGCCGTACACGGCGCATCGAGCGCCTGGTTCCGCCTGAAGTGGATCAGCGACTTCGCCGCAATTGCCTCCGTCCTCGGGCCGCGGGGAATCCAGGTCGCCTACGATACGTCGCTGAAGCTCGGCGCCGGCCGCGCCGGTGCTCAAGCACTGCTTCTCGCCCACAGGCTCTTTGGCACGCTGTCCGAAGTCCCCGAACTCTACATCAAGCTGAGGAGCGACCATCGCAACCGCCTGCTTGCCAATGCCGCGCTCAAGCAGGTCAGCGCGCCGTGGCCGAAAGAGCCGACGCAAAGGCTCGGCGGGACCTTGCGGATCCATTGGACGCAGCTGCTCCTGCTTCCCGGCGCGCGCTTCGGCCTCGGCGAGCTCGGGCGACAGGCGCGCGCCGCGCTGATCGCCCGCCCCTAGCGGCGGCGCTTACCCAATCCCGCGCGAAACAGATCGGGCCGGCTGCGCGCCGCGAACAGGACGATCGTCGGCACCAGCATGGTCAGGATCACATCCTTCGCACCTTCGCCATATTGCTGCCCTGCGTCCGGCCATTGCTCGACCCACAGGTCGACCGCCTCGTTCCACAGCGTCACGACCAAAAGCCACAGCCATGGCCGCCAGGAGGTGAGCGGCCTTCTGATCAACAAGCCGACCGCGATCCAGAACAGCACGCCGACGACGATGTGCAGGCTGTCATGGCTGATCGTCAGGCTGTGCTCTAGGAACAGCTTGCCCTGGTACCACGAGCCCATAGCGTTCGAGATCGCGTGCGGGACATCGCCAAGCATGATTTAGCCCTAGCGAAGGTCCACGTGGCGCGTCGGCCGAAGGTCGGTCGATTCGACCGGGCGCGGCGCGCGGTTCCCGGCGAGCAAGGCGAGGCACAAGGCAAAGACGGAGGCGACGGCCGCGGTCCGCAGCGGATAATCCACGAAGCTGTGCAACAGGATCGCACCGCTGGCGATCGATGCGGCGCGCGCGAACGCACCAGCCTCGGCGGTCCGCCAAACCCGCCACACGGCGACCACCCACCAGATGAGGAAGGCGACGAGGAGCAACACCCCGAAAATTCCGGTCTCGAGCAAGATTTCGGCGTAATCGTTATGCGCGTGTATGACGTAAGTTGTCGAAACCGTGTTGATGTTCTCGTACAGCGGATACACCTCGCGGAAGGTGCCGATGCCGGATCCCCACGGGAAAAAATCGGCGATCGCGCGTCCGGTCGTTGCGAGGATCTCGGCGCGCGATTGAACCGACGTGCTGGCCTCCGCGCCGAGCTTGCTCGAACCGATCGCGCTGCTCGAGAGGGCCGCCAGGGCGCCGGCGACAAGCAAAACCCCGAGCCCCGCCAGCGCGCCGCGCAGCCGGCTGCCGCCAGGAAGAACGATGAGCGCGCTCGCAGCGACAACGGGTAGCGCAAGCAGATATCCGGCGAGCGAACGATTGAGGAAGATTCCAACGGCGATGACGAGTCCGGCGCCCGCTGTGATCGCCGCAACCGCGGAGTAACGCTGCAGATTCGCCGAGCGCGCCGCAGCCAGGATCGCGGCAAGGAAGGGAATGCAGACGACCAGCAGGGTCGCCATGTGGTTGGCATTGGCAAAGAAACCGACCGCGGCGCCGAGGTTCGTCTGCGAATAAAGATACCAGGGCGATTGCTCCGGCTGCGCGCTCGCAACTTGCAGCGCCCCGAGCAGGATTCCGGCGAACGTGCCGGCAAGCAGCGCCGCGGCCATGGCGCGAGGCCGGACGCCCGGCATTCCCACCGCCGCGCAGAACACCGCCAGCGGCGGAATTAGGGTCAGCAAGGACGCGAGCGTTTGATAGGGCGCCAGCGACAGCGGGGCCTTTGCCGAAACCAGACCCAGCAGTTGCAAATCATCATGGATGCGATTGCGGATACCGCCGCCGAAAACGCCTCGCGGCAAAGGGACGGCCTGTAGCGCGAAGAGTACGAGCACGGCGATGGCGATGATCAACAGCTGGCGCGCGGCAGGCGTCAGCGGCTGCGCGCCGCGCTGCATCGCGACCCAGGCGATTATGCCCACGCCGACAAGCTGCAGCAGCGCGTTCTGCCAAACTCCCTGGGCACTGCCCCCGATCAGCAGGCAGGCGAACAAATAGGTCGGCGCAATGGCCGATCGCATGCGTTCAGCCACGCGGGTTCTCCGGTGTCAGCCTCAAGCCCGCGATCGTGATATCCGATTGCTGCGAAACATCGGCGGATCGTCCCGAAAGCTCCAGCCACTGCGCGGGACATGAAGCTGGCACGGTGAAGCTCCAGCCGCGCGCGGCCGCATCCAGGGCGATGCTGGCAAAGGGTGCCGAGCTCTGATCGCAGCGGACGTTCCAGCTGAGCGCCTGCGCGCGATCCTTTTCACCGAGCAACGACATGGTCAGCCGATAGGTACCGGGGCGAAGCAGGACCAGCTGCCGGGCCAAGACGCCGTCCTGTTGCCCGTAAAAAAGGACATGCAGCCTCCCCCCCAATTGGCGCTCGGCAAGGCCGACCGTCGAGGAGTCGAGCGACCAGTTGAACGGCGGCGGTGAGGTCCTGTCGCTGAACGAGGGATCGTGCAGCGATCCTCCGGACCCGCGGACAGCGGACAGCCTGGACCAGATCGCATGGGCGCGCTCATATTGCCGCGCCTGGACCAGCGTATGGAGCAGCTTGGGCAACCAATCGCGTTGCGATTGCCGGTCGGGGTCCGTGAGAGCGAGCACCGCGTCCGCGTTGCCGGCGTCAGCGGCGAGCGCGGAAAGAGCAGCCGACCGAAGGCCCGGTTCGCTGCGGAAGAATTCCTTCAAGAGCGGCCAGTTGCGGCGGTCCCGTGCGAAGGTCGCGATGTAGGGAGCAACTGTGGTTGCCCCCCCCGGTGCCAGGCGAGCCAATGCTCCGACCTGCCGCAATGCGTCCTGGACCCGGCCTAGCCGCAAATTGTGATCGGCAAGGAAGTAAGCCGCCGGGATGGATCGCGGGTCGCGCCACTGCGCCGCGCGAAACGCGAGTTCGGCGGCGCGATTGTCACCGGTCAGCTGGGCTTCAACGCCTCGGACGAGAAAGCCCTGGGGATCGAGCGGCGCCCGCCCCTCGGCCGCATAGATGCGCTCCAGGACCTCCGGTGGGACCGGTTGGCGCGCGCGCGATGCGGCCGCGATGCGGATCATCCCGTGCGAAATTTCCGCGCTTGGCGAGCCTGGCCACCAGCGCGCGGCCTGCTCGGGCTGATAGGCCGCGAGTGACGAGGACGCGCCGTGGCGAAGGATTTGCACGGCAAGCAGCAGGGCAATTGTGGCAGCCGCCAGGATCCTGACGATCATCGGCCCCCGCCCATGTTCTCGATCAGCTGGCGTTCCCGGTGACGGGCTCGTCCTTCGGTGCATCGCCTTCGGCCGACCCATCCTCGCTGCCCGGGATAAGAAGGATCTCAGTCCGTTTCACCTTGCCCTTGCCGTAGCCATAGCCCGAGCCATAGCCGTAGCCGTACCCATAGCCGTAGCCGTAGCCATATCCGTAGCCATAGCCGTAACGCCCATAGCCGTAGCCACCAGCGCTATCGGTCGACTTGGTGAGGACCGCGCCAAGAACCCGCGTGCCGGTCGCCTCGAGGCGATTTAGGGCCTCGACCGCGGCCTTCGTGCGGGTCTTGTTGCTTTCGACGACGAACAGGACGTTGCCGGCAGCGGCCGCCAGCAGCGGCGAATCCGCGAGGCCCAGCGTCGGTGGACCGTCAATCACGACCAGATCGAAATTCTCGCTCGCCTCGGCGATGATCTTGCGCATCCGTCCGGTCGACAGCAGGTCGGCAGGATTCGGCGGAACCGGACCGCTGGAAAGCAACCACAGGTTGGCGTGCTGGGTCTCGACGATATGATCGGCGACCCGTTCATCGGTCGTCAGCAGCTTGCTGAGGCCAACGCTGTCGCTGGACGACTTGAACGCGGGCTTGCGCAAGTCGCTGTCGATCAACAGGACCTTGCGGTCGCGGCGAGAAAAGTTCTGCGCAAGCGCCAGCGCGGAGGATGACTTTCCCTCACCAGAGCGCGTGCTCGTGACCACCAAAACCTTGGGCATGCCGGCTTCGGTGCTGAAACGCAGCGCAGCGACGATCGCCGAATAGGCTTCCGAAATCACCGAGGTCGGGTTCTTCAGATCCTCGACGAACGTGTCCTTCGCCGGAGTGCGCGGCACGGCGCCGAGGCACGGAAGCGCGAGCTTCTTGCGCACATCCTCGCGGCTCTTGATCGTGTCGTTCAGGAACTCCAGTCCGACGGCTCCGACTACGCCTGCAAGCAGGCCGGCGGCCAGACCCAGCAGAAGATTCAGGAACAGGTTGGGCTTGTAGGGGAAGGTCGGGGCCTCGGCGCGGTCGACGACCGAGACCGGCGCGATGCCGACACCGCTCACAACCCCGATTTCCTTGTAGCGCTGAAGCAGCGCATCGTAGAGGCTGCGGTTGGTGTCCACTTCCCGCTGCAGGATGTTGTAACGGATGTTGCGACCGCGCAGGTCGAGCACCGCTCCCTTGAGCTGGGCGACGCGGGCCTGCAGCGCTCGCTCGGCATCGGCGGCTGCCCGATATTCTGCGAGCAGGCTGTTCGCGCGTGCGGTGCGCACCTGCGCAGCTTCTCGGCCGATTTGCCTGTCGATCTCTTCCATCTGCGATCGCAGACTGACCATCTCGGGATGTTCCGGTTTCAGGAACGTGCGCTTTTCCTGATATTGCGCTGCGAGCTGCGCGCGCTGTTGCCGCATCGCCTGCGAACTTGCCGCGGTTTCGGTGGTCGGCCCGGCCGCGAGCGCCTGCCGATACGCGCCCTCGGCCTGGACCCGCCGGGCGGTGGCCTGAGCAAGCGCATTGTTGAGTTGGACCAGCGTAGCACCCTGGAGGGAGTTCGTATCGCTTCCGCCAACCCTTCCGTCGCCCTCGCCGCCGCCGGTCTGAATAATGCCCTGCGCCTGCGCATAAGCGGTCAGGTCGCGCTCGGACCGCTCGAGGTCCCCCCTAGTCTTGTTGATCTGCCGCTCGAGAAAGTTTCGGGCGTATGCGGAAGCTTCGTAACGGCGCTGGATGGAGGTGTTGATGAAGCTATCGGCGACACCATTGGCGATCTGCGCCGCGAGCTGCGGCGACGTCGATTCATAGCTCACCCTGATCAGTTGCCCCACATCCGGAGCGACGACCTTCACACCGCCTTTGACCGCCGCAGTGGCGATCCGCAGGCGCCTTGAGGCGTCGAGGTCCTGGGGAACAAAATCAGGATTGTTCGCGAGGTTGAGGTCCTGGGCAGTGCGTTGGGCGACGGCAGTGCTTGCCAGCAATCCAACTTGGGTGGCGATGAAATCATAGGTATTAACGCTCGACGTCTCCAACTCCCGCGATTGGTCCTTGGTAACGGACACTGTCGGTGGATTGGCTTCCAGCGTGACCCAGGCACGGTAGACGGGCTGGGTCAGCAGCGTCGCGAGAATTGCTCCGGCAAGACCAAGCGCCACTGCACCCAATACCAGCCAGCGCCAGTGGTGGATGATGCGCACGAGGCTCGCAAAGTCGAGGATATTTGCCGCGGCGTAGGTCCGCTGCCCCGGACCAAGGGTCGCGGGGGGCGCGTAGCTTCCGACCGGCCATGACCCTTCGTTCGGTACCGCGATGTTATTGTTCACCGTCCCTGCCCCATTGGAATGCGCGATCCGCCTGTCATAGACCCAGCGGTCTGAAGATGCTCAGCAAAGGCAGCGACTGCAGGATCTGCTTTTGGGCCGCCTTGATAGACGAGCCGTCGACCACGACAATGTCGCCTGGATAGATCGCCGGATCAGGTGCCTGTCCCCGCCGGATCGCCGTCAGGTCGAATGCGGCCGCCTGCCGCTGTCCGCCGACGGTACGGAAAACAGCAACCCTACGCGCGTTCGCATCCTCGGTCGTGCCCTTGGCCATGGCGATCGCCTGGATCAGCGTCATATTTCCGCTGACCGGGAAGGATCCCCCGTCGCGGACAGCCCCATCGACCGTTACCGCGTGTGCGGTAGAAGCCTTGATGACGACGCTTACATCTGGATTCTCGAAATATTTGGCGCCGAGCGTCCGCCTGAGGTCGTTCTGCAGTTCTTCAGTCGTCCGGTTTGCTGCAGGCACGGCACCGACCAGCGGCATCGAAATATTGCCGGCCAGGTCGACGCTATAGTCTCCGGTCACCTCGGGAACGCGGTATACCTTGACGCTGATCGTATCCATCGGCGCGATCTTGTAGCCGGCTGGCAGCGTCACGAATGTCCGCTCGTCGGGCGCGGCCAGCACGCGGTCATAAGGGATTGTTCCCCCGCGCCTGTCGGCGCAGCCCGAAATTACAAGAGCAGCCGCAACGAGCGCCAGGCCACCGGCGCGGACGAATTCAGGCAGCAAAATCAATCCTCTCGCATGTGCGCGACTCTAGCGCGTGCCTCTCATCCCTACCAATCGGTAGTCGGCAATCCCAAGCAAATCAATCAAATGCGAGGCTGGGCTCCGTTGCCAGCATCGCTGGTATCGAGGACCCAGCGTTCGGTGCCCTCGATCGCAAGGGCGGTGAGAAGACCGGTGCGATAGGCCCCGGTGTCTATGCCGATGCGGTTCGGAAGCTCTTCGACCGTCGAGCAGATCGTGTGGCCGTGAACGACCACGAAGCCGTGATCGGAATCGTCGTAAAGAAATGGTTCGCGGATCCACCGCAGGTCGGTCTGGCTCTGCTGATTGAGCTCGATACCGGGACGAATACCGGCGTGGACAAAGAGGTAATCGCCATAGCGGCAGCTGTCGACGAAGCTTTCGAGGAACTCGATGTGGGATCTCGGCACCGCGGCCTTGATGATCGCAAGCTGCTCCGCCGGCGGCGCGGCACGCAGCCGCCGCGTGTCGACCCCGTAGCTCTTAAGGCACTCGCTCCCGCCGAACTTCAGCCAGCTCCCGATCAGCGAGGAATCGCCTTTCAAAATGCGAAGCATCACCTCTTCGTGATTGCCGAGAAGGAACAGCGGGCGGACGTGCGGATGACGATAGGTGCGGAGCCGTTCGACGACCTGGGCCGAGCTGGGGCCGCGGTCGATTAAATCTCCCACGAACACCAGTCGAGCCCGCCGTGTCGGGCGGGCGGTGAGGTCGGCGTGGATTTTGGAAAGCAGAACTTCGAGGAGATCGAGCCGGCCGTGAATGTCGCCGACTACATAGGCGCGACTGCCTCGCGGGCCGCTGATCTTCCGCTTCCGGGGATGCGAGAAAGCGAACATTCTGAGTCAGTCTCCGCGAAGCGCATGTTGTGACAGCGCCTCTAGATACGCGCGATGAACAAGTTCCTCGCGAAACTCGCGCTCCATCTTCGCGCGCGCCGCCTTGCCGAGCTGGCTTCGCTGCGCCGCGCTCATGGCGATTATGCGTTCCATTGACGAAACCAGCGCGTCTATGGAGCGCGGTTCGCACAGCATGCCGGTCACGCCGTCATCGACGGCTTCGCGGCAGCCGGGGGTATCCGTTGTGATCGACGGAATGCCCATCGCGGCCGCTTCGAGCAGAACGCGCGGCGTCCCTTCGCGATAATAAGACGGGAGCACCAGGCAATCCGCAGCCGCAAAAGGGCCGCGGACATCGTCGGTCGAGCCGAGATATTCGAGTATCCCTTCCGACTCCCATTGTGCGAGCGCCGCCCGCGGGACGGCCGCGCCGCTCGCCGGCTCGATCATCCCGAGAACCTGGAAGCGCGCGCCCGTACCCTGGGCGCGCAACCGTCGCGCGGCTTCGACGAACTCGCCCAATCCCTTGTCCCAGAGCAGCCGCGCGGCGAAGAGGAAGGTGAACGGGTCGCCCGCCGGCCTGGGCCGCGGCGCAAAGCGCTCGAGATCGACACCGGAGCCGGGGAGCAGCCCGGCCTGCCCGCGACGCACCACGCCGCGCGCCTCGAACAGGGCGCGATCGTCGGGGTTTTGAAAGAACACCTTGGCGGAGCGGCCGAGGGACAGGCGATAAAGGCCGGTGACCAGGCGATTGAGCGGGCCGTCGCTGGCAAAGACCGCTCCCAAGCCGCTGATATTGTTGACCACCGGGATCCCGAGCCAGTGCGCGGCGAGCGAGCCGTAGATATTCGGCTTGGCGGTGAAGCCGAGCAAGGCGGCGGGGCGCAGCCGGCGCAGAGTGCGCAGATAAGCGGCGAAGGTCCGAAGGTCGGCGACAGGCGATCTTCCGCGCGGCGCCAGCGGGATAGGGAAAAAGGATATGCCGAGGTCGCGGATCGCCTGGTCGTGCGGTCCGGGCGGCGCAAGGACGGCAATGCGATATCCCGCCGCCTGCAGCGCGCGGATCAGCCCGGCGCGATAGTTGACGATGTTCCAGCCGTCGTTGGCAGCGAGCGCGACGAGCGCGCCGTCGCAAGCAGCAACCATGCCGGCCCGACCTTCAGGCGCTGAGCAATTGGAAACGGGGGATTTCCACGTCGAACGCCTGGCCATCCTCGTCCACCATGCGGTAGCTTCCGCTCATCGCTCCGGACGGCGTGTCGAGCGGGCAACCGGAGACATAATCGAAGCTGGCGCCGGGAGCGATCAGCGGCATTTCGCCGACCACGCCTTCGCCGACCACCTCATGGATCGTGCCGTTGCCGTCGATGATCGTCCAGCTGCGCGAGAGCAGCTGGACCGCGACATCCGAGCCGTTCTCGATCCGCACGTGATAGGACCAGAACCAGCGGTTGCTCGACGGGTCGGACTGCTCGGCGAGAAAGCTGACGGCGACGCGAACGGCGATGCCGCGAGTCACGGCGACATTGGGGAAAAGCATTGCAAGCGCGTCGATGGTCACGGGCCGAGCCTAGGCGAGACCTGCGGCGCGGCGCAACCGCTCGACGAGCCTAATCCGCGCATCGACGATCGGCCGCGCGCGATCGGTAAGCAGGTCGCGCGCAAGGAAATATCCGGTCAGCTCCATGCCCTGGCCGATTTCCGGCCAAGACGCGCTGCCGCCTTCGCGGACGAATCGCGGAAGCGGAAGCAGCCGGCCGGCGTAGGGCTCCGCCTCAGCCGCGCTTACGGCCCGGCCCGACTTGGGACTGACCGCTACGAGATCGTCATTGCTTCCGCCGAGCGCACAACTGTCGAGGTCGAGCCCGAAACCCAGTTCGGTGAGCAGCAACAGTTCGTAGCGCACCAGCGCCGTCCCCCAGCCGCTGGCCGAGGGCGCCGCTTCGATCGCATCGAGTAGCCCTTCGAGCGCCTGGAATAGCCGCGGATAGGGCTGCCCTTCGGGAAGCACGGTCGAAGTGATCACCGTCGCCCATTCGATCGCTGCCGCTGGCAATGGCTCCGACAGCAAGGGACCGCGGCTGTGGACCAATTCGATGGCGGCTTGCGGCAATTGGGTCTCGGTACGCGCGCTGAGCTGCGCCTCGACGACATTGCCGGCGATCAACACTGGCCGCATCCGGCGCCCGCGCGCACCACGGACATAAGCGGCCTGAAGTCCATGCTGCGGGGTCATCAGCCGGACGATTGCGCCATGTTCGCCGTGGTTACGAAGCGCGCAAACGATCGCGGGCGTGGTGAAGCGCATCAGCCGCCCGGGTGAAAATAGTCGTACAGCTGGCGGGCGATCGCCTTGCTGATGCCCGGGGCCTTGGCAAGGTCTTCCAGCGCCGCGCCCTTGACCGCCCGCGCGGTCCCGAAATGCATCAGCAGCGCGCGCTTGCGCGTCGGGCCAATTCCAGGGACGTCGTCGAGGGTCGAGGTGGTCAGGCTCTTCGAGCGCTTGGCGCGGTGCGTGCCGATGGCGAAGCGATGGGCCTCGTCGCGCAGTCGCTGCAGGTAGAACAAAAGTGCCGAGTTGGGCTGGAGCGTGATCTCCCGTCCTCCCGGCAGGTGAAAGATTTCGCGTCCCTCGCGGCCGTGATGCGGGCCCTTTGCGACGCCGACCACCGGCACGTCATGGACGCCCATATCCTCCATCACTTCGCACACCGCCGACAGCTGGCCCTTGCCCCCGTCGATCAGGATGAGGTCGGGCCATTCGCCGCTCTGCCTATCCGGGTCTTCCTTCTCGAGCCGGCCGAAGCGGCGCTCGAGCACCTCGCGCATCATCGCGAAATCGTCGCCGGGCTGCGTTTCCGGCCGCTTGATGTTGAACTTGCGATAGCTGTTCTTGCGGAAGCCCTCGGGGCCGGCGACGATCATCGCCCCGGTCGCGTTGGTGCCCATGATGTGGCTGTTGTCATAGACTTCGATGCGCTTGGGCACCTCAGGCAGCTCGAACGTATCGGCGAGCTCGCGCAGGATCTTGCCCTGCGTCGTGGTTTCCGCCAGCCGCCGCTCGAGCGCTTCCTCGGCATTGCGCCTGGCCTGCTCCATCAGCTTGCGCCGGGCGCCGCGCTGCGGCTGTTCGATCACGACCTTGCGCGCCGCGCGCTCCGACAGCGCCTCCTCGAGCAGCGCCCTGTCGCCAAGCTCGCGATCGACCAGGATCCGGCGCGGCGGCGGCATGTCCTCGTAGAATTGGACCAGGAAGCTTGACAAAACCTCGGCCTCGGGAACGTCGTTGGTATGCGCCGGGAAGAAAGCGCGATGCCCCCAATTCTGGCCGCCGCGGATGAAAAAGGCCTGGATCGACATCGTGCCGGCCTTGCAGGCCAATGCGAAAATGTCGGCGTCGCCCAGTCCCTCCGCATGGACGGTCTGGCTGCCCTGAATGTAGGTCAGCGCCCGCAGCCGGTCGCGATAGACCGCGGCCAACTCATAATCCTGCCGCTGAGCGGCCTCCGCCATCGACTTGCTGAGCCGCGCCTGCACGCCGGTCGAGCGGCCGGCGAGGAACGCCTGGGCGTCGGCGACCAGCTCGGCATAGTCCTCCGCGCTGATGCGGCCGACGCAAGGCGCCGAGCAGCGCTTGATCTGGTAAAGCAGGCAGGGTCTGCTGCGGTTCGCGAAAAAGCTGTCGGAACAGCTTCTTAGAAGGAACAGCTTCTGCAACGCGTTAAGCGTCCGGGTAACCGAGCCGGCGCTTGCGAAGGGACCGTAATATTGGCCCTTCACCCGGCGCGCGCCGCGATGCTTCTGCACCCGCGGGAACTCATGGTCTTCGCGCAGCAGGATGAAGGGGAAGCTTTTGTCGTCGCGCAGGAGCACGTTGTAGGCAGGGCGGAAGCGCTTGATCAGCTGCGCCTCGAGCAGCAGCGCCTCTGCCTCCGTCCGCGTGGTGACGATGGTCATCGAGCGCGTCTGCGCGACCATCCGCTGCAGCCGCTTGGGAAGCTTGGCGACCTGGGTGTAATTGGTCACCCGGTTCTTCAGCGCCCGCGCCTTGCCGACGTACAGAACGTCGCCGCGGGCGTCGTGCATGCGGTAGACGCCGGGGCGGCGCGGCAGCGTCTTCCACACTTCGCGGATCGCGGCGATGCCCTTGTCGAGGTCCGGCTGGTCGGAGCCCTGCACGGCATAGGTCGCCCGCTCCTCGTTGAAGCGGTCGGCGGCTCCGGGGAAATCGGGGCGATCGGCGGGTGTCCGGTCCACCGAACCGATTTAGGCGGCGCGTGAAGTCGTTGCCAGTGCCGTCCCTTCCTTCGCCTCGAGCCTTGCGCTGGCGAGGAGCAAGCCGACCACTACCCAGAGATGACGGGCATCCTCGTAAGAGCCGGTCAGCCCTTCGTAAACGAACGCGACAAGCCAGGCGAAGCCGAGGGAAAACCGGATCGCCCCGACGCCGTCAAAGCGCGGTCTGCCGGTCAGTCTTGCGACGCCGGCAATCACCAGCAGGAGGGCAGCAAGGCCGACGATACCGCTTCCGGCTGCAACGTTGAGAAACACGTTATGGGCGTCCCCGAGCCGATGGTCGATTCCGGACGGATCGACGTAATGAGCCGCCGCCGCTTCGGTACCGACGCCCGAACCGAACCAGGGATTGGCGAGCCATGTGTGCCAAGCATCGGTCCAAGTCATGAGGCGTACCGAAGGCGCGAATTGCACAGCTATGCCGGGAATTTCGATCAGATACGGTGCCGTCGGATGAAGGATCGGGGTCACGGCCGCGGCGGCGACAAAGAGCAGCGAGAGAATCACCCCGAGCCCAAGGCTGCCCAAGGCCAGGATATCGCCTCGACGCCCGCGCAGCCGTAGATAGCCCCAAATCCCAAGCGCCAGGAATATCCCGCCAAGTCCGGGTGTCAGCGTGAAGCAGGCAGCGACGACGATCGCCGCAAGCAAGATCCAAAAAGGAGCGCGGCCGAGCCAGCCCGCCCGCTCGGCCGCGAGCGCAATCACGAGCGACACCGTCAGATAGCTGCAGAGCATCGCCGGGTGCCGGAACGTCGCTTCGATCCTGGTATAATTGCCCGGTGGCAGCGTCCCGAAATGGTGGCGGGCCCAATCCACGAGCGAACCCTCGAGCCCCACTGCAAAGGCGAGCACTGCGATCGATCCGACGACCGCCGGGACCGCGCTTGCCGCGAGCCAGGTGCGGATGGCCATTCGAAGATCGTCTCTGCTGCCGATCAAATTGTCGCACAGAACCGGGAGGCTCAGAAGGTAGGCCTGAGTGGCAAGTTTGAACCAGGAAAGCCGTGGATCATCGGACAGCAGCGCCGAGACGGCCATCGCCGCGAAGTAAACGAGCAGGACGAGGTAGAAAGGGTTCCAGCGCAGCTTCGCCCGCCCGCTTGCGACCGCCACCGCCAAAGCGGCAGACGCCAGGAGAAACAGAAGATCCGTCGGCGTTGCCAGCAGCCCCCCGATGGGGACGTTCGGCTTCATGAAGGCGAGCGAAAACAGCATCAGGAGGAAAGCCGTCTGCGCGAGCCGGTACATGGGGCTCACCATCACCGCTTGATGGTCGATGTCTAGTAGCCGACTTGACCCCTCGACGCTTACGCCGCCGCCCTCGCCTGCTCCTCGCCCGCCAGCATCCATTCGACGCAGGCCCGGGCGTGGATCGCGGTGGTGTCATAGACCGGCACGACATTGGCGCGGACGTCGACCGCGAGCACCAGCTCGGTGCAGCCGAGCACGACCGCTTCGACCTTTTGCTTGGCGAGCTCGGTGATGAGGGTCTTCAATTTGCGCTGGCTGTCGCGGACGACACGGCCCGCCGCGAGCTCCTCGAAGATGATGCGGTCGACTTCCTGCGTCCACGCTGCGCTCACCGGCGCGAGGGATATTCCGCGCGCCTCGAGCCGGCTGCGCACATGCGGCTCGGTCATGGTGAAGCGGGTGCCGAGCAGCGCGACCCGGGTGCGGCCGTCGGCGACCAGCTTGTCGGCGGTCGCATCGCCGATGTGCAGCATCGGCACCCCGACCTTCGGCGCCACCGCGTCATAGACTTTGTGGCCGGTGTTGGAGGTGATGACGATGCCCTCGGCGCCGCTCGCCTCCAGCCGCCGCGCGGCCTCCAGCGTCACCTGTGCGACGCCGTCCCAGTCGCCCGACAATTCCATCGCCGCGACGGGCGCGAGGTCGAGGCTTTCGATCGACAGGCGGGCGCTGTGCAGTCCGCCAAGGCGCTGGGCGACGCCGCGGTTGATATGCTCGTAATAGAGCGCGGTCGACGACCAGCTGGTCCCGCCGATGATCCCCAGCTTGCGCAAAGCTCGGCCCCCCTTTTTCTTGAACCTGCCCGAGAGGGTCATCCGCCATCAGCCGTGGAGCGGCAAGCCGTAACAAGCGGATTTAGCGCGAAGTGAATCGCTCGTGCGACGAGCCGTTCGTCTCAGCCGAGGGCTTTGACGATCTCCTCGACCATCTTCTTGGCGTCGGCGAGCAGCATCATCGTGTTGTCCCGGTAGAACAGCTCGTTGTCGACGCCGGCATAACCGACCCCGCCCATCGAGCGCTTCACGAACAGCACCGTGCGCGCTTTCTCGACGTCGAGGACCGGCATTCCGTAGATGGGCGAGCTCTTGTCGGTCTTGGCGGCGGGGTTGGTGACGTCGTTGGCGCCGATCACGAAAGCGACGTCGGTCTGGGCGAACTCGCTGTTGATGTCCTCGAGCTCGAACACTTCGTCGTAGGGCACGTTGGCCTCCGCCAGGAGCACGTTCATGTGCCCCGGCATGCGCCCCGCGACCGGGTGGATCGCATATTTGACGCGGACGCCCTTATCTTTGAGCAAATCGGCCATTTCGCGCAGCGCATGCTGCGCTTGGCTGACCGCCATGCCGTAACCGGGAACGATAACCACCTGGTCGGCCTGGGCCATCAGAAAGGCCGCGTCCTCGGCCGAACCGCGTTTATATGGGCGGTCGATCGCCGCCGCCTCGCCGCCGGCGACGGAATCACCGCCAAAGCCGCCGGCGATCACCGAGATGAAGCTGCGGTTCATCGCCCGGCACATGATGTAGGACAAGATCGCGCCCGAGCTTCCGACCAGGGCGCCGGTGATGATCATCGCGCTGTTGTGCAGCGTGAAGCCCATCGCCGCCGCGGCCCAGCCCGAGTAAGAGTTGAGCATCGAGATCACGACCGGCATGTCGGCGCCGCCGATCGGGATGATCAAAAGGAAGCCGATCGCGAAGCTCAGCGCGGCGATGGTCCAGAACACCCAGGGCGACTGGTCCTGAGTGAAATAGGCGATCAGGCCGAGGATCGCGGCGAGCGTGCCGAGGTTGATCACGTGCCGCATCGGCAGCAGGATCGGCTTGCCCGACATGTTGCCGTTGAGCTTGAGGAAGGCGATCACCGAACCCGAGAAGGTGATCGCGCCAATGGCGACGCCGAGGCCCATTTCGACGCGGCTGACGGGCAGGATGCTGACCACGCTCGGGGCCGCGATCGGGGTGATTCGGACGGCGATTCCGAACGCCTCGGGGTTGAGGTAGGCGGCCGCTCCGACCAGCACCGCGGCCATTCCGACCAGGCTGTGGAAGGCGGCGACCAGCTGCGGCATCGCCGTCATCTGGATCCGCCGCGCGATGACGAGGCCGACCGACCCGCCGATGACGATGGCGGCGAGGATTTCACCGATGGCCACCCAGTCCGGGGTGATGAAGTGAGCCGTCTGGGCGGTGATGACTTCGGGAATATGCGTGACGAGCGTGGTCACGACCGCGATCGCCATGCCGACCATGCCGATATAATTGCCGCGGCGGCTGCTGGTCGGGCTCGACAGCCCGCGCAGCGCGAGAATGAAGCAGACGCCGGCGATCAGATAAGCAAGAAGCACCCAGGCGGGCGTCGCCGCCACATCATGCATGGGTCTTGTCCCCTTGGCGCTCGCGCTTCTTGTACATCGCCAGCATCCGCGCCGTGACCGCGAAGCCGCCGAAGATGTTGACGCTTGCCAGGGCAACGGCGAGCAGGCCAAGCCATTTGGCGCTTGCGCTTCCGGCCGCCGCCGCGGCGATCAGCGCACCGACCACGATCACCGAGGAAATGGCGTTGGTCACGCTCATCAGCGGCGTGTGCAGCGCCGGCGTCACCGACCACACCACATAATAGCCAACGAAGCAGGCTAGGACGAAAATCGACAGGATCGAGACAAAATCCATCAGGGCTCCCCGACGAGGCGAATGTTGCCAATGTTGACGGTTCTACGCGCGCACGCGCGCTCGCATACGCGCGAGACCCACCTTGCTGCTGTTGAACCGGAAAGCTGCCCCACCCGATGCATCGGCCGCAGTCATGCACAAAAGGGCGGCTGTAGGACAGAGGCAAATCGCGCCTGAGCGATTCACTGAAACGCGGTTTCCGATTTCCTAACCTTTCGCTGGCACTGCGAAAGCGACAGTCGGGAAGGAAACGCGCGCACGTGACGAAGCGCAATCAGACGCTCGCCGAGCCGGCTCCGTGGAAGCTGCTGCTGTGGACCGCAGTGGCGTCGCTGATCTTTGGCCTGATCGGCTTCGGCGAAATTGCCGAGGACTATCTGCGGTCCGCGCGCAACACCCTCCATTGGCACAAGGCCAGCGGTGACATCGTCCTCGTCAAGATCGACGACAAGTCGCTTCGCGACGTCGGCCGCTGGCCCTGGCCACGGCGCTATCATGCCGAGCTGACCGACGCGCTGACGCGCGCCGGTGCAAAACGGATCTTCTTCGATTTCACCTTTTTCGGACCGACAAACCCTGACGACGACAGCGCCTTTGCCGAGGCCCTTGAGCGTTCGCAGCGGGTTGTCCTGGCCGCACGTACCCGGCAAGGACCGCGGGGCGGCGCCATCCAGCATTCAATGCCGATGCCGATATTCACCCGGCACGCAAAGGTTGGCGCAATCAGCTGGCAGTATAACTACCAGAATGCCGTATGGCGCCTTCCCTATGCCATGGAGTGGCAAGGGCAAACTGTGCCCTCTTTCGCCGCGCTCCTCGGAGAGCGGCAGGGCCAGGCTGGCGACACCTTCATTCCTGACTATTCTCTCGATCCGACGACTATCCCCAGCGTATCGGCGGCAGACGTGCTCCAGGGTGTGTTCGATGCGCGGAGCCTTCGCGGCAAGGACGTAATCGTCGGGCCGACAAGCAATACTTCCGGCGACCAGTATTTTCTTCCCGGCACCGGCCAGATGGGCGGCGTCTACGTCCACGTGATTGGGGCCGAGACGCTCAAGCGGGGGTCACCGACCTACCTCGGCTGGCTCGGCTGCGCCCTCTTGACGCTGTGCGTCGCGGCGATCGCGGTTACGCGTCGCAGGACAAGTCATCGGATGGCAATCCTTGGCGCGGCGGCGCTCGTGCTATTGCTGGGCCCCGCTTTCCTTGAAGCCAGGCTGATCTTCGTCGACATCACTCCGGCTTTGTTCGCGCTCGCAATCGTTTCGATCGCGCTCTTGCGGCGCCGATTCCGCCAGCAGGGCCTCGTCAATCCCGTTTCTGACCTTCCCAACCTCACCGCGCTGCGGTCGGACCGGGAGGGCCGGAGCCGCGCTCTCGTTGCAGCACGCGTGCTGAACTTCGAAGAAATCCTCGCCACTCTCCCGCCGAACAGCGAACGCGCGCTCGTCGATCAAATCGTTTCGAGGCTGACGCTCGGTACGTCGCGGCGCGTCCTTTACCAGGGAGATGGGGGCATTTTCGCCTGGTTCGAAGACGCGCGGCAGCCTTTCGGAAATCACCTCGAGGCGCTTCACGCCCTGTTTCGCAACCCCGCGCGCGTCGAGGGCCTTTCGATCGATCTTTCGATCACTTTCGGGGTCGAGGTTGGAAGCGGGCGCTCACTGGCGAACCGTCTGGCGAGCGCCCTGGTGGCCGCCGAGGAAGCGGCTCACGACGGCCTCAAATGGAAGTATCATGACCCCGAAACACTCGAGGATGCGTCGTGGAAGCTGTCGATACTCAGCCAGCTCGATGAAGCTATCGACCGCGGTGAGGTGTGGGTCGCTTACCAGCCCAAGCTGGATCTCGCGACCAGACGGATCATCGGCGCAGAGGCGCTGGCACGGTGGACCCACCCGCAAAAAGGGCCGATCGCGGCTTCCGAGTTCGTTGCCGCTGCCGAACAGCACGGTCGCATCGGCAAGCTCACCGATTTCGTCCTCGCCGAGGCGGTTGCTGCAGCAGCGCAGATCAACAAGCGCGGCCTCCCATTCGACGTCGCGGTCAATCTCTCTGCGCGGCTGCTCACCGACAAGGGCTTCACCTTGCGCCTTTCCGCCCTGCTGGCGCGCCACAGCCTCCCGCCCGCCCATTTGACGCTCGAACTGACCGAGACGGCCGCCGTGGCCGACGGCGAAGGGCTGGAGATGATCGCGCGCCTGCGCGACTTGGGCGTCAATATTTCGATCGACGATTATGGCACCGGCATGTCGACCCTCGAATATCTGAAGAAGATTCCGGCGAGCGAGCTCAAGATCGACCAGAGCTTCGTCAAGGGCATCGTCGACAACCGCAGCGACCGTCTGATGGTCCAGTCCACCATCGGACTTGCCCATTCGCTCGGACGTCGGGTCGTGGCCGAAGGAGTCGAGCAGCGCGACGTGCTCCAGCTTCTAACGGAGATGGAATGCGACGTCGCTCAAGGGTTCGTAATCGGCCGCCCCATGAGCCTGGAAAGCCTGGCCAAGCGCATCGCCGCCGAGCGCAAGCGCAGCGCCGCCTAAATTCCACCCGCAATCGGCAACCCCCGGCGTGCGATAAGTCGCGCGCGCGGCCGGAATAGTGAATCCGTTGCTAACCATCTTGATTAAGGTTAATATTGCCCCATCTGCCGAATCGCAGTTTGAGCAAAAGGGGCTGAAAAATGAAAAAGACTCAGGGCCGCGGATTCTGGAGCTGGCTTCTCGGCGGCGGTTGGGGCGCCGGTGGAGGAACTGCCTAAACCAGCATTTCCTGCCAGAGTTTTAGGCGGTGAATTCAAAGCGTTAGAAAGCGCCTGCTGAAAAGCGGGCGCTTTTCATTTGGCCCCGGGCGATCCGTATCGGCCGCCGCTGGCACGACTCCGCCGACCCCGCTACGCATCCTCCATGTTTCGCCAGCAAAGCACGACTCTGCCGATTCGCGCCGACCAGCCAGGACTGCATGAATTTACCAAAGACGTGCGCGAATTCGTGTCCGGCAGCGGCATCGCCGATGGCCTGCTGACCCTGTTTTGCCGCCACACATCGGCCTCGCTCCTAATCCAGGAAAATGCCGCCCCGGCCGCGCGGCGCGACCTCGAGGCCTATTTCGAACGCCTCGCGCCCGAAAGCGCGGGTTACGAGCATGACGAGGAGGGTCCGGATGACATGCCGGCGCACCTTCGCACCGCGCTGACCGCGACCCAGCTGTCGATCCCGGTGCAAGGCGGCAAGCTCATGCTCGGCACGTGGCAGGGCATCTTCCTGTTCGAACACCGCCGCAACGCGCCCGAGCGCGAGATCGTGCTCCATGTGGTTGGCGAATGAGCGCCCAGTCGGTTCGCGCGTGGATCGCGGAACATGCGCCCGATCTTCCGATCATCAAGGTCGAAGGGACGACGGCGACGGTGGCAACGGCCGCCGACGCGCTCGGCGTGCAGCCCGGCCGCATCGCCAAGACGCTCGCCGTGCGCGCCGGGGAGCAGCTTTTCCTCCTCTGCACGCGCGGCGACGCACGGCTGGACAACCGCAAGTGCAAGGACGCGTTCGGAGCGCGGCCGCGCATGCTCGGCGCGGATGAGACGCTCGAGCTGACCGGCCATCCGGTCGGCGGAGTCTGCCCGTTCGGGCTGAAATCTCCCCTTCCTGTCTATTTGGATGAATCGCTGAAGGCGTTCGATACCGTCTATCCGGCCGGAGGGTCGCTCAACACGTCGGTCGAAGTCACGGTCGACCGCCTGTTCGACCTCGTGGCCGAGCGTTGGGTCGACCTATGCCGGCTGCCGGAGGAAACGGTCGGGGAGTAGGTCGGCGCGCTCGACGTCGGACACCGGCCAGGGGGCGCCGGCAACCAGGCTTTCGACGATCGCCGCCATGGCCGGCGAGGTCTGGAGGCCGAAGCCGCCCTGCCCGGCCAGCCAGAAAAAACCATCGGCGTCGGGCGCGAACCCGGCGACCGGGTGACGGTCGGGAGCGAACGAGCGAAGGCCCGCCCATTTGCTGTGGATCCGCCGCACCTCGACCGTCGTCCGCCCCTCCATCCGGGCGGCCGCCAGCGCGACCTCATATTCGTCGGGCTGGGCGTCGCACGGGTCGGTCGCGACCTCGTCCATCGGCGAAGCGAACAGCCGGCCGCTCTCGGGCGCAAAATAAAGCTCGTCGCCGACGGTCTTGGCGAAGGGCAGGCGCTCGATGTCGGTTCCCTCGGGCGCGTCGAAGGTGATGATGGTCCGGCGCTTCGGCTCGATGCCGATCGGCGCGACGCCGGCGAGGAGCGCGATCGCATCGGCCCAGGCGCCCGCGGCATTGATGAGGATGGGCGCCCTCGCCTCCTCGCCGGACTCGCTGATGACCGCCCAGGCCCCGCCGACGCGCTCGATCGCCTGCACGCGAAATCCGCCGCGAAGCTCGCCGCCGCGGCTTCGCAGCCGCCGCAAATTGCCCTGCAACAAGGCGTGGGGGTCGAGGCGGATGCCGTTCAGGTCGGCGATGCCGTGGACCGCGTCGGACTTGAGCAGCGGGCACAGTTGCCGCACGCCGGCGGAGTCGAGCCGCTCGAGCTCGGCGAACAGCGACAGCTCGGCCTGCAAATCGTCAAGCGCGGCGCGCTCGTCCTCGCGCGCGTGGACCAGCACCGCCATGCGCCGGCCGACCGGCACGTCGCTGAAGTCGCCGGGCGGATCGTCGAAGAAGGCGCGGCTGGAGAGGGTCAGCGCGCGGACCAGCCGGTCGCCGAGCGCATAATGGAGCATAGTCGCGCTTCGGCCCGATGAGTGGAAGCCGACCTGTTCCTCGGCCTCGAGCACAGTGACCTTGGCGTGCTGCGACAGATGCGCGGCCGCGGACAAACCGGCGATGCCGCCGCCGATGACGATGATGTCCGGGCTGCTCACGCCGCCGTCAGCCGCTCGCTCACCACCTTGCCGTTCGCGGTCAGCCGGATCGCCTGCACGATCTCGTCGTCATCCGGCAGCACCGGCCCGCCCTGCTCCTTGTCCCAGAAGGCGGAGAGGAAATTGTAGAGGTTGCGGGCGAACAGCGCCGACGCGTCCGCGGCGAGGCTGCGCGCGAGGTTGGCGGCGCCGATGATGGTGACCCCATGCTTCTGCACCGTCTCGCCGCTGGCCGTGCCCTCGACATTGCCCCCGGCGTCGGCGGCGAGGTCGACGATCACGCTGCCCGGCCGCATCGAGGCGACCTGCGCGTCGCTGATCAGCCGCGGCGCCGGCTTTCCGGGGATCAGCGCGGTGGTGATGACGATGTCCTGCTTGGCGATGTGGCTCGACACCAGTTCGGCCTGCGCCTTTTGATATTCCTCCGACATTTCCGTCGCATAGCCGCCCGCGCCCTCGCCCTCGATGCCGGCGACATTCTCGACGAAAATGGGCTTCGCGCCGAGCGAGAGGATCTGCTCCCTGGTCGCCGAGCGCACGTCGGTCGCGCTGACCTGCGCGCCGAGGCGCTTGGCAGTGGCGATCGCCTGCAAACCGGCGACGCCGACGCCCATGACGAACACCTTGGCGGGGCTGATCGTGCCGGCCGCGGTCATCATCATCGGGAAGGCGCGGCCATAGGCGGCGGCAGCGTCGACCACGGCCTTGTAGCCGGCCAGGTTCGACTGGGAGGACAGGATGTCCATCGATTGGGCGCGGGTGATGCGCGGCATCCACTCCATCGCCAGCGCTTCAAACCCCGCCGATGCGTAAGCCTCGACGGCTTCGCCCTTCCGCAGCGGATCGAGCGCCCCGACCAATAATGCACCTTCTTCCGCGCCGGCGAGGCTGCCGGCCTCGGGACCGCTGACGCAGAGGATGATCCCGGCGCCCTTCAACGCCGCCTTGCGCGGGCCGACGGACGCGCCGGCGGCCTCGAACTCCGCATCGCCGACCGATGCCGCTTCGCCGGCGCCGGCTTCGACCGCCACCTCGGCGCCGAGCGCGATGAACTTCTTCACGGTCTCGGGAATCGCGGCGCAGCGCGTCTCGCCCGGCGCTTCCTTCAGAACCGCGATCTTCATCTAGCTGATGATCAGCAGGACGATAAAAGCGGCGATCAGAGAGATGATCGCGCCCCATTTCAGCAATTTGATGAAGCGCGTGTAGTCCTGCACGTGGACTGCGGCGTCCTGCGTCGGCGGGCTGGTCAGGATCGGCTCCTCTTCGGCCATGTCTTTCCCCTTTTGGTCCTTCGGTTGCGCCGTCCATAACAAGCCGCGGTGCGAGCCCCAACCCCCGCCATGACCGGCTTAAGCTCCCTTTTACCGCCTCTGGGCTAGGCTCGGGCGCGAAAGGCGGATCATGCGCGAAGAACCGACACGCTCGCTGCTGCTGCTCGATTCGGACCCGGACGAGCGCCGGCTGGTCTCGGCCATTGCCGGCCGCGCCGGCTGGAGCACGCTCGGCGCCGCCGACGAGGAGATGGCGCTGGCGCTCCTCCAGGGGCCGCACGGCCGCGAAGTGAAGGCCGCGCTGCTGGGCAGCTGGAGCCCGGACGAGGGCCCCCGCCTGATCGAGGCCCTGCGCGAGCATCGCCCCGGCCTTCCGATCCTCGTTCTCTCCCACGGCGACACGGTGTCGGCGGCGGTCGACGCGATGCGTGCGGGCGCAAGCGACTTCCTGGTTCGCCCCGTGGCGCCCGAGCGGTTGCTCGAGGCGCTCGCCGCCAACGCCGACCGCCGCCGCGCGGCCGGCGAGCTCGCGCCTGTGTCCGAAAAGCTCGCACCCCCGCTCGAGCTCGAGCAAATGATCGGCGCTGCGCCGGAATTCCGCGCGGCGCTGGCAATCGCGGCGAAAGCGGCGCGAAACCGGCTGCCGCTCCTGATCGTCGGCGAGCCCGGCACCGGCAAGGAAACCGTTGCGCGCGCGATCCACGCCGCCAGCCTGCGCGCCAAGGGCCCGCTGCTGTCGCTCGACTGCAAGGCGATCGCCGCCAACATCATCGACAGCGAGCTGTTCGGCCACGAGAAAGGCGCCTTCCCCGGCGCATTCGCTTCGAAAGTCGGCAAGCTGGTCCAGGCCGATGGCGGAACGCTGATCCTCGACGAAATCGTCTCGCTGCCCGAGGCAACCCAGGAACTGCTCGACCGGGTGCTTGCAACCGGCGAGGTGCGGCCCGTCGGCCTCAACGGCAGCCATTCGGTCGACGTCCGCATCATCGCCACCAGCAGCCGCGAGCTGCCGGAGGACTTCCACGCCGGCCTGGCCGAGCGCATCGCCGCCACCACCGTGACCCTTCCCCCGCTTCGGGATCGCAGCGGCGATATTCCCGCCCTCGCGCGCCACCTGCTGACCCGCCTCGCCCAGCAGACCGGGCTCAAGACGCTGTCGATCGGCAATGACGCGCTCTCGGTGCTGATGCGCTACGGCTGGCCGGGCAATGTCCGTCAGCTCGCCAGCGTGCTGTTCCGCGCGGCGCTGCAGTGCGACGAGCGCACGTTGACCGCCGAGCATTTCCCGCACATCGCAATCCAGTCGCGCTACACCGGCCGCCGCACGGATTTTGCGCCGACGCTGAGCAAATCGAGCAGCGATGAGGCAATTGCCGGCGCGCCCGGCATCACGCTCTACACCAGCGACGGCCACGTCCGACCGCTCGAGGAGATCGAAGCCGACATCATCCGGCTTGCCATCGGCCATTATCGGGGCCGGATGACGGAGGTCGCCCGACGGCTGGGGATCGGCCGCTCGACCCTCTACCGCAAGCTCGGCGACCTCGGCATCGACACGGCCGCTTAGGCGGCGGCTGGACCCGCCGTAAAAGCGGGCGTGTGCGGCTTAAGCGGCTGGACTTATGGCCGGCTGCCGGCTCTGCTAGGGCCCGCACGTGCAAAGCTTCAATGACGCCATCGCGCTGATCACCGGCGCCGGATCAGGCATCGGCGCCGCCGTCGCGACCCGCCTGGCCAACAGCGGAGCGCGCAAGCTGATCCTGGTCGACACGGACGAGGGGCGCGTGCGCGACTTCGCCTTCAGCCTTCCGTGCGAACGCGCGCTGGTCATCGGCGACGTCGCCGACGCCGCGCTGTGGGATGAAGCAGACCTTACCGGCCTGACGCACGCGGTGGTCAACGCCGGTGTCGCCGGCGCCGAGCCGATCGAAACTTTGCAGTTCGACGAATGGCGAAGGATCATGGCCACGAACCTCGACGGGGCGTTTCTCACCCTGCAGGCGGCGATGCGCGCGATGCGGTCCAGCGGCGGCGGCTCCATCGTGGTCACGGCGTCGGTCAGCGGGATCAAGGCGGAGCCTGGGGTCGCCGCTTATGCCGCTTCCAAGGCCGCGGCGATCCAGCTGGCGCGGGTCGCGGCCAAGGAAGGCGCGCCGAGCGGAATCCGCGTCAACGCCATTGCCCCTGGCGGCGTCGAAACCCCGATCTGGGATGCGGTGCCGATGTTCGCCGAGCGGGCCGAAGCGATCGGCCGCGACGCGGCATTTGCGGAAATGGCGGGAATGGCGACTCCGCTGCGCCGCTTTGCCCAGCCCGAGGAGACGGCCGAGCAGATCGCCTTCCTGCTGTCGGACGCCTGCGCCACGGTCACCGGGACCGTCCTGGTCGCCGACGGAGGCTATTCGCTCTAGGGTCCAGACCCTAGCCGCCGCGGGGCGTCAGAGCCTGGTCGCGCAGGCCGCGCCAGATCTTCAGCGCCTGGACCGTTTCGAACACGTCGTGGACTCGGAGGATCTGCGCCCCCTGCTCGGCAGCTTTCAGCGCCAGCGCGAGGCTTCCGCCGAGGCGCCGGTCGGCCGGCGCTTCGCCTGACAGGGCGCCGATGGTCCGCTTGCGGCTCGCACCGACGACCAGCGGACAGCCGAGCGAATGGAACAGCGCAAGGCCGTTCATCAGCTCGAGATTGTGCCCGACATTCTTGCCGAAGCCGAAGCCGGGATCGATCAGGATCCGCTCGCGCTCGATGCCGGCATCCACGGCGGCGGCAATACGCTCCTCAAGCCATTCGTAGACTTCGATCAGCGCGTCGTCGTAGCGCGGATCGTCCTGCATCACTTCCGGCGTGCCCTTATGGTGCATCAGCACCACCGGCACGCCCGCCGCAGCCACGACTTCCGCCGAACGATCGTCGAAGGTCAGCGCCGACACGTCGTTGATCATCCGCGCGCCCGCCGCGAGCGCTGCCGTCATGACGTCGGCCTTGCGCGTGTCGCACGACACCGCCGCGCCGCCGGCGGCGAGCTGCCGGATCACCGGCACCACGCGCTCCATCTCGTCGCCTTCCCAGACCAAGCGGGCGCCCGGGCGCGTCGATTCTCCGCCGACATCGATG
>Ga0247719_1000332_pt1 | contig 31098 bp, 31 predicted proteins | sample 41E_DmetaG_FD_189046 | JGI IMG/M metagenome (GOLD analysis project Ga0247719, IMG submission 189046) | Soil microbial communities from hillslope of Landscape Evolution Observatory, University of Arizona, Oracle, AZ, United States - 4-1-E_D | ecosystem: Engineered > Artificial ecosystem >...
GGACCGGGACCGGGTGACGGGCCCGGGTCCGGGGGTCGGGTCCCGGTCCGGGGCCGGGATCCTCGAAACCCAGCGCGTCTACGCTAAGGGTTTTGAAGGGGGGCCCGGATCGGGCCGCATGCGCGGCCCGGTCTTGCGCCTCGGGAACGACCTCAACACCGACGTCATCATCCCCGCCCGCTTCATGCAGGACTGGGACCACCTCGGCGACCACGTCTTCGAAGGCGAATCCCCCGACCTCCCGAAGCGCGCGAAGGCCGCGGCCTTCGTCGTCGCCGGCAAGAACTTCGGCTGCGGGTCTTCGCGCGAGCAGGCCGTCATGGCCATCAAGCAGGCCGGGATCCGCTGCGTCATCGCGCCCACCTTCGCGCGCATCTTCTACCGCAACGCGATCAACCTCGCGCTCCCCGTGCTCGAAGCGGACGTCTCGGGCATCGAGGACCGCGACGAGATCGAGGTCGATCTCGCGACGGGCCGCATCACGAACCTCACGCGCGGCACCGTTGTCCAGGGCCGCGGCATCCCGGACGACGTGCGCGCGATCGTCGAGGACGGCGGCCTCATCGAGCACCTCAAGAAGAAGTTCGGCGCGAAGGGAGGCGGATCGTGAAGCGCGTCTGCGTCATCCCCGGCGACGGTATCGGGCCCGAGGTCGTCGCGGCCGCGCGGCGCGTCCTCGACGCCGTCGCGCCGCCCGTCGACTACACGGAGGCCGACGCGGGCCTCGCGTGCCGCAAGCGCACGGGCCATTACCTCCCGCAGGCGACCCTCGACGCGGCGCTCGGCGCCGACGCGGTCCTCTTCGGCGCGATCACCTCGCCGTTGGCCCACGAGGACCCCGACTACAAGAGCGTCATCCTGCGCTTGAGGCAGGCCCTCGACCTCTACGCGAACCTGCGCCCCGCGAAGGACTGGGGCCAGCCGTGCCTCGTCCCCGGTCTCGACCTCCTTCTCGTGCGCGAGAACTCCGAGGGCATGTACAACTGCCCCGAGGAGGAGGACGCGGAAGGCGTCACGACGTTCCGCCGCATCACGAAGCGCGGCTCCAGCCGCGTGACGTCCTTCGCGCTCGACCTCGCCGTCCGCGAGAAGCGCCGCGAGGTCACCGTCGTCCACAAGGCCAACGTGCTGCGGCTCTCCGACGGCCTGTTCCGCCGCGTCTTCTACGAGGAGGCCGCGAAGCGCGCCTCGATCAAGACGAGCGAGATGCTCGTCGACAACTGCGCGCTCCAGCTCGTGCGGGACCCGAAGCGCTTCGACGTCATCGTCACGATGAACCTCTACGGCGACGTCCTCTCGGACGAATGCGCGGGCCTCGTCGGCGGCCTCGGCTTTGCGCCGTCCGGGTCGTACGGGCCGAAGCACGCGCTCTTCGAGCCCGTGCACGGCTCCGCCCCCGACATCGCGGGCAAGGGCCTCGCGAACCCGACCGCGACGATCCTCAGCGCGGCCATGATGCTCCGGCACCTCGGCCTCGCGAGGGACGCGGCCCGCGTCGAGGACGCGGTCCGGGCGGCGCTCGCGGAGGGACGCACGCGCGATGCGGGCGGGACGCTCTCGACGGACGCGTTTGCGGACCTCGTCGCGGCGCGCGTGGCCTGATCACGCGAGGCGCTCGAAGCGGTCGCAGTCCTTGAGGGTCTCGCGGACTTCGACACCGGCGGCATCGACGTAGTGGATGAGCACCGGCTCGATGCAGACGGTGAAGCCGCCTTCGAGCGTGCCGGCTGGGAAGAACATCGTGTGGCTCGTGTACAGGCCCGGCGAGCGCGGGTCGAAGCCGAGGGCCACCTTCACGGGCGTGGTGCCGCCGTTCGGCGCCTGCTGCGATTCTCCCTCGCCGCGTCCGACGAACCGCACGCCGCCCGGGCCCCACGATTCGTCGGGGACGAGCGTCGCGAAGAGCTTCTCCTTCGAGGAGAGGCTCGGGTAGCGGGCGACGGTGCCGAAGAACTCGCCGCGAGCATTGTGGTAGTCGTCGGGCGAGGGTCGCGTGCCGCTCTCGTAAGCGTCGCCCGCTCTCGCGGTGCCGACGAACCCATCGCCGTCGATGTCCTTCCAGAGACCGAGGCGGAGTTCGAAGTGGAGGAGCGCGCCCGGGAGGACGGCCTGTCCTCCATCGACGCCGCGGCCGAGGCTCGAACCCGTGCCGCCGACGCGCAGGGTGTAGGCAGTCGCCTGAAACACGCTCGAGCCTTCCGCGTATCCGGAGCGCGGAAGAAGGTCGATCCAACCTGCGTAATTCGAGACGAAGTCGGCGTGCCGGCCGGCGGCCGTGGACATCGAGTCGGGCGCGTGTTCGACGGGGTAGGACGCGTAGAGCGCGGCGTACGCGGGGCCCGCCGTCGATTCAAGGCCGGTGCCGCCGAGCGGCGGCAGTTCGACCCGGTAGGCTCCGAGCGTCGGGCTCTGGTTCGGCGTCACGATGGGCCCGAGCGTTGCCGCATAGAGCGAGGCGACAGGGCCCGGTGCAACGGCCACGTAGCGGTCGACATCCACGCGCGAGTTCGTTCGCAGCGTGTACGGCGTCGCGCCGTCGGGGGCGAGGATGGCGGCCGAAACGGTGGTCATCGTGACCGGCGAGAGGAGCGAGCCTTCGAGGAAGAGCACGGGGCCGGGGGCGGGCTCCTGCTCGTGGTGCGGGTACGAGAAGACGCGGTCGACGAAGCGGATGTCGGGCGTGCCCTCGGCGGCGGCGCTCGCGCTCATGAAGCCGGGGTGGCTTCCGGGCTCGAGGTACGCAACGACGGGCTCGGGCGACCGGGCCCACTCGTGGTTCGGTCCCCGCGTGGGGTTGCTCGGCTGCTGCGGGTTCGCGGTCTCCTCAAGGTCGAGGACCCGGTTCCCGTTCAGGTCGTTCCAGAAGCCCGACCAGGCGAAGAATCGACTCGCGCCGGGAGGGATGAGATCCGGGAGGCCGAAGTTGCGCTCCGTGTTCGAGCCGTACCCGCCGAGGCCGACGGACGCGTGCCCGGTCGTGCCGTCCTGATAGAGGCCGACGAACGTCGTGTGCCAGGCCTCGAGGAGGCGGAAGCCCTCCACGACCCCTTCGTTGAAATCCGCGCCCGTGGCCTCGAGCGCGCACCGTTCGGTCGCGGCGCGGTCGATCGCCTCCCGTACGCAGTTCATCTGACCCGCAGCATCGAGCGCGGCGCGGTGCGGCTCGCCCGCCTCGTGCGCGAAGTCGAAGCTCGTGATCCGGGATGCGGCGGGGCCGGCCGCAAGGAGAAGGACGAAGGTGAAGACGAGAAGCGGACGCACGAGGGAGCCTCGCTTCGTCGGAGGCTTCCCAAATGAAGAAGGTTGCCCGATCCTGTCGGGGTCACGTCGCGCCTTCTGTGGGCGTCCGCGAGGGATCCGAAGCGGCGTCGGCGGCCCACGGGCGGCGCGGCGGGGTCCCGAGGCGCTGGAGGAACTTCGCGCTCCGCACGTGCCGCTCCTCGCCCGCGCGCCGCACCTCCTCGAGGATGCGCGCGAGGTCCTTCGCGAGGCGATACACGTTCATGGGGCGTCCCGCGCCGGGTCCCTTGACGCCGCCCACGGCGACCCAGCGGCGGCGCACGAGGCGCGCCATCGTCGCGCTCACGTGCGGCTGGCGGAGGCCGGTCGCGGCCACGATCTCGCGGGTCGACGCCGCGCCGTGCCGCGCGAGGAGCACGAGGAGCCGCGCGTCGCGCGGCGGGATCCCCACTTCCTCGAGATGGAACGCCGCGTGTTCGTCGATCTCCTCCATCGCCTGCGCCCTCCGCCCGCTCCGATTCATATGGGTGGCGGCGACGGCGCGGCGCATGCGGCCGAACGGGCGCGCAAGCCGTCCCGGGGCAACGCTTATTTCGGGGACCCATCATGCAGGGTGGGTCTACAGCGATGCGTGCCCGCCTCGTCCTCGAAGATGGAACCGTCGTCGAAGGCAGCGGTTTCGGCGCGCGCGCGACCGCCTACGGCGAGCTTGTCTTCAACACCGGGATGACCGGCTACCAGGAGGCGCTCACGGACCCGAGCTACTCGGGCCAGCTCCTCATGCTCACGTACCCGCTCGTGGGCAACTACGGCATCCTCCCCGACGCGAACGAGTCCGACGGCGTCAAGGCGTGGGGCTTCGTCGTGCGCGAGGCCGCGAAGCGCCCGAGCCACCGCGGCTCGACGATGACCGTGAGCCGCTTCCTCGAGGACGCGGGCGTGCCCGCGATCGAGGGCGTGGACACGCGCGCGCTCACGATCAAGGTGCGCGACCGCGGCACGCTCCTCGCGGCGATCACGACGGAGGACCGCTCGGCCGAGGAGCTTCTCGCCGAGCTCCGTCGCCGCCCGCACCCGGAGTCGACGAACCTCGTCGCGGGCGTGAGCACGAAGACCACGCGCAAGTACGATGGCCAGGGCGACAAGACGGTCGTCCTCATCGACACGGGCGTCAAGGACAACATCATCCGCAACCTCCAGAAGCGCTTCGGCACCGTCTACCGCGTGCCGTGGAACACGAGCGCTTCCGACGTCGAGGCGCTCCGCCCGGACGGCATCTTCCTCTCGCCGGGCCCCGGCGACCCGTCGCACCCGGAGATCGTGAAGTACACCGTTCCCACGCTCCGCGACCTCATGGAGAAGTATCCGACGCAGGGCATCTGCCTCGGCCACCAGCTCCTCGCCCTCGCGTACGGCCTTAAGACGTTCAAGCTCAAGTTCGGCCACCGCGGCGCGAACCAGCCGGTGAAGAACCTCGAGACGGGCCGCGTCTATATCACGAGCCAGAACCACGGCTTCGCGGTGGACCCGGCCTCGTGCCCCGAGGACGTCATCATCACGGAGGTGAACGCGAACGACGGCACCGTGGAAGGCCTGCGCCACCGCCGCCTCCCCGTGCTCTCGTCGCAGTACCACCCCGAGGCGTGCCCCGGCCCGCAGGACACGGAATTCCTCTTCGACCGCTACCGCCTGTGGCTCGACCGCGGCGGGCGCGAGGCGCCGAAGGAAGCCGCCGACGCGGGCTTCCGCGCCGTGAAGCACGTGTAGGGCCGCGCCGCGCCCGATGGATCCTCGCGCCCCACGCGGAGCGCCGCGTCGCGTCCGGACGCGCGCGTGTCGACAAACGGGGCGCGCGTGGGCGCGGGCGTCCGAATCGGGACAACCGCGTCCACCCCCGCGGGTTAACCTGAAATAGGGACCCCCGCTATGGACCTAAGGTCCCCATGGGTCGACGCCCCCGGACGCGGACGCTCTTCTCGCGACAATCCGCTTTCTCTTCCCGGGGTGAGTTCTGATGCCCAAGCGTACCGACATCCGGAAGATCCTCATCATCGGATCCGGCCCGATCGTCATCGGTCAGGCCGCCGAGTTCGACTTCTCCGGCTCGCAGGCTGCCCTCGCGCTGCGCGAGGAAGGCTACGAGACGGTCATCGTGAACTCGAACCCCGCGACGATCCAGACCGACACCGGGATGGCCGGGAAGGTCTACGTCGAGCCGCTCACGGTGGAAACGCTCGACCGCATCCTCGCGATCGAGAAGCCCGACGGGCTCCTTGCGGGCATGGGTGGCCAGACGGCGCTCAACCTCGCCTCGGAGCTCGCCGAAAAGGGCATCCTCGCGAAGCACGGCTGCGAGCTTCTCGGCACGACGCTCGAGAGCATCCAGAAGAGCGAGGACCGCGACCTCTTCAAGAAAGCGATGGAATCCATCGGCGAGCAGTGCCCCATCGCCGAGGTCGCGACCACCTACGCCGACGCGAAGCGCATCGTGGCGGAGCGGCTCGGCGGCCGCTATCCCGTCCTCGTGCGCCCCGCTTACACGCTCGGCGGCACGGGCGGCGGCATCGCGTGGAACGAGGAGGAGCTCCGCGAGATCGTGGGCCGCGGCCTCATCTACTCGCGCATCAAACAGGTCCTCATCGAGGAGAGCGTGCTCGGCTGGAAGGAGTTCGAGTACGAGGTGATGCGAGACGGCGTCGACAATTGCATCATCATCTGCAACATGGAGAACATCGACGCGATGGGCGTCCACACCGGCGAGAGCATGGTCGTGGCCCCCGCGCAGACGCTCTCCGACGCCGATCACCAGCGCATGCGGACGAGCGCGATCAAGATCATCCGCGCGCTCAAGATCGCGGGCGGCTGCAACGTGCAGTTCGCCTTCAACCACGCGACGGGCGACGTCCGCGTGATCGAGGTCAACCCGCGCGTCTCGCGCTCCTCGGCCCTCGCGTCGAAGGCGACGGGCTACCCGATCGCCCGCGTCGCCGCGAAGATCGCCGTCGGCATGACGCTCGACGAGATCCCGAACTCGGTCACGCGCACGACGCCCGCCTCCTTCGAGCCGGCGCTCGATTACATCATCACGAAGATCCCCCGCTGGCCGTTCGACAAGTTCCGGAACGTCGACCGCCGCGTCGGCACGCAGATGAAGTCGACGGGCGAGGTCATGGCGATCGGCCGCACCTTCGAAGAGTCGTTCCTCAAGGCGATCCGCAGCCTCGAGACGGACCGCTGGGGCCTCGAGCTTCCGCGGCCCCCCGGCGAGGCGACGGAGTGGACCGACGCGATGATCGAGCAGGAGCTCAGGTTCCCGACCGACCGCCGCATGTTCCTCGCGGCCGAGGCGTTCCGCCGCGGCTGGACGCTCGAGCGGGTGTGCGAGGTCGGCGCCTACGACCCCTGGTTCCTCGGCAAGATCCAGCACCTCGTCGCCTTCGAGGGATTGTGGATCGGCGCGAAGGACAAGCTCGCAAGCGTCCTCTCCGAGGCCGCGCGCGGGAAGGTCCCGCCGAACGCGGACCTCGCGACGCTCCTCGGCCGCGCGAAGTCGCTCGGCTTCGCGGACGGGTGGCTCGGCGAAGTCTGGGGCCTCACGGAGGACGAGGTCGGCCGCGCCCGCGCGACCCTCGGCATCCGCCCCCAGTTCAAGATGGTGGACACGTGCGCCGCCGAGTTCGCGGCCGCGACCCCCTATCTCTATTCCACGTACGAGCCCTCGCAGGGCCTCGTCGAGGCGCCCGCGACGGACCGCCGGAAGGTCGTCATCGTCGGCGGCGGCCCGATCCGCATCGGCCAGGGCATCGAGTTCGACTACTGCGTCGTGCACGCGGTGCAGGAACTCCGGAGCCGCGGCTTCGAGGTCATCGTCGTGAACAACAATCCTGAGACGGTGTCCACGGACGCGCAGACCTCGGACAAGCTCTACTTCGAGCCCCTGAACCTCGAGGACGTCATGGAGATCCTCGAGCGCGAGAACCCCGACGGCATCATCCTGCAGCTTGGCGGACAGACGTCCGTGAACCTCGCGGTCCCCGTCGGCAAGGCGCTCGCCGAGCGCCCGCACCTCAAGACGCAGGTCTTCGGCACCTCGCCCGACAGCATGGACCTCGCGGAGGACCGCCGCCGCTTCGCGGCGCTCATGGACCAGCTCAAGATCCCGCAGCCGAAGTCCGGCACCGGTCACTCCTTCGAGGAGGTGCGCGACATCGCGGCCCAGATCGGTTACCCGGTGCTCGTGCGCCCGAGCTACGTGCTCGGCGGCCGCGCGATGGAGATCGTGTACGACGAGGCCGACCTCGCGGACTACATGCGCGAGGCCGTCCGCGTTTCGAAGAAGCACCCGATCCTCGTCGACAAATATCTCTCGAACGCGATCGAGATCGACATCGACTGCGTCGTCGACGCGGACGGCGACGTCCTCATCGGCGGCATCCAGGAGCACGTCGAGGAGGCGGGCGTCCACTCGGGCGACGCGACCTCGATCCTGCCCCCGATGAGCGTTCCCAAGGACATCCAGGAGACGCTCCGCCTCTATGCGAAGCGCATCGCGCGCGCCCTCAAGGTCGTGGGCCTCGTGAACTTCCAGTTCGCGATCAAGGACAAGGAGGTCTACATCCTCGAGGCGAACCCGCGCGCCTCGCGCACGGTCCCGTACGTCTCGAAGGCGATCGGCCTCCCGATGGCGAAGATCGCGGCCCGCGTGATCACGGGCGAGAAGCTCAAGGACATCGGCGCGAAGGAGCCAGCCCTCTCGCACGTCGCGGTGAAGGCGCCCGTCTTCCCCTTCCTCAAGCTCCCGGGCGTCGACGCGATCCTCGGCCCCGAGATGAAGTCGACGGGCGAGGTCATGGGCATCGACACGGACCTCGACCGCGCCTTCTTCAAGGCCATGGAGGCCGCGGGCGTCCGCCTCCCGCGCGAAGGCGCCGTGTACCTCTCGATCAAGGACGAGGACAAGTCGAAGGTCCTCCCGCTCGCGCACCGACTCGTCGAGGCGGGCTTCCGCATCTACGCGACGCGCGGCACGGCGCAGTACCTGCGCGAGTTCGGCGTTCCGTGCGAGACCGCGTGGCGCATCGCGGAGAAGAAGAGCCCGGACGCGATCGATCTCATGCGCAAGGGCGAGATCAAGCTCATCGTGAACACGCCCACCGCGAGCCGCGGCGCGAAGCGCGACGGCTACATGATGCGGCGCCTCGCGGTCGAGCTCGACATCCCGTTCGTGACGACGCTCGCCGCGGCCTCCGCGGCCGTCTCCGCGATCGAGGCCGTGAAGCGCGGCCCCGTCGGCATCCGCGACCTCGCGGGCTACCACCTCAAGGCGTGAGGCGCGCAAGCGCGAGCTTCGAACGGCGCGGGAGGCGCTTCACGGCGGCCTCGCGCGCGAGGGCTGCGCCGCGCGTCGCGTGCGGCTCGGTCCAGACCACCTCGAACGGCCCGCGCCCCCGCGTGTACCGCGCGCCCTTGCCGGCCGCGTGCGCCGCGACGCGCTTCTCGACGTCCGTCGCGACGCCGCAGTAGAGCGTGCCGTCGCGGCAGCGCAGGAGGTAGACCGTCCACACGACCCCGCAAGGCGCGGCTTCCTCCATCAACCCGGCGCAGGCGCGCCGCCGGCCGCGGCGGGCAGCCGCGCGACGGCGGCCCACGTGCCGCCCGCGAGGATGATGGCCGAAGCGACGAAGACGGCGCCTCCGAAGACCGGCATCAAGAGCCCTCCGGCAAGCGCCCCGCCGGCCCACGCGAGATGCCACGAGGCGGCGGCGGCGCCGATCGCGCCCGCCCGCTCCGTCTCGGCGCCGCTGTCGGCGACGAGCGCGTTCATGGCGGGACCCGCGATGGCCGCGAGGAAGTGGCGCGCGACGAGGAGGACGGCGGCCTCGGCGAGGCCGCCCGCGAGCCCGAAAAGGGCGACCGAGACGGCGGTCGCGGCGTTTGACGCGACGAGCACCGCGCGCGGCGAGGCGATGCGGGCGAGGCGTCCCGCGACGACGCTTCCGGGGGCGCTCGCGGCGGTCGCGACCCCGAGAACGAGGCCCCAGACCGCGGCCGATGCGCCGTGGCCGTCGAGGAGGTGCGGGCCGGACCAGGCGCCGATCGCGCCCATCGGGAAACCGACGGCCGCGAAGAGGAGCGCATGCGGGGCGGATCCCGCAAGCGGTCCGCGGCGCGCGCTGCCCGTGAGGCGGGCGGTCGGAAGGAGGCACGTGAGGAGAGCCGCCGCGAGCGCGGCCGCGGCGAGCGCGCCCGCGACGATCCGCACGCCCGCGACGGGATCGGTCGCGGTCCCGACGAGGCCGGCCGCGCCGAACGGGGCAAGCGCGCATGCGGCGATGGCGAGCGCGCCGGTCGCGCCGTACGCGGCGGGGAGGCGGTTCTTCTCGCCGCGCGCGATCACGACGTCGGCGACGTAGCTCATGAACGCGACGTGGAAGGCTCCCACGCCCGCGCCGCCGAGGACGGTGGCCGCGAGGATCGCGCCGTGGGACGGGGCGAGGGCGAGAAGCGCAAGCCCGAGAAAGACCGCGAGATGGCCCGCCCGCATGACGGGCCGGCGCGCCGTGCGGTCGGCGAGGCGCCCCGCGGGGACCGAGACGACCGCGGAGGCGAGCGCGGTGAGGACGAAGGCGGCGCCGTCGAGGTCCGATCCGCCGACGGCCCGCGTGGCGGCGGGCACGAGGAAGAACAGGAGCGTCGATTGGGCCGCAAGTCCGAGGACGTATGCCGCGGTCGCGGTCACGAGGACGTTCGACGGCCTCCGCATGGAGGCGGTGGCTGTCGCGTCCCGACTTCAAGCTTCCCGGGACGGCGCGTCGTCAGAGCGCCTTCTGCAGAAGGGCGCCGATCTCCTTCTCGAGGATCTGGGCGAACTCGCGGCCGAGCTCGTCCCGCAGGTGCTGCGGCATGAGCTGGACACCGAGCTTCGCGGAGGCCTTCGCGAACTTGAGGCTCGCGTACGTCTCGTGGACCTTCGCCTCGAAGTAGAGGCGGACGGCCTCCTTGAGCTCCTCCTTGATCTCGGGGTTGCGCTCGAGCTCCTCGCGCATCTTGCGCTTGACCTCGTCGCGCAGGAGGTCCTTCAGGGCCTCCGTCATGAGGGCTTCGCCGCCCACGAGGTCCATGAGGCCGCCGCCCTTGAGGACCTGGGAGACCATGCTGTCGTCGGCCATCGCGCGGACGAGGGCGAACCCCCGGCTTGAAGCTATCGGGGGTCAGTAGCCGTTCGCTTCCTTGAGGCGCGCGGGAAGCGTCTCGTTCGCCTGCCGCCCGAGGTGCGCGACGGCCGACACGAGGTGGAGCCGGATCGCCGGCGGGATCCTCATCGACTCGAGGTCCCGTTCGACCGCCGCGAGACCTTCGCGGGGTCGCGGATCGTCGATCGATTCGATCGTCGCGCGGATGCGGTCGCGCGCGAAAGCTTCGCTCACGCGGTCGGTGTGAAGGCCATGGCCGGGCATGCCCCGCCTTCGGCGCGGCCCGCGCGAGAAGCTTGCGGCCCGATCACGCGGAGGGCGCCGCCGGCTCGGCGGTCTCGGCCTTCGGCTCCTCGGTCGTGTACTCCTCCACGAAGCGGATCGTCTTCGCGCCGGCGTGGGCGCGGAGGTCCGCGACGAGCCGGTACTTCGCGACGAACCAGCGCGAGTCGTACTTGCAGGCGTCCGGGAGCTTGATCGTGAAGAGATCGCCCTTCGCCTCGACCTCGAAGCCGTCGGCCTTGCCCTGGCCGTAGTTCAGCTCCACGAGCGTCTTGACCTTGGCCGCGGGGTCGGCGACGACCTCCTTGATGGTGAACTTGTAGCGCAGCGTCTTGCCGGCAAGAGGCGGGTTGAAGTCGACGCGGACGCGGCCGGGCGTCACGCTCGTGACGGTGCCGACGCGGTTCTCGTGCTGGATTCGCTGGCCGGGGCGGGGATCCATGTCGCGCTTCTGGAACTCGCGCAGCGAGAAGGTTTCGACCTTGTTCGCGTCGCGCTCGCCGAACGCGTCGGCGGGCCCGATCGTGACGTCCTGCTCCTCGCCGACCTTCGCGGCGAGAAGGGCCTTGTCGAAGCCGGGGATGACGCGGCCGACGCCCGCGACGAGCGGGAGGGGCTCGTAGACCGTCTCCTCGTGGTAGGCGTTCTGGGCCTTCGCGACGTCCTTCTTCGTGGTGTCGAAGAGCTCGCCGTCGGCCGTCCACGCCTCGTACTCCACTCGGATGATGCTGCCCTTGTCGACCATCGGAAAACCACCGCTCCGGATGTCGCGGCAAAGGGGCAACCCGTTAAAAAGGTGTCGGGCTTCAGGCGCACGTCACGGCGTAGACGAGGCCGTTGCCCGTGCCGTCGAGGGCGCCCGAGGGGTCGGCCACGATCTCCCGCCAGGTGGTCGCGTCGCGGTTCGCGGGCAGCTCGACGCCCCCCACGGCGTCCACGTCGCTCACCTGCGCGAGCGCGACCGCGAGGACGCTCGTGCCGGTCTGCCGGCAGTGCCACACCTCGCCGAGGATCTTCACCTCGGCCTTGGACGTCGTGAAGACGCCGCCTCCGCCGCGCACGACGCCGTCGTACGTGAAGAACGTGCTCGTCGCGCCCGAGGCGAGCGCGCGGCGACCCTCCCGGCTCTGCGCGCCGACGGCGATGCCCGCGGCCGCCGCGCCTTCGAGGACCTGCGTCCGCACCTGGTCCTTGATCGACTCGTCCGAGGGCGTGAGGAGGCCCTTGAGGGTGAGGAGGAGGATCTGGCCCGGGTAGCCGCGCGGCGAGCGGCCTTCGTCCACGTAGACGAGCGACTGGCGCGCGGCGAGGCCGAAGGCCTCGGATCTCGGCGCGTCGTCCGAGCGCCCCGTGTCGAGCCTCCAGCCGTTTCCGCCGAGGAGATTCTGCGGCACCTTCGCGGGCGTGAGCGAAACGCACCCGGCAAGCGGGGCGGCAAGGAGGACGAGAAGCAAGCCGACCGCGAGGGTCCGGGGGGCCACGCCCCGGAAGCGCGCTGTCCCTTCAAGAGACCTCCGGAAAGGCTCAAGCGACGCCGTGCGCTCGGCGTCGCAATGATCGAGCTCGAGCTCAAGGCTCCGGCCGGACCCGCCACCCTCGAGCGGCTGCTCGCCCACGGCGATCCCGAGGAGCGGCGCGAGCGCGACACCTATCACGCGCACCCGGCGCGCGACTTCCGCGCGACGGACGAGGCGCTCCGCGTGCGCGAGCGCGCCGATGGGAGGATCGAAGTCACGTACAAGGGTCCCAAGCTCGACCCCCGCACGAAATCGCGGCGCGAGATCACCCTCGCGGTCGACGACCTCGACGCGACCCTTGCCCTTCTCGAATCGCTCGGGTTCGAGCGAGCCTTCGTGATCGCGAAGCGGCGACGCGTCTGGCGCATCGAGGGCTTCGAGGTGAGCTACGACGAGGTCGAGGGGCTCGAGCCGTTCGTGGAGATCGAGAAGGCCGGCGCGACCGAGGCGGACGTCGCGGCTTTCGCGTCCTTGGCGCCGGCGCTCGCGGACCGGCTCGGCATCGGCGCGAGCGTCCGGGCGAGCTACGCGGAGCTTCTCGGGCACTGAGTCTCCCAAGCGCGACCGCCGCGGGAAGCCAGATTTTTGCTCCATTCCCGCGAAAAGGGATGGCATGGCGGAAGGATCAGCGAGATCGGACGAGGCCGCTTGGCTGGCGGTCGTCGCCGACGCCGATCTGACGGGGCTCGAGCCTCTGGCGTCGCGCCTGCTGCAATCCATCCTTGCCGAAGTCGACGCGCGAACGGGCGCGGTGTGGATCGACGAGGGCGAGGGGTTCGCCCACGTCGCGGGCGACGAGACGGCGGGAGCATTGCTCGACCTCACGGAGGCGCATGCGCCCGCGCAGGCGGCGGCCTCGGGCCGCACGACGATCCACCCGGCCGGGGCCGCCTCGGAACTTGCCGTGCCCTTGATTTCGGAGGGGGCGGTTTTCGGCGTCATCTGCGTCCGGTTCGAAAGCCCTCCCGAACCCGCTCTCAAAGCCCGCGTTGAATTCATCGCCGGCGTCGCGGCCGGTCCGCTGAGTCGCGCGCGCCTCGCGAAACGCCTGAAGCTCGCGTTCGCGCGCCTCGAACGGGCCCACGCGGACGAGCGACGCGCAAGGCGCGAAATGGAGGATTTCGCGCTCTGGGTGACGCACGACATCCGGGAGCCGCTCCGCAGCCTCCGGACCCTCGCCGAGATCCTGAGGCGCGAGTTCGAGCCCAGTCCCGAGGCCGTCTCGATCGTCGAGCGAATCGCGACGCTTTCGGATCGCGTGCGGGCCCGCGTCCTCCGGCTCTCGACCCTGTCCGAGGCCTCCCGCGCGGGATCGCTCGAAACCATCGAGGAGGTCGCGCCGATCGTCGCCCGCGCCATCGACGAGGCGCGGGAGCGTCATCCCGACCGGCATGTCCCGATCGAGGTGGACATCGCCACCCCGCGGGGTCTGCGCGCCTCGCCCGACGCCCTCCGGCTCGCCGTCACGGAGCTTGTCGCGAACGCTGTCGAACACGCGGATGGGGAGCGGCCGGTCGTCTCCATCCGCAGCGAATCCTCGACGGTCGGCTGGAGCCTCGCGGTGACCGACAACGGCCCCGGCATTCCCGGAGAACTTGTTAGGCCGGCCGACGCGGCCATGTCGCGCGGCCTTCAAGGCGTCGACGCTCAAGCGGCAGGTCTCGGTCTCGCGATCGTGCGCCGCGTCGCCGAGCGTCACGAAGGCGCTTTGACGATCACGAACGCTCGGGGACGCACGACCGCGACGCTCACGATCCCCGTTCGGGGGCAAGCGACGGACCGAGGCGCTCCTCGATCGCTTCGAGCGCCGCATTCAGATCCGATTCGATGACGTCCGCCCCGAGCGTCCTCGCCACCTCGGGATAAGCCACAATGCCCCGTCCCCCCACGGCCACCACGGCGTCCGGGGCGACCTCGCGCAGGCGTTCGATGGCGTGCCGGGCCTGTCGGAGGTTCGGGAGCGTCGCGGCGCTGAGAAGGACCACGTTCGCCTTCGACTGCGCCACGTATCTCGCGAGTTCGCGGGTCGGGACATTGGCCCCAAGGAAGGTCACGCGCCAGCCGTAGTCGATGGCGGCGTCCGCGGCCATGCGCGCCGCGAGCGCATGAAGCTCGCCTTCGACGCAAGCGACGACGGCCCTCACGCGGGATTGGCCCCCGATGGACCTGCGCGTCGCGGCCGCGTGCGCCAATGCCTCCGCGACGAGATTCGATGCCCGGTGCTCGTCAGCGACACCGATCGCGTTCGAGGCCCACCGCTCGCCGATCTCGCGCTGGATCGGCGCCACCGTCTCCTCGAAGAACGTCGCGCGATCGCCGTGCCGGGTCAGCGCGTCGCGCAGGGCCTCGACCGCCTCCTCCGGATCCCCCTCGAGGAGCAGGTCGGCCCATTCACCGACCGTCCGCATCGGATACCATGCGGTCGCCAACGAGCATGGAGGTTGCGGAAACCGTTATGCACCGGTGAAGGAGCGTTTCCGCGTGCTCATGGTCGCCTCGACGCTTCGCGTCGCTCCCTCGGAGGGGGCCCGACTTGAGGAGAAGTTGAGGTCGCGACTGGGGCGCGTCGACGCGCACGACGGCTTCTTGAGGCTCAGGCTTCTGCGCCGCAAAGGCGCCGCGGGCGAGTATTTGTTCGTCACCGAATGGCGGGACCTCGCGTCGTTCGCCGCCTATCTGAAAAGCGACGACTTCGCGGCTTCGCAGGACCGCATCCCGGACGATCTCGCTCAGGCGATCTCGACCGAGCCGCCGGCTCTGTTCGAGGACGTTCTCGACAGCAAGAGGGGAGACTGACGTGGATGGCCCGGAGGCCGCACGGCGGCTCATCGATTCGCAAAGCGCCCTCGGCGACCGGGCGGTCGCTTGGCTTGCGCTGCGGCGTCCGTTCCCCGACGGGGCGGCGGGGGAGCGTGTCCGAGCGTTCTGTCTGGAAGACACGCTCCTGCACGTCGAAACCCTCGCCGCCGCCGTCGAGTTCGGCGAGCCAGGCCTTTTTGCGCGATATGCGCGATGGTGCCGCGAGGTGCTCGCCGCGCGAGGCATCGCCGCCGAAGACCTCGCGCTCAACCTCGAGGCCCTCGGCCACGCGCACGCCGAGATCGAGGAGAACGAGGAGGCTCGACGGCTCGCGTCGGAAGCGCTCGAAGCCGCCCGGCGCGAGCTCGAAGCGTGATCATGGCGGGAGTCAGACCGCCGCGAGCGCTTCCGAGAGCCACTTGCGCGTCTCGTCCGTCGCGGGAAGCGTCACGAACTTCGTCCAGCGCTTCGACCCGTCCTCCTGGATGAAGCCGCGGCTCACGATGAGGAACTCCGTCGCCTCGCCCTTCTCGGTCACGCGCTTGCGCGCGACCTCGAGGTAGGCGTTCTTCCCGAAGCGGTGCGTCTTCTCGGCGAGCTGCTCGTAGCTTGTCATGCGCGGAGGACGACGCGCGGCGATGCCTTCTCGGTTCTCCGGAAATCGCGTCGATTCAAGGAAGGCCCGAGGGCAGCGCGCGCTCGCGGGAGCCGTTCCCGTCCTTGTCCCAGGCGCCCCATCGCGCGTCGCGGATGAACGCGTCGTCCATGAAGAACGACCGCGCCTCGGGCTTCGCCGGGTGAGGCGCGTGGCCGAGGAGGATGGCGACCGCGTCGGCGACCGTCTCGCGACCGACCCACCCCCACCCCTCGCCGAGGGGACGCGCCGCGGCGGCCATCATGGGGAAGCTCAGCGGGCTGAAGGTGAGCGAGCCGTGGTTCGTCGCGCGCGCGGCGAGGAAGACGGTTTCCGCGAGCTCCGCGCGGGAGAGGAGGCCATCCTCGAGAGCGGGGCTGCCGGGGACGGGCGCGCCGCTCGCCGCGACGCGGAGCGGCCCCACCTTGCGGGGACCCGGGCGCGCGTCGTCGAGCGCGTCGCGGGCCGCGCCGAGCGTCGCGCCGAAGACGCCGGCGGCGATGGGCGTCGCGGCAGACGTGCCGCTGTGCGTCGCCGCGTTCGTCTTGTGGAACGGATCCGCGCCGGGGACGCCGACGCCCTGCGCAAGAAGGTGCACCGGGCGGCCCGTGCCGAGGACGGGGACGCGAACGTTCTCGGCCGGCCGGTTGAACGCGCCGACGGTGACGACCCAGCCGGGGCCCGTCTTCTCGGAGAACCACGTGGATTCGGGCACGACGTACCCGTTCTCGACGCCGTTGCCCGCGGCGAAGAGGACGGTGCCGCCGCGCTCGGCGAAGGCCCGCGTCACCTCCGGCGTGCCTTCTCCGATCTCGGTCGGAAGGTTCCCGACGGAGCCCCACGAATTGGAGATGACGTCGATCCAGGGCTGCGAGGCGGCCCAAGCGAGGCCGCTGAAGCCCTCGACGACGACGAGGAGGCATCGGGGGCACGAGCCGAACTGGTTGCCCACGCCGACGCTCGCGCTGAGCGTGCCGTGACCGTCGTCGTCGAGCACGTGCGTCGCGTCGGCCTCCGCGTTCAGGGGGGCCGCGTTGTCCGCGTCGTACACGCCGATGATCTTCGTCCCGGGGATCCACCGAAGCGACTTCATGGGAATCGCGTCGAAGACGGCCTTGTCGGCGGCCTTCGCGGCCGCATAGCTCGGCGCGCCGAGCGACAGGTCGAGCCGCGCGACGCCGCCGGGGTAGCCGGGAAGCCACGTCGCGGGGTCCTTCGTGAAGCCGCCCGAGGCCTCGAGCACGGCGAGGTCCGGGTACGTGGCCGCCGAGAAGTCGGCGTGGTACGGGTTGATGCCGGTATCGACCACGGCGACGACGACGAAGGCGGGCGCTTCGCTCGCCCCGGCCGTGGGCGCGAGCGTCGCAAGGGGCGCAAGGAGCGCGGCGACGAGAACGAGCGCGGTAAGCCTCGCGGTCTCCGGCAACACGTCCGATCGTCCGACCCGGCCCCCTTGAAGGATCGTCCGTCCCCGCCCGTGGTGACACGGCGTCACCGCCCCGGAAACGCTTTAGGCGCGGGACCGGCCTCGCCCCCGCGTGACCGACATCCCGCCCGACCACCCCCGCTACGCGAGCCTCGTCCTGCGCGAGCGCGTCGTCGCGGGCGTCGCCCAGGGGCTCGTCGCGCCCCAAGGCCTCATCGCGCACGGCCGCGGCGAAGCCTTCGACTACCTTCTGGGCGAGCGGACGACGCCGCCCGCGGATCTTGCCGCGCGCGCGGCGGCCGCGCGCCTCCTCGCGGCACGCGATCCCGTCCTGTCCGTGAACGGCAACACCGCGGTCCTTGTCCCGGGAGCGCTCGCCGACCTCCAGCGCGCCCTCGGCTGCAAGGTCGAGGTGAACCTCTTCCACCGCACCGAGGCGCGCGTCGAGAAGCTCGTCGCCCACCTCGAAACGGCGGGCTGCCGCGACGTGCTCGGTCGCGGCGCCACGCCCACCATCCCGGGCCTCACGAGCGAGCGCGCGAAGAGCACGCGCGAGGGGATCGCGGGCGCGGACTGCGTCCTTGTCCCGCTCGAGGACGGCGACCGCGCGCAAGCCCTGCGGGCGATGGGGAAGACCGTCCTCACGATCGACATCAACCCGCTCTCGCGCACCGCGCGCAGCGCGAGCGTGAACGTCGCGGACAACGTGGTGCGGGCGCTCCCGAACGTGACCCGCCACGTCGAGGTCTGGCGGAAGGCGGGCGAAGCGGCATGGCGGAAGGCCGCGTCGGAACCGTGGGACGGCGAAGCCAACATGCGGGCCGTGCTCGCGGTCATCGCTGAGCGGGCCCGCACCGAGGCGTGACGCCGCGCCCCGTGGGACGGGTCCTTTAAATCGGGGGAGACGTTTGCACGCGCCATGGCCGTGAACCTCCAGGCGCGCAAATACGCGACCGCCATCGGTCCCGCCGAGCACAACCAGACCGTCGTCGTCGCGGGCTGGGTGCAGGAGGTCCGCGACATGGGCGGCATCGCGTTCGTCATCCTCCGCGACCGCTCGGGCACGCTCCAGATCGTCCTCCCGAAGAAGAAGCTCGATCCCGCGCTCGTGGCGCGCTTCGTCGAGGTCCCGCGCGAAAGCGTCATCGCGGTCTCGGGCGCGGTCAAGCCGTCCGAGAAGGCGAGGAACGGCTACGAGATCCTCCCCGACGCGCTCGACGTCCTCTCGAAGGCCGAAACGCCGCTCCCGCTCGGCGTCGTCGACAAGGTGGACGCGGAGCTCGAGACGCGCCTCGACAACCGCTTCATGGACCTCCGCAAGCCCGAGATCCAGGCGATCTTCAAGGTCCGCTCGACGCTCGTGAAGGCGGGCATCGACTCGTTCACGCGCCAGGGTTTCCTGCAGGTCCACACGCCGCGCATCATCGGGGCGTCGAGCGAGGGCGGCACGGACCTCTTCGCGGTCAAGTACTTCGAGAAGGGCGCCTACCTCTCGCAGTCGCCGCAGCTCTACAAGCAGATGCTCATGGCGACCGGCATCGACCGGCAGTTCGAGGTCGCGACCTACTTCCGCGCCGAGAAGCACAACTCGTACCGCCACCTGAACGAGGTCACGGCCTTCGACGTCGAGATGGCGTTCGTCACGAGCGAGGAGGACGTGATGCGGGTCCTCGAGACGGCCGTGCGCGACATGTGGCAGGCCGTCCACGACCAGTCCGGACCCGAGCTCGCGCTCCTCGGCAAGGCCGTGAAGGTCCCCGACCTTCCGTTCCCGCGCCTCACCTACGACGAGGCGCTCGCGCTCGTGAACGGCACGAAGCGCTGGACGAACGACAAGGGCGAAAGCGCGGAGATCCCGTGGGGCGAGGACCTGAACGCGGCGGCCGAGAAGATCCTCGGCGAGATCATGGCCGAGCGCGGGCACGAGTTCTACTTCATCACGAAGTATCCCGAGCAGATCCGCCCCTTCTACACCTTCGTCGAGGACACGACGCCCATCTCGCGCAGCTTCGACCTCGAGCACGCGGGCCTCGAGGTCACGTCCGGCGCGCAGCGCCAGCACGACGTCGCGAAGCTCGAAGCGCGCATCCGCCACAAGGGTCTCGAGCCCTCGGACTTCGCCGACTACCTCAAGCCCTTCCGCTACGGCATGCCCCCGCACGGCGGCTTCGGCCTCGGCATCGACCGGCTCACGATGGAGGTCCTCGGCCTCGACAACGTGCGCGAGGCCGTGCTCTTCCCGCGAGACCGCACGCGGTTGGCGCCTTAGGGGCAGATATCCGGCGTCTTTCCCTCGCAACGGGCCTCGCAGCCCATGCGACGGTGTGCTGAGACGGAGGCTTTCCGCCCCCTTCCTCCGGACGCCTCCCGTGGACCGGGGGGTTGCCGCCTTCTGCGCCTCCGACCCGAACCCGCGGACCTTCTCGAACGGTGAGCGGGCTTCGCGTCGCCCGCTCGCGTGAGCGGCGCGGGGACGCGCGTGGCGGCCGCTCGCGTCGCTTGAACCCGCGAGCCCGGGCGCGCGCACCCGTCCCGGACCCGAATCCCGGTCCCGATGCCCTCGTCCGTCGAGGTCGCGCGCTGAAGCGGCTAGAGGATCCCCGCGGTGAAGACCGCCCACGCGACGAGGGTGAGGACGACGGCGTGCTTCAGTCCCGAGAGCATCGAGTTCTCGCCGAGCTTGCCGGCCACGACGCCGCTTGCGGCAGCCTGGACGACGGCGGCGTGGAAGAAGAGGAGCCTCGACTGGACGGGGTCGGCCTGCGCGCCGAAGCCCAGCCGGCCGCCGCCGGAGGCGGCAAGCGCGGTGAAGCTGTCGGCGCCGTGGAAGAGGTCGGCGACGATGTAGACCACGTAGAGGAACACCGCGAAGACCACGTACACCACCATCACGTAGCTCGCCATCGCGTGACGCTTGCGGTCGCGCAGCTTCGCCATGCGCGCCACGTCCGCCTGCGCGACGTCGATCACCTTCTTGAGGTTCCCTGTCGCGCGCGAGGCCCGCTCGAAGAGCATGGCGATCTTCGACACGTCGGGCGTCCGGATGCGGGCGCGCATGCGCCGCAGCGCGCCGCGGAAGTTGCCGGTCCATGCGACGTCCCGCGTGAGCCGGCGGAATTCCGCCGCAAGCGGCCCCGTCGTCGTGCGGCCCACGATGCCGATGGACCGGAGGACGCCGACGCCCCGCTCGTTGAAGCTCGAAAGCTTTCCGAGCGCCTCCGGAAGGGCGCCTTCGTAGGCGCGGAGGCGGCGCGCGCGGATCTCGTGCATGACGGAGACGGGGGCCACGGCGACGACGAGCGTGGCGACGATCGCGTGGGAGGCGCGCGTCCACCAGCCGGCGGACCCTGGCCCGGGAGGCGGGAGCGTCATGTGGAGGAGGAGGCCCGCGACGAGCGCGACGGGAATCGAGACCGCGAGCGCGAGGGCGGGATTTTCGAGCGTCGCCTCGCCGTAGCGACGCAGCTTCGCGCGCGCGAACGCCGCGACCTCAGCGAAACCCCTGCCCGCCCCGGTCGCGGTCGGGTCGTCCTCCTCGATTTCGCGCCCGCGCTCGCGCGCGCGGGCCGGGGCCTGACGGGGCCCGACCTCGAAGCCGACGTCCTCGAGCGCACCGACGCGCGGCGCGGGGACGGCGAGCGGGTCCGGCGGAAGCGCCATCTCCACCACGAGGAGGAAGAGGACGGTGCCGATCGGGACCATGAGATAGACGATGAGGGGGAGGACCGAGGCGGCGCCGGCGCCGAAGGCCGCGAACACGCTGATGATGACGATGAGCAGGAGCGGCAGCACGAGGAGCGCGCTGACGTAGGCCTCGGCGAGGAGGGCCGCGTTGTCGATCGCCTTCTCCATCGTCGTTTCGCTTCGCGCGAGCGCGGACTCGGCCTGGTTGCGGAAGTACTCCTGCACGTCCGAGCCCGATCCGAGGACCGCCACGAGGCCCTCGAAAAAGCGCGTGAGCGGCTCCGCCGGCGATTCGAGGGCCCGGGTCGCGACGGCCGCGTGGAGATCGGCGCCCGCAAGGTCGATGTCTCGGACGAGCGCCTCAAACTCGCGCGCGGTTTCCGGATACGCGTCCCGTTCCGCCGAGATCGCGCGGAACACGTCCTCGATCGGCGTGCCCCCGCGCGCGAGCGCGTAGGCGAGCGTCACGACGCTCGGAAACTCGATCTCGATGCGCCGCGCGCGCGAGGCCGCCCGGGCCTTCGGGGCGAGCTCGAAGATGGCGCGCGCGGCGTAGGCGGCAAGCGCGCCCGCGGCGACGACGCCGATCGCAGCAGAAAAGGGGCCCCACCGGAAGACGAATGCGAGGGCGGCCGCCGCGAGCGCCGCGCCCGCGGCGGACGCCATCGTCGCGCGCTTCGCGAAGGCGGCGTACCGCTCTGGAAGGAGGCCGAACCGCGCCTTCCGGAGATCGATCTCGGAAGCGCCGAACGTGACCGTCTTCAAGGCTTGTCCTCCGAAACGCCCGTGTGCCTAAGCTTGAGGATCCTGGGCTGGCGCGGCTTCTTTTCGAGCGGTCGCTCGGCGTAGAAGGCGCGCACGGCCTTCGCGACGTCGCCGTAGTGGCGCGCGTTCTTCTCGACGAGCCTGTCGAGGACAGCCTTCCGGTCGACGATTTCCTGGGCGAGCCTGTCGCGCGTCCATCCGCGCCGGTCGCGGACCTCGTTCAGGATGGACGATGACGGTCCTTCCACGAACGCGTCGCTTCCCGCGTGCCAGCGGAAGATCTCGCTCATGCGGAGGTTGCGCGTCGCCGGGTCGATGCCGGTCACCTCCGTGAGGGAGAGGAGGCGCCGGACGCGTCGGCCGCGGACGTCCACCTGCCCCTGGAGGAGGAAGAAGTTGAGCGCGGTGACCATGACGCGAGGAACGCCCATGGGCGCGTTCTCCAGCCTGTAGACGGCATTCTCGACGCCGCCCGCGTGCATCGTGCTGAAGCACGTGTGGCCGGTGCTCATCGCCTGGAAGAGCGTGAGCCCTTCGGCGCCGCGGATCTCGCCGACGAGGATGTACTCGGGACGCTGCCGGAGCGCGGCTCTCAGGAGATCGTACATCGAGACGGTCCCTTCCTCGCGGCCCGTGAACGACTCGCGCGTCACCGCGGAGAGCCAGTTCTCGTGGTGGAGCGTGATCTCCTTCGTGTCCTCTATCGAGACGACCTTGGCCGCGGGGGGGATGAACTGGCTCAGGCAGTTGAGGGTCGTCGTCTTGCCGGAGGCGGTCGCGCCCATGACGACCATGCTGCACTTCGATTCGACCGCGAGCCAGAGGAACGCCAGCGTCTCCGAGGTGTGCGTCCCCGAACGGATGAGGTCGACGGCGGTGAGCGGGTCCTCCTTGAACTTGCGGATCGTGAACGTCGAGCCGTGGCTCGTCACCTCCTGGCCGAGGCTCGCCTGCACGCGGGACCCCCCCGGGAGCGTGGCGTCCACGAGCGGCTGCGCGACGGAGATCATCTTGCCGCCGCGCTGGGCGAGCTTGATCGTGTAGCCGTCGAGCTCGAGCTCGTCGAAGCGGACGTTCGAGCGGAGGTTCTGGTACCGCGAATGGACGACGTAGAGCGGGAAGCCGGGTCCGTTGCAGCTGATGTCCTCGATGTGCGGATCGCGCATGAGGGGCTCGAGCCGCCCGAAACCCACGTAGTTGCGGAGCATGTAGTAGCCGAGCTTGTAGGCGGTCCGTCGCGCAAGCGCGAGACGGCGCGCGGCGACGAGGCCGAGGAAGCGCCGGGACACCTCGACGAGCGGGTCTTCGGTCTCCCCGTCGGGCTCGGCGAGCACGAGGACGTCCCGCATGCGGGCCGAAAGGTCGGCGAAGAGGGTCGCCTCGTATCGGCTGAGCGGGGGCTCGGCGACGCGGTACTCGTAGACGTTCTCCGACGTACGGACGATGGCCGCGTGGTTGAAGGGGGACTCGATCCAGTACTCGTCCTCGAGATTGCTCCCTTCCTCAACGTCGGGAGGCACGAGGAAGGCGCCGTCCTTCGCGACGTCGTAGCGTTCGCCTTCCCATGCCTGGTCGAGCGCCTCGACGATGCGACGGCGCGACACGAACGAGCCGGTTTCGAAAGGATTTTCGACGCGCGCCGGCGCGACGGCGGCGAACGTCGCCGAGACGAGGTCGGGATCGACGGGCCTGAACCGCGCGTAATCGACGACGTTCTGCCATGCCAGCGCCGGCCTCGCGGTCTCGGCGCGCATGAGCCGGAGGTAGAGCTCGCCATCGCGGGTCGCTTCGTCGTTCCTCGGCTTGAGCAGCCTGAACCGGAGCCGCGCCCCCTCGGGCCAATCGACACCCGCCCGGCGCATCCAGGGCAGCCGGGTTTCGGCCGGCAGGCGCGACCAGTGCGCTTCGGGGTCCTTGACGACCGCGGCGGGGTCGAAGGGGACGTTCGCATTTTCCAGCTCGTGGATCAATTCGGAAACACGGATGATCATGAGATCCCACCTCCCACGCCCGCCCGGGCGGCTTCGCCCGGGCGGAGCTTGCCCTCACTCGCCGAGATTCACGGTCTGGTCGAGGACCGTCGCGCCCGACACGCTCACCGTCACCGGCCAGCCGCCCGCGCCGGGCGCCGCGGTGATGAAGTCGCCGGCCGACCACGTGGCCGACGGCGTTCCCACCCACGAAACGCCGGGAGCCACGATGCGGACCTTTCCGACGTCCAGGTTCGGCCCGGAGACGTAGATGAGCTTCATCGTGTCCGTGACGCCGTCGTCATCGGTGTCGATCGCCTGCACCTTGAACGCGGCGTTCGTGGGGGCGCCGACGCCGTCCCCGCCGAAGCCGTTCACCACCGTGTAGACGGTCGCCGCGAGCATCACGGTGACCGCCACCATGAGGATCGCGCCGATGACGGCGGAGATGCCTTCGTTGTCGCGTCGGAGTTCGGGACCGAGCAGTCGCTTCATGAGAACCTACCTGGGGCCTTGCCCCACGATCCGGGGCTTTCGCGCGCCCAAGAGAATTGTGCGACGAATGCCGGACCTTGAGCGCGCGTCCTGACGGCGCACGCATGTGGCCGGGAGCGCTGCGTGCGCGCCTCATGGGAGGCGCGGGATGGTCTCGATCCAGGCCGCGACCGCGAGCGTCCCCGTCGCGAGCAGGAACGGAAGCGCGAGTCGCCGGGCGCTCGGCGCGAGCGACTCCCCGAGCGCGCCGCCCGGTTCGTGCCGACGCGCTTCGGCATGCCCCGCGAACGCGAGCGCAAGGACAGCCTGGGCCTCGAGCGCGAGGAGCGGGCCGGTGAGCGGAAGCGCGAGAAGCCTCGGATCGGTCGCGACGCGCGCGACGCCCGCCCCGACCGCGACGACGGAGGCGGCAAGGAGGAGCGACGGGATGAGGCGGCGCGCGCGGGCGTCCCGTTCGAGCCGCATCGCGAAGAACGCGAGGCCCGGCACGAGCGCGGCGATGCCGAGGTTGTGGAGGAACACGTGCGCCGCGAAGTAGGCGGGCCCGTGACGATCGGTGTGGGCGAGCAGGAGACCGAAGGGCGGCCGACCCGTGAGCGCGGGGATGGCGACGTCCACCACGCTCGTCGCGAGGCCGACGGTCGCAAGGACGAAAAGGAGGACGTGGAACGCGAGGGCCGCGCGGGCTCGGGGAAACGCGAGGCTCGAGGCGCCTTCGCCGTTCGACGCGCGGGCGGGCGGCCCTTGCGTTCCGGCCGGCGGGGTGGCCCCTTCCATGGATCGCGTTCCCGGCGCGCCGCGCGCGGCCACGCCGCTTGCTCCAACGTGACGATCGCCGCCATGAGCGTCTTGGAGCAGAAGGCGAACCGCGTGCCGCCGGCGGCCGGGGGACGACCGAAGGGGCCCCGGAAGCTTTAACCCGGGCAGGCTCCGTGGGGAGCGCGATCCCGGCATGAAGGACGTGAGGCGGTTCACGAAGGACGAGGTCCTCGAGTACCACAGCCGCGAGCCGCGCGGCAAGATCAGCGTGACCCCGACGAAGCCGACGGCGACGCAACGGGAGCTTTCGATCGCCTACTCGCCCGGCGTCGCCCTCCCGTGCCTCGAGATCGCGAAGGACCGCGACCTCGCCTACCGCTACACCGCCAAGGGCAACCTCGTGGGCGTCGTGTCGAACGGTACCGCCGTGCTCGGCCTCGGCAACATCGGCGCGGAGGCCGGGAAGCCGGTCATGGAGGGCAAGGGCGTCCTCTTCAAGAAGTTCGCCGACATCGACGTCTTCGACATCGAGGTCCGAACGCAGGATCCCGACGAGTTCATCACGGTCGTGAAGAACCTCGAGCCGACCTTCGGAGGCATCAACCTCGAGGACATCAAGGCCCCCGAGTGCTTCTACATCGAGGAGAAGCTCAAGGAGATCATGGACATCCCGATCTTCCACGACGACCAGCACGGGACGGCCATCATCTCCGCCGCGGGGTTGCTGAACGCGATGGAGCTCGCGGGAAAGAGCCTCGCGGACGTGAAGATCGTCGTCTCGGGCGCGGGCGCGGCGGCGATCGCGTGCGCCAACATGTACGTCACGATCGGCGCGAAGCTCGAGAACATCACGATGGTGGACTCGAAGGGCGTCATCCACAAGGGCCGCAAGGACGGGATGAACCCCTACAAGGACCGCTTCGCGCGCGAGGACGACGGGCGCCGCACGATCGCGGACGCGCTCAAGGGCGCGGACGTGTTCGTGGGCGTTTCCGTGAAGGACCTCGTGACGGTCGACATGGTGAAATCGATGGCGTCGAAGCCCGTCGTCTTCGCCCTCGCGAACCCGGACCCGGAGATCCCGTACGACGTCGCGAAGGCCGCGCGCCCCGACGCGATCGTGGGGACGGGCCGCTCGGATTTCCCGAACCAGGTCAACAACGTCCTCGGTTATCCCTACATCTTCCGCGGCGCGCTCGACGTCCGGTCGCGCGCGATCAACGACGCGATGAAGGTCGCGGCCGCGAAGGCGCTCGCGGACCTCGCGAAGGAGGACGTCCCCGACGAGGTGCTGCGCGCCTATGGCGTCGAGCACCTCTCCTTCGGTCCCGATTACATCATCCCGAAGCCCTTCGACGCGCGCGTGCTCCTGCGCGTCGCGCCCGCCGTCGCGGAGGCCGCGATGGCGACGGGCGCCGCCCGGAAGACCCTCGATCTGCAGCAGTACCGCGAGACGCTCGAGGCGCGCCTCGGCAAATCCCGCGAGATGATGCGGATCGTCATCAACAAGGCGCGCAAGAGCCCGAAGCGCGTCGTCTTCCCGGAGGGCCACAGCGAGACGATCCTCCGCGCGTGCCAGATCGTGGTCGACGAAGGCATCGCGCACCCGATCCTTCTCGGGAACCCCGAGATCATCCGCTCGAAGATCGCGGAGCTCGGCCTCGACTTCGAGCCGTTCATCGTGGACCCGCGCAGCTTCCCCGCGCGCTCCATGTACACGGAGGGGCTCTTCGACGCGAGGAAGCGCAAGGGCGTCACGCTCATCGAGGCGGAGCAGATCATGGCGCGCGATCGCAACGCCTTCGGAAGCATGATGGTCCGGCTCGGCGACGCGGACGCGCTCGTCTCGGGCGTCACGACGCACTACCCGGACGCCCTGAGGCCCGCGCTCCAGATCATCGGCCTGCGCGAAGGGTGCCACCGCGCGGTGGGGCTCTACCTCATGACGATCCAGCGGAAGGTCTTCATCTTCGCGGACGCGACCGTGAACATCGACCCGACCGCGGAGGAGCTCGCCGAGATCGCGCTGCAGGCCGCCCGCTTCGCGCGCCAGTTCGACCTCGAGCCGCGCGTCGCGATGCTCTCGTTCTCGAACTTCGGGTCCGCGAAGCACCCGCTTTCGGACAAGGTCCGCCGCGCGGTCGAGATCGCCCAGCGCGCGGCGCCCGACCTCCCGATCGACGGCGAGATGCAGGCCGACACGGCCGTCGTCGAGGACCTCCTGCGCGAGACGTACCCGTTCTCCCGCCTCAAGGAGGCCGCGAACGTGCTCGTCTTCCCCGACCTCCAGTCCGCGAACATCGCCTACAAGCTCCTGCAGCGTCTCTCGGAAGCGGAGGCCACGGGCCCCATCCTCGAGGGCATGGCGAAGCCGGTCATCATCCTGCAGCGGGGAGACGACGTGCGCGACGTCGTGAACATGACGGCGGTCGCCGTGCTCCAGGCGCAGGACGGCCGCCAGGCGAAGCTCGTCTGATCAGCGCGAGCGCGAGGACGCGGAGAGCGCGGCGCGGCGCGCCTCCTCGCCGAAGCGCGGTTCGTTCTCGAGAAGCCAGCCGTAGAGGTCGCGCGCCGTCCACGACTCCATCTCGTCGATGAGGTCGATGGTATCGTCCGTCACCGGGCCGTCCTCCGCGGCGAGCCGGGCGCGCTCGAGCAGCTCGTCCCGGGGGAACCCACGCCAGGTCGCATCGTCCTGGGCCATGTCCTCATGGACCCCCGGAGCGTGCTTGAGTTTGTCGGCTGAACCTCGGCAACGGCCGAAGAGGCGGGCGGGGAGGCGTGCCCTCAAGTCGCCTTCTGGATGAGCTCCACCCAATGGCCGTCGTCGTCGTGGACGAAGGCGATCGTGCTCTTCGAGGACGAGATGACGAACGGCTCCTTCGCGACCTTGACGCCGGCCGATCGGAGGCGCTCCACCAGGCCGCGCACGTCGTCCACGACGATCGCGACGTGATCGAAGAGGGATCCGTCGACGTAATCCGCGGGCTTCCACTTCCGCCAATGCGTCAGCTCGAGCTTCATCGCGTCCGGCGTCGTGCCGACGAACGCGATCTCCGCGTCCGTCTCCGGAATTTCGCGCCGGGAGAGGAGCTTGAGGCCGAAGTGCTTCGTGTAGAACGCGATCGCGCGGTCGAGATCCCGCACGTTGAGGCAGCAGTGGTCGAGCCTCACGGCCGGACCACCGTGACGGTGACCGGCGCGTGGCGCACGACCTTGTCTGCGACGTTCCCGATCGGGAAGTTCGCGAGCTGCTCGTACGACTTGTGCCCGAGGATGATCTCGTGCGCGCCGAGCTCGCGCGCCGCCACGAGGATCATCTCCGCGGACTCGCCCGCACGGACCTCGACCGAGACCTTGATCTTCTTCTCCTTGAGCGGCGCCGCCGCGGCCTCGAGCCGCTTCCGGGCATTCTCCGCGAACGACCCCGCCCCGACGACCTTCGAGAGATCGACCCCGGGAAGGAGCATCTTGCTCAGGAAGCTTTCCTGGAGCGAGGACGGGACGACGGTCACGAGGACCACCTCGTCGCCCGCCACGGCCGCGCGGCGGGCGGCGTAGGCGAGGGCGGCTTCCGAGGGCCCCGAACCATCGAAGGCGACAAGCAGGCGAGACATCAGCTTCGCGCACGCTTCGCGCGACCATAAAACGACGGGTCGCCCGCGTCGAGGAAAGCGTCGCCCACCTGGGATGACGGCCGCGGGTCCCAAACGCCGGGTGTCGGGACCAGGCTTCGGGTCCCGGACCGGGACCGCGCCCGTTGCGCGCTCCGGGTTCGGAATCCCGCTGAAAAGATCCGAACTACATCACGCTCTTGATCTTCGACGCCACGAACCCGGCGCCCTTGCGCAGGCTCACCTCGAAGACCGGGACCTCCTCGGCTTCGAGGAGGGAGACGAGGCCGCGGGCTTTGGGCATCCAGAGATGACGTCGGCGGACGGTCCCCGCGTCGCGCCAGCGCAGGACGGCGAGCGCGTCGGCCGCGTCGGCGAGGCGCGCGTGCGCGGCGCCGTCGAGCGTGCCCGCCGCGTGCACGAGGATTGCGAGGAAGCCGACGTCGGCCGCCTGGTCGCCGAGGGCGCGCGCGAGGGCGTCGACGCCCTTCGGGTCGCCGAGCGTCGCCGTCGTCTCGGCGACGAGCACGTCCCCCCGCCCGAGCGTCCCGGCGAGGGCGAGGAGGGCGCCCGCGCGGTCCCGCTCGGCGAGCGTCAAGGGCTTCGCCTTGAACGCCTCCTTGCGGCCTGGAAAGAGCTCGTTGCGCTCGCGCACGAGCCTCGCCTCGCTCCGGGCCGCCGAGGCGTAGACGAGCTCGCGTCCCATGTTCTCGCTCGCGGCGGCGGCGAGAACGGTCCACGCGAGTTCGGGCGCGCCCGCGCCAGGCTCGCCGTCGAGCACGACGAGGGCGCCGACGGGGAAGCCCCCGTCGAGCGCCTGGTCGAGGACGACCGAGCCTGTGCCGAGCCGCGCGGCCGCATGGGCCATACGACAACGCGGCCGCCCGCGCGGAAGAAGATTCGCGATCGCGGGTCGAACCCGCGATCAGATGCAGCCCATGCGCTCCGCGCCGAGGATCTCGCCGCGCGCGCTGTCGGACCACAACGGATCGACGAAGGGGTTCGCGTGGAAGCGCACGACGCCGGAAGGGTAGCGGGCCGCGACGCCCGCGACGTGCCGCGCGGCGTCGGTCGCGAAGAGACCCTGGTCCTCCGGCACGACGAGCAGTCGACCCATCGGGAGGAGATTCACGGTCTCGAGGTAGCTCGTCCATCCGCGCGCGCGGGCGGCGGCGAGCGCCGGCGAGTCGGCCCGGGGCATGGGCTCGCGGGGCGGGAACCAGGTCGGGGCTCCGTAGAGCCAGTGCAGCACCTGCACCTCCGCGACCTTCGTCGCGCCGTAATCGACGCCGAGCGCGACCGGCGTGCGGTCGCCAGGGGGCGCGACCCGCGCGAGCGCCGCGGCGAGGTCGCCGCGGCCGACGGGCGGGCGGGGGGCGACTTCGAAGGCGAGGTCCCCCCGGTCGTCGCGCACCGTGAAGCGGGGCTCGGCAAGGGAGAAGGCCCGGTCGAACGCCACCCGCTTGTAGGCGCGCGCGAACGCGGTCGCGAGACGGAGCGCCGCGAGACCCGAGGGCGCCCCGAGCACCTCCGGGACGTCGCGCGGGAGGTCGCGCGCGCGGGCGGTCGCGAGCTCCGCAAGGAGCCGCTGGGCCTCCGCCGCGCCGTTCGTCATGGGCCCCGCTTCGCGCTCGTCGGTCATGAACCTTGCCGAGGCGCCCCGGGGGACGGAACGCTCTTAAACCGTGTCGGGTTTGCCGCCGCGAGGTTGTTCCCTTGACGACGAAGGTCGGCTTCGTGGGCGCGGGCAAGATCGGCTCGAACGCCGTGTACTCGACGCTCCACCGCGTGGACGTGGACGAGATCGCGATCGTGGACATCGTGGAGAACCTCGCGGTCGGCGAGGCGATGGACCTCAACACGGCGGCCGCGGGCCTCGGCAAGCGCACGCGCGTCGTGGGCGGCACGGACTACGCGCTCCTCAAGGGCGCGAAGGTCGTCGTCGTCTCCGCGGGCCTCGCGCGCAAGCCCGGCATGACGCGCGAAGACCTCCTCGCGAAGAACGCGGGCATCGTCAAGGACATCACGGCGAAGGTCCTCGCCGTCGCGCCCGAGGCGCAGATCAACTTCGTCACGAACCCCGTCGACCCCCTCGTGTACGCCGCGTGGAAGTCGAGCGGCAAGCCCCGCTCCCAGATCTACGGCATGGGCGCGCTCCACGACTCGATGCGCCTCTGGGACGTCCTCCGCGACTCCGTGAAGGCGCCCGTGTGGAACGACGCGTGGATCCTCGGCAACCACGGCGAGCAGATGTTCCCCGCGGCGGGCCTCGCGCGCACGGGCGGCGCGAAGGTCGACTGGGCTCAGGCCAAGGAAGCGGTCCGGGGCCGCGCGGCGAGCATCATCGAGAAGAAGGGCGCGACCTACTACGCGCCCGGGATCGCCATCTCGCAGATGGTCCAGGCCGCACTCGGCCAGGGCCCGAAGCAGTTCATCCCCGTCGTGTGCGTCCTCGACGGAGAGTACGGCCAGCAGGACGTCGCCCTCGGCGTCCCCGCGATCCTCTCCGAGCGCGGCGTCGAGAAGGTCATCGACCTCCCCCTCAAGGGCGAGGATGCCGACTGGATGGCCTCCGCGGCGAAGGCCGTGAAGGACCAGATCGGGCAGATCTAGCACCATTGAGTTCGGGGCCTTCAGCGGGCACTCCGTCGCACAGCGCTGCGGCGCTGTGCGACTGCGTGCCAAGGGAGGGTGCTATCCGCCCCCTCCCTTGACCCTCC
>Ga0247719_1000333_pt1 | contig 30780 bp, 32 predicted proteins | sample 41E_DmetaG_FD_189046 | JGI IMG/M metagenome (GOLD analysis project Ga0247719, IMG submission 189046) | Soil microbial communities from hillslope of Landscape Evolution Observatory, University of Arizona, Oracle, AZ, United States - 4-1-E_D | ecosystem: Engineered > Artificial ecosystem >...
CCCCCAGCTCCAGCGAGCTGTCGCGCTCGTTGGGATCGCTGGTGCGCTCGTTCCTCCGCACCGACGCCGACGTTCCGGTCGAGGAGACGACGCACGACGGGCGCGCCGCCTGGCGCCTCGTCGTCCCCGTCAACGTCGATGGCCGGAACACCGGTGAGCTGGACGTCACCGTCGACCAGCAGACGGGGTTCCCGCTGCGCGTCAGCGAGTTCGTCGTGCTCGCTCCGGCGAGCGGGGAGAAGGCCCTCGTTCGGGAGGTTCGACTGTCCAACCTGGCGGTCGATACCGCCGTCGCCCCCGAGACCTTCGTCCCGCCCTACCCGCCGGGCACTCCGCCCCCGATTTCGGTCGACCGCGGCTACCGGCGGGTACAGCTGCAGGAGGTCGAGGCCCGGGTGGGGTACGCCCCGCTCGTCCCCCAGCGCCTCCCTCCGGGCTTCAAGCTGGCCGAGGTGGCGGTCACCACCACGGGGGCTCCGACCGCCGGCAGCAATCCTCCTTCTCGCAACGTGGTCTCGATGGCGTGGCAGCGAGGGTTCGACCGCGTTGTCGTCACGACGCGTACGACGGGCCCCGATCGCTCCCGGTGGGAGGATCCGTTCATCTGGCTGAACCCCCGAGCCAGCGGTGGCATCGAGCCGATCACGGTCTCGACCGGCGCCGCGTCCGGCGGGGTGGGCGAGCTCCGGATGCCGGTCGATGGGGGACCTCACGCCTGGGTGGCGACCGACGACCTGGTGGTGACGGTCGCCGGCGACCTCACCCGCACAGAGCTCCTGGAGGTCCTCGGATCACTGCAGCGGTCGCGGTGAGAACTCGCCTGGCCGCCACGTTGGCGCTGACCGCCGTCGCAGTCGCGGCGGTCGCCTGTGGGCGCGAACCCCGTCCCACGCTCGGCCCCCGTCCGGCAGAGTCGTCGACGGCGCCGTCCACTACCCCGCCCCAACTCGCCGACGCCCAGGCGGCCATCCGGCGCGGTCTCGCCTCGCTCCGGAGCTTCCGGGCCGACGTGATCGTCGCCGAGGCGGGGATGCCCGGAGAGCTCCGACTTGCGTTCGAACGGACGGCGGCCGGAACGTTCAAGGAGGTCCAGTCGACGCCCGGCGAGCGTGTCTTCTTCTCTGACGCACGCGAAGGCCGGAAAGTCACCTACAGCACGCCACCGCCTGAGATGGGACGAGCGACGGCCCGCCAAGAGACGAACGTTCCGGTCGGGCCGCCCGGGCGCCCTGCCCCCTTCCACAACATTGACGTTGATCCGGTCGTGCTCGCCCGCGAGGTCCTGGGCTGGGAGGAGGCCCGCGTCCGCCGCGAGGAGGTGGGGGGACGAGCCGTCTGGGTCGTGCAGGGCTCGACACCGAACAGGGTCCCCGAGCTCCGAGTGGTGACGATCGACGACCAGACCGGCCTCGCTCTGCGGTACGACGCGCTGCAAGCGGGCCAGCCCGCCTACCAGATCCGCGTCGAGAACCTGGCCACCAACCTCGAGGCCGAACCGTCGTACGCGATCCCCACCGGGGTTGCAGTCTCGACGATCGATGCCGGCCATGGGCGGACGACGCTCGAGCAAGCGGGCCGAGTCGCGGGGTTTGTCCCGCTGGTTCCCGCCTGGCTGCCGCCTGGGTTCACCCGGGCGGAGGTCGCCGTCACCACCCAGCAAGCGAGAGGACCGAAGCTCATCGCCATGGCCTTCCGCCGGGGCATGGACCTGGTGGTGCTCCACGTCGGCCTCCCGTCGACGGCCTCCCGCCCGCCGATGACGTGGCCCCCGGGCGAGCGCTTCGACCCCGAAGGCAATCTGACGGTCCCTCCGCGCGTCGAGCGGGTACGGCTCTCCGCTGGAGCGCTGGCCGGCGTCGATGCGGAACGCGAGCTTGGCAGCAGGCCCTCGGTGTCGGCCGACACCGACACGCTGACCGTGAGTATTAGCGGCGATGCCACCCCGGATGAGATCACGCGCATGGCGGAGTCGCTGCAGCATTTCCGCTGAGGATTCTTTGAAGAAGCCGGGAGGGTGCTCCGTCGAAAGGGTCAACGACCGAGCAACGGAGCCGAAATGACCCTGGTAGACGATGACATCGCCCACGACCCGAGCCCGGCCGACGCGGCCGCGTCGTCATGGCGCCCCCGGCGCTGGTTCCCTGCGACTGCCGGAGCCGCCGCCGTCCTCACCGCCGCACTGGCAATCTCGACTGTCTCCATTCGAAATGAAGGTTCCACGCTCGTGGAGCAGCGCGCCGAGCAGTCGACGCCCAGTTCGACCGTCCCCCCGGCGTCGGTGACCGACGTCACCCCCGAACCGGCCCCAGCGCCTGCGCCCGAGCGGCTCGGCGAGTCGTCCCGCCTCCGACTGGACGGCATCGGCCCAGTGACGGTCGGGATGACCCTCGACGAGGCGTCTGCCGCCGGCGGGATGCCCTTGCGGATCGTCCCGAACAGCGACCGGGTGGGCACCGGCAGCTGCGCCTACGCGCGACCGGAAGGTGGCCCGACCGGCCTTTCCTTCATGGTGCTCAACGGTCGGATCGCCCGCGTCGACGTGGCAGGCAACAGCGCCATCCGCACGCTGTCGGGTATCGGTGCAGGAAGCACGGAAGCCGAGGTTCATGCGACGTACCCCGGCCGGATCAGCGCCCAGCCGAACCCCTACAGCGGTCACCGGGGAGGCCGTGATCTCCTGTACCAACCCGACGAGAGGTCGCGGCACCTCGCGCTGCTGTTCCAGACCGATGGTGGCCGGGTGAGTTCGTTCCGTTCCGGTCTTCACGGAGCCGTCATGGCCCCCGAGGGTTGCGCCTGATCGAGATTCGCTGAAGCCCGGGGAGGCCAACCGCTGGGCCATGCACCCCGTCTCATCTCAGCGGGAGGTGGGTTCAGGGGGCAACAGAGTCCTGGCGAAGTAGACGACCGGGATACCGTGAACCTCATCCTCGCGCTCTGCTGCGAACCCGAGCCGTTCCGCGAGCCTCTTCGATGCCACGTTCTCGGGATGGATGACGCTGATGACCCGGCTCAGGGCGACTTCTCCAGCAGCGAACCGGAGTACCGCCTCTGCAGCCTCGTACGCGTACCCGTGGCGCCAGTGCTCCTTCGCGAACCGCCACCCGATCTCGGTCTCCCCTGTGGGTTGCCATACGGAAAGGCCACAGTCGCCGAGAACGCGTCCGTCCTTGCGACGCACGACGACGAGCATGTTGAACCCACGCTCAGCCTCAAGCCGAATCCCTCGCTCGAGTGCAAGACAGAGCTCGTCCACGGTCCTCGTCCGGCCGTCACCGACGTAACGCATCGCGTCGGGATCGCCGAACACCTCCAGCAGCGCCTCCGCATCCTCCACGCGGGGGGAACGGAGCGTCAGGCGCTCGGTTGCCGCTTCTTCGCCTTCGCCCTCACCGTCGACGGCCGCGGCGCGGCGCTGGAGATCCGCGGACCGGCCGAGGGTCTGGCCCTGTTCGGTCCCGGCTAACGGCGGGGGAACAGCGGCTTGCCCTTCTCGACGGGGAGGCCGCCGGGATAGCCGCCCCACGCCGCCGCCTCGGGCAGGCGCTGCTCCTCGGGCGAGCCGGGGAGACCGAGCCGGCGCCACACCTCGCCGGCCGCCGCGGGGATGGCCGGCGAGGCCAGCACGGCGACGATGCGGAGGGCCTCGATCCCGGTTCCGAGCACGGCGTCGACCTCGGGACCGGGCTCGGACTTCCACGGCTCGTTGGCCTCCAGGTGGGCATTGGCCTCCCTGATCAGCTGCCAGGTCGCCTCCAAGGCCTCGGAGGGCGCCAGTCGGTCCCATGCCCGGGCCGCGTCGGCATAGACCCGTTGGGCCACGCCGGCCAGCGGGCTGTCCGCCGGCGGCGCCGGGCCGATGCCGCCGCACTTGCTCCCCACGAGGGTGGCGACGCGCGACAGCAGGTTCCCGAGGTTGTTGGCCAGGTCGGCGTTGTAGCGGGCCGTCAGCCCTTCATAGGAGAAGTCGCCGTCGGGGCCGAACGGGACGTCGCGCAGGAAGTGCCAGCGCACGGCGTCCACCCCGAAGTCGACCACGAGATCCCGGGGGCTGACCTGGTTGAGCTTGGTCTTCGACATCTTCTCGCCGCTCACCAGCAGGAAGCCGTGGGCGGCCACCGAGCGGGCCGGCTCGATCCCGGCGGCCATCAGCATCGCCGGCCAATAGACGGCGTGGAAGCGGATGATGTCCTTGCCGATCAGGTGGTAGTCGACCGGCCACCAGTACTCGAAGGCCTTCTCGTCGTCGCCGTAGCCGACGGCGGTGATGTAGTTGGGCAGGGCGTCGAACCAGACCCAGGCCACCTGGGTGCTGTCCCACGGGAGCGGCACGCCCCAGGTGAACGACCGGCTGATGGAGATGTCACGCAGCCCCGAACGGATGAAGGCCAGCACCTCGTTGCGCCGGGTGGTGGGAACGACGGCGCCGGGGTTGGCCTCGTGCCAGTCGAGCAGCCGCTGCTCGTAGGCCGAGAGCCTGAAGAACCAGTTGTCCTCCTGGACCCACTCGACCGGTCGGCCGTGGACGGGACAGTTGCCGCCGACCAGCTCTTCGGGTGTGTAGTACGCCTCGCAGGAGACGCAGTAGGGCCCCTCGTAGGTCGACTTCTCGATGTCACCGTTGTCATAGACCGCCTGGAGCAGCTTCTGCACCGACTTGGTGTGGCGCGGCTCCGTGGTGCGGATGAAGTCGTCGTAGGCGACGCCGAGCTCGTCCCAGGCGTCTCGGAAGCGGGCGCTGTTGCGGTCGGCCAGCTCGAGGGGCGTGGTGCCCTGGGCCTCGGCCGCCTGCTGGTTCTTCAGGCCGTACTCGTCGGTGCCGGTCACGTACTTCACGTCCTCGCCGAGCAGCCGATGCCAACGGGTGAGACCGTCGCCGAGGAGTACCTCGTAGGCGTGGCCGATGTGCGGCGCGTCGTTCACATAGGCGATGGCCGTCGTGAGGTAGAAGCGGGCCACGGCCGTACGTTACCGATCGCCTGCCGCTCTACCGCGGCGCTTACCCGACGAGCGTCTCGGGGACGCTGCGACCCTGGACGTCGATCCCGCTGACGGCGACGATCCTGCCGTCGGCGGCCACGAGCGCCCATCCTTCCGTACCGATGGAGGCCGGGACGGTCCGGCCGTCGGCCAACCGGGCGGAGACGTGGGCGACCGACGGGCCGGAGCGCAGGATGGTCACGGAGAAGCCGTCGGTGCCCGGGCCTCGAGTCACCGGCACCGGCTGTCCGATCGTCTCGATGAAGGTCCCCTCGGGACGGGTTCCGCACCCGCCGGCGAGCGGGGCGTAGCCCGGAAGGGACGTCTGCGCGTCCGCCCAGCGCAGGTAGGCGCAGTTCCCGCCGGCCACGAGCACCAGCGTGGAGCCGGCCGCCGACGCCCGCGCCACCTCCGACATGCCGGCCTCTGGGACCGGCAGCGTCCCGGAGGGCAGCCCCGGCCGGCTACCGGGAGGCGGCGGCCGCGGGATCACCGACGGGTCGCCTGTCCTGACGAGGCGGATGCCGGCGACGATCTGCTCGGCCTCGGCCAGGCGGTTGGCCGGCGCAGAGGGGCCGGCGTAGGTGGCGATCTTCACGCCGGACTGCGGGATGTCACCCCGCCGGACGCGCACGCCGCGGTCCAGCACCTTCGCGGGCCCCAGGGCGTACGCCGGCCCGGGGCCGACCATCGTCCCGTCGGCGTTCATCGTGTACTTCGCCTCCGCCGGGTCGTTGCCGACGACGACGACCACGGCGTCGGCCGGGAAGGCGCTGGTGAAGGAGGCGTCGTTCCTGGCCAGCTGGGCCAGCCCTTTGTCCGGCTCGGCCAAGGGACGGGTGGCCACCATCATCTGGTCACCCTGCTTGTACAGGGTCTGCCAGCCCGCAGGCGCGGTGAAGTCGACGCGGTAGCTGACGGCCTGGCCGGCGACGAAATCGAGAGGGATGGTCGTCGACGTCGTCGTCGTCTCGGTGCCCGGTCCGGCGACGACCTGCGTCGGCGCGTCGGAGGACCGCCCGACGAGGGGTGCGACGGCCACGCCGGTGACCACGACGCCGACGCCGACCAGGGCGGCGGACAGCCGGCGCCGGCGCCGGCGTCGTACGCCGACCCGCCGGCGCAGGTCCTCGACGGGCGGCGGCGGCGAAGGCGGGAGCTCCACCAGCACGGCGAGGCCTTCGGCCGGTTCAGTCAAGGGGCACCTCCAGAGGTCGCAGCTCGGCGGCGAGGCGTCGGCGGGCCGCGGTGAGCGTGGCGGAGACCGTCCCTGTGGCCACGTTCATGACCACGGCGATCTCCTCCTGCGGCAGGTCGCAGACGTAACGGAGGGCCACGGCGGTGCGCTGGCGGACCGGCAGGGCGCGCACCGCCTCCCACAGCTCCGACTCGACCGCCGGCGGGGGGACGGGCGTCGTCGCGTCAGGGCGCAGGCGCTTCTCCAACGCCGCACGCCGGTACCGGCGCCGGACCAAGTTGACCCCCACGCGGTACGTCCAGGCCGCCGGCGAGTCCATCGCCGCCACCCGGTCCCAACGCTCGAGCGCCCGGACGAAGGCCTCGGCCGTCGCCTCCCGAGCGATCTCGGCGTCGCCGGCCACGACGGTCAACAGCCCGAGCAGGCGCGGGTGCTCCGCCCGGTACCAACCGTCGAAGGAACCGCTCGCCGTGTGCTCCACCGCCCCTCAAGTCACGAGCCGCGGGAAATGCTTAGCGCAACGTCGTAGACGACGCGCTTGGGCACCCCCATCGCCGCGGCGACCTCGGCGATGGCCGCCTTCTTCTCGGCGCCGGCGTCGAGGCGGGCACGAAGGGCGGCCTCCACGGCGGCCTCGTCCGCCGCCGCCCGCGGCGGCGCTCCGTCGAGGACGACGACGTACTCACCCCGAGGCTCCTTTGCGTCCAGGTGTTCCACGGCGCCGGCCAGCGTGCCCCGCCACACCTCCTCATGCAGCTTGGTCAGCTCCCGGACGAGCGCCACCCGGCGCAGCCCTCCGGCCGCCGCAGCCAGGTCGGCCACCGTCTGGCGGACCCGGTGTGGCGCCTCGAACAACACCGTGGTCCGGGCGTCGGCGGCGATCTCGGCCAGGCGCTGCCCCCTCGCCGAGCCCTTGCGGGGAAGGAACCCCTCGAAGGTGAACCGGCTGGTGGGCAGGCCGCTCACCACCAGGGCAGCGATCATGGCGGAGGGGCCGGGGACGACCTCGACGGTGTAGCCGGCGGCGGCCGCGGCGGCAACGAGCCGCTCGCCCGGGTCGGAGATACCCGGCATGCCGGCGTCGGTGACGACGACGACACGCTCGCCCCTGTCCAGGCGGGCCAGCACGTTCCGCACCGCACCGGCCTCGTTGTGGTCGTGGACGGCTACCAGCCGGTGCCCCGCGGGCAGCCCGAGGTGGGAGAGCAGCGCCCGGGTGCGGCGGGTGTCCTCGCAGGCGATGGTGTCGGCGCCGGCCAGCGCCTCTACGGCCCGGGGCGACAGGTCGCCCAGGTTCCCGATGGGAGTCCCGACGAGGACCAGGGCAGCGCTCACTCCCGAATCTCGAGACGGTCCCCCGGACGCAACTTCCAGCGGTCGAAGGCCCCGCTTTCGGCCTCGATCACGCACCCTCCCCGCAGCGACGGTCGTGTCATGCGACCCGGCTTCAGGCAGACGGTCCGCACCACCACGAGATCGCTGGTGCAGAAGGCCACGTCGATCGGGAACGCCATGCCGACCGAGTGCACCGAGCGGGCCGGCCTGATCAGGATGGCGCCGTCGATGCCATCCCGGTCGAGTAGGCCGACCATGCGCTCCTGGCGTGACTCGGTCACCTCAAGAGAGGCCAGGACCTCTCCGTCCCGGAGCAGCCAGGCGTCCTTCATGGTTCAGACGTTGAAGCGGATCTCGAGGACGTCGCCGTCGGCGACCTCGTAGTCCTTTCCCTCGACGCGCAGCCGGCCGACGTCCTTGGCCTTCTGCCACGAGCCCAGCTTCAGCAGCTCGTCCCAGCGGATGACCTCGGCCCGGATGAAGCCCCGCTGGAGGTCGGAGTGGATGACGCCGGCGCACTCCGGCGCCTTGGCGCCGGCGCGGAACGTCCACGCCCGCGATTCCTTGTCGCCCGTGGTCAGGAAGGTGCGCCGGCCCAGCAGCTGGTACGCGGCCCGGATGACGCGGGGCAGCGCTCCCTCGCCCAGGCCCAGCCCTTCCAGCAGCTCGGCCCGATCGGCCTCGTCGAGCGACGCGGCCTCCGACTCCAGCTGCACGCTGACCCCGAGCACCTCGGCCGCGTCGCCCAGCTCGGCGGCCACGGGCTTGGTCAGCTCGTCGGCGTCGGAGATCTGGTCCTCGCCGAGGTTGACGACGGCGAGCACCGGCTTGTTGGTGAGCAGGAACGTCGAGCGCAGGTCGTGACGCTGCTCGGTGGTGAGCGTCGACCGGTAGATGGGGATGCCGGCGTTGAGCGACTCGAGAGCGGCCTCCATCGCCTCCACCTCCCCCTTGAGGGACGGGTCGTGTCGGGCCATCTTCCGGCGCTTGACGATCTGGGCCTCGACGGAGTCAGCGTCGGCGAGGACCAGCTCCAGCTCGAGAGTGTGCAGGTCGTCGAGCGGGTCGGTGCCGCCGACGACGTTGTCGTCGGTGAAGGCTCGGAGGACCATGAGGACGGCGTCGACCTCGCGGATGCCTCCCAGGAACCGGTTGCCCATGCCCTCGCCGCTCGCCGAGCCGGCGACCAGGCCGGCGATGTCCACGAACTCCAGGGTGGCCGAGACGACCTTTTTCGACTTGCTCATCTCGGCGAGGGAGCGCAGGCGGGGGTCGGGCACCTGAGCCATGCCCACGTGGGTCTCAGTCGTGGAGAAGGGGTGGGCGGCGACCGGCACCGAGGCGCCCGTCATGGCGTTGAACAGCGACGACTTCCCTGCGTTGGGCAAGCCGACGAGGCCAAGGCGTTCCACGAGGCCAGGCTAACCGGGCTGGGTCCCGATGCCGCCGCCGTCCTCCAGCCGACGCCTGGGCCAGAATGGCGCATGACCGGACGGGACGTGCGCCTCACCCTCTACTGCCCCAACTGACTTCCGGGCTTCCACCTGCCGTACCTGGCGGCAGCGGCGAACGGTCTGTTCGCCGAGCACGGGGTCGACGTGGAGATCCTCGACCCCTCCGGAGGCCCCGACAACGTGGTGCGCGTCGGCGCCGGCGAGTCGGACTTCGCACTCACCAGCGTGCAGCACTACCTCACGGCCCGGACCGGGCGCGGTGACATCGCCGCCCGCTTCGTCGCCATGGTCGTCCAGCGCAGCCCCATCGGCGCCCTCGTGCCGGCGACCTCTGTGGTCCGGGAGCCGGCGGACCTGGCCGGCTGCCGGGTGGGCGGTGACCCGGCCAACCCGCAGGTCATCGAGTTCATGGCCTCGCTCGACCATCGCGGCATTCCGCGCCCGAAGCTCGTCGACCTCCCGGCGGGTACGGCGCCGGGCGCCCTGGGCCGTGGAGAGGTCGACGCCATCGTCGCCCTGGTCGACGCCCTGCCCCGCCGCCGGCGGCAGGCCGGCATCGACCTCCGTGCCGTCCGCGTCGGTCGCGACGATGTCTACGGGAGCGGCGTGATCGCGTCGGACCGTCTCCCCGACGACCTTGTCGCCCAGGTGCGCGATGGGGTCGTGGCCGCCCTGGAGGCACAGCGGGCGGCGCCCGACGCCGGCCTGGCCGAGATGGACGACCGCTACGGCGACGACCGCACCGAGGACGCCGCCGAGGGTTGGCGCATGCTGCAGGAGTTCGTGTTCACCGACGTGCCCACCGGCTCGATGGACGCCGTGCGGTGGCGCACGACGCTGGACTTCCTCTGCGCTGCTCGGGGGCTCGGCGTGCCCGAAGTGGCTGCAGTTGCCCGCGTGGGCGACGGCTGAAGGCAACGGGCTCGGGCATTCCCTCACCGACTACGCTGGTCCGACCATGTCGAAGAAGACGAACAAGCGGAAGCTGAAGGCCAGGCGCAAGAAGGCCAACCACGGCAAGAAGCCGAACGCCGGCCGTTAGCGTTCCTCCCGCGCCGGCGACGCCGGCACACGACGTGGTCGAGGTGCTGCACGGCACCGAGGTGCACGACCCCTACCGTTGGCTCGAAGACGGAGATTCCGACGAGGTCGCGTGGTGGAGCGCGGCACAGAACGCCCGCACGCGGGCCGTCCTCGACGCCCTGCCTTGCCGGCCGGCGCTGCACGCCCGCCTCCAGGCCCTGCTCCAGGTGGGCACGGTCGCCGCGCCCCACGTCGCCGGCGACCGCGTCTTCACGCTCGAACGCGAGGGCGACCAGGACCAGGCGGTGCTGGTCATGCGGTCGGCGCTCGACCCGGCCGAGCCCGCCCGCACGGTCGTCGACCCGCACGCCATGGCCGAGGACCACGCGGCGTCGATCGACTGGTTCACGCCCTCACCCGACGGCCGCCTGGTGGCTACGGCGTCTCCGAGGGCGGCAGCGAGCACGGGACGCTACGCATCCTCGACGTGGACACCGGCCGGCACCTGGACGACGAGATCCGCCACATCCGCCATCCGTCGCTGTCCTGGGTGCCCGACGGATCGGCGTTCGCGTACAGCCGCCTGCCCGACCCGGCGACGGTCGCCGCCGGCGAGGAGGGCTACTGGGAGACGGTCTGGTGGCATGTCGTCGGTGACGACCCGGCCACCGACGAGCGGCTCCTCGGTGACCTCGAGAAGACCGCCCTCCCGGCCACCACCATCTCGGTGGACGGGCGTTGGCTGGTCTTCCACGTCACCTACATGCCGACCCGAACCGACGTGATCCTTCTCGACCGCGACACCGGTCGACGGACTGTGCTGGTGGAGCGGGAGGACGCCACCACGTGGTGCCAGGTCGTCGATGACCGGCTCTACGCCGTCACCAACCTCGATGCGCCGCGAGGGCGGGTGGTCAGCGCGGACCTGGCGGCGCCCCAAGCCGAGCACTGGACGACCATCGTCCCCGAGAGCTCCGCGGTGATCGAAGGGGCGGTGATCGCCGGCCCTCGCCTCCTTGTGGCATCGGCCGAGCACGCCGTCTCCCGCCTCCACCAGTACGCCCTCGACGGCGGCGACGCCGAAGAGGTCGAGCTGCCCGAGCTCGGGTCCATCGGCGGGTTCGACGCAGACCCCGCCGCCGAAAGGGGCTTCTTCACCTTCACGTCGTACGCCCGCCCGTCGGGCCTCTGGCGGTGGACGCCGTACGAGGGTGTCGAGGCGTGGACCGATTTCCCGTCGCCGGTGGACGCCGACACGTTCGCCGTCGAGCAGGTGTTCTACCCGTCGACCGACGGCACCGACGTCCCCATGTTCCTCGTGCGGGCCGCGGCGACCACCGTCACTCCCGACACGCCGACGGTCCTGACGGCCTATGGCGGCTTCGCCATCACCAACGCACCCGCGTACTCCTCGGCCACGGTGGCGTTCTGCGAGGCCGGCGGCGTCTGGGCCGTCGCCGGCATCCGGGGCGGTGGCGAGTACGGAGAGGACTGGCACCGGGCCGGCATGCTGGCCAACAAGCAGCAGGTGTTCGACGACTTCCACGCCGCGGCGGACTGGTTGGTGGCCGATGGCCGGACCAGCCGCGACCGCCTCGCCATCCGGGGCGGGTCGAACGGCGGCCTTCTCGTGGGCGCCGCCGTCACCCAGCGCCCGGATCTCTGCCGCGCCGCGGTCTGCATGGTCCCGCTCCTGGACATGCTCCGCTACCACCGATTCCTCATCGGTGCGCTCTGGGTCCCCGAGTACGGCGACCCCGACGACCCCGAGCAGTTCCGGGTGATCGCCGGCTACTCGCCGTACCACCACGTCGCCGACGGGACGGCGTACCCCGCGACCCTGGTCACCACCGCCGAGTCGGACTCACGCGTGCATCCGCTCCATGCCCGCAAGTTCGCGGCCCGGCTCCAGGCTGCGACGTCGACCCCCGAGGAGCGGCCGGTGCTCGTTCGCATCGAGTCCCGTGCCGGCCACGGGGTGGGCAAGCCGGCGTGGAAGCAGGCCGACGAGGCCGCCGACATCCTGGCCTTCGTCTTCTGGCAGCTCGGGATGGAGGCGCGGCGGACCGCGTAGGTAGTGTCGACTCGGTCTAGAAGGAGGCTGCAGTCTTGCGTATCGCCGAAATCGCCCCGCCGTGGGTGAGTGTTCCCCCGCCCAGCTACGGAGGCATCGAGCTCGTCGTGAGCCTCATCGCCGACGGGCTCGTGGACCGGGGCCACGACGTCACCCTGTTCGCCAGCGGGGGTTCGAGGACCAAGGGCAGGCTGGTGTCGCCGTTGGAGGAGACGCCCAAGCTGGCCGACATGGGCGTCAGCACCACCGACGACACCATCCACACCTTGTCGGCGTACCTGCATGCCGAGGAGTTCGACGTCATCCACGACCACTCGGGCTGGGGGCCCGCGTTCGGCGCCCTCCTCGACGGCGAGCCGCCCGTCGTTCGCACGCTGCACGGGCCGTGGAGCGACGAGGCCCGCCGCTTCCACGCCGCCCTCGCCGGCCGAGTGCATCTGGTCGCCATCAGCCGGTCGCAGGCCAGCCTCAACACCGACCTCGACTACGCGGGCGTGGTCTACAACGGCCTCGACATCGACGCCTACCCCTTCCGCGAGGACAAGGAGGACTTCCTGCTCTTCCTCGGACGCTGCAACCCCGAGAAGGGCCCGGAGGTCGCGGTCGAGGTGGCCAAGCGCGCCGGCAAGCACCTAAAGATGGTCGTGAAGCGGTCGGAGCCGGCGGAGATCAAGTACTGGGAGCGCATGGTGGAGCCCCGCCTCACCGGCGACGAGGACATCGTGCTCGACGTCTCCCACGACGAGAAGGTCGACCTGCTCTCGCGTGCCCAAGGGACGCTCTGCACCATCCAGTGGCCGGAGCCCTTCGGGCTGGTCATGGCCGAGTCGATGGCGTGCGGCACGCCCGTGATCGTCCCCCCCATGGGCGCCGCGCCGGAGCTGGTGGTCGACGGCGAGACCGGCTTCCTGCGCGCCGACGTCGACGAGATGGTGGAGTGCGTCGGTCGGCTGGGGCAGATCTCTCCGGCGGCCTGCCGGGCCCGGGTGGCCGGCAACTTCACGGCCGAGACGATGGTGGCGGGGTACGAGAAGGTGTTCGAACGGGTGGTCGGCGGCGGGTAGACGCCGCGGCCCGCTCCACTAGGACGGTGCCGACCACGCTGGGCAGCACCCAGGCGAGGATCGAGCCCCAGTTGACCACCAGGAGCGCAGTCACCAGCGACACGTAGGAGCCGCAGACCAGGCGCACGTGGCGAGCGTGGGCCCGGGCGTTGCCGGCCATCACGACGGCTGCCTCCGTCCCGAGGGCGATGAGGAGGAACGGCCACAGCGCCAGGTTGAGCGCGACCAGCCCGGCCGCAGTGACGGTGAGCACGGTGACTGCGGCCGGGTAGGCGCGGGCCCACCAGGTGTCTCGGTCGTTGCGCATGGCGCCGGCGATCGCCAGCGGCCCCATCAGCAGGCCGGTGGTGCCCGCGGCGACGTGAGACGTGAGGAGGAGAGAGCGCAGCATCCCGACTACCTTCCAATGTGGACTTTGGAGGAGCGTAACATGCCACTGTGGACTGTCAAGTGAACGCCACCGCCGGATCCCTTCTCGGGTTCCTCCACGAGCGCCCCATGAGCGGGTGGGACCTGTTCACCACCGCCCAGGTGCTCATCGGCGATTTCTGGACCGTCACCCGCAGCCAGGTGTACCGGGAGCTGGCGGCGATGGAGGCCGCCGGCCTGGTCGTCGCCGGCCCGGCGGGGCCACGGGAGCGCCGGCCCTACCAGATCACCGACGCCGGCCGCGCCGCCTTCACGGAGTGGCTCAACCGGCCCCCGGGGTCGGAGCAGATCCGCTACCCACTGCTGCTGACCATCGCCTTCGGCCGCCACCTTTCGCCGGGACGGCTGGGCCGGTTCGTCTCCGAGCACCGTGACGTCCACGAGCAGCGCCTGGCCGGTTATCGCGACCTGAGGGCCCAGGCCGGATCGGACCTCGACGCCTATGCGGCGGCGACGCTGGACTTCGGGATCCGGTACGAGGCCGCCGTCCTCGACTGGTTCGACCACCTGCCGCCTGACATCACCAAGGGCGGCTAGCCGCCGACGAGGTCCAGCACGGTCTGCCGGTCGGGCCCCGGGATCCTCCACACCCGTGTCCGGCCGACGGCCTCGACCTTTTCCATGACCTCGGGCCGGGAGAACACCTCGTCGGGCCGGGCCAGGCACATCGTCGCTTCCAGCATGGCCCGGAACACGTCGGGGTCCCGCATGACCGCGCCGGCGACGGCGGCGTCGCGGGGGTTCGGTGCCGCGGGCGCCTCGCCCCGGCGGAGGGCGTCCATGTCGGCGAAGCGGGCCCGGTCGGCGGTGATCTGAGCCCGGTAGTACGGCGTGACCTCGGCCTCGGTCACCTCGTCCATCGCCCGGGCCAGCGCCTCGTGATCGCCGGCGTGGGACCGGACGACATCGCGGAGGCACTGGGCCTGGAGGAGGCCCAGCGTCATGCCCCGCCCGGCGGAGGGGTTGGTGCACGCCCACGCGTCCCCGACGGCGACCAGGCCGGTCACCACCGGCACACCGTCGACGACCATCCTCCGGTAGCGGTCGACCACGCCGGCGGTGGTGAGGATCCCGGTGATCGGCTCGCCGTCGAGCCAGTGCGCGTGCACGGGGCAGGCCCGGACGACGTCGGTGAAGCGATCGACGTCACGCAGGCCCCGCAGCGCGGTGTCGGTCGACGCCGACCACACCGTGACCGACCACGTGCCGTTGTCCCCAGGGAGGGTGAGCAGCGAGATGGTGCCGATGTCGACGACCGGAGGGGCCAGGACCTGCGGCAGCTCCGGACCGCTGAAGTAGCGGGTGTGGTACACGAACCCGCAGTCCTCGGACTCGACGTGGGGCGGGGTGCCGCCGACCGCGGTCAGCCACTCGGCGAGGCGGCTGCGGCGGCCCATGGCGTCGACGACGAGGTCGGCGTCGAAATCGTCGCCGGCGGTGGTCCGGACGCCGACGACGTGCGGCACACCGTCGAGGACGCTCGGCCCCGTCCGGACACCGGCGACGGCGACCCCCCTCCGGATGTCGACCCCCTCCGTCTCGGCCGCGGCGCCGGCGAGGACGGCCTCGACGACGGGCCGGCGCCCGGTGATGTACCGGAACCGGTCGTCGCCGGGCCGCGGCGAGCGGTCACGGATGAGCGGGGGCATCACGGCCAGCCAGTCGGCCCAGACGCAGCCCGCGGCCTCCAGCCGCTCGACCATCCCGGGAAGCTCCTGGTCGAGGATCATCCGGAACCGGGCCAGCAAGGTGTGGGGCTGGTGGAACTGGGTCACGCCGGGGCGGGCCCAGCCCGACCACGCGTCGGCCGCGGGAGCGGGAGCGTCGCGCTCGAGCACCGTCACCTGATGCCCGTCGCCGGCCAGCAGCATGGCCAGCGACACGCCGACCACACCGCCTCCGCAGACGACCACCGCTGCCATGGCCCCACCCTGGCACGGGGCCGGCGGTCAGGCGCTCTTGCGCCCCCCTGCTCTGGCCGGCGCCCGCTTCGAGGCCGTCTTCTTGGCTGCCGGCTTGTTGGCCGGCGCCTTGTTGGCCCGGCCCGACGGCTTCTTGTCGTCGCCGTCTCCGTCGTCGTCGGCTTCCTCGGCCAGCCGCTCCGCGGCCTTGGCCACCTCGGAGGCCATCTTCTTCCCGCCGCCCTTGCGGGCCGCCTCGAGGCTGGCTTCCAGGGCCTGCACGAGGTCGAGCACGCTCGACTCCGCCGGCGCCTCCTCCTCCACCACGATCTCCTTGCCCTTGGCCTTGGCTTCGATGAGGCTCTTCAGCTCCTCGGTGTAGGTGTCGTGGTAGCGCGAGGGGTCCCAGTCGGTGGCCAGTGAGCCGATGATCTGGGAGGCCAGCTTCAGCTCCTTCGCATCGGGCTCCTGCCCCTTGCCGGGGAGGGCGTCGACGTCGTCCTGAGGCACGACCTCGTCCGCGAAGCGCATCGTCGACATGGCCAGAGCCCCGTCGAGCGGACGGATGGCTGCCAGGTACTGCTTCTTGCGCATGACCACGGTACCGATCCCGGCCTTGCCTTCGCTCTCCATGGCCGCCAGCAGCAGACGGTACGGCCGCTCGGCCGCCTCGCCGTCGGGGCCCAGCCAGTACGTGCGCTCGTAGTAGATCGGGTCGATCTCACCGAGGTCGACGAAGTCGCTGATGTCGATCGTGCGCGACTTGCGGGGACGGAGCTTCTCCAGCTCCTCCTCCTCCACCACGACGTACTTCCCGGACGCGATCTCGTAGGCGGACTCGATGTCGTCGGCAGACACCTCCTCGCCCGTCTTCTCCGACACCTTCTTGTAGTTGATCCGGGCGCCCGTCTTCCTCTCCAGCTGGTTGAAGTGGACGCTGTGGTCTCGCACCGCGGCGAAGGCCTTCACCGGCACGCTGACGAGCCCGAAGCTGATGGATCCGCTCCATATCGCTCTGGCCATGGGGGATTGGTACCCAGCGAGGCGCCCGGACCATGTCTTGTGGAGACCGCTTCCGGGTAGACATCTCCCGTGGACGAGCACGCGGAGGAAAGCCTCATCGACCGGCTCCGAGGGACCGGTGTGGGGGTCGAGGACCCGAACATCGTGGGCGACGTCGGTCCGACCGACATCCCCCCCGGTAGCGACGGGCCGGGCGACGGCCTGCTGGCCGACCCGCCGGTGGAGTCGGAGTCCGAATCGGTCGAGGCCGCCGAGCCCGTCGACTCGGTGGAGCCGCCGGACCTCCTGCAGGCCTAGGGCTACCCGGGCAGGACGGCGCGCCGCACGGCGCGCACCACCGTGCGCTCGTCGATGCGGCGGACGGTGAGGTCGTCGGTGAGAGCGCGCACGACGTAGATGCCCCGGCCGTGCTCGGCGTCGAGGTCCGGGTCCTCGAGGCGGTGGTTGAGCTCCATGCCGGCCCCGTCGTCCTCGACCTCGACGACGAGGGCGTCGCCGTCGGCCCAGGCCCGCATGGCCAGCGCCCCTGGCTTGCCGCTGGCGTGGCGCACGGCGTTCGAGCACAGCTCGGACGCGACCAGCAGGAGGTCGGCCCGCTCGCCGTCGTCGACGCTCAGGTGCTCCAGCCAATCCGACAGCAGGTGCCGGGCCAGGGGCACCGTCGCCAGGCTGGGCGAGAACCGGTACTCGAAGGCGCCGAGGGGTGGAGGGGACGCGGCCTCGGCGCCGGGAGGGATCCGCCGGCGCAGTACGAGCGCCAGCGAGTCGTCGCGACGCATGGCGCCCGACAGCGACCGCTCCACCAGGGCCCGAGCCAGATGGGGAGCGGGGTACTGGGCCGTCTCCGCCGCAGCTCTGGTGATGCGCTCCAGGCCGAGGAGGATGTCCTTGCCCGCTTCGATCAGGCCGTCGGTGTAGAGGATCAGAGTGTCCCGCCGGCCGAGGGCGACGTCGACCACCCGAGTGGTGCCCGCGCCCGGATAGCCGATCGGGATGCCCGGCGCGGCGACCTGCCGGGCCCGGCCGTCACCAGTGACCACGAGGGCCGGCGGATGACCGCCGCCAGCCAGGCGCACGCAGCCGTCAGCGGGCCGGTAGCGGCCGACCATGACCGTCGCCACGAGATCAGGGTTCTGGGCGGTGGTGAGGATGTCGGCGCGCGCGACGAGGTCCTCCATCGGGCAGCCGTCGAGGGTGAGGAGTCGCAGGGCGTGGCAGACGCTCACCGCGTCCTTCGTCGCGCCCACGCCCTTGCCCATGACGTCGACGATGGCGAGGTGGAGGTCGCCGTCGGGGAGGACGAGCCAGTCGTAGAGGTCGCCACCCGTGGGTGAGCTCGGGTCGGCCGAGACGTAGTGCACCCCGAGCTCAGCGGCCTCGGCGAGCACGGCCGGCGGCTGCACCGCCTCCTGGAGCTGGTGGACGATCTCCCGCTGGACGGCCTGGAGCTCGGCCAGCCGCTCCATCGTCCCCAGGTTGTCGAAGGCGACGCCGAGATGGTCGGCCAGAGCGGCGGCGAACGCCTCGTCGGTCGGCGCGAACATGCCGGGGTCGCGGTGGACGAGCAGGAGCGCGCCGTAGGGGCTGCCGTCGGCGCCCGTCACCCCGACGGCCAGGCAGCTGGCGTCGATCGACAGCTCCATCCGCTGCAGGAACCGCCGGTGGCGGCGGTCCTGGGCCAGCTCGCCGGCCCGCAGGACCTGTCCCCCGCCGGGCTGGGAACGCACGAGCCGGGCCAGCGCCGGCCGGGCGAACCGGTTGATCTCGCCGACCGGCGCGCCGGACGCAGCCACCATGTCCTCTCGTTCCCCCAGGCCGACGAAGGTTGCGAACGACGCCTGGGTCAGAGCGCGCGCTGCTGTGGTCACCCAATCGAGCTTGTCGGCGATCTCGCCCGTGCCGTGGACGGCCCGAGCCGCTCGAGCCAGCACCTCCACGTGGGAGCGCATCGAAGGCCAGGGTAGCGGGTCTGTAGCTTTCTGGCATGCTGCGATCGCACGGCGAGGCCGTCACCGTCGACGGTGTACGGGAGCAGGCCTTCTCCGTCGACGCCGACGGGCGGATCGTGCCGGGCGTCCTCTGGCTGCCCGACGCCGGCCCCGGCCCGCGGCCGCTCGTCCTCCTCGGCCACGGGGCGACACGTCACAAGCGGATCAACTACCTGGTGGCTCTCGGGCGGCGCCTCGCCGCCGAGTACGGGTTCGCGGTCGCCGGCATCGACGCGCCCGGCCACGGCGACCGGCGGGCGCCCGGCCACGAGGACGAGGTGGCGCTGTTCGGCGCCTTCCTCACCGAGTGGTCCCGCCCCGGCACCGTCGACGACATGGTGGCGGACTGGCATGCGACCATCTACGGTCTACGGGCGCTGGCCGGCGTCGGCGACGGGCCGATCGGCTACTGGGGACTGTCGATGGGCACCATCTACGGCGTGCCCCTCGTGGCCGCCGAGCCACGGGTACAGGTGGCGGTGTTCGGGCTCATGGGCCTCCTGGGGCCGACGCGCGACCGGATGGCGGCCGACGCGGCGTCGATCACCTGCCCGGTCCTGTTCATCCAGCAGTGGGACGACTCACTGATCCCCAGGGCGGAGACCTTCGAGCTGTTCGACGCCTTGAGCTCGATCGACAAGCGCCTCCACGCCCACCCCGGGGAGCACGCCGCCGTACCGGTGGAGGAGATCGTCTTCTCGGCGCAGTTCCTGGCCAGGCACCTCGCGCCTCACGCCGGCGAGTGAGTGGGGCCGGCGGGACAGCGGGCGGTGAAGTGGCCGGGGAACACCTGCACGGCCAGCCGCCGGCCGCACTGCCGGCAGAACCGCGGGGGGTCGAGCTCGCTCGTGCAGTGGCCGCCCTCGGCGCAGTCGGCCGCCCGGCGGCCGCAGCCGGTGCAGTGCCCCGGTGTCACAGCACCTTCGACAGCGCTCCGACGGGCATGCCGAGGTCGGCCAACATGTCGAGGTCGTCCTGGGGGGCGCGCCCGAGGGTGGTCAGGTAGTTGCCGACGATCAGGGCGTTGATGCCCGACGTGAGCCCCATGGCCTGTAGCTCGCGGAGCGTCACCTCCCGGCCACCGGCGTACCGCAGGATCACTTCGGGGAGGGCGAGCCGGAAGAGGGCGATCCAGCGGATGGCCTCGAGGGGCTCGACGAGCGGCCGGCCGGCCATGGGCGTGCCCGGACGGGGCGAGAGGAAGTTGACCGGCACTTCGGCAGGGTCGACGTCCCGAAGCTCGCTGAGCAGCTCGAGGCGCTGGTGCTCGGACTCGCCCATGCCGAGCAGCACGCCACAGCACAGCTCCATGCCGGCGTCGCGCACCAGGCGGCACGTCTCGACGCGTTCCTCCCAGGAGTGGGTGGTGACGACTTGGGCGAAGTACGACCGGGCCGTCTCGAGGTTGTGGTTGTAGCGATGGAGGCCGGCGTCGGCCAGGCGCCGGGCCTGCCCGGCGGTGAGGATGCCCAGGCTGGCGGCCACATTGAGCCCCGTGCGGTCGCGGATCAGCGGCACCGCTTCTATGACTCGGGCCAGCGTGCGCTCGTCGGGGCCCCGAAGGGCGACCACGATGCAGAACTCGGAGGCGCCCAGCCGGGCGGTCTCCTCGGCGGCACCAAGCAACTGGTCGAGGTCGAGCAGGGGAGCAGCCCGCACAGGTGACGCGAACCGGGCCGACTGGCTGCAGAACCCGCAGTCTTCGGGGCAGCCGCCGGTCTTGGCGGACACGATGCCCTCGACCTCCACCGTCGGCCCGCACCACGCCAGCCGCACCTCGTGGGCCAGTGCGGCCAGCGCGGGCAGCGAATCCGGTGGCAGGGCGGCCAGCGCCGCCAGCTCGCCGGCGGTGAGCTGCCGGCGCTGCTCGAGGAGCGCGGTGCCCGCGGCGGCGAGGGGCACGATCGTCACCCGGGAGACGGTAGCCACCGCCGCCGGCGAGTCGCCATGCGCTTCGCTCGCTCGCTCTCCTACCCGCTCCTCCGACACGCTCAAGCCCGCGCCGTGCGAGGTCGATGGGGCAGGGGATGACTGTCATCTCGCCGCAAGTCGTTCAGCGCCTCGCGCCGCTCGGCGGCCCCTTCGCCGGCCGGGCCCCAGAGATGGAGCGCCTGCGCCGGGCCTGGGCCGAGGCTCTTCGGGGGCACGGCGGAATGGTGTTGCTCGCCGGTGAGGCGGGCATCGGCAAGAGCCGGCTGGCGGCCGAGCTGGCCGGCGAGGTGGACGCGGCCGGGGGGTCGGTGCTGGTCGGCGGATGCCCCGCCGGCGGGGCCCAGCCCTATCACCCCCTGGTCGAGGCGTTCGGCCCGCTCCCCCCGCCCCACGGCGCCGACCGCCAGGGGCTGTTCCGTGACCTCGTGCAGACCGTCGTCGCCCGGGCCGGACGCACGCCCGTGCTGGTCGTGCTCGACGACCTGCACCGCACGGACCGGTCGACGGTGCTCGCCGTCCGCAACCTTGTCGACGCCGCGGCCCGCGCGCGGCTGCTGCTCGTCGGCACCTACCGCGACACGGTGGTCGACCGGTGTCACCCCCTCGTCGAGCTGGTGAGCACCCCCGGGGTGGAGCGCATCAAGGTCGAAGGTCTCGCCGTCGACGATGTCGCCGAGATGATGGGTGATCCCGACCTCGGCCGTGAACTGTGGCGGCGGTCCGCGGGGAACCCGGTCGCGGTCGGGGAGCTGCTCCGCCAGCGCACGATGGAGGAGCCGGCACCGACGAACTTCGACGAGCTGGTCGCCCGGCGGGTCGCCGCGCTGAGGCCGCCGGCCCGTATGTTCCTCGGGGCCGCGGCGGTCGCCGGCTCGGAGTTCCACATCGACGTCGTCGCCCGTGCCGCCGGCATTCCCGTGAGCAGGGCGCCGGCGGTGCTGAAGGAGGTGGCGGCCGCCGGGTTCGTGATCGAGGAACCCGCCGGCCCCGGCGACAGCCGGCGGTTCGTGCACGACATGGTGCGGGAGTCGGTCGAGCATGGCTTGGACATGCTCGACCGGGTCGAGTTGCACCGCCTCATCGCCCGGGCGCTCGAGGACGACGCCCACCGGACCGGTGCGCCCGCCGCCGCCGTGGCTTGGCACTACCGGGCCGCGGCGCCCGTCGGCGGGTCGGCACGTGCCCTGGGCCACTCCGCTCGGGCCGGCGATCTGGCCATGGAGCTGCTGGCGTGGGAGGAAGCCGCCGTTCACTACGGCCACGCTCTCGCCGCTGCCGGCGGCGCCAGGCCCGAGATCCGCACCGACCTCCTCCTCGCCCTCGGGGAGGCGCAGCGGTTGGCCGGGGAGACGGCACGTGCCCGCCAGGCCTTCCTCGAGGCGGCGACGCTGGCCCGTAGTCGCCACGACGGGAACCGGATGGAGAGGTCGGCCCTCGCCCTCGGGCGCCTGGACGCGGTGTGGGGCGAGGACCACGAGCTGGAGCTCCTCGCCGGCGAGGTCCGGTCGCTGCGGAGCCAGGACGGCCGGCCCGTCACCGCCGCCCGGTTCAGGGAGCTCGCGTGCGACGCCCTGTACGACGTGCTCGACGACGTGCCCTTTGCGCCCACGGGCCAACAACGGGGCTCGACGAGCTCGAAGACCACCGTGGCGCTGCTGCGTGCCCGGCACGCCGCCCTCGCCGGGCCGGAACACGCCGGCGAACGGTTGGCCGCCGCCGACGAGATGGTGACCCTGGCCGGGCACGACGGCGACGACGAGCTGGCCGCCATCGGGCGGGGCTGGCGCGTGGTCGACGCGCTGGAGCTGGCACAGGTCGAGAAGTCGGTCGCCGACCAGGCGGCCCACGCCGCCGCCGCGGACCGCACCGGCCGCCCGGGACATGCCTCCGATGTCGAGGCATGGGCGGCGATGCGCGCCCTCCTCGAAGGCCGCGTCGACGACGCCAAGGCCGCCGCGGCCGCGGCATTGGCCCGCGGACGGGAGGCCGGCGACCCCCAGGCCGAGGAGTCGTACCTGGCCCAGCGGTGGTGGCTGGCCCTCGAGTGGGGCACCGGTGTGGAGCTGGCCGCGGTGGTCGCCGAGTGCCGGGCGTGGGCGGCGTCGGCGGGAGGCAGGGCCTGGCGGGCTGCGGCGGCCCTGGCTCTGGCCCGCAACGGTGAGCTCGACCTGGCGGCCGAGGAGCTCCGGCGGGTCACCGACCACGGCCTCGGTGCCCTGCTGCGCGACCACGGTCGTCTGCACCCTTTGGCGTGCCTGGGCGAGGTGGCATGGATGCTCGGCGACGGGCACCGGGCCGCCGCCGTGGCGCCGCTGATCGAACCGTTCGCCGACCGGCTGGTCGTGGTCGGGGCAGGACGCGCCTGCATGGGGTCCATGGCCCGGGCCTGTGGGCTGGTGGCCGCCTCGGCGCGCCGGTGGGACGATGCTGGCCACCACCTCCAATCCGCGCTGGCTGTCCACCGCGACATCGGTGCGCTCCCGCTGCTGGCCCGGACCCGCTATGAGTGGTCGTCTGTCCTCCTGCACCGTGGCCGCAAGGGCGACCGCCGCCGGGCGGCGGAGTGGCGGCGCAAGTCCGAGGAGCTGGCCACCCGACTGGGGATGACCCGGCTTCTCGAGGAGCTCGCCGCGCCGCTTACGTAGCATCGACGGTAGTGACCATCGACGTCGTGATCCCGGCCCGCAACGAGGCGTCCACCGTCGCCGACGTCGTGTCGGCCGCCCTCGCCTGTCGGTTCACGCGAGAGGTGGTGGTCGTCGACGACGGCTCGACGGACGGCACCGGCGAGGTGGCCCGCGTCGCCGGCGCCAAGGTCGTGCGCCGCGACACCGCGACCGGCTCCAAGGCCAACGCCATGGAGCTCGGTGTGGCGGCCACCGACGCGGACGCCATCCTGTTCTGCGACGCCGACCTCGTGGGTCTTCTGCCCACGCACCTCGACGACATCTGCCGCCCGTATCTCGAAGGTCGCGCCGCGATGTCCGTCGGGTGGTTCGACTACGGGATGCTCAACCCACTCGTCCGGCGCCTGCCGCCGACCAGCGGCGAGCGCGTCGTCCCGCGGTGGGTGTGGGACTCCGTCCACCCGGGGAAGCGGTCCGGCTACTCGATCGAGATCATGATCAACGAGGTCATCGCCGAGGGCCGCCTGCCGACCACCGTGCGGATCATGCCCGGGGTGTACCACCGGACCAAGCGCCACAAGCTGGGGCGCCGGCGTGGGTACCGGGAGACGTGGCGGATGTTCTGGCACCTCATCGGCCTGCCCACCCTGGGCGTGGTCCGGTGGCGCACGTGCTGGTTCTACCTTCGGGAGCTGACGGTCGAGGACTAGCCGGGGCGGCGGGCGACGACGGTGACCAGGGGAGGCAGGACGACGGGGTCGTCGCCCGGGTCGACGCCGGTGAGGTGGGCCAGGTAGTCGGCCACCGGTCCGGGGCCGGCGCCGGCCGGTGCCTCCGCCCAGGCGTCGACGACCTCGAGGCCGGCCTGGCGGGCCAGTCCCGGCAGCAGGGCGCCGACGTCGGGGTGGCGGGCGTCGGGCATCGAGAAGGGGGCGCCGGCGATGCGGCCGGCGGTGGTGATGGGCTCCTGGGCGACGACCCAGCCCCGGGGCCGGGCGGCCTGGCCCATGCGGGCCAGCACGGCCAGCGGATCGTGCACGTGGAGCAGGAGGAAGCGGCAGAAGGCCAGGTCGACCGGCTCGGGGAGGAGCAGGTCCTCGCCGGTCTGGGTGATGGCCACGACCTGGGCCGAGGCCGCGGCCAGCGCAGCCACCTGGTCGCGCGCCGCAGGGTCGCTGTCCACGGCGTAGATGCGGCCGTCCCGACCCACGACCTCGGCCAGGGCCACGCTGACGTCGCCCCCGCCGGCGCCCACGTCGACACACCGCCAGCCCTCGCGCAGGCCGAGCCGGTCGAGAGCCGTCATCAGGGGCCGCCGGTAGACGTCGTTGCGCAGGCCCAGTTCGATCATCGGATGCGACGTTACGCTGACGCCGCCCGGTGCCGTTGAGCGATCTCGCCGAGGCTGCCGGTTGGCCCGGCGACGGGGAGGGGCCGCCCGCGTGGCGACCGGCCTGGTGGCCGACGGGCTGGCGCGCGTCGCGGCCGGCGTGCTCCACCTCCCCGGCGCATAGCGTGGCCCGATCGACCTGCCGGGTGAGGACCCGCTACCCACGAGCATCGACGACGCCCGGTTCCGGCAGGTCCTGGGCCGCTTCGCCACGGGCGTCACCGTGGTGACGGGCCTCGCCGGCCACCAGCCCGTGGGCCTGGCGGTGAACTCGTTCACCTCGGTGTCGCTGGAGCCGGCGCTGGTGGCCTTTTGCGTGGCCAAGCGGTCGCGGACGTGGCCTCAGCTGAGGGCAGCCGGCGGCTTCTGCGTCAACATCCTGGCCGATGACCAGGAGGCGCTGTCCCGGGCTTTCTCCGGCCGGCCGCCCGACCGGTTCAAGGGCGTCGGGTGGCGCCCCGGCCCTTCGGGAGCGCCGATCCTGGCCGGCGTGCTGGCATGGATCGACTGCATCATCGAGGCCGAGTACGAGGGCGGCGACCACCTGATCGTCGTCGGCCGCGTGCGGGAGCTCGACGTCGGCCACGAGGGTCGTCCGCTGGTGTTCTACCGGGGCGGCTACGGTCGGTTCGAACCATGAGCTTCGCATTGGTCAACGAGTCCGAGGTCATCAAGGACGTCTTCGTCGTCGAGCCCACCGCCTTCGGCGACTCCAGGGGGCGCTTCGTCGAGAGCTACCGCCGTTCGTGGTTCCCCCACGGCCGGGAGATGGTGCAGGCCAACCGCTCGGACAAGCTGGCCGGGACTGTGGTCGGCCTCCACTACCACCTCCACCAGGCGGACTACTGGTACTTCACCAAGGGCGACTCGCTGGTGGTGCTGCACGACCTCCGTGAGGGCTCGCCCACCGACGGCGCCACCCTTCATCTGGAGATCGGCGAGGCCGACGGGCGGGGCGTGTTCATCCCGCCGGGCGTGGCCCACGGCTTCGCCGCCCTCACCGACCTCACCATCACCTACATGGTCGACCAGTACTACAACCCCGAGGACGAGCTCGGCGTGGCCTGGGACGACCCTGCGCTAGAGGCCGACTGGCGCCTGAGCGACCCGATCCTTTCCGAGCGGGACAAGAAGAACCCCCTGCGGGCCGACATCCCGCCCGGGCGCCAGCCCTATTGGGGGCTACGCACGTAACCAGTGCCGCGTCGGGCACGGCAGTCGGGAGGTCACTCCCGCGCCGCGGCGAGGGCCGGCGCCAGCTCTTCCCGCTTGCTCACGCGCAGCTTCCGGTACGCGCTGCTCATCTGGTTCTCCACCGTCTTGGTGGTGACGAACAGGCACTGGGCGATCTCGCGGTTCAACCTGCCGTCGGCCGCCAGGCGGGCGACCCTGGCCTCACTTGCCGTCAGGGCGTCGGGCCCCGAAACGACCGGGCGCCGTGGACGGGCGCCCGAGATGACGAGCTCCTCAGCGGCGTGTGCTGCCAGTCGCTCGTTGGTCGAGCTGGGGGCGGCCATGCGGCGCGCCAACCAACGCGTCGCCGCCCGTCGCACACTCGGGTGAATGTTGCGCAGTACCTGTGCGTACGCCGGCCGGTCGGCATGCTGATGTTCGGCCTCCGGCGGTCTACAGGACGTGGAACGCCACCCCGTCGGCCTCGGCGGCCGCTCGAAGGCTCGGCCCGACGTCGTTGCCTGACACCGCGATGGCCTTGCCGAGCCTCGATCGCCGGCAGGGACGTCGCGCAGGAGGTGATCGTCAACAATCGTTGCCGGTACTACGTGGTGGCGAGATCGGGATCCTCGATGCGGGCGACATGGGCTAGATGATCCTCGGCCGACAACGCCGCGCCGAGGATCTCCGCTCGTCTACCAGGCGGACGACGACTGGCGACTGGAAATCGGCTTCGCACGTGGCATCAGCCGCCGCGAGGCCGGCCGACATAGCTGTCGACGGCCTCGGCGCCCACGAGCCGGGCCGTCACCCTGCCGCCCCCGTCGGCCAGCAGGACGGTGGGCGCGGCACGGACCGAGAAGGCGTCGGCGAGGTGGGGCTCGCGGGTGGCGTCGACCTTGACGACGCGGGCCTCGGGATCCGATGCCCGCAGCAGCTCCTCGACCGGTCCACAGGTGGCGCAGTAGGGCGAGGTGAAGACCACCCACGTGCGGGAGGCGCCGGCGAGGAGGGAGGCGGGCACGAGAGGGTGCGCCGGCCGCTGGGTCTGCAGGCGCCCGCGCCACGAGCGGTAGAGGCGGCCGACCAGGGCGATGGCGAAGAGGATGGTGACGACCACGACGGCCCGGACGATCATCAGAGCCCGGCCATCGGCCGGCGGCGGGCGGCCAGGAGGTAGATCTCGCAACCCACGCAGATGCCGGTGGTGGCGCTGAGCCCGGCCAGCGCGCCCACCAGCAGCGCCAGCCCCCACCCGATGCCGGGGTGGCCGGCGACGAAGGCCAGCGTGCCTGCGGCCAGGACGAAGACGCCGAGGGCCGCGGAGAACCGGGGCGGCCGGGGGTCCTCCATCTCCCGGGGCGGGCCGAGCCGGGGCCGGATGACCTTGGCGTACAGCGCCAGGAACGGCCCGTACCTCGGACCCAACGCGGCGCCGGCCAGCAGGACCAGGGCGAACAGCGGGACGACCGGTCGCCAGTCGACCAGGAAGCCGGTCAGGAGGGCGACGGCCAGCACCGCCTGGTTGAACCGGGGCCCACGTGGGTCGATCGGGGCGGGACCGGGCATGGTCCCATCATAAACCCGACCAAGTCGGTCGGCATTCCGGACGGGGCAGGATGCCGGCATGGAGCTCGCCGGCAAGGTCGTCGTCGTGCCGGTGGAGCTGGCCGACCTGGCCAGGAGGATGGCCGGCCGGGGGGCGACGGTCGTGCTGGTCGGCCCCGACGGCGACGTCCTGGGCCGGGTGGCGGCCACGATCGAGTCTGCCGGCGCCGGCCGCCCGGCCGTCTTCGTCAGCGACGGGTCCGAGACCAGCCTCGACGCCCTGGCCGCCTTTCTGTCGGAACTCTTCAGAGCGCCGTAGATTCTTGGCGTGAAGCCGGTCATCGGGATCGCGGCCCACCCCCGCATCGTGGAGATCGCCACGGGTCGGGAGCTGTTGCACACCGCCAACCGGTTCTACGTCGACGGCGTGGAACGGGCGGGCGGGATACCGGTGATCCTGCCGGTGCTCGACCCCGACGCCGTCGACCACATGCTGGCCGTGGTCAGCGGCGTCCTCCTCACCGGGGGTGGCGACGTGGCTCCGTCGCGCTATGGCGCCATGCCCATCGCCGAGACCCACAGCGTCGACCCCATGCGGGACGCCTTCGAGATCCGGCTCATCCTGGCCGCCATCGAGGCCGACATGCCCCTGCTCGCCACCTGCCGGGGCATGCAGGTCCTCAACGTCGCCATGGGCGGATCCCTCGTCCAGCACGTGCCCCACGCCACGGGCCAGCAGCACGACCGTGTCGACCGGTGGCGGGAGGCGGTCCACCGTGTGAAGGTGGAGCCCGACAGCCATCTGGCTGCGGCCCTGGGAGCCACCGAGGTGGAGGTCAACTCCATCCACCACCAGGCCGTGGACGAGGCCGCCCCGGGCACCCGGGCCGTCGCCTGGGCCGAGGACGACACCGTGGAGGCCATCGAGGTACCCGGAAGCCCCCACATCGTCGCCGTCCAGTGGCATCCGGAGCTCCTGGAGGACTGGCCGGAGCACCAGGGCCTTTTCCGCCAGCTCGTGGAGCACGCCGCGCAGCGGGCCGACGCCACGACGTAGCCGCGGCGACCCCGGGGGAGACACCGGCGCCGCTGGGTAGAACCGGGATGATCCTCCGCAGGGGGTTTGTTACTATCTCCGTAGGAGAAATTCTCTCTTGGAAGCTGGTGCGCTGATGGCTACGACGGAACTCGATCTCGGCAAGTACAAGCTCGGGTGGCACGACGTCGAGGACTACGTCTTCAAGCCCAAGAAGGGCCTCAACGAAGACATCGTCAACGAGATGTCGTGGATGAAGGGCGAGCCCGAGTGGATGCGCCAGTTCCGTCTGCGCGCCCTGCGCACCTTCGAGCGCAAGCCCATGGCGCCCTGGTTCGCGGTCAACATGCCCGACCTCGACTTCCAGGACATCTTCTATTACATCAAGCCCACCGACCAGCAGGTGAGCTCCTGGGACCAGCTGCCCGACTCGGTGAAGGAGACCTACGAGAAGCTGGGCATCCCCGAAGCCGAGCGCAAGTACCTCGCCGGCGTCACCGCGCAGTACGAGTCCGAGGTCGTCTACCACAAGAACCGTGAGGACCTCGAGGCCCTGGGCGTCCTGTTCATGGACATGGACACCGCGCTCCGGGAGCACCCGGAGATCCTCAAGGAGCACTTCGGCACCGTCATCCCCCCGGGCGACAACAAGTTCGCCGCCCTGAACTCCGCCGTGTGGTCGGGCGGGTCGTTCATCTACGTGCCGCCGGGCGTCACCGTCGACATGCCCCTGCAGGCCTACTTCCGGATCAACGCCGAGAACATGGGCCAGTTCGAACGCACGCTGATCATCGCCGACGAGGGCTCCACCGTGCACTACATCGAGGGCTGCTCGGCCCCGGTCTACAGCACCGACTCCCTGCACTCCGCCGTGGTCGAGCTCATCGCCAAGCCCAGCGCCCACATCACCTACACCACCATCCAGAACTGGTCGACCAACGTCTACAACCTGGTCACCAAGCGGGCGCGGGCCGAGACCGAGGCCCGGGTGGAGTGGATCGACGGCAACATCGGCAGCCGTCTCACCATGAAGTACCCATCGGTGTACCTCATGGGCCCCAAGGCCCAGGGTGAGGTCCTGTCGGTGGCCTACGCGGGCGCCGGCATGCACCAGGATGCCGGGGCCCAGATGGTGCACGCCGCCCCCGAGACCACCTCGCAGATCATCTCCAAGTCGATCTGCAAGGACGGCGGCCGCACGTCGTACCGCGGCAAGGTCCGGGTGGAGCCGGGGGCCTACGGGGCCAAGAGCCACGTGCGCTGTGACGCCCTGATCCTCGACGCGGACAGCCGCTCCGACACCTACCCGTACATGGAGATCAACGAGCGCGACGCCCGCATCGGCCACGAGGCCACCGTCTCCAAGGTGGGCGAGGACCAGCTCTTCTACCTGATGAGCCGGGGCCTCACCGAGCAGCAGGCCATGAGCATGATCGTCAACGGCTTCATCGAGCCCGTCACCCGCACCCTGCCCATGGAGTACGCGGTCGAATGGTCGCGGCTGATCGAGCTCAACATGGAAGGGTCGGTCGGCTGAGGGGTAGCCTCGACGAGGCCGAGGAGTTGGCCGGTCAGCACGCCGACAAGGTCGAGAACGCCATCGACAGGGCGGCCGGCGTGGCCGACGAGAAGACCGGCGGCAAGTACGCCGAGCACATCGACAAGGGCGCCGAGGCGGCCGGGGGCTTCGTCGGCGACGAGTCCGGCGACGCGCCGCCCCCGCCTGCCGTTCCGTAGCCAGCGTCGGGCGGATCCCCGGCCCGGAGGGTCACGTCCGACCGGGCCCGTGGTCCCGCGGTCATGATGGTGGGGCTATGAGTCCCCGGCGGTCGCTCCTGGTCGTGGTGCTCGCCTTGTGGGCGCTCGCGCCTGCCGCGCCGGCGGGAGCCATCCCCAATACCTGCCCCACGACCGGTCCTGACGCCGGCATCGTCAACATCAACGAGCCGGCGGCGGGGGCGACGGTGTCCGGCGAGATCATTGTGCGGGGGCGGGCGTCGGCGACCTCGGGCATCACCCGCGTCGAGCTGTTCGTGGGCGAGGCGCTGAAGGATTTCCAGAACTTCGACCCGCCGTCGCAGAACGTGGAGTACTCGCTGCCGTTCGACACGGCCAGCGTCCGGACGAACCGGGCGCTCATCTCGGTGGTCGCCTGCGGCGGGAGCGCCGGCGCCGCGGTGCGAGGCATCGCCTCGATCGAGGTCGGCATCGACCGCACCCGGGTGACGGCGGCGTCGCCCGTGGTGATCACGCCGGTCGAGCGCACCGACGGTCGGCCGGGTGCCCGCGCCGGGAGGGGGCCGGCGTGGGTGGGCGCGGTGTTCGGCGTGGCCGGCATGGCCGGCCTCTTGGCCGCCACCCGCTTCACGGGCGTTCGAGAGGCCAGCGCGCCGTCCCGGGGGGCCGCGGCGGCCGCGGCGGTCGCGGCGGCGGCTCGGCTGCGCCGCCGGGTCGTGGGTGGCGGACCTTCACCACCTCGTCCCAGTCGGTCTCCTCGGGCGCCGAAGGTGGCTCGGCCCGCGGCCGCTCCTCGGCGCCGAGGAGGGGCGGCTTCTCCCTCTCCGGCGCCGGCGCCCTCGGCCGGGCGGGACGCGCCGTCGGGCTC
>Ga0247719_1000336_pt1 | contig 30663 bp, 30 predicted proteins | sample 41E_DmetaG_FD_189046 | JGI IMG/M metagenome (GOLD analysis project Ga0247719, IMG submission 189046) | Soil microbial communities from hillslope of Landscape Evolution Observatory, University of Arizona, Oracle, AZ, United States - 4-1-E_D | ecosystem: Engineered > Artificial ecosystem >...
CCACTCGTCCTGCCTTATCTATGGTAGTGCGCATGCCACGATCGTACCACGAGGCCACCCGTCAGGCGAACACCTCACGCAGGGCAGCGTCAACGTCGGAATCGCTGACGCGGCCACGGCCGCTCAGGCGCTCGACACCGATATCGGCCTGGTCATCGATGGTGCTGATGCCGTCGGCTCCCAGTCGCCGACGAAAGCCGGCAACGTCGTCAACTACGAAGGCGACGTGTGCCTTTCGCGCCGGGCGAAAGTCCTCATCCACGCCGATGTGCACGTCTACGCCGGGGCCGACGAACCAGCAGCCTCCGCGCCTCGCCAGCGCGGCCGGCTTGGCGACCTCCTCCAGGCCGAGCAACTCGCCGTAGAAGGCTCGCGCCTGGTTCTCCCCTCCAACGGGCATCGCTAACTGCACATGGTCTACTCCAACGACCAGAGACCGAGTCATCGGCGAGCCCGTCGCGTCATGCGAACAGCGCCTCGACGAAGGCGTTGGGGTTGAAGTCGAGCAGGTCGTCGACCTTCTCGCCGACGCCGACGAACAGCACCGGCACGTCGAGCGCGTCCTCGATGGCGAAGGCGATGCCGCCGCGGGCGGTCGAATCGAGCTTGGTCAAGACGATGCCTGACAGTGGCGCCGCGTCATGGAACGCCTTGGCCTGGTTGAGGCCGTTCTGGCCGGTCGTGGCGTCGAGCACGAACAGCACCTCCGGCGTCGCCTCCGGCAGGCGCTTGTTGATCGTGCGCCGGATCTTGGCCAGCTCGTCCATCAGGTTGGACTTGGTGTGCAGCCGGCCGGCCGTATCGGCGATCACGACGTCCGAGCCGCGCGCGGCGGCGGCATCCAGCGCGTCGAAGACGACGGCGGAGGGATCCGCGCCAGGCGCGTGCGCGACGACGGGAACGTTGACCCGCCCGGCCCAGACCTGGAGCTGCTCGATGGCCGCGGCGCGGAAGGTGTCGGCCGCGGCCAGCAGGACGCGCGCGCCGCGCGTCGAGAATCGATGGGCGAGCTTGGCGATGGTCGTCGTCTTGCCGGTGCCGTTGACGCCGACGACCAGCACGACCGCCGGCACGCCCGGCGCCGGGATGCGCGGCCAGGGTGTCGGGTCGCGCGGCGCGAACAGCGCCAGCAGCTCGGCGATCACGGCCGCCTCGGCGTTCTCGACGTCCTTCCGCCGACGCGCGCGGTCGACCACGCTGATCGCCAGCACGGCACCGACATCGGCACCGATCAGCGCCTCCTCGACCTCCTCCCACGTCTCGTCGCTGATGTCCGAGCCGCGGAGCAGCGAGCGCAAGCGACCGCTCAGGCCCTGGCGGGTCCTGGCGACGGCCGCCTCGTAGTCGGCTGCAGCGGGCGGCTCGGCTGACGGCACATCGGCAGACGGCCTGCGGCGAAAGATCACGAGGCGACTGTAGCCGTCGGCTCCTCCGAGCGAGCGTCGGGTACCGGATCGGGCAGGCGCAGCGAGATGATCCGGCTGACCGCGTCCTGGCCGATGGTCACGCCGTAGAGCGCGTCGGCGCCCTCGATCGTGCCCCGGTTGTGGGTGATGACGATGAACTGGATCTGGTCAGCCAGCGAGCGGAGCGCCGCCGAGAAGCGGGCGATATTTGCCTCGTCGAGTGCGGCATCCACCTCGTCGAGCACGCAGAACGGTACCGGCCGAACCTCGAGCATGGCCAGCAGCAGCGCGACGGCGGTCAGCGCGCGCTCGCCGCCTGACAGCATGGCCAGCGGCTGGCGCTTCTTGCCCGGCGGGCGGGCGGTGATCTCGATGCCCGTCGACGACAGGTCGTCCGGCGAGGTCAGAGACAGCTCGGCGTCGCCACCGTCGAACAGCTGGCGGAAGCGCCGACCAAAGGCGCCTTCGAGCGCAGCGAAGGTCTGGCGAAACTGCTCGGCGATCAACGTCGAAAGCCCCTCGATCAGCTCGCGCGTCGTGCGGATCGCGGTCTCCATGTCCTCGCGCTGAGATTCCAGCGTGGCCAGCCGATCACGCACCTCGGCGTACTCGCGGGCGGCGAACGGGTTGCCCGCGCCAAGCTCGTGGAAGCGCCGGCGCAGGCTGCCCAACTTGGCGCTCGTCGGCGCTGCCGGGGCAGCGGCTTGGTGCTGCCAGCGCTCCACCGCCGCGTCAAGTGCCTGTTCCAGCGCCGTCGCCAGCAGCTCCGGCTCTGGCGCGGGCGCGGCCATGACCCCGACCGGGCCGTGCACCTCGCGCAGCGCCTCGAGCGCGTCCGGCCCGATGCCGGCAAGCTCGACCAGCAGCTGCTCGCGCAGCGCCTCTAGCTGGAGCCGTGCCTCCATCGCCGATACCTCGGCGGCACGGCTGCGCGCCTCCGCCGCCCGCAGCCGCTCGCGGGCATCGATCGCCGCTCGCTCGGCCGCGAGCAGCCGCGCCCGCTCGTCCGCGCCTTCGGAGGCCAACCGCTCCAGCTCCTGCGAGGCGCGCCGCTCCTCCTCCTCGGCCGCGGCCAGATCGGCCGACAGCCGGTCGCGCAGCGCGACCAGCTCAGACTCGCGTGCGGCCAGCCGCTCGCGCTCCGCATCGAGATCTCGGCTGCGGGCCTCATCCATGCCGATCGACACCTCGGCCCGCCGATGCGCCTCCTCCACGCTGCGCAGCCGGCTTAGCTCGTCCGCCTGGGCACGCACCAGCCGCTCTCGACGCGCACGTACGGCCGACAGGCGCGCCTGGAGCTCTGCGCCATCCGCGGATTCGCCTCCTGCGTTTGGCCCGGCTGTGGCCGCCACCTCGGCCTCGACCTCGGCCAGGCGCGCGCGCGATGCGTCGGCCTCGCGCGCGAGGCGGGCAACACGATCCTGCTCCCAGGCCGCCTCGCGCTCGGCGGCCTCGGCGCGGCGTTGTGCCACCCGCTCCGCCTCCTCAGCGATGCGGCGCTCGCGGCGGGACTCGTCGAGCGCTGCCCGGGCGTCCTGCCACGCCTTGTCCGCCGTCGATCGTGCGTCGGCAGCCTCGGCCAGCGCGTCCTCGAGGCGCTCCACATCAGCCGCCAGCGTTGTCTCGGTGGGCGCCAGCTCGTCACGCTCCGCGCGCAGCTGGAGGTACGGATCGGCGCCGGCCAGGCGGAGCAGGCCCTCGTCGCCCAGCACCTCGCCGGCGAGCGTCACCACGCGCCAGCCGGCGGGCAGTTGGCCACGCAGCGACAACGCATCAGCGAGGGCCGGCACCCACAGGCTGCGCGCAAGCAGGCGACCGATGTTGCCGCTCGGGTCACGGCGCAGGCCCTCGGCAAGTCGGCCGCCGCCGGCAGCCTGTGCTGCCGCCAGGACCGCTTGCGGGTCCGCCTGCCGGGCGCCACCTCCCCGTGCTCGCGTGGCGGCGGCCGCAGGGGGCAGAAGCAGCAGCCCACGCCCGTCGCTCAGCGCCCGGGCGGCGGCCTCGTCGACGGCCAGGCCACGCGCCGCCTCGCCAAGCGCGGCGGCGACCGCCACGCGAAGCTGCGGCTCGACCTCCAAGCCCTCTGCGATCAGCGATCCGCCACGGGCGCGCGCCTGGCGCGTGAGGCCGGGATCGATCGAGGCCGCCAGGGCATCGTCCAGCGCCGCCAGCCGTGCCCGCAGCGCGCCCAGCCGTGCGTCGGCCGCGCTGCGCTCGCGCGACGCGGCGGCGTGACGGGCGAGCGCCACCTCGTGCTCGGCGCGAGCAGTCGTCTCGGTCTCCTCGGCGCGATCCACGGCCTTGCCGGCGGACGAAAGTTCGCGCACGGCCTGCTCGCGCGCGACCGCGGCCGTGGTGGCGGCCTCGACTGCAGCCTCAGCCTTGGGGCGCGCCGAGGCCAGCCGTCGCTCGCCCTCGTCGGCCTGCTGGCGCAGCCGGCTGAGCAGCAGCTGCTGGTCGCGCCGCGAGCGCTCGTCTGCGGCGCGGCCGGCGGTTCGCTGCTCCAGCGTCCGGGCCACCTCGGCCAGCTCGCGCTCGACCTCGTCCAGCTCGAGGCTGTGGCTCGACTCGACCTCGGGCAGCGGTTGCGCGAGCACGCGCCGCGCATCGCTTAGCCGAGCTTCAAGTGCGGCCTGCTCGGCGGCGGCACGCTCGCGTTCTCGGCCGAGGCTCTCCAGCTCGGACAGCCGGCGCGCCTGGGCCAGGCGCAGCTCGAGCGTTCGTGCGCGCAGGCCATCGAGCCGAACGCGCTGGCGGCGCTCGCTCTCGGCGCGGTCGCCCAGCGCATTCGACAGCTGCTCGCCAAGCACCTCGGCGGCGCGCAGGTCGGCCATCGCCGCGTCGGCCTCAGCGCGCGCCTTCTGGAGCACGGACTGCTCGCGCCCGAGGGTCGGCCCGGCCTCCGCCCAGCGTGCGCGAGCGGCGGCAACAAGCGCCTCTGCGAGCTCCAGGCCGGCCGTCTGGCGCGCCTCGAGCTGCTCTGCCTGGGCGGACAGGCGGCGTGCCTGCGGCCGCAGCTCGGCCAGCACATCGCGCAGCCGCTCGAGGTTCGATGCAGCCTCGGCGAGCTCGCTCTCCGCCTGCCGGCGCCGGCGCTCATGGCGCCGCACTCCGGCCGCCTCCTCGAACAGCGGTCGCCGCTCCTCCGGCCGCAGCGCCAGGGCCTGGTCGACCATGCCCTGGCCGATGAACAGGAATGCGTTGTCAGCCAGGTTGCCCGCATCGAGCAGCTCAGTCAGGTCACGCAGCCGGATGCGCTGGCGGTTGAGCAGGTACTCGTTCTCGCCGGAGCGGTACAGCCGCCGGCCGAGCTCTACCTCGGCGTAGTCGACCGGCAGCAGCCGATCGGAGTTGTCGAGCAGCAGCGTCACGTCAGCCATGCCGATCGCCCGACGGGCGGACGAGCCGGCGAAGATGACGTCCTCGGAGCGGCGGGTGCGCAGCATCCGGCCGGCCTCGCCGAACGTCCAGCGCAGCGCGTCAGCGAGGTTGCTCTTGCCCGAGCCGTTCGGCCCGACGATGGCGCTGATGCCCGGGCCGAACTCGACGCTGGTCTTCTCGGCGAACGACTTGAAGCCCACCAGCCGGAGCGCGCGCAGCCGAGCTCGGCCGCTCACCCAACGACCTCGTCAAGGGTCAGCGCGACCAGCGCCTCACGCGCCGCCTCGGTCTCTGCCTCGCGCCGGTTGCGCCCCTCGCCGTGGCCCATCACCTCGCCGGCGATGAGCACCTCGACGACGTAGTGGCGATCGTGGTCCGGGCCCTCCGCGCTGACCAGCCGGTAGTGCGGCGCACGGCCGTCGCGGTTGTAGCTCAGCTCCTGCAGCTGGCTCTTGGGCGCCTTCAGCGTTGCCGCGGCCGTCTCGGCGTTCAGCTCGGGGGCGCAGACATCGAGCAGCCACTGCCGCGTCAGGGAGAAGCCGAACTCGAGGTATATCGCACCACAGACCGCCTCGAAGGCACCCGCCAGGACCGATGCCCGGCGACCCTCGCCGGCCGCCGTCGCACCCTGGCCGAGGAGCAGGTACTCGCCCAGCGATAGGCGGTCAGCGATGCGGGCCATCGCCCGAGCCGAGACGATCGCCGCTCGGCGCGTGGTCAGCGAGCCCTCGTCCTCGTCGGGATGGCGCGCGTACAGCTCCTCCGAGATAACGACGCCCACGACCGCGTCACCGAGGAACTCGAGCCGCTCATTGGGCGGGCCGGCGGAGGGCCGCTCATTGCTGTGGCTGCTGTGAACCAGCGCCTGGCGGAGCAGGCTGAGGTCGGTGAACTCGAGGTCGAGGTGTGCGGCCAGCTCGGCGATGTCGGAGCTCATGGCTCCGCGACGGTGTAGCTGCGCTACGAGGTAGCGCGCTCGTCGATGTAGTCGACCGCGTCCTGGACTGTCCGGATCTTCTCGGCGTCCTCATCGCTGATCTCGGCGCCGAACTCCTCCTCCAGGCTCATGATCAGCTCGACCAGGTCGAGCGAATCGGCGTTGAGGTCGTCGACGAACGAGGACTCAGGCTTGACCTCCTCCTCGTCCACGCCGAGCTGCTCGACGACGATCTTCTTCATTCGCTCATAAGTCGAAGCGGTCACGTGCTCCCTCCTGTGTGGCGGGCTCCTCCTCCGCCTTCGTTTCCGTTGTCGGAGGCCGACTCTCCCGCCCACGGCTCGTGGCCTCACTGGCGGCTCGACCGAGCACCCCGTTGAGCAGCCTCCTGGCCGGCTCGCCGCTGTAGGTGCGGGCGAGTTCCACCCACTCGGCGATTGCGACCCGGGTCGGCGTCGTCGGGCAGTGTAGCAGTTCGCCGAGTGCGCAACGCATCAACGCCCGGTCGATTCGGGCCAGCTGGGTGACCGGATATTGGGGCGCCAGGCGAGTGATCAGCGCGTCGATCGTGTCGCGATGGCTGGTCACGGCGTCGACGATCGCGCCGCCGTGCGCCGCGGCTCCAGGCTCGGCGCCTTCGTCCTCCAGCCGGCGTTCGAGCGCCCGGCGGGCGGTGCGCTGTCCGAACTCGGCCTCGAAGATCGCCGTCAGGGCGAGGCGCCGACCTTCTCGCTCAGCCTGGTGGGCCTGCGCGGGCTCGCTCACGGTCATGGATCGGCTGGCACCGTCGCCGGCTCCGCCTCGCCGTCCCCGGCAAGCAGGCCGGCGCTCTCCGCGCGAGCCTCGTCGAGTGCCAGCGCGGCGGCGATGCGCTCCGGGATGCGGGCACGCGCGGCGGCCGCGCCAACCTCGACGGCAAAGCCGATCATCCGTCGCTTCGCGCGACCGTGAGTGATCAGCACCGTACCCTTGACGCCGAGCAGCGGCGCGCCGCCGAGGCGCTCGTAGTCGAAACGGCGGCGGATGCGGGTGATGCCGCGGCGCATGAACAGGTAGCCGATCGGGCCCAGCGGCCAGCGCTGGAACTCGGTCCGCAGCTGGTCGAAGATGAACGACGAGAGGCCCTCGAAGAACTTGATCGTGACGTTGCCCACCGTCGCGTCGCAGACGACCACGTCGGCCGGGTGGTGGGGCAGGTCCTTGCCCTCGACGTTGCCCACGAAGCGCATGCCGCTGGCCGCCAGCCGTGGCGTCGCGTCTTGGACGCGCTGCTCGCCCTTGCCGCCCTCCTCGCCGATCGAGAGCAGCGCGACCGACGGGTCGCGCACGCCTAGCACCTGCTCGGAGAAGATGGCGCCCATGCGGCCGTACTGGGCCAGGTTCAGGCCGGTCGAATCCGTCGTCGCGCCGATGTCGAGCAGCACGAACGGGCCTCGGTCGCTGATCACCTGCACGGCCAGCGCCGGTCGATCGACGCCGCGCAGCCGGCCGAGGTGGACTATGGCCGAGGCCACGCCGGCACCGGTATGCCCGGCGGTCACGACCGCGTCAGCCCGGCCCTCGCGGACGAGCCGCATGCAGACGTTGATGCTCGCGTCGCGCTTGCGCCGGACGGCTGCCGCCGGATGCTCCTCCATGGCCACCGACTCGGCGGCCTGGACGATGCCCACGTGGGCCGGCAGCTCGCCCTCGATGTAGGGCCGTAGGCGCGGCTCGTCGCCAACGAGCAGGATCTCCACCTCGGGATGCTCGGCGGCCCAGCCGAGCGCGCCGCGCACGACCTCCTCCGGGGCATGGTCGCCGCCCATGGCGTCGACGGCGACGCGCACGCGGTCCAACGTCGGGTCCCGGGCAATGGTGTCGATGTCCATCAGCCGTCAGCCGATGCGGGCCGGCGCTGACGCCGCGGCCGCGGTGACGAGACTAGGCCGCGCCGGCGTCGGACTTGGTGCGCTGCTTGATGCGCACCGCCTCGCGGCCGCCGTACCAGCCGCAGTTCGGGCAGGCGAAATGGATCATCTTGGGCTGGCGGCAGTGCGGGCACTCCTCCAGCTTGGGCAGGGTCAGCGCCTGGTGCGCGCGCCGCTCGCCCTGGCGGGCATGCGACACGCGGCGCTTCGGAACTCCCATCTTTGGTCTACTCCTTCAGTTGGCGGTCGGCCTTCTCACGGAACTCGGCCAGGCCGGCCAGCCGAGGATCGATCGCGTCTTCGGCATGTCCGTGATCCGGTTGCTCGTTCAGGTCGATGCCACAGACCGGGCATAGCCCGCGGCAGTCGGGCCGGCAGAGCACGCTGATCGGCTCGGCGAGCGAGATCGCGTCGCGCACCGGCTGGGCCAGGTCAAGCTCATGGTTGCGGTCGAGGCGGAGGACGTCCGGCTCTTCCCGCTGATCGACCGGCAGCCCCGAGTCGATGTCGACAGAGGGTAGCGCCTCTTCCTCGATCCGTACCGAGATGGGCTCCACGACGGGCCGCAGGCAGCGGCCGCAGTGGGCGTCGATGGCCGTGGCGAGCTCAGCCGTGGCGAGGATGCTGCGACCCGTGCGGGCGAGGCGGACCTCGCCTTCGATCGGCGCCGCCAGGGTCACGTCCTCGGCGATCGGCAGCTGGCCGACCTCGACCGGGTAGGTGCGCGTGGTGCCGGGCGCCGCCCGCAGCAGCGAGGCAACGTTATAGCTGAGCACGGCTCGGTTCAGGCTCGGCATCCTCCATGTCCAGCGCCAGGTCGCCGTTGTCGGTGGACGGCTGGATGGGAATGGCCGCCGCGTGGCGCTCGTCGAGCAGCGCCAGGCCGCGCTTGATGCTCTGTAGCGCCTTGATGCACTCACCCTCAAGGTGCACCAGCACGCTCTGGGCATACTCGTCAGCGCCGCGCCGGATCTCTTCCGCCTCGCGCTGGCCGTCAGCCACGATCTCACGCGAGCGCTGCTCGGCGGCCCGGGTCAGCTCGCGCTCCTCGATCAGAAACGCGGCCTGCTCCTGAGCGCGGGCGAGGATGCGCTCAGCCTCCTCCTGCGCGCGCTCGACGATGCGCTCGGTCTCGTCGTTGATCCGTTTCGCCTGGCGGATCTCCTCCGGCACGGCCGTGCGCAGCTGGTCGAGCAGGTCGTATGCGCGCTCGCGATCGATGATCACGTTGCTCGTCAGCGGCATGCTCCGGCCGCTGGCGATGACGCGCTCCAGTTGTTCGAGAAGGAAGACGATGTCGATTGGAGTGGCCTCCGTGCCCGCCTAAAGGCGCATTCTAGTCGCTTGCTGCACGACCCAGACGGCGCGCCGCCGCAAACGGCACCATCTGGCTGACGTCGCCACCGAAGGCGGCGATCTCGCGCACCAGCGTCGAGCTCAGGTACGCATGCTCGAGGGCGGTCATCAGGAACAGCGTATCGACCTGTGGGGCGAGCTTGCGGTTGGTGTGGGCCATCTGGAGCTCGCTCTCGAAGTCGCTGATCGCGCGCAGGCCGCGGACGATGAAGTGGGCACCGATCTCGCGCGCGTAATCGACTGTCAGGCCATCGAAGGCAGCGATCTCCAGCCGGCTGGTGATGCCCGGCGCCATCTCGTCGACCGCCTCGCCGATGATCGCCATCCGCTCGTCCACCCCGAGCAGCGGCATCTTGCGCGGGTTGCGCAGCACGGCCACGACCAGCCGGTCGAAGAGCCCGGCCGCGCGGCCGATGACGTCGAGGTGGCCGAGCGTTATCGGGTCGAACGACCCGGGGTACAGCGCTGTCGTCATTGGTGATAACGATAGAACGTCAGCGCCGTCTCGCCGAAGCGTTTTCGCCGCTCGCGGGCCAAGCGGCCGGCCGTCACCGGCGGCTCGTCGCGCCAGAAGTGCTTGGCCACGACGAGCGCCTCGTCGTGCAACCAGGCACGGGCGGCGTCGCCCAGCCACTCGAGCGCGGCGGTGAGCGCTTCGTCGCCGTACGGCGGATCTACCAGGCAGGCGTCAAACGGCGCGCCGCTGGCCGCCGCGTCGCCCCCCAGGAAGCGCAGCGCGTCCGCCCGGACGACGCTCGCGCCGCCCTCCAGCCGGGCCGCCTGCAGGTTGCGCGCGATGATCCGCGCCGCGCCTGCGTCGCGATCGACGAAGACGGCCCGCTCGGCGCCCCGGCTGAGCGCCTCGATGCCGGCCGCGCCACTGCCGGCAAAGAGGTCGAGGAAGGCCGTGCCTGGGCGAACGGCGCCGTCGGCGACGAGGGCCCCGAAGAGCGACTGCTTGACCCGGTCCGTCAGCGGCCGGGTGCCCTCGCCCGGCGCCAACAGCCGCACGCCGCGGGCCGAGCCGCCGATGACGCGGCCGCCGTCAGCCATCCGATGGTGCCTCCGCCGACCCTTCGCCGCCCGCGCCCAGCACCTCCCCTGCCCCGACCCGCGCCAGCCAGCCGACCGTCAGCTCGTGCTCCAGCCGCGCCGCACCGAGCGGCAGCCGGCCGTTCTCGTCGAGCAGCTGCTCGGCGATCCGCCGGGCGGCGACCGACAGCTCGCGATGATCGTCGCGGGTCAGGGACGCGACGCGCAGCGGCGGCAGGCCGCTCTGGCTCAGCCCGAGCAGATCGCCCGCGCGACGCTGCTCGAGGTCCAGCTCGGCTAGCAGGAAGCCGTCGGTCGTCGACGCCAGCGCGTCGAGCCGCGCCTTGACCGTCGCCTCCTCGTCGTCTACCGCCTCACCGACGGGATAGCGTTCCGAGACCAGCACGCAGTACGACTCGGCCTCGCCCCGGCCCACCCGGCCGCGCAGCTGGTGCAGCTGGGCGAGGCCGAAGCGGTCAGCGTCGAGGATCAGCATGACGCTCGCCTCGGGCACGTCCACGCCGACCTCGATGACGGTCGTGCCGACGAGCACCTGGACCTGGCCGTTACGGAAGCGCTCCATGCGCGCGTCGCGCTCGGCGGCCTTGACCTGGCCGTGGACGATCTCGATGCGCGGCTCGAAGCCCACAAGGCCGGCCAGCTCGAGTGCGGCCGGCCAGCTGTCGCGGACGAGCTGCGCCGCCTGCTCGACCGACCGCGCTCCGGCGTCGTCGTCCTCCTCGACGAGCGGCACGACCACGAAGCCTCGCCGGCCGGCCGCGACCTCGCGCGACAGCAGCACCAGCGCGCCAGGGCTCCCGTCGCGCCGGCGCAGCAGCTCGTCGGTCCGGCGGATGCCCGTGCGCACCTGCTGGCGGCCGGCGGGCGGCGTGCGCAGGTCTGACACGTCAAGGTCGGCGTGGACGATCTGGCCGAGCGTGCGCGGGATGGGCGTGGCGGTCATCAGCAGCACATGCGGCGCGCGGCCCTTGCCGGCCAGCGCCTCGCGTTGGGCGACGCCGAAGCGATGCTGCTCGTCGACGACGACCAGGCGCAGGTCCTCAAACGCGACGTGCTCCTGCACCAGCGCATGCGTGCCCACGGCCAGCCGGCCGCGACTGCGACCCTCGATCGAGCTGCTCGGCCCAGCGATCGCCTCCAGCGCCTCGCGCCGGGCGGACGGCGTGAGTGAGCCGGTGAGCAGCATGACGTCATGCCCGAGTGGCTCCAAGAAGCGGCTCAACGTCGCCGCGTGCTGACGGGCGAGCAGGTCTGTCGGGGCGAGCAGGGCGCCCTGCGCGCCCGCGTCCGCCACGAGGCACAGCGCGATCGCCGCGACCGCGGTCTTGCCCGAGCCCACATCGCCCTGCAGCAGCCGCATCATCGGCCGCTCGGCAGCGAGGTCCGTGGCGATTGCATCCAGCGCCGCCCGCTGGTCGTCGGTCAGGTTGACCTCGGCCCGCTCTTCAGCAGCCCCAGCCACGGCCGACCGACGTGCTGCGACCTGCGCGCCGATCACCTGCTCGACCATCGCGATCGCCTCGGCCAGGCGGCCTTCCCGGGCGGCGATGGGCAGGGCCATCTCGGTCATCCGCTGGCGGGCACGCGCGACCATGCCCAGCTGGAGCGCGAGCAGCTCGTCGAAGGCGAGGCGACGGAGGGCGCGATCCAGGTTTGGGAACTCGGGCGGGAAGTGGACCCACTCGAGCGCCTCACCGAGCGCCGTCGGCGGCTCATCGCCCGGCGGCCGCACGCCGGGCGGCAGGTAATCCTCTACGCGGCCCTCGACTGCGTCGAGCGCGGCGCGCATCCGCTGGCGCAGCCAGCCGGCGGTCAGGCCGGCGGTCAGCCGGTAGACGGGCACGATCCGACCGGCATGCAACGCACCCTCGCCGGCGACCCCGAACTCCGGGTTCTGGAAGCGCGGCAGCCAGCCACGCAGCTCGACCTTGCCCGAGAGGGCGACCTTGTCGCCGGCCTTGAGCCGGCGCTCGATGTAGCGGCGGCCGAACCAGACCGCCTCGCCCTCGCCCGTCTCGTCGCGCAGCCGGGCCACCGTCCGCTGGACGCGCCGCCGGAAGCCGGGCTCGACGCGCAGCTCTACGAGCTCGACTGTGGCGCTGACCGGACCGTCGAACGACTGCTCACGCAGCTGGCGCAGGCTGAGCGGCCGGCTGAAGTCGTCGTATCGTCGGGGCAGGTGAAAGAGCAGGTCGCGGAGCGTCGCCAAACCGAGCCGGCGGAGCGAGCTCAGCGGTCGTCCGCCCTTGACGCCCGCCACCGAGAGCGGCGCGTCGAGCACAGGACCCGGGCCCGTGGACGCGCTGGCCGCGGGCGTCCGGCTCACTCGGCCGCGATCAGGAAGCCGTAGTGCGGCTGGCCGCCGTCGACGATCTCCACCTCAACGGCCTCGAAGTTGCCGCTGATGCGCTTCCCCAGCGCCTCCGCCTCGGCCGCGCCGACGCCCTCGCCGTAGTAGAGCGTGATCAGCTCGAATCCTGGCTCGAGCCTGGCCAGGCCCTCGATGATCGCCTCGTCACGCACCGCGTCGGCTGACAGCAGCTTCTCGTCAGCGCCGAGGACAATGAACTCGCCCTTATTGACCTTGCGCCGCTCGATCGTCGCGTCGCGCACGGCTGCGGTGACGAGCAGGGTCTGGATCGCTTGCCCGGCCTGGGCCATCCGCCGCGCGTTGGCCTCGAGGGTGTCAGCCGGGTTGATGCTCAGCATCGCCGCCACGCCCTCGGCCGGGTTGCGCGTCGGCACCACCGTGACCTCGACGTCGGGCAGCAGCTCGCCGGCCTGCCGCGCGGCCATCCGCACGTTCGGGTTGTTGGGCAGCACGATGACCGACGGGCTGCCGGTCGCGCGGATCGCCTCGACCAGGTCGCCGGTCGATGGGTTGGCACCCTGACCGCCGGTCACGATGCCGGCCGCGCCGAGGTCGGCGAAGATGCCGGCCAGGCCGGCACCCGGCGCGACTGCCACGACCGCCGGACCGCTCGAGGCACCAGCCTCGCGGATGGTCGGCTCGGTTGACGGCGCCTGCCGGCCGCGCCAGCGCATCTCGTGCGTCTGGCGGTCGAGGTTCTCGACGACGATCGCCGACAGCGAGCCCAGGCCGAGCCCATAGGCGATGACCTGGTCGGGTCGCTCGTTGTGGACGTGGATCTTGACCGCCCGCTCGTCGCCGGCGACGAGCACCGATTCGCCGATCGTCGCCAGGTGCTCGCGGATGGCCGCCGGATCGAGGTCGGCGCCTTCCTCGGGCACGATCATGAACACCGTCTCGTAGCCGTAGCCCACCTCCTCGTCGACGGCGAACGATGGGAAGGCCATCGCGTCGTGCGGCGCCGCCGGCACGGGCTCGCCGCGCAGGAAGCCCAGCGCGCCGCGCAGCAGCAGCTCGACGCCGCGTCCGCCGGCATCAACCACCCCCGCCTCGGCCAGCACGGGCAGCTGCTCGGGCGTGCGCCTGACTGCCTCGGCTGCGGCCTCGACAGCCCCGCCGAGCACGTCTTCCAGCCGCGCGCCGTCGGCGGCCGCAGCGGCCGTGGCTGCCCTTGCCGCCTCTCGCGTGACGGTCAGCATCGTGCCTTCGACGGGGATCGCGACGGCCACCACGGACGCCTTCCAGCCGCTCTCGAGCGCTTCCGCGAGCGCCGCGCCATCGACCTCGTGGCGTCCGGCAAGGGCGTCGCTGACGCCTCGCATGAGTTGCGACAGGATGACCCCGCTGTTGCCGCGCGCGCCCATCAGCGCGCCGCGCGAGAACGCGTCAGCGATGGTCGGGATGCTGCGCTCGCCGGCTGCCACGCGACCGGCCTCCTCGAGCGCGGCCTGCATCGTGGCCAGCATGTTCGAGCCGGTGTCGCCGTCAGGCACGGGGAAGACGTTGAGCGCGTTGACCTCGTCGACGTCGGCGCGCAGGCACGCAGTCGCGTGGCGCAGCGCGCCGAGCAGGTCAGGGGCGTCCCAGGAGTTTGCGCTCACCCTTCGGTATCAGACACGAGTGGTATAGTAGCCAGCCGCCGGGCGCGATTCGCTTCAGCGCGTGCCGCGGCTCCACTGAACTGGGAGCACTCGATCAACCATGGCTCGAAGCTGCGCCGTCTGCGGCAAGGTCTCGATGGGCGGGTTCAACCCGCAGTCGAGCGGCATGAACCGCGTCCGCGCCCATCGCCGCTACCAGCCCAACCTGCAGCCCACGCGCTTGCCCAGCTCGGGCGTGCTCAAGCGCCAGCTGGTCTGCACGCGCTGCCGCCGCACGCTCGAGAAGACGGCCTAAGCCCAGTCACCCCGGCTGTCACCGTTAACGACGCGTGCGGGCGGCGGGCGAACTAGCCTCGCCAGCAGCACCTCCATCAGCCGCGCTCAGCGTGCCTGGCTGTCCAGCCAGATGGTCAGCGGCCCGTCGTTGACCAGCTCCACCTCCATCTCCGCCCCGAAGACGCCGCGCGCCACGCGCACGCCACGCGCCTCGACGGCGGCGGCGAAGCGCTCGTAGAGACGCTCCCCGAGCACTGGCGGCGCGGCGTCGAGGAACGACGGCCGGCGGCCGCGGCTGGTATCGGCGAAGAGGGTGAACTGGCTGACCGCCAGCACCTCGCCCGCGACCTCGGCCAGCGCCAGGTTGGTCTTGCCCTCGGGATCGCGGAAGATGCGCAGGTCGACGCACTTGCCGGCCATCTGCTCGGCAACCTCCGGCCCATCGCCGTGGCCCACTCCGACGAGCACCACCAGCCCGCGCCCGATCTGGCCCACGCGCTCCCCGCGGACGCGGACCTCGGCGCGGGTCACGCGCTGGATGAGCAGGCGCATCGACTGGCCGCGCTCCGTCAGCCGGACCGGCCGGCGGCCGCGCGGCGCACGCGCTCGACCTCCGAAGCGGTGTCACGCCGGCGCTGGAACAGCGCCGAGCCGACGACGCAGACGTCGGCCCCGTACTGGCCGACGACCGCCGCGGTGTCGCCGCTCACACCGCCGTCGACGTGGACGGCGCTGCCCGGCCGACCGCCCAGCAGGCGGCGTGCCTCGGCAATCTTGGGCGCCCGATCCTCGAGGAAGCGCTGGCCACCCCAGCCCGGGTGGACGGTCATGATCATCAGCAGCGACAGGTCGACCAGGAAGGGCTCGACCGCGCTGACCGGCGTGTCCGGGCTGATCGCCAGGCCCGGCTGGCGGCGGGCGGCCCCGATCAGGCGCAGTGTCTCGCGCTTCTGCTCGTCGCTCTCCTCGACCTCGACGTGGAACGTCAGTGAATCGCCGCCGGCATCGATGAAGCGCTGCACGTAGCGCGAGGGCTCGGCGATCATCAGGTGGACATCGATGGGCAGCGCGGTCAGCCGGCGGAAGGCGGCGACGACGGTCGGGCCGAAGGTGATGTTGTCTACGAAGTGGCCGTCCATGACGTCGAGGTGCAGCCGGTCGACGCCCGCCTGCTCGAGCTTGCGCACGACCCGATAGAGGTTGCCGAAGTCGGCCGTCAGGATGCTCGCCGCGACGGCGACGCCCACGCTCAGCCTCGGGGCGCCTGGGCCGGCCCGGCCAGCGCGGCGGCGCTGCGCGTGACCAGCAGCTCGCGCCGTCGGGCAACGGCGGCCGGCGCCGGCTCGCCTGCCTGGTCGGCCGCCAGCTGCCCACAGGCAGCACCGATCTCGAAGCCGCGGTTGCGCCGGACGGTCGTCCGGATACCGCCGCTGCGCAGCGTGGCGGCAAAGCCGTCGATGCGTTCCTTTGGGCTGGCCTGCCAGGGAGTGTGGGCGACGGCGTTCATGGGGATCAGGTTGACGTGGGCGAGGCGGCCGTCGAGCAGCCTGACCAGCTCGGCGGCATCGCGCGCGGTGTCGTTGATCGAGTCGATCATCACGTACTCATAGCTCACCCGTCGGCCGGTCTGCCGAGCGTAGGCCGTCGCCGCGGCGACGACATCGGCCAGCGGGTAGCGCCGATTGAGCGGCACGAGCACGTCACGCAGCTCCGGCCGGGCAGCGTGGAGCGAGACGGCGAGGGTGTACTGCGGACGCAGCTCGATCAGCCGCTCCATGCCCGGCACGACGCCGCTGGTGCTGATCGTGATGTGCCGCGCCCCGAGGCCGAAGCGGCGTGGGTCGGCCAGTGCCTCGGCCGCCTCGATCACGCGCTCCGCGTTGAGCAGCGGCTCGCCCATGCCCATGAACACGACGTTCGTCAGGCGCCGCCCCTCGACCGCCAGCCGGCGGCGCCAGAAGCGCGCCTGGTCGACCACCTCAGCCGTGGTCAGGTCGCGCATGAAGCCGAGCTCGCCCGTCGCGCAGAACGGACAGCCGACGGCGCAGCCGGCCTGGCTCGAGATGCAGGCCGTGGCCCGCCAGCGACGCTGGCCACGGGCCGGATAGCGCATCAGCACCGATTCGACCAGCCGCCCATCGTCGAGCCGATGGAGCGCCTTCTCGGTCAGCCCGGCGTCAGCGGGCCGGACGTCAGTCTCGACGAGCGTGTCGAAGCGAAACTCCCGCTCGAGGTCCGTGCGCAGCGTCGAAGGCAGCGTACGCAGCTCCTCCGAGCAGATCGCGCTCGCCTGCCACAGGTGATCGGCCAGCTGGCGGGCGCGGTAGCCGGGCTGACCATGCTCGGCGAACCAGCGGCCGAGGTCAGCCTGCGGGACACCTGACAGGCCGGGCCGGGCGTCGCGAGCGCCGACAGGGCCACTCGGGATCAGCGGAAGGGCCTGCGGCTCCGTGGTCGGGGCGGAGTCCATCGGCTCATCCTAGCGTCAGGCTGCCGGGACGGCCGCGGACGTACTCCTCGCCGCTCATCCGCCGGCCGCCCGCCGGCTGGACCTCGAGCAGCTCCAGCGCACCGTCGCTCGTGTGCAGCGTGGGGTTGGGAGTGGGACCGCCGGCTACCCGCGCCCGCCAGACGAGCAGCCGCCCGTGCGCGGTCTCAACGAACGAGCCCGGCCACGGCTGGTAGGCCCGCACCTGGCGCTCCAGCTCGCGGGCGGAGCGCGAGGGATCGAGGCGACCGTCGGTGCGGCGCAACGGGCGGGTGATCGTCACGCCGGCCGTCGGCTGCGGATGGGCCGTGAGCTCGCCGTCGAGCCATGCATGCAGCGTGTCAGCCAGCAGCTCGGCGGCCATCCCCGCCAGTCGGTCCTCCAGCTCCGGCGCGACCTCTTCGCCGGCCAGGTCGATCGCCCGCTGGGCCACGATCGGGCCGCTGTCGAGACCCTCGTCCATGACCATCAGCGTCACGCCGGTCCGCTCGTCGCCGGTCAAGATCGCGGCCTGGATGGGGGCCGCCCCGCGGTGCCTGGGCAACAGCGAGGGATGCAGGTTGAGCGCGCCGTAGCGAGGCAGGCGCAGCAGCGCAGGCGGCACGATCTGGCCGTAGTCGGCCAGCACGACCAGCTCCGGCGCCAGCGCGGCTATGGCAGCGATCGCCTCCTCGTCGCGCAGCCGGACCGGGGTCAATGGCTCGAGACGATGGCCGGCCGCCCAAGCGCCGACCGGCGTCGGCTGAAGCTGCTGCCTGCGCCCGACTGGTCGCGGCGGAGCGGTCACGATTCCGACGAGGGCGACGCGCGGGTGCTCTGCCAGATGGGCGAGCGACGGCACGGCAAACCGGCCGCTGCCCAGGAAGACCGTCCGGACCGCCGGCCCGCTCACGCCAGCGGCGCCAGCTCCTCCTCGTCCTCGCCGACCTCCTCAGAGAGCCGCGACACGGGGATCAGCTCGTCCATCGACTCGAGGTAGTCGATGAAGAGCTTGCCGTTGAGGTGGTCGATCTCGTGCTGTAGCGCGCGCGCCAGCAGCCCCAGGCCGGACACCCTGACATGTCGGCCGTGGCGATTCTGGCCGACCGCCCAGACCTTCTCGCGCCGAGTGACGTAGGCGTAGTAGCCGGGCAGCGACAGGCAGCCCTCCAGATCGCGGTCGTCACCGTCAGCGCGCGTGATGCGCGGGTTCATCAGCTCGTACACCTGGCCGCCGACCTCGATCACGCATGCCTGCAGCGCGATCCCGACCTGTGGCGCGGCGAGGCCCACCCCCGGCGCGGCGCGCATCGTCTCGATCATGTCGTCCAGCAGGCCGTGCAGGTACTTGCCGAACGAGTCGACCGGCTCGCCCTTCAGGCGCAGCCGCGGGTCGCCGAGGGTGACGATGGGACGGACGCTCATGGCCGCGAGTATAGGTCGAGCCGCGCGCCGGAGCCCGCCTGCGATCCGGCTAGAGCAGGCTCTCCGGGTCGACGTCGACGCTCCATGGTGGCCCCGGATCCCCGCCCAGCACGGCCAGCGGGTCCTCGCCGCGCAGGACGACGTTGAAGCGCCAGCGGCCGGCTCGGCGGGCGATGTAGGCCGGCGCCGGGCCGAGCACTTCCACCTGTCGGTCCTCCGCCGCGGCGCGCCGGCGCAGCAAGTCGACCATCTCGGTCGCCGCCCGCTCGGCCGCCGCACGATCCTCCAGCGCGACGGTCAGCTTGACCAGCTGTCCGAACGGCGGAGAGCCGAAGCGCCGCCGGGCCTCGAGCTCCGATTCGTACAGCGTGCTGCCGTCGCCCTCGGCCGCGGCCACGATTGCAGGATGGAACGGCTGATACGTCTGCACGATGGCCCGGCCGGGCCGCTCGCCTCGCCCGGCACGCCCGATCGCCTGCACCAGCAGCTGGTAGGTCCGCTCAGCCGAGCGCTCGTCAGGCAGGTTGAGCGCGATGTCAGCCGAGACAACCCCGACCAGCGTCACCTCCGGCACGTCCAGGCCCTTTGCCACCAGGGCCGTGCCGATCAGCACGTCCAGCTCACCGGTGGCGAAGGCGTCGACGATCCTGGCCGCAGCACCCTTGCGCTCAACGACGTCACGGTCCAGCCGCGCGACGCGGTACTGAGGAAAGCGGATGAGCACCTCGCGCTCGACGCGCTCCGTGCCACCGCCGAGGTAGCGGATGCGCGGCGAATCACACGCCGGGCAGCGCCGCGCCACCGGCGCGCTGGCGCCGCAGTGATGGCAGCGCAGGGCGAGGGCACTGGCATGGAAGACCAGCGGCCGCTGGCATTCCGGGCAGACCTGGACATAGCCGCAGTCACGGCACAGCACGACCGAGGCGCTGCCCCGGCGATTGATCATCAGCACGGCCCGCTCGCCGGCGTCGCGGTCGAGCGCGGCCAGGGCCTCGGCGAGCGGCTGCGAGAGCAGCCCACGGTTGCCTTCGGCCAGCTCGGCGCGCAGGTCCACGATCTCCACCGCCGGCCGCCGGCCGGCCAGCCGCTCGGGTAGGCGGACGTGTTCCAGCTGGCCCAGACGGGCGCGGCCGACGCTGACGACGTCCGGCGTGGCACTGCCCAGCACGACCGGGGCACTAGCGACACGCCCCAGCACGAGCGCCACGTCGCGCGCCTGAAAGCGCGGCGTGCGGTCGGACTTGTATGCCCCGTCGTGCTCCTCGTCGACGATCACCACGCCCGGGTCGGCAATCGGTGCCAGCACCGCCAGGCGCGTGCCGACGACGACGCGTGCCTCGCCCGCGCGAGCCCGCCGCCACTCGTCGGCCCGCTCGCCATCTGACAGCGAGCTGTGCATCAGCGCGACCTCGACGCCGAGCTGGCGGGCCAGCCGATCGACGAGCGGAACGGCGAGAGCGATCTCGGGCACCAGCACCAGCGCCCCACGGCCCGCGGCCAGTGCCCGGCTGATGGCCGCGGCATAGACGGCGGTCTTGCCGCTGGCCGTCACGCCCTCCACGAGCAGGCCGGCATGGATTCGCTGCTCGCTCAGCCGCCCGACGCGCTCGACCAGCGAGGCCTGGTCGGGCGTGAGCTCCGCGTCAGCCGGCAGGGCGGCACGGGTCACCGGCAGGCGCTCGGCCAGCGGTCGCCGTGCGACGGCGACCCAATCGACCTCCAGCCAGCCGCGCCGCAGCAGCCCGCCCACCGTGCCTGGTCCGTGGCGCTCGGCGAGGCGGGCGCTGGCGACGGGCTCGTCGGTCTCGAGGAGCTCGGCCAGGAGCGACTTCTGGCGCGGACCGAGCGCCCGGCCGGTCGGCGGCTGGCCTCTGGCCAGGTCACGGGCGACTGAGGATCCAGCCTCTGACAGCCGCACGCGACGCTCGATCAGCTCCTGCGCCGCCGGCGCGCGAACGCGCCACTCGAGCTCGATCAGACCGCGCCGAGCATGGTCGTGCAGCTCGCGCAGGAGCTGGGCGCGCGACGGCCGGGCGGGCAGCTCGTCGACCGTCACGCCTGCCTGCCCGCCCGCGACGATGGCTGCCAGCAGCGGGTCGTCGCTCCCGTCCGCGAAGGCAGTGCCCGTTGCCGCGACGTGCAGCCCGATTCGCTCCAGCAGGCCCGGCGGCAGGAGCTGGCGCACGACGAGCGCGGGCGGTGCGAGGTAGTGGCGCGCGATGTGCTCGGCCAGTCGCAGCTGAAGTGGCGGCAGGAGCGGGCCGTCGCTGCGCACGCGAGCCACGATCGGCCGCGTCTCGAGCTCGGGCCGCTCGGGCCGTTCGGCGAGCACGATGCCGATCGCCCGGCGTCGGCCGAAGTCGACCAGCACTGCCTCGCCGGGCAGGACGTCGGACAGCTGTTGCGGCAGCGAATAGGTGTACGTCTGCCCGCCGGCCGGGCCGGCCGAATCGACGGCGACCTCGACCCACCGCTCGTGTGCGCGCACGCTCACGGCAGCGGGCGCCGAGTCAGAGCCGGACGCGACGGTCGGCGCCGGTGGCCTCCTCGGCGCGAATGATCTCGTCGATGCAGCGCGCCGTGTGGGTCACCCGACCGGTGCGGTTGACGACCACGTGGTCGTAGTCCTCGGCGCGCGCCATCTCGTAGGCCGCGTCCAGGTCGCGCTGGGCAAACTCCTCCGGCGATTCGGTGGCCCGCCTGGCGAGCCGGCGGCGGCGGACGGCCGCCGACGGTGGCGCGATGAATATGCGCAGCGCGTCGGGCACGATCAGCTTGATCTTGTCGGCGCCCTTGACGTCGATCTTCAGGATCGCGTGGCGGCCGGCCGTTACCGCCTCCGCCACCTGATCGCGCGGCGTGCCCGACCAGTGCTGGTGGACCTCGCTCGCCTCGAGTAGCTGGCCCTCGACCTGCATGCGCAGGAAGTCGTCGACGCTGACGAAGTTGTAGTCGACGCCGCCGATCTCGCCCGGCCGCGGGGGCCGGGTCTTGTAGGTCACGACGAACTGGCGACGCGGATCAGGGAAACGCTCGCGGAGCGTCCGCAGGACGGTGTCCTTGCCCACGCCTGAGGGCCCCGAGACGATGATCACCATCGCTCCCGGTTGGCCGACGACCGGCTCCGGCCCGGTCTTGGCCCGGGCGCTCATCGGCCCAACCCGGAAGCCTGGGCCGCGCGCAGTGCCTCGAGCGCCCGCTCGAGCTCCGCCGGCAGCGGCGCCTCGGCCCGGACCAGCCGGTCCGCCGAGGGCGAGACGAACTCGATGCGCCATGAATGCAGGAACATCCGCGCCAGGCCCGCCGGGCCGTGGCGCGCCGGGCCGACGGCGTAGAGCGGATCGCCGGCGATGGGGTGGCCGATGGACGCCAGATGGACACGCAGCTGATGCGTCCGGCCGGTGACCAGGTCGAGCTCGAGCAACGTCCAGCCCTCGAAGCGCTCGCGCACGCGGTAGCCGGTGGTCGAGGGCCGGCCCGTGGAGACGACGGCCATCCGTGTCGGCCGGCGCGGATCTCGGCCGATGGGCGCCTCGATCCGGCCCGCCTCCGCCGGCGGCGAGCCCTGCACCAGGGCGAGGTAGGTCTTCTTGACGCGCCGCCCGCGCAGCTGGGCCATCAGCGCGTTCTGGGCGCGGTCGTTCAGCGCCACCAGCAGCAGGCCGCTGGTGTCACGGTCCAGCCGGTGCACGATGCCCGGCCGCTCAGGTCCAGCGATCGAGCCATAGGCAGTCGCGTCGGCACGGCCGAGGAGCGCGTTGACCAGCGTGCCCGCGCGCTGGCCGGGTGCCGGATGGGTCGTCATGCCGGCCGGCTTGTCGACCACCAGCACGTCCTCGTCCTCGTATTGCACGCGCAGCGCCACCTCCTCTGCCGCGAGCTCCGTCGCCGCCGGCGGCGGCACGTCGAGCTCGAGGCTGGCGCCCGGCTCGAGGACGGTGTTGCTCTTGACCGGCCGGCCCTCGAGCGTCAGCCGGCCGTCGGCGATGAGCCGCTGGACGAAGCTGCGCGACAGCCCGGCCGCGTCGGCGACGACGCGATCGGCACGGCTTCCTCGGCCGCCCGGCGGGACGCGGACGGTGATCCGGCCGCTCACGCCTGGGCCTGCTCGGCCGGCTCGCTGGCGCTCGCCAGCCGCTCGCCGAGGAGCGTGATGACGATCAGCAGCAGCAGCGCGCCGCTGATCGCGGCATCGGCAACGTTGAACGTGTACCAGCGCATCTCGCCGATGCCCATGTCGACCCAGTCGATGACGTACGCCAGGCGCAGCCGATCGATCAGGTTGCCGATCGCGCCGCCCAGCAGCAGGCCCAGGGCAACCGTCAGCAGCCAGTGGGAGCGCGTGCCCTCGCGGGCCATGTAGACGACGATCAGCGCGATGACGAAAGTGCTGGCCAGGCCGAGCAGCGTGGCCGAGTCGCCGAACAGGCCGAAGATGCCGCCGCGATTCTGGCCGTAGACGAAGCGCACGAGGTCACCGACGACCTCGACTGGCGGTCGGCCCGGAACGAGGTTGGCGTGCACCCAGGCCTTGGTCAGCTGGTCGGCGGCGACCACGAGGGCAGCCAGCCCGGCAAAGGCCAGCCAGCGCCGCTGCGTGGCCGTCGCGCTCATGGACGGACGCCGCCACGCTGCACGAACGCGATCCCGACGGAACCGCCGGTCACCTCCTGCTCGGCACGATGCGCGCCCGGCGGCGGCTCGTCGTGGCGCAGCGACGCGGCGAGCGTGTCATCGGCCAGCCGCTCAAAGTGCGGCCGGAGCCGCTCCAGGACGGGCGGCGGCGCGAGCAGCCACAGCTCGATGGTCTCGTCCAGCTCCAGCCCGGCCTGCTTGCGCAGGTCCTGGATCGCCCTGATCAGCTCGCGAGCGTCCCCCTCCGCGCGCAGCTCATCGTCGAGCTCGGTGTCTATGGCGAGCACCAGCCCCTGGTCGTGCGCCACCGCCGTGCCGGCCCGGGGCGTGGCCAGTATCTCGACCTCGTGCGGCGCCAGCTCGATGCCGGCGAGGCGGACGCCGCCGCCGCTGAGGTATTCAACCTCGTTCGCCCGGGCCGCGGCCATCACCCTTGGGATGTCCGCGCCAAGACGCGGCCCGATGATCGGCAGGAGCGGCCTGACCCGCCGCTCGACCAGGCCTGATTCGTCGGAGATGAGCTCGATGCCCTTGGCATTCATCTCGTCGGCGAGGATGTCGAGCAGGTCCGGGCCCACATCGACGCCGGGCGGCAGCGCGAGCCAGATGCGGCGGACGGGCTGGCGCAGGCGCAACGCGGCCTGCGAGCGCAGCGTCCGGCCAAGGTCGACGGCTCGCCGGACGGTGGCCATCGACGCCTCCAGCGCCTCGTCGCGGTAGCCCGCCAGCTCCTCGTCCGGCCAGCGCGTCAGGTGAACCGAGTCGGGCGCCTCGAGCGCGGTATCAACCACCAGCTGTTGGTACAGCGCCTCAGACAGGAACGGCAGCATCGGTGCCAGCAGCCGGGCGACCGAGGTGAGCGCCAGGTGCAGCACGCCGAAAGCCGCTGCCTGATCTGCGCTGTCGTCGTTACGTGACAGCCGCCGCCGGCTGCGCCGCAGGAACCAGGTCGAGAGGTCGTCGATGTGCGCTGACAGGCGCAGCGCCGCGGCACGGCTGTCGTAGCCCTCGAGCGCCCGACGGGCGACCGCGGCCGCGTCCGCCGTGCGCGAGAGGATCCAGCGATCGAGCAGCTGTCCACCCGCCGGCCGCGGTGCGCTGCCATCAGGACGCCAACCGGCCAGCGGTGCGTAGGTGGCAAAGAAGGCGAAGACATTCCACAGCACGAGCAGCTCGCGCCGCGTTTCATCGGCGGTGTGATAGCCGAACAGGATGTTGTCCTCCGGCCGCGCCCGGGCAAACATCCAGCGCATCACGTCGACGCCCATCCGCTCGGCGCCCTCGTTGAACTCGATCGCGTTGCCCCACGACTTGTGCATCGGCCGGCCGTCTTCGCCGAAAAGCGTGGCGAAGCCCAGGATGTTGCGGAAGGGGGGCTCGCGGCGCAGCACCGTCGACATCGCCAGCAGCGAGTAGAACCAGTTGCGGAACTGGCCCGGGAAGGACTCGGTAATGAAGTCGGCCGGGAACCACTGGCGCCAGTACTCCGGGTCGGTGCGGTAGTGCAGCGTCGAGAAGGGAACGATCCCGGCGTCGAGCCAAGGGTTGCCCACGTCCGGGATGCGCGACGCGGCCGCGCCGCAGGCAGGGCAGGCGATCTTGACGGCGTCGACGTGCGGCCGGTGCGGCGTATGGCCCTCGAACGCCTGCCAGCCCTCGACGGCGCGCTGCTCGAGCTCCTCGCGCCCGCCCACGACATCGAACGCGCCGCATTCGTGACACTCCCAGATGGGCAGCGCCAGGCCCCAGTAGCGCTTCTTGGAGATCATCCAGTCGGACATCGTGCGCAGCCAGTCGAGCTCGCGCTCGTAGCCGAAGCCCGGGATCCAGCGGATCTGGTCGACGATCTCCATGATCTGGTAGCGCAGGCTGGCGCCCACCTGCTCGCGGCTCAGCGTCTCGCGCGGCTCGTCGTAGACCGGCCCCATGCTGATGTACCACTCGTCGACTACGCGGAAGAGCAGCGGCGTCTCGCAGCGCCAGCAGTGCGGATAGCGGTGGCGATACGGCTCGAGGTGGTAGAAGAAGCCGCGCCGCTCGAGGTCCTCGACGATGCGCGACGTCACGCCGTGCGCGTCGAGGCCGGTCAGCGAGCCGAAGCCCCCGACGTAGTGACCGTCCTCGCTCAGCGGCCCGATTACCGGCAGCCCTAGCAACCGACCAAGCCGGAAGTCCTCCGCGCCGGCGCCGGGGGCGATGTGGACGATGCCCGTGCCCTCCTCCTCGCCGACCTCGTCCCAGCCGATGACACGGTGCTCGTAAGCCTTGTCGGCGAACGCCTGCTGCACCGCCGGCAGTCCGTCGTACGGGCCCTCGTAGCGCCAGCCCACCAGCTCCCGGCCGGGTCGCTCCTCCAGCACCTCGAACTCGCCGCGCAGCGCCGAGCGCAGGGCGCCCTTGCCCAGCCAGTAGGTCGCCTCTCCCTGGCGGACGCGCACGTAGGCCAGCTGCTCGCCAACAGCGGCAGCCACGTTCGCAGTCAACGTCCAGGGCGTCGTCGTCCAGACGAGCAGCGACTCGCCGGGCCGGTCGACCAGCGGCAGGCGGACGGTCAGGCCGGGATCCTCGCGCTCCTTGTAGCCCTCGTTCATCTCCATCTGGCTGATGCCGGTGCCACAGCGCGTGCACCACGGCATGGAGTCGAAGCCCTTGTACAGCCAGCCTCGGCGGTGGCATTCGGCGAGGAAGCCCCAGATCAGGTCGTTGTTCTCGTTGCTGAAGGTGAAGTACGAGCCGCCTATCTCGGGCATGCCCAGCCGCCCGACGATCATTTCGACACTGTCAGTCACCGGGCCGTCCGGGCCCTCGACGGTCGCCTGCTGGGCAGGGTCCTGGGCCAGCAGGTCGCGCAGGCGGCGCAGCTCGTCAGGATCGTTCCAGTCCATCCACATGCCCAGCCGGATCGACTGCTCGGTCTGCAGCGCGGCGTAGGTCAGCACGCGCTGCTTGCACAGGCTGACGAACTCGGCGATGCCGAACTGCTCGATGTCGCGTTTGCTGCCGAAGCCCAGCTCGCGCTCGACGTTGACCTCCACCCATAGGCCCTGACAGTCAAAGCCGTTCTGCCAGCGCTGGTCGTGGCCGAGCATCGCGTGGAAGCGCTGGTACAGGTCCTTGTACGTCCGGCCCCAGGCGTGATGGACGCCCATCGGGTTGTTGGCCGTGATCGGGCCGTCCAGGAACGACCAGCGCTCGTTGCCCGAATTCTGGGCGCGCAGCCGGGCGAAAGTCCGGCGCTCCCTCCACAGCTCGAGCACCTGCCGCTCGAGGGCAGGCAGGTCAAGCTGGCGGGCAACGGCGGAGAAGGGGCTCGTGACGGGGTGCTCGACGGACATGGGCCGACAAGGATAGCCGAGGGCCGGCGCCCTCCGGGCCGCTAGTAGATCGGCGTCACCCAGTCGCTGTACTTGTCATTTCGGCCGCGGACGACATCGAAGTAGAGCTCGGTCAGGCGCTGGGTGATCGGCCCTACCTTGCCGTCGCCCACGCTTCGATGGTCTATCTCGACGACCGGTGAGATCTGCGCGCCGGTGCCGCACAGGAAGACCTCGTCGGCGATGTAGAGCTCGCTGCGGTCGATCGTACGGGCCACGGGCTCGAGGCCTAGCTCGTTGCGCGCCAGCTGGATCAGGCCGCCGCGGGTGATGCCCTCGAGGATGTCGTCCGTCACCGACGGCGTGATCAGCGTGCCGTCGCGGACCATGAACAGGTTCTCGGCGCTGCCCTCCGAGACGTGGCCGTCAGCCGTCAGCACGATCGCCTCGTCGTAGCCATTGAGCACCGCCTCGCTCTTGGAGAAGGCGCTGTTGGCGTATGCGCCGGTGATCTTCGAGCGGGCCGGCAGTGCCTGGTCGCTGTTGCGCCGCCATGAGACGGTCTGGGCGCTGATGCCACGGTCGATTGCGATGTACTCACCGAACGGCACGGCGAAGATCGTGATCGCGTCGTCGAGGTTGTGCAGCCGCACGCCGATCGCCTCGGTCGACTTGTACATCGTCGGCCGGACGTAGGTGTCCTGCCGGAAGCCGTTGCGGCGCAGCAGATCGACGGTGATCTGGACCAGCTCGTCGGCGCTGTAGAGCGGCTTCATCAGCAGGATGTGAGCGGACTGGAGCATGCGCCGGTAGTGCTCCTTGAGCTTCAGCCCGTAGAGCTGCTCCTGCTCCTCGTTCCAATAGGCCCGGATGCCCTCGAAGGTCGCCGTGCCGTACAGGAAGCCGTGGGTCATGACCGGGATTCGGGCCTCTCCCAGGGGCACGAACTCGCCGCCGAAGAAGGCCACGATGTCTGAGTCGCTGGGCCGGGCTCCGGTCGCGGGAAGGGTCGACCGGGATGCCTTGTGGGTCAGCATTCGGGCGCAGTATACGCCGCCTGCCACGTCCGAACAGCCGGGCCGGGGCGTGGACGCATCACAATCGGGCGCTACACTGCGGCCAGCTCCGAAGGGGAGTATCCCCGCGCGGCGCCATCGTCAGGACGGAAGGCCACGTGGCCGCTCCCGGTGGCGCCAGGGCCGGTCCCGCGACGGCGGCCCGGGAGAGACCTTCGGCAATCGCCGGAGGTGCTCGTGTCCGATTGGTTGCCATGGCTCTTGTTCGTGCTCATCCTGGGCACGTTCCTGGCGATCGACCTGTTCTTCGTCCAGCGACGCGAGGGCCCGCTCAGCATCCGCGCCGCGGCAGGCTGGGTGGCCGTGTGGGTCAGCCTGGGCATCGGCTTCGGGGCATTTGTCCTCTGGTCACGCGGCGGCGAGGCGGCGGCGGCCTACCTGACCGGCTACCTGATCGAGTACAGCCTGTCGGCGGACAACGTGTTCGTCTTCGCCATGCTGTTCGCCTACTTCGGCGTCCCCGCCGAGCACCAGCGACGGCTGCTCTTCTGGGGGGTGCTCGGCGCGATCTTCTTCCGGGCGGTGTTCATCCTCGGCGGGATCCTGCTGATCCACGTATTCGAGCCGGCGATCTTCATCTTCGGTGCGATCCTGATCGTGACCGGCATCCGCATGGCGCGCGCCGCCGACGAGGGCATGGATCCGGAGGGCAACGCCATCATCCGGCTTGCTCGGCGCTGGCTGCCGATGAGCAACCGCTACCACGGGCGCGCGTTCATCACCCGCCAGGACGGGCGCTGGCTGGCAACGCCGATGCTCGCCGCCCTCGTGGCCATCGAGCTGTCCGACATCGTCTTCGCGCTAGACAGCGTGCCGGCCATCCTGGCCATCACGACCGACCCGTTCATCGTGCTGACCAGCAACGGCTTCGCGATCCTCGGGCTGCGCAGCCTGTACTTCCTGCTGGCGGGCATGCTTGGCCGGTTCGTCTACCTGCGCTACGGCCTGGCCGCGATCCTGATCCTGGCTGGCGCCAAGATGCTGGCCTCACCGTGGTACGAGTTCCCGACAGTGCTCAGCCTGGTGATCATCGCCCTGATCCTGGCCGGATCGATCGTCGCCTCACTGATCGCCACGCGAAGGCAGCCGCTGGCCGAGGCCACGCCGCCGGATCCCCGGCAGATGCGCGAGGAGCTCGACTCCGATTAGGGCCGCAGGTGCTCCGGCGCGTAGGGCAGCAGCGCCACGTGGCGCGCGCGCTTGAGCGCGACTGACAGCTCGCGCTGGTGGGCGGCACAGGTGCCGGTCTTGCGCCGCGGCTCGATCTTGGCTCGCTCTGACAGGTATCGCCGGAGGCGGTTCACCTCCTTGTAGTCGATGTACGCGGTCTTGTCGGCGCAGAACGCGCAGACCTTGCGCCGTCGGCGATCGCGGTAGTAGTCGTCGCGCTTGCTGCGACTCCGGCTGAGGGGCATCGGTCAGTTCCTTTCGCTCAGAAGGGCAGGTCGTCGTACTCGGCGCCCGCGCCAGCCTCGGGGGTAGCCTCGGTGCTCGGCTGGGGGCGGCGCGCCGGCGGCTCGCCGGGCGGCCCGTCCTCGCGCGGCCGGCGCTCGAGATTCTGGATGGTGTTCGCCACCAGCTCCGTCGTGTATCGCTTCTGGCCGTCCTGGCCCTCCCACTGGCGGGTCTGGATGCGGCCCTCGATGAAGACCTTGTTGCCCTTGCGCAGGTACTCGGCGGCGAACTCGGCCTGCTGGCCCCAGGCGACCACCCGGAACCACTCGGTCTCTTCCTGCCGCTCGCCCTGCTGGTCCTTGTAGTAGCGGTTGACAGCAACCGTGAACTGGGTCACCGCTTGGCCGCTGGGCGTGTAGCGCATCTCAGGGTCGCGCCCCAGGTTGCCGATGATCAGGCATTTGTTGAGTGACATGTGCGCGTCTCCGTGGGCGGCGGGCTAGCGGTCGATGGCGGCCGGTGCCGCCTCGCTCTCGGACTCGTCGATGAACTCGGTATCAGGGATGTCGTCATCCTCGGGCGGTGGCCCCGAGTCCTCGCCATCCTCGCCAATCTCAGATTCGTCGGCCGCGGCCGGGCGGCGGGCATTGGCCGGGCGCTCCACGCGGGTGACGAGGTGGCGCATGACCTCCTCGGTGATGTTCAGGCTGCGCTCCAGCTCGGCGACACCTTCAGCCTGCGCGTCGAAGACGATCAGGAAGTACGACCCCTCGCGGACCTGGCCGATCTGGTATGCCAGCCGCCGGCGGCCCCACGGGCTCACCTTGGCGATCTGGCCGCCACCGGCGATGAGCGCGCGGGTGACGCGGTCGATGATCGCCTGGACGGCATCATCTCCGATGTCGGGACGGATGACGAGCATCAGCTCGTAGCGACGCATGCTGGACCTGACTCCTTCCTATGGGATGCGCCCCGCTGCGGCCACGTCTGTGGCGGGCGGAGCCGAAAGGTGACGCCGAGTATAGACGAGGACGAGGCAGTGGCCCTATTGGGTCCCTCCGTGATTGGCGCGCCGTTGCTATCCTTCGGCGGACGCGCCTGAACGGGGATTCCCTTGGTCTCGACTCAGATCCTGCTCGTCTCGCTGGGCGGAGCGGCCAGCGAGCGCATATCCGATGCCCTCCACGCGCGCGGCCATGACATCAAGGCCGCGGGCGGTGTCACCGCTGCCGGCCGCGTGCTGGCCGGCCACTCGCTGGTCATCGTCGATGCGGCGACGGCGGGCCAGGCTGCGGATGCCTGCCGCAAGCTGCGCAAGCGGGCGGGCCAGGGCCTGCCCATCCTGGCCGTTGCTGCGTCGGACAGCGTCGAGGACCGAATCGCCCTGCTCGAGGCGGGCGCGGACGACGCCCTGGGCAACGACTTCGACATCCGCGAGCTCGAGGCCATCGTGGAGGCGCTGCTCTCACGCAGCCAGCCCGCGTCACCCGAGGCAGGCGATGATCGGCCACGGCCAGAGGCTCTGCCCAGCCACCCTGGGCGCGTGATCGTGTTCGGCGCGGCCAAGGGCGGGGCCGGCACGACCACGCTCGCGGTCAACGCCGCCTTGCTGCTTGCTCGAGCGGGCGGCAGCGTTGCCATCGCCGACCTTGACCTCCATCACGGCCAGGTCGCGACCCATCTCAATGTCGCGGGCCGCCATTCGACGGCTCACCTCGCGCGCGACGAGCACGTGGCCGAGAATCCGCACCTCGTGCGCCAGGCCGCCGCCCGCCACCCGAGCGGGTTGAGCGTATTCGCCGCACCGGCACGGCCGGACGAGGCCGCGCTGATCACCGTTGACGACGTGGTCCAGCTGGTCGGTTCAATGCGCCGCGCGTTCAACACGGTCGTCATCGACGCCGGCAGCGTCGCCGGCAGCCGCGCGATGGCACTGATCGCGATCGCCGACCGCTCGTACGTGGTAGTCACACCGGACATCCCCGGCCTGCGCGCGGTCCAGGGAGCCATCGACACGATGGCCGACGCCGGCGTGCTCGGCGAGCAGACCGCCTACGTTC